>Ga0335078_10012206_pt1 | contig 12747 bp, 11 predicted proteins | sample Lox_Sample_32_FD_206711 | JGI IMG/M metagenome (GOLD analysis project Ga0335078, IMG submission 206711) | Soil microbial communities from Loxahatchee National Wildlife Refuge, Florida, United States - Lox_Sample_3.2 | ecosystem: Environmental > Terrestrial > Soil > Wetlands | place: USA... | reverse complement strand
TCATGCACTGCCAGGTGCTCGACCTGCAGCCGCCGTCGCTGCTGCGGCTGAGCTGGCGGACGGCGGCCCTGGACACGACGGTCAGCTGGCGGCTGGTGGCCGAAGGCACCGGCACCCGGCTGCTGATCACGCACGACGGGTTCGACGCCAGCGACCCGGGCCAGCGGATGGTCATGGACCTCCTCGGCGGTGGCTGGCGCGGCCACGTCCTGCGGAACCTGCGCGCGGTGCTGGTGCCGGGTTAGGCGTGGGCTGCTGGTGCCGGGTTAGGTGGGCTGCGGGCCGGTGGCTACCGGCCGGGAGGGGTCGGTGATCCAGTCGGACCAGGAGCCCACGTACAGCGCGGCCGGCAGGCCCGCGATCCGCATGGCCAGCACTTCGTGGGCCGCGGTCACCCCGGAGCCGCAGTACACCCCGGCCAGCACGGCTCCCGGGCCGGCCACCCGCCCGGCCGCCCCGGACGCCCCGGCAGGCCCGGCGCCCCCGGCCGACTCCCCCGGGACGCGGACACCCAGGTCAGCGAACCGGGACCGGAGCTCGGCCGGGTCCAGGAAGCGGCCGTCCGCGCGCACGTTGGCGGTGGTGGGCGCGCTCACCGCGCCCGGGATGTGCCCGGCCACCGGATCGACCTTCTCCGCCTCGCCGCGGTAGCGCTCAGCCGACCGGGCATCCAGCAGCACGCCGTCGCGGGCCAGCTGGGCCGCGGCCGCGGCGTCGAGCAGCGGCAGGTGCCCAGGCCGGGCCGTGAAGTCGCCCGGCTGCGCCCGGGCCGTCTGCTGCTCGACCGGCTGGCCCGCGGCCAGCCAGGCGCGGTAGCCGCCATCCAGCACGCGGACCTGGTCGTGACCGAAGTAGCGCAACAGCCACCAGCCCCGCGCGGCGGCGGTCGAGTCGCCGTCGTCATACAGCACGACGGGCCGCCCGTCACCGACGCCGGCCCGGCGCATGGCCGCCTGGAAGTCCCCGGTAGCCGGCAGCGGGTGCCGCCCGCCCGGCCCGGGTGGCGCGGCCAGCGCACGGTCGAGGTCGACGAACTGAGCCCCGGGCAGGTGACCGGCCCGGTAACTGCCGATCCCGGGCGGCCCGGCCAGCCGCCAGCGCGCGTCGAGCAGGACCGGCGGATGCGGGCCGGCCAGCGCACGGGCCAGCGATCGGGCGTCGGTCAGCGAGTCCACCTTGGCTCCTCTCCGTCACCAGCGGGCGCGAATGTACCGGATCATCCGAGGTAATACGGACTCGTCCGGTTTATCTTGTGGATAAACGGGGCCCTGGCTGTGGATTACGCGTCGCCGCTCGTGAATCCCGGTGGCGAACTGTGGATAACCCGGCTCCTGAGTCACGGGGAGCGGCGCATATCACAAGCTGCTCACGCTGAGCAGTGGCACAAATTGGTCACCAGGAGTAAGCGAACCGTGCATGCCAATCAGTGAGGACTCCAGCCGCTCTGCTTTCGTCGCCACGATCGCCCACGAGCCGGCCGGCGCGGCGACCACGTCACCGATCCGGTCGGTAAACCGGGGGTCGACCGGGCCGAACCAGCCCGCGTCGATGGCCTCCTGCCGGGACGACACCCAGGCCCGCTCGCCGAGCACCTCCCGCCAGGTGGCCAGCACGTCATCGGCGCCCCCCGGCCTGGCGTACACGTGGCGGGCCCGCGGCTCGCCGCCGAGCAGCGCCACACCCGCCCGCAGCTCGGGGGTGGTATCCACGTCGATCCGGTCGTCCGCGGGCGCGTCCACCATCCCGTGGTCGGCGGTGACGTGCATGGTGGTGTTGGCGGGCAGCGCCGAGGCCAGCTGCTCAGCCAGCTTGTCCACGTGGGCCAGCTGGTAGAACCAGGCTTCGGACTGCGCGCCGAACCCATGGCCGGTGCCGTCGAGTTCGGCGTGGTACACGGTGACCAGGCTGCGGTCAGACTCTTCCAGCGCGCCCGCCGCCTGGGCCACCAGCGCGCCCAGGCTGTCGGCCGGCCGGTAATTGGCGCCGCGCATCGCGGCCAGCGAGAACCCGGTCTTTTCCAGCCCACGGGCGGCCACCCGGTAGGCGTCGATGCCCGCGGCCATCGCGCGCTGGTAGATCGACGGGGACGGCTGCCAGCTCAGCGGGTCCACCCGGTCGTCCCAGCGCAGGCCGTTCAGCAGCCGCCCGGCACCGGGCACCGCCACCTGGTAGCCGAGCATGCCATGCTGGCCGGGCGGCAGCCCCGTACCCAGCGAGCTGAGGCTGGTCACCGTGGTGGCCGGGAATCCGGCGGTCAGCGCGCGGCCGGTCCGGGTGAGCTCGGACAGGAAGGGCGCCGCGGCGGGGTGGTCGCGGAGCAGTTCCCAGCCGAGGCCGTCCACGATCAGCAGGCAGGCCCGGCGGGTAGCGGGCAGGTCCAGCGGGTTGGGCTCGTTGCCCGCTCCCAGCGAGGCCAGCAGCGAAGTGGCGAGATCGGACAGGCTCCCCTCGCCGTAGTTGGGCACGGTGGGCGCAGTTACTGGCTCAGCGGTCATGCCCGCGCCCGTCAGCGGCCAGGATGGGTGGTCGCCTCGGTCAGCGCGGCAGCGAAGTCGAGCACCTGCCGCACGGGCTCCTCGCCGTCCGCGGCTTCGCTCATCCGCAACGACAGGTCATCGGCGGTGATCGTCCCGGTGTAGCCGTGGTCGGCCTCACAGTTCTCATCGCCGCAGTGGGCTGGCTCCAGCTCCACGTGGGACAGCACGTTCCAGCCGATGGTGAGGACCACCTCGGTCGGCATGGTCACCCCGGGGACGTACGAAGCGGGGTCGGGAACGACGCGGGTCACCGCGACCGACGAGATCCGCGAGAAGCGCACGGCTTCCGTGCTCGTCTCGGCCTGCGGGCGGCTGCCGGGCTCGTCGGCCGGATTCTCGTCGGTGTGCGAGTAGACAAGCCGGGTCGGGGTCAGCACCAGCACAGTCATGTGCCGGCGCACCTCCATGGCCGGGTCGAACAGCGCGTCGGCCTGGACCACATATGAGACGACGGCTTCCGCGCCCAGGGCGGAGAACACCGCATCCGCCACCAGCCCTGGGTAGTAGCCGCTTCGTTCAATAGCTGACCGCAGCCCGATGGCTGTGGTTCGGGTATCCCTCATGACTCCATCCTGCCCTGCCGGGGGACCAGAGCTCGCAGAACGGGCGATCAATCGGCGAAGGGAGGCTTTGCGCCCCCCGCGCAGGCTGCTCACCCGGCAGCGCGGGCGACACGGGACGGGCCGGCCGCCGCGCCGGGGACCTCGATTGACCACCGCTCGGCCATACCGCGACCATATGCCCTCGTAAAGCCCGGTGGCACCCCTCATCCGTGCGGCCGGTGACGCGGGGTCACGGCTCCTGGGTCCACCACAGGTCCTCCTGGCGTGAGCACCAGGCCGGGTCGTTGAGCCGCCCGAGGTCAGCCGTGGTGATGATGCCGTGCTCGATCAGCACCCGGACCACCACCTCGTCAGACAGCCGGATGTCCGCGCGGACCAGGCCACGGTCGGAGATCTTGCGGCGGAGCACCTTGATGTGCTCGGCCACCCGCGCCGACAGCCGGTCACGGAATGCCGGGTCGGTGTCGAACCGCTCGAGTTCGTGATAGGCGCCGGTCACCTCGAGCGCGGCCTTGGCGATCTCCGGGGTGCGCGGCAGCGGCGTGGCCCCGGCCGGGTCGAGCAGCCAGGGCCGGCACCACATGAGCGCCACCAGGAAGATCTTGGTCATCGGGTCCAGGTACAGCGGCAGCAGCGTGGCATCGCCGTCCTGCCAGATCCGGGTCCCATCCGGCCCGTCGCCCCAGCCGCTGGCCGGCCCGGCGATCAGCACGCACAGCGCCTGGCCCTCGTCCAGCATGGCCCGGGAGCCGACCAGGGTGCTGCCGGCGCGCAGGAACCAGCCGGCCGACGGCTCGCCCTGCTCCTCCATCCGGGGCAGCCGGACACGGTACCCGTCACCCTCGGTGTAGAGCGCATGGGTACGGCTGATGTTGGCGATCCAGATCCCGTCGCCGAGCGCGCTGATCACCCCGGCCCGGCGGGACAGCCCGCGGCCCGCCTCGATGGTCAGGTCCACGTCCGGGCCCCGGCCGAACACCAGGCGGCCGTTCTCCGGAATACCCACGACCAGCCCGGACGGCGTGCTGACGCGCGCCACTGCCGTCGTGCCGGGCTCGACCGCCATCGCCTTCCCGCCTGCCCGCAAGGTGAATACGCGGCAATACGCCGCGTCATCTTCTAGCGCATTCTAGAGCGCCCGGCACCCGGCCTGATCCCCTAGTCCGGGGATAGCCGCGCCCGGCTGGAACCGGTTAGCTGGGCGGTGCCTGAGGCGAGCGCGGACCGCGTTCGCAAAGGCCCGCCGGGTATCCGGCGGGCGGACCCGTGACTGGAGGTTACGGCGCGGGTAGCGGTGCTCAGCCGATCCGGCGCAGCGTGGTTGCTGGGCATCTCTGGGGGGAGGCCGCGGTGCGCGCCGCCTCAGGCCGGGGGCTGGGGGAAGCCCGGGCCGGGCCGAGGGGAGGACCGGCCCGGGGAGAGCCGTAAGCCGGGGAGGCTTACGGGTCGCGCTGGGGGGCGGACGGCCGATCCGGCTGGGCTCGCAAGGCCCGGCCGGACGACCTCCGTCGCGAGGATGAGCCCAGGCCGGCCCGCAGGATGACGCGGGCCGCGCGGCCCCGCCCGTACCCTTGACGGGTGGCCGCCCTCTACGTCTGGCTGCGCCGCCATCCCCGGCTGGTGGATGGCGTGCTCGCCACCGTGCTCGCGTTCCTGGGCCTGGTCCCGGTCTTCGCCGCGGGCCGGTACCCGCTGATCCCACTGCTGCCGCTGCTGTGCCTGCCGGTTGTGTTCCGCCGCACGCAGCCAACCGCGGCCTTCCTGGCCAGCGTGACGGCTGGCGCGCTGCAGGTGCTGCTCGACATCCGGGCCGACGCGGCCGACCTGGCCATCGTGGTGCTGCTCTACACGCTGGCCGCCTACCGTCCCCGCCGGATCTCCGTTCCCGGGCTGGCCATCTGCCTGGTGGGCTCGGCCGTGGCCATCGCCCGCTGGGCACCGGCCGGGCTCGGCGTGCTGAGCTGGCTCATGGTGGGGTCGATGATGTTCGCCGGGCCAACGCTGGTCGCCTGGGTGCTCGGCGACTCCATGCGCTACCGCCGGGCCTACTACGCGTCGCTCGAGGACCGGGCCGCCCGGCTGGAACGGGAACGCGACGCGCAGGCGCAGATCGCCGCGGCCGCCGAGCGCGCCCGGATCGCCCGCGAGCTGCACGACGTGGTCGCGCACAACGTGAGCGTGATGGTGGTGCAGGCGGACGGGGCGTCCTACGCCCTGGACAGCTCGCCGGAACGGGCCCGGCAGGCGCTGGGCAACATCGCGGGCACGGGACGGCAGGCGCTGGCGGAGATGCGCCGCCTGCTCGGCGTGCTGCGCAGCGAGGACCACACCACCGGGCTGGTCCCGCTGCCCGGGATCAGCCAGCTCGGCGAGCTGCTGGAACAGACCCGGGCCAGCGGGCTGGCCGTCTCGTTCACGGTGCAGGGGGTGCCCGCACCGCTGCCCGGCGGCCTGGCCCTGGCTGCCTACCGCATCGTCCAGGAGTCGCTGACCAATACCCGCAAGCACGGCGGCCCGGCGGCCAGCGCCGAGGTACTGCTGCGGTACTGCGAGGACGTGCTGGTGCTGCGGATGAGCGACGACGGCCGTGGCACGGCGGCCGCCGCGGACGGGGCCGGGCACGGGCTGACCGGGATGCGCGAGCGGGTCGCCCTGTACAACGGGACGCTGCAGGCCGGCCCCAAGCCTGGTGGCGGCTACCAGGTCACCGCCACGCTGCCGCTCGGCGCGGCGGCCAGCCAGCCGGCCGCGGGCGGCGCGGCGGACCGGGTTGGCGTGCGGTGAGCATCCAGATCCTGCTGGTGGACGACCAGGAGCTGGTGCGGACCGGGTTCCGGATGGTGCTCGACGCCCAGCAGGACATGTCGGTGGTGGGCGAGGCGGGTGACGGCCTGGCCGCTACCCGGATGCTGCAGAGCCGGCCCGCCGACGTCGTGGTGATGGACGTGCGGATGCCGAGGCTGGACGGGATCGAGGCCACCCGGCGGATCTGCCGGGCCGGGGACCGGCCCCGGGTGCTCATGCTCACCACGTTCGACCTCGACGAGTACGCCTACGCCGCGCTGAAGGCCGGGGCCAGCGGGTTCCTGCTCAAGGACGTCCCGCCGGAGGAACTGCTGTTCGCCATCCGGGCGGTGCACTCCGGCGACGCGGTCGTCGCCCCGTCCACCACCCGCCGCCTGATCGACCGGTTCGCGCCGCTGTTCCCGGCGGCCGACCCGACGGCCGGCCCGGGGCTGGACCAGCTCACCACCCGGGAGCGTGAGGTGCTCGCGCACGTCGCCCGGGGCCTGTCCAACGCGGAGATCGCCCAGCGGCTGTACGTGTCCGAGGCGACGGTCAAGACGCACGTGGGCCGGGTGCTGGCCAAGCTCGCGCTCCGGGACCGGGTGCAGGCCGTGGTGTACGCCTACGAGACCGGGCTGGTCCGGGCGGGCGGCGCCGGCTGACCCAGGTCAGCCCTTCCTGGCCGTGGCCCGGCGCAACGACCAGCCGAGCGCGGCGATCACGCACAGCGGCAGCAGCCACCAGACGTTGAGCCCGGCCCCGTGGACCAGCAGCGCCGTGACGGCCAGGGCCGCCGCGACTACGGCCGCGCCCCGCCAGTCATCGCCGACGATGAAGTCATACCAGAACATGCCGAACGAACGGAGCCAGCCGCTCATGACCCCTCCCCCGAGGTGAGCGGGCTGGTGCCAGCGGCCGCCCGCGCCGGGCCGCCGGGCCAGGCCGGCCCCGCCGCGCGCGCCCGCCGCAGCAGCAGCGTGTAACCCAGCGCCACCGCGGCGACGACCGGGACCACCGCGAGCAGCGCGGCGTCGTGTCCCGGCCAGCTGGCCCCGGCTCCCTCGGCGCCCCAGAACACGCCGAACGAGGTCAGCATGATCCCCACCGCGAACTTCATCGCGTTCTCCGGGACCCGGGCGAGCGGCGCCCGGGCGGCCACCCCGACCGCCGCGACCACCAGCACCGCCGCCGCCGCGCCCAGCGCGGCCAGCCCGATGCTGCCTTGGTTGCTGCCGAAGGTGATCGCGATGAACACCACTTCCAGGCCCTCGAGCAGCACGCCCTTGAACGACAGGGTGAACGCGTACCAGTCGTGCACGCCGTGCCGCGCGCCGGGCGCCGCGGTCCGCGCCGCGGCCACCTGGCGCTGGTAGATGCCGGCCTCGTCGTGCCGGTCCCGGTAGCCCGCTGCGCGCAGGATGGCCTTGCGCAGCCACTGCAGGCCGAACACGGCCAGCAGCGCACCCACGACCAGCCGCAGCACGCCCAGCGGGAACAGGGTGAGGGCTGGCCCGGCCACGGCCACCACCGCGGCCAGCACGGCCAGCGCGACGGCCATTCCCTGGAAGGTGGACCGCCATTCCCGGGTCAGGCCGGCCGCCAGCACGATCGTCAGGGCCTCCACCGCCTCCACGGCGCAGGCCACGAAGACGGTCAGGACAAGCGCGGCGGCGTTCACGTGACCTCCAGCCGCGGCAGCGGCCGCACCGCGGTACGGCGCGACGGCGTGGCGCGGCGCCTGACGTCTGCGAGGATGGCGGCATGGCCGACGCCGACAGCGCCCCGGGTGAGGGCTGGCTGGTCCTCATCTACCGGGTGCCGTCCGAGCCCAGCCGCCTGCGGTCCGCGGTGTGGCGCCGCCTCAAGAGCCTGGGCGCGATCTATCTGCAGAACTCCGCGGCCGCGCTGCCCGCCGGCCCAGGCTCGGAGCGGGCGCTGCGGAAGCTGCGCAGCCAGATCCTGGACATGGGCGGGACCGCCGCGCTGCTCTCCTCCCGGGTGCTGGCGGGCGAGCCCGAGGTGCGGGCCGCGTTCCTGGCCGCGCGCAACGATGAGTACGAAGAGATCGTGGACCGCTGCGAGGACTTCCTGGCCCAGGTGAAAAAGGAATACGTGGCGGATCACTTCACCTACGCGGAGCTTGAGGAGAACGAAGTCGACCTCGTCAAGCTGCGGAACTGGTTTGCCCGGGTGCGCCAGCGCGATGTGTTCGGCGCGAGCGGGCGCCCGAACGCGGAGAAGGCGCTGGAAACCTGCCAGCAGTCGCTGGACGACTACGCCGCCCGGGTGTACGCGGCGGACGAGGAAGGCCACTGAGCGCCCGGCCCACGGACTTCGGGTCAACCTCCACCTCATTTCCGGCCGCAACCTCCCCGGGATTTCGCCGCGCCACCCGGCTGTCTTCATAACGATAACAGCCGTCAGACAAAGAAAGTAACCACTGTTACATCTACGGCGCGCCGCCGGGCTGACCCAGTGGCTACCCGTGCCCGGCTGTGCTAAGCCGGCCCAGCGCACGCGCCGGCCGTGCCCCTGCAGCGCTGACCACCGCCTGATGCTGGCCCAACACTGTGATCGGCCATGGCGGTCAGGGACTAGCATCAGAGCCGTGACCACGACCCTCGGCTTCAGTAATTCCCTGCCCCGCTCAGCCGACGCAGACGCCGTCGTCATCGGGGTGATCAAGGGCCCGGACGGGCCGCTGCTCGCGCCCGGCGCAGCCGACATCGACGACGCGCTGGGCGGGGATCTCACCGCCACCCTGGCCACGCTGGGGGCCACCGGGCAGGCCGAGGAGATCACCCGGCTGCCGGGCGGCGGGCAGCTGGCCGCCCCGCTCATCGTGGCGGTGGGCCTCGGCCCGGCACCGGTCAGTACCGAGGACCTGCGCCGTGCGGCCGGCGCCGCGGTCCGCGTGATCACCGGGTCGGCCGCGGCCAGCCAGCCCGACACCGACGCGGACCTTCCCGGACCCAGGATCGCGCTGTCCCTGCCTGCGGCGGATGCGGCGCAAGCCGAGGCGGTCGCGCTCGGCGCGCTGCTCGGCGGGTACTCGTTCCGCCGCTACCGGCGGGCCGCCCCTCCCCCCGACTCGGTCACCGTGATCGCCGGCGACGGCGACCCGGGCAGCGCCGGCAAGCGTGCCCGGGCGCTGGCGGACGCCGTCTCACTCGCCCGTGACCTGGTCAACACCGCCCCGTCTGACCTGTACCCGGCGACCCTGGCCGCCGAGGCCGAGCGGGTCGCGGCCGCGTCGGGGCTGGATGCCGAGGTTCTGGATGAGAAGGCGCTGGCGGAGAGCGGCTACGGCGGCATCCTGGGCGTCGGCCAGGGCTCGGTGCACCCACCGCGGCTGGTCCGGCTGGAGTACACCCCGGCGGGCGGGCATGCCCCGGCGACCGTGGTGTTCGTCGGCAAGGGCATCACGTTCGACTCAGGCGGGCTGTCCCTCAAGCCGTCCAAGTCGATGGAGAGCATGAAGTCAGACATGGGCGGCGCCGCGGCGATCATCGGCGCGATGCAGGCTATCGCCGCGCTAAGCCCGGAAGTGCACGTCATCGCGTATCTCCCGCTCGCGGAGAACATGCCGAGCGGCAGCGCGCAGCGTCCCTCCGACGTGCTGACCATCTACGGCGGCAAGACCGTCGAGGTGCTCAACACCGACGCCGAAGGCCGGCTCGTGCTGGCCGACGCGCTCGCCCGCTCCGCCAGCGACGCCCCCGACCTGCTGGTCGATGTGGCGACGCTCACCGGGGCGCAGGTGGTGGCGCTCGGCCCGCGGATCGCCGCGGTGATGGCGAACGATGACGAGCTGCGCGACTCGCTGGTGGCGGCCGCAGACCAGGCCGGCGAGGCCATGTGGCCGATGCCGCTGCCCGGCGAGCTGCGCAAGGGCCTGGACTCCGCCGTGGCGGATCTGGCCAACGTGGCGCCGGACCGGTACGGCGGGATGCTGGTCGCCGGGCTGTTCCTGCGTGAGTTCGTGCCGGCCGGGGTGCGCTGGGCGCACCTGGACATCGCCGGCCCGGCGTTCAATGACGGCTCGCCGCACGGGTATACCCCCAGGGGCGGGACAGGCGCGGCGACCCGGGCGCTGGTGCAGATTGCCCTCGATGTGGCGGACGGAAGGCTTTAACCAGGGCCTGGTTTAGAAGGCTCTCACCAGGGCCTGTTTAGAGACGGTCAGCACAACTGATCGGAGCAAGGAGCTTGTAGTGACGGACAGCAACACGACCTTCGACCTTGTCATCCTCGGCGGGGGCAGCGGCGGCTACGCCTGCGCGCTGCGCGCCGCGGAACTCGGCAAGCGGGTCGCGCTGATCGAGAAGGACCGGGTCGGTGGCACCTGCCTGCACCGTGGCTGCATCCCGACCAAGGCGCTGCTGCACGCCGCGGAGATCGCCGACAACGCCCGGGACGGCGCCTCGTTCGGCGTCCGGTCGACGTTCGAGGGCGTGGACATGCCCGGCTTGCACGCCTACAAGGACAAGGTCGTCGACCGGCTCTGGAAGGGCCTGCAGAGCACGCTGGCCAGCCGCAAGGTGGAGATGGTCTACGGCGACGGGCGGCTGGTCTCGCCGACCCAGGTCCAGGTGGGCGACACCGTGTACGAGGCGGCCCACGTGGTACTGTCCACCGGCTCGGAGCCCAAGAGCCTGCCCGGCCTGGACATCGACGGCGAGCGGGTAATCACCAGTGATCATGCCCTCCGGCTGGACCGGGTGCCCCGCTCCGCGGTGATCCTCGGCGGCGGGGTCATCGGCGTGGAGTTCGCCAGCGTGTGGCGGTCATTCGGCGCCGAGGTCACCATCGTCGAGATGCTCCCGCACCTGCTGCCACCCGAGGAGGAGTCGAGCTCGAAGCTGCTGGAGCGGGCGTTCCGCCGCCGGGGTATCGGCTACGAGCTGGGCACCCGGTTCGAGGGGGTCAAGGAGTCCGGCAACGGCGTCGCGATCACCCTGGACGGCGGCCGGGTGCTGGAGGCTGAGCTGCTCCTGGTCGCGGTGGGCCGCGGCCCGGTGTCCGCGGGCCTCGGCTATGCGGAGGCCGGGGTCACGGTGGAGCGCGGGTTCGTCAGCGTCGACGAGTACTGCCGCACCAGCGTGCCGACGATCTCCGCGGTGGGTGACCTCATCCCCGGCCCGCAGCTGGCCCACGTCGGGTTCGCCGAGGGCATCCTGGTCGCCGAGCGGGTCGCCGGGCTGGACGTCACGCCGATCGACTACGACGGCGTGCCGCGGATCACCTACAGCGACCCCGAGGTCGCGTCGGTCGGTATCACCTCCGCGACCGCTGCCGAGCGCGGCATCGAGATTACCGAATTCACTTACAACCTCGGCGGTAACGGCAAGAGCGTCATCCTGCAGACGCAGGGGGCGGCGAAGGTGATCGCCGCCGCCAGCGGCGGGCCGGACGGCCAGCCCGGCCCGGTCCTCGGCGTCCACCTCGTGGGCAGCCGGGTCGGCGAGCTGATCGCCGAAGGCCAGCTGATCTACAACTGGGAAGCGCTGCCGTTTGACGTCGCCCAGCTCATCCACCCGCACCCGACCCAGTCGGAGGCCATCGGCGAAGCGCACCTGGCGCTGGCCGGGAAGCCACTGCACGTGCACGCGTAGTCCAGGCGGCGCGGGCGCGCCGCCTCACGCCACAGCCGCAGCTGTGGCGTCAGATAGCGAAGGAGTCACGGGAAGCCATGTCGGTCTCCGTATCCATGCCCCAGCTCGGCGAGAGCGTTACCGAGGGCACCGTCACGCGCTGGCTCAAGAAGGAGGGTGAGCGTGTGGAGGCGGACGAGCCGCTGCTCGAGGTCTCCACCGACAAAGTCGACACCGAGATCCCCTCCCCCGTCGCGGGGATCCTGCGCGGCATCGTCGTCGCCGAGGACGAGACGGTGGCGGTTGGCGCTGAGCTCGCAGTCATCGACGAGGCCGGCGCCGAGGCCGCGCCGGCCGACGGCGGCGCCCCGGCCCCCGCCGACCAGGCCGACCAGGCCGACCAGGCTCCCGCGGCCCAGGCCGACCAGGCTCCCGCGGCCCAGGCCGCCAACGGCCAGCCGGCCGCGCCGCAGGCTGAAGCCCCGGCCGAGGCTCCGGCACAGGACGGCCACCCGTACCAGGGTGATCAGGGCGACGGCGGTTTCCAGCCGCCCGCCACCTACCAGCCGGACCAGGCCGAGACGGCCACCGGATACCAGCCGCCAGCAGCCCCGCCCGGGCCGGGCGGTCAGCCGGCCGCCGCGGCCGAGTCCGCCGCCCCGGCAGCGGAGGCCGCCCCAGCCGGCGACGCGTGGCAGCGGGCCCAGCCCGCCCCGCCGCCCGCTCCCCCGACCCCGCCACCGGCCCAGGCCCAGCCGGCGCAGCAGCAGGCACCGGCGCCGGCTCCGCAGCAGCGGCCGGCCCCGCCCCCGCCGCCCGCCCCGGCCGCGGAGCCAGCGCCGGGTGCTGGCCCCGCGCGCGCGGCATCGCCGCTGGGCACGTCGGACGGCCCGTACGTGACCCCGCTGGTGCGCAAGCTGGCCACGGAACACGGTGTCGACCTGGCCACGGTCGCGGGCACCGGGGTGGGCGGCCGGATTCGCAAGCAGGACGTTATCGACGCGGCCCGGGTACGCCGGGAGGCCGTGGCCGCGGCGCAGGCCGCGGCGGCACCTGATAGCCAGGCGGCGCCCGCGGCCGCCCCCGGGCAGGTGGCCGCCGACCAGCCGCCGGGCGCCCCGGGCCGGCCCGCGGCCGAACCGTCCAGCCTGCGCGGCACCACCGAGCGGATGTCCCGGGCCCGGCAGGTGATCGCCCGCCGGATGGTTGAGTCCCTGCAGACCTCGGCCCAGCTGACCACGGTGGTTGAGGTGGACATCACCGAGA
>Ga0335078_10012205_pt1 | contig 12747 bp, 9 predicted proteins | sample Lox_Sample_32_FD_206711 | JGI IMG/M metagenome (GOLD analysis project Ga0335078, IMG submission 206711) | Soil microbial communities from Loxahatchee National Wildlife Refuge, Florida, United States - Lox_Sample_3.2 | ecosystem: Environmental > Terrestrial > Soil > Wetlands | place: USA: Florida... | reverse complement strand
GGGCCGGCACGACCGTCCCCGGCGGCGGTCCGGAGCACTGGATCGATCCCGCCGCGTTCTTCAGCCGCGGCACGAGCGGCCAGTGGCGCGACCTCCTCGACGACGCCGACCTCGCCCGGTACGCCGCCCGCGTGCGGGCGCTCGCGTCCGACAGCCTCGTCGAGTGGGTGCATCGCGAGCCGATCGACTGAGATCCCCGTCCGGCGGTATACCCGCACTACCCAAAGCTGATCGCCAGCGCCGACCGCCGCCCATAACTGCCGATCCGCGCTCGGGACCAACATCAGGGGCCTGCGCCTCAACCGACGCCGGATTCGGCGATCCGTAGTCCGGCTGAGACGTCGGAGGTGTTACGCCTAGTGGTCGCAGTTACCTATTTGCGATCCTTATCGGCAGCCGCCTGGGTCCCCAGGTCCCCGGCGGGCCGTCGAACACTCCTGGCAGGGGCGTGTCGCAGTTCGCGCAGCGGCCGTCGTCGGTGAGCCGCCAGGCGCCCAGCTGGTGCCAGTCGCGCTCGATCACACGCGTGCCGCAGTGGTGGCAGCGGGTGCTCTGTCCGGCCGGGTCGTGGACGTTGCCGGTGTAGGCGTAGCGGACGCCGTTGTCCATGGCGATGCGCCGGGCCCGGGCCAGCGTCGCCGGCGGTGTGGGCGGCCGGTCCCGCATCTTGAAGTCCGGGTGGAACGCGGTGAAGTGCACCGGCACGTCCGGTCCGAGCTCCCCGGCTATCCAGCGGGTCATGGCGTCGATCTCGGCATCGGAGTCGTTGACGTCCGGGATCAGCAGGTTGGTGATCTCCAGCCAGACGCCGGTCTCGTGCCTGAGGTACAGCAGGGTCTCCAGCACCGGGTCCAGGGCGGCCAGGCACACCCGGCGGTAGAAGTCGCCGGTGAATCCCTTCAGGTCCACGTTGGCCGCGTCGATGTGCCCGAAGAACTCCGCCCGCGGCTGCGCGCACATGTAACCAGCCGTCACCGCCACCGCCTTGATGCCCGCCTCGCGGCATGCATCGGCCACGTCGATCGCGAACTCCAGGAAGATCACCGGGTCGTTGTAGGTGAATGCGACGCTGCGGCACCCCAGCCGGGCCGCGGTCAGTGCGATGGCTTGCGGCGCCGCCTGGTCGGCCAGCGTGTCGGTCTCGCGTGATTTGGAGATGTCCCAGTTCTGGCAGAACCGGCAGCCCAGGTTGCAACCGGCCGTGCCGAAGGACAGCACCGCCGAGCCCGGCAGGAAGTGGTTCAGCGGCTTCTTCTCGATCGGGTCCGCGCAGTAGCCACTGGAGCGGCCGTAGGTCGTCAGCACGATCGCGTCCTGCTGGCGCATCCGCACGAAGCAGAACCCCCGCTGCCCCTCGTGCAGGCGGCAGGCCCGCGGGCACACATCGCACTGGACCCGCCCGTCACCGGTGCGATGCCAGTACCTCGTCGCTACCGCCGAACCGTCCATGGCCACCTCGCTTCCACGCTACCCCCAGGCGGACGGTGACGGCCGCCGGCACGTCTGCCGCCTGCGACCGAGCGCACGGCAGACCGGACTGCAGATCCGGCTTACCCGCGCGCACGGCCGTCACCGATGAATCGAACACCGTAGAACTCGGCGACGACGAGCTGATAGAGGCCGTGATGGGCCTGCTGGGCGAGACATCCGGGTTCAGCGCCACGCTCCGCGCGATACGCCCTGTGGACAGTCATCAAGATCGCACCACTGACGATCACGCTGAGCGCGGCCGCTATGGCGCCGTCGCCGCAGTCCAGCGCGGACGTCACGTTCTGTAGCGCAATTACCTGCAGCTTTACGATCCGTATCCGCCTTCGGGCGGCCAGGACGGCCTCGATGCTCATCGGCTCAGGCGCGCCGATCAGGTCGCTCTGCGCGCCGAGGTCGACCGGAGGAGGCGATGATCGGTCGTGGCACGCGCCCCTTGGGCAGGGTGGTAGCCGCCGCTCGCGGGGGGAGAGGAGCAGGCGTCAGGAGACCGACGGCGGCCAGCGATGCCTGCGCCACTCGTCCCATGTCGCGAATCCAGCCGGTGGGTCATCAATAGGTTCACTGCCGTCGAGTTCGCCTGGCGTTGGGGTGTCGATGCTGGCGGACCACTCGGCGAGTTCCTCATCGGACATGTGCCAAGTCGTATGTGACGCTTCGGCTTGGCGCTGATCAAGTCGTCTCCGCTGCTCGGCTGGGGTGAGTTCGAAGTAGTGCATCTCCACCATCGCGCCGAGGTCTGCTGCTGCCTGCCGTAGAGCGGAGCGCTCGTCCCGGCCCCAGAGTCCGTAGTCGATCACGACGTTGTTGCCGAGTTCGAGGACGCGCAGCCCGATCTGGATGAGCCGCCCTTCGATCACGTCCTGGGCCGATGGCGGATTCTCGTGCCCGTAGAGAGCCTTCACCCATTCGTCCTTCGTGAGACGAAGTGCCTTCTTCTCGATCTCCATGCGCCGCGCAGCAGTGGTCTTCCCGGTGCCTGGGAGTCCCACAGTCATGAACAATGTTGGTTGTCTCATCATCACCCCCGTCCGAGCGAACGCCTGGCCATTGCCGACTTACTATGCCGCGTTGAGCGCTGACTGGGCAGCTGTGCCTACCACACGATCGGGTTGGCCAAGTCGACGGCCGAGGCTGGGCCGCGTCGGCAGTCATGACTACGTCGAGTGATGACGAGGGCGCCCGCCGAGCCGCCGTTAGGCGCTGCGATCAGATGGGAGCCGTCTAGCGTCGTGGACGCGCATATCCGGTTGTTTTGTCGGGTTGGCGGCGTGGCGAACACGCCGGTGACGGCGGCCGTTCAGCCGGTGATCAAGCGCAAGCGCCAAGGACAGGGCAGCACGTCGGGCCCGCACGCGGGGTTTGTGGCACGGCACACGTCACCGGAGATCCGCTAATGGCAACCGGGCCACGCGGGCTGGCGTGGTGCGATGATCGAGACCATGGGGTCTGTTGCCGGAGCGGACGCGGCCGCGGGCGCCGCCGCTGGTCCTGGTGCGGGGGGTATCGTAGCCCGCCCCCGGCTGTTGGGGCGGCTCGCGGCGCAGGCCCGGGTGAGCGTGGTGTCAGCCCCGGCGGGCAGCGGCAAGACGGTGCTGCTGCGGTCCTGGATCAGCGAGACGGGCTTGGCGGGCCGTGCCGCGTGGGTGCCGGCCGGGCGCGGCGAGCGGGATCCGCAGCGGTTCTGGCTGTCGGTGCTAGCCGCGCTGCGGCAGACCGCGGCGGGATCGGCGCTGGTCCGGGAACTGACGGCGGCGCCGGACCTGGACGGGTGGGTGATCACCGAGCGGCTGCTGGCGGATCTGGGCCCCTTGGATGACCGGGTCTGGCTGGTGGTCGACGACGTGCACGAGCTGGGCGCCGACGCGCTGCGGCAGCTTGAGCTGCTGATCCTGCGGGCCCCCCCGGGGCTGCGGTTCGTGCTGGCCGCCCGGCATGACGTGCGGCTCGGCCTGCACCGGCTGCGGCTGGAGGGCGAGCTGGCCGAGATCCGCGACCCGGATCTGCGGTTCACCGTGGCCGAGGCGGCCGAGATGTTCGACGCAGCCGGGGTGGACCTGCCCGACCCGGCGCCGCTGGTGGAGCGGACCGAGGGCTGGGCGGCGGGGCTGCGGCTGGCGGCGCTGGCGGCGGCCGGGCACCCCGATCCGGGGCGGCTGGCGGCCGAGTTCTCCGGGACCGAGCGGACGGTGGCCGAATACCTGCTGGCCGAGGTACTAGACCGGCAGCCAGAACCGGTGCGGCGGCTGCTGCTGCGCACCTCCATCCTGGAGCGGGTCAACGGCGAGCTGGCCGGCCTGCTGACCGGTGACAGTGGCGGGGAGCGGATGCTGCAGGACCTGGAGGCCGCGAACGCGTTCGTGGTGGCGCTGGACCCGGGCCGGTCCTGGTTCCGCTACCACCACCTGTTCGCCGACCTGCTGCAGCTGGAACTGCGCCGCACCGAGCCAGACCAGGTCGCCGCGCTGCACCGGGCCGCCGCCGGGTGGCTCGCCGGGCACGGGTACCCGGTGGAGGCGGTTCGGCACGCCCAGGCCGCACAAGACTGGGACCTGGCCGGGCGGCTGCTCGCCGACCGGTGGCCCGGCCTGTATCTGGACGGGCAGGCCGCCGTCATCCACGAGCTGCTCGCCGGGTTCCCCGCCGAGCAGCTCGTGGCGGATGCGGAGCTGGCGGCGGTGGCCGCCGGTGATGAGCTGGCCCGCGGGTCGCTGGAGGCGGCCGAGCGGTACTTGGGGCTGGCGGAGCCAGCTTCGGTGCCGGACGGCCAGGCCGGGCAGGCGCAGCTGCTGGTGGGGATGGTCCGGCTGCTGCTGGCCCGCCAGCGCGGGGACCGGCCGGCAGTGGCCGAAGAAGCGCAGCGGCTGGCGACCATGGCCGAGGGTGAGGACGCGGCGCAGCCTGCCCTGGGCGAGGAGCTGCGCGCGCTGGCACTGATCAGCCTCGGCAGCACCGAGTACTGGGCGGCGGGGGAGGACGCGGGGCGCTACCTGCAGCGTGGTCTGACGCTGGCCCGCCGGATCGGGCGGCCTTACTTGGAGTTCACTGGCCTCGCCCAGCAGGCGGCGGTCGTTCTCTACGAGTCGTTTACGCGTTCTGCCGAGCATGCCAGGGCAGCGGTCGAGCTGGCTCGGCGGCACGGCTGGACCAGCGACCCGGCCTTCGGTTTCGCCTCCGGCGTACTCGGAGCCGTGCTGTTCTGGCAGGGACAGCTGGATGAGGCGGAGGCGTGGATCCAGCGCGCCGAACGCACCCACAGAGCGGAAGCCGAGCCCGTCGAGGGGCTGGCGATCCGCACGATGCGGGGACTGCTGGAGCTGGCGCGCGGCCGGGACGCTGACGCGCTGGCCGCCTTCCAGGCCGCCGACCAGCTGGCCGCGCGCCTCGCCGAACCAGGCCTGGTGGTCCTGCCGAACCGGTCATATCTGGTGCAAACCCTGGTCCGCCTCGGCGAGACCGAGCGCGCCGAGCAGGCCCTGGCCGCACTCGCCGACCAGGACCGCGACGACGGGGCCATGCGCATCAGCCTGGCGACGCTGCGGCTCGCGCAGGACAACCCGCACGCGGCAATCGCCGCGCTCGCGCCGGTCCTGGACGGCTCCGCACCGCTACCCTGGCCGGCCTGGCTGGCTCAGCCGTTCCTGCTGGAGGCGATCGCTCGCGACGCCCTCGGCGACCCGGGTGCCGCCGGGCGCGCTCTGGAGCACGCCCTGGACCTGGCCGAACCCGACGGCGTACGGACCATGTTCTTGCTGCACCCGGTGCCGCGCCTGCTGGAACGCCAGGCCCGGCAGCGCACTGCCCACGCCGCGCTGATCGCCGAGATCCTCAGCCTGCTGGCGGGGCGCAAGCTCGCCCCGCCGCCGGCCGGGCCGCGGCCGCCGCTAGAGCCGCTGAGCGAAAGCGAGATCCGGGTGCTGCGCTACCTGCCGACCAACCTGTCGGGGCCGGAGATCGCCGGCGAGCTGTATGTCTCGCACAACACGGTCAGGACCCACATCACCCACCTGTACGCCAAGCTCGGCACGCACACCCGGGCCGAGGCCGTCGCCCGCGCCCGGGCCCTCGGCCTGCTGGCACCCTCCCCGCACCGGGGTCAGGCCGCGCGTGCTGGCTGACGGCCGGGGCAGGCAGTCCGGATGGCGGGTTTCCGGGCCTTACGCCGGGCCCGGTGAGCCGGCGTCACGCAACCGATGCGATTGGGGCCTCTTGCGGGATGAGCGGCGACGCGGTGTTGCATGGCAGGCCGGCGCGCGCCTGGGCTGCTGGCCCGAGAGCGGTTGCCCGTACCGGCGAGGCTGGTATCGGGCCCGGCCAACCAGCCCATTGGCAGCGTTGCAGCGGTGGAGCTCACCAGCGGCAAGGTGCCCGCAGGCATGAGTGCGGTGCCGAGACCTGCGGTCGGCACCGCGACTGCCGGCGCTGGCGGAGGACGGGGCGGCCGGTGGCCCGGGGCGGGGCGTCAGGCCGGTGGCAGGCGGCGGACTTCGAGCAGTTCGAGCCCGAGCGCCTCGATCTGCGCGAGCACGCCATACAGCGCGGCGCGGTCGGGCAGCGGCCCGGTCAGCACGGTGTCGCCGCCGCTGGCCTGAGCCTGCAGGGCAGGGAACGCGGAGCGTATCGTCTCGCCCAGGCGGCCGCGGACACAGATGCGGTACCGGTAGGCCGGCCGGTCGGCGTGGGCACCGGTCACGTTCGCACCACCCACGCGGTGAACCGGCCTGCTGGCGGTTCCACAGTTATAGGCACGTGCACGGGTGACCCCTCCTGCTTAGCGCGTCAGCCTCCTTGGCTGATGTGCTCGGTCGCGCTGTGCGCCTTACCGAGCTTCGTACCTGAGGGGGTGAGCTGGCATCACGCATGTTGCGTGATCCGCGCAGGCAGCCAACGAGCGCGACAGCAGCCGACACAACAGCCCCGGGCGCCCTTGCGGGTGACTGATCCCGGCAGTGCCCCGGCTGACCCGGAGGTACGTCCTCGCCCTTCTTCGTGAGCGCGAGCAGGTGTGCGGTCCGGCTGATGGTGCTGGTCGTCATGATGGCCCCCTAAGGTTCCTGGTCGCTGATGCCTCAGCCGGCGGCCGGGATGGCCGTGACGCCGCGGTGCTGCGGGTGAGTGCCGGAGGCTGTCGCTTGCGATCAGGGCAGCGGCGAGGATGGCGCCCGCCGGCGCGCGGATGCGGCAGGTAATCACGCAATCTGGGTGATGGCCTCTCACGCAGACCGGCGCGAGGCTCGCAGCCAGCAGGCAGCCTCGCCCGTGGCTGCCACGACCAGCCCACAGGAGAGCGGGGCGCCCGGAAGGCCCCCCGGTCACAAGCAGAAGGAGAAGACCATGACCTCCAGCGTCCAGGAAGCCACATACGAACTCCTGAGGCAGCTTGGCTTGACTACGATATTCGGGAACCCTGGCTCGACCGAGTTGTCCTTCCTCAAGAATTTCCCCCCAGATTTTCAATATGTACTGGCCTTGCAAGAAGCTTCGGCTGTCGCGATGGCCGATGGATATGCCCAGGCAACAGGGAAGCCAGCCTTGGTGAATGTGCATACCTTCGCTGGTGCTGGCAATGGCATGGGCAACATTAGCGGGGCTTTCATGAACAAGGTCCCGCTCATCATCCTGTGTGGTCAGCAGACCCGGGAAATGCTGCTGGGCGAGGTATACCTGACCGATGTAGAAGAAGCAATACTTCCTAAACCCCGGGTAAAGTGGTCTTATCAGCCCGTGCGAGCCGAGGACGTGCCGGCCGCTATCATGAGAGCGTACGCGATAGCGCTTCAGCCTCCGGCCGGCCCCGTATTTCTCTCGGTTCCGTGGGACGATTGGGACAAGCCTGCGCTGGGCAGCGCCGTCGTGAGGACCGTCAGCACCCGAGTCGCCCCGGATCCCGAGCGAGTAAAGATATTCGCCGACAGGATCAGCAGCGCTCGCAATCCAGTACTGATCTATGGTAGGGATCTCGAAAAGGCGGCCGGGTGGGACATCAGCGTCAGGTTCGCTGAGAAACTTCAGGCTCCCGTGCTGCTCGCACCATATACTGAACAAGACTCGTTCCCGATTACTCACCCGCAGTTTCAGGGAATGCTTCCGCCAGCGATCGGCCCGGCGTGCGAGAGCCTGCGCGGATTCGACCTGGCGATAGTCATCGGAGCGCCGGTCTTCCGTTATTACCCCTACGTTGCCGGATCGTATCTTCCAGACGGAACTGAGCTGCTTCAGATCACCTCGGATCCCAACGAAGCAGCAACGGCATTCGTAGGCGACAGCATGCTTGGCCATCCGCAGCTGGCTCTGGAGGCCCTGATCGATCTGGTTCCGGAGAAGCCCAAGCGTGAATGGCCCGGTTTGCACCCTCTCCCCGTTAAGGTTTCCAGCGACGGAGACCTCTTGTACGCAAATGAAGCGTTCTCCATCCTGGCTGAATCTCGGCCGACCGATACGGTTCTAGTGGTCGAGACAGAATCCAATATTCTGGAGTTGGTATACTCCTTGGCGCTTACCAAGCCGGCGATTGCCGTGCCGGATTCATTTTATTCGTCCGCCGCCGGCTGCCTGGGCTGGGGAGCTCCCGCCGCGGTGGGTATCGCCCTGGCTCTCAAAAGCCAAGGAGTCAAGCGGCCGGTGGTCGCCGTAATTGGCGACGGCGCGTTCCAATATTCAATCCAATGCCTCTATACCGCCGCACAACACAAGTTGCCGGTGGTATTTGTGGTTGTCCGCAACGGCGAGTACGCAGTCTTGAAGGACTTCGCTGTCCTTGAAAAGACGCCAAACGTACCGGGTCTCGACCTCCCCAGCCTCGATATCCCAGCCATCGCCAAAGGTTTTGGCTGCCAGACAGTCGAGGCGAAATCAAAGACAGAAATCAAGGAGGCTTTCGTGGCAGCACTGGGAGCCGACTCGCCGACGGTGATTACAGTCCCGGTTCAACCCGAGAGCCATCGCTTGGCCTAGCAGGCTGCAATTGGCTGCCAGGGAAAGACGGATCTCGCACTGTGCCTGGGCAGTGACCGGTGACCAGGTGCCTCTCGTAATTAGGGAGAACGGATATGAGCAGCGAATCGTCCGGTCCGACCCGGCATAGCGGTGCGTCGAGGCGTGCCTTCCCGGTTCGAGCACGCGACCTGCTGAAGGTCTGGGCGGTGTGGATCTTGCCGCTGATCCTCGGGTCGGCGGTGGTGGTGCTGATCACGGCGTTTTACGTCGGGTCGGTGGTCGACCCCCTCGGTCACCTGCAGGGCCTGCCCGTCGCGGTGGTGAACCAGGATCGCGGGGCGGTGATCGGCACGCGGCGGGTCGACATCGGCCAGCAGGTGCAGCGCGGCCTGTCCGGCAGCACCGCGGTCTCCGGCCGGCTGGCGCTGGCGGACACCACGCTCCGCTCCGCGCAGCAGGCGATGGACCGCGGCGCCTCCTACGCGACGGTGGTGATCGCGCCCGGCTTCACCGCGTCGCTGCTCACCCGGGCCGGTGTCAGCGCGAGCGGGGCGGGGTTGGGACGGCCGGAGATCGTCATCTTGACCAACCAGCGGGCGGGGACGATCGGAGCCAGCCTGGCCGCCGGCGTGCTGCAATCCGGCATTCAGGCGGCATCTCGCCAGATCGGGCGGCAGCTGGCGGCCTTCGTGCCCGCCGGGCGGGCGGCCAGCCCGCTGACCAGAGATTTCCTGGCCGACCCGGTGACCGTTGCGACGGCGGGCTACCGGCCGCTGCCCGCTCATTCCGCGCTGGGGCTGAGCGCCTTCTATCTCGCGTTGCTGATCTTGATGTGCGGGTTCCTGGCCGGGACCATCATCAACCCCTCGGTGGACGCCGCGACCGGATATGCCACCACCGAGATCGGGCCGCGATGGCGGCAGCGCCAGCCGCTGCCGGTCAACCGGTGGCACACGCTGGTCATCAAGTGGGTCATGGCCGCCGTCCTCACCGGCTTGATGACCGGGTTGCTGCTGCTGGTGGCGGCGGGCATCTTGCGGATGGACGCCCCCCACCCCGGGCTGTTGTGGCTGCTGGCCTGGCTGTGCGCGGCGAGCGTGGCCGCGGGGACCATCGTGGTGTGCGCGGTCCTGGGCGCCTCCCTCGGCCAGCTCCTGGCCCTGCTGCTGTTCGTCTACGCGGGACTGGCGGCCGCGGGCGGCACCGTGCCGCTGCAGGCGCTGCCCGGCGTCCTGCGGTGGCTGGCCGGGATCGAGCCGCTGCGGCAGATCCTCGCCGGCACCCAGGCGATCTTGTACTTCGACGCCCAGGCCGACGCCGGGCTGGCGCGCGCGGTCACGGCCGCGGCGCTGGGGCTGGTTTTCTGGCTGATCCTCGGCGCTGTCGTGGTGAGGTGGTATGACCGCAAGGGACTCCATCGCATGGATCCCGAACTCCTGGGGTACGTGGGGCGTTCGGTGCAGCAGTACAAGTCGCAGAACGCCCGCGCCCGGCAGTCGCAGAACGCCCGCGCCCGGCAGTCGTAGACCGCCCGCGCCCGGCAGTCGCAGAACGCCCGTGCCCGGCAGCGCAGATCTGGCCACGCCGGCAACAGGACTCCGGGAACGCAGGCAGGCAAGCCGAGTCGGCGAGCCAGGCGCCGAAGTCCTTCTGCCAGTCGCGGACGCGCTCGCCGGTCCAGATCATGGCCTTGGGCCCGCCGCCGGGCGGCAGCTCCCCGAGCGCGGCGACGTTAGCGGGCAGCGTCCCGCGGGTGCTGTTTCATCAGGTGCTGGTCGCGGACCGCAGCGTGGCGCGGATCAGCTGGCAGGACGCCGGGCCGACCAGGCGACGGCCCTTGACGGCGGCGCGCAGCGCGGGGCCGCCGCTGGCGCGGACGGTGGTGATGGCGCCGTTGGGGTCGTCAATGTAGCCGAAGACGGCGGCGACGTCGGGTAATCACGCAACCTGCGTGATGGCATCTCACGCAGACCGGCGTCAGGCTCGCAGCCAGCAGCCCCGAGGAGGTAGCCATGACGGCCCAGATCTCCTGGCTGCCACGACCAGCCGGCAGGAGACCGGGCACCCGGAAGGCCCCGGTCGCGAGCAGAAGGAGAAGACCATGACCTTCAGCGTCCAGGAAGCCACATACGAACTCCTGAGGCGGCTTGGCCTGACTACGATATTCGGGAACCTCGGCTCGACCGAGTTGCCCTTCCTCAAGAATTTTCCGCCAGATTTTCGATATGTACTGGCCTTGCAAGAAGCTTCGGCTGTGGCGATGGCTGACGGATATGCCCAGGCGACGGGGAAGCCGGCCCTGGTGAATCTGCATACCTTTGCCGGCACTGGCAATGGCATGGGCAACATTAGCAACGCTTACATGAACAAGACCCCGCTCATCATCCTGGGCGGTAACCAGACCCGGGAAATGCTGGTGGGCGACGTGTACCTGACCAACGTGAAAGAAACCGTCCTCCCCGAACCCTGGGTCAAGTGGTCCTATCAGCCCGTGCGAGCCGAGGACGTGCCGGCCGCCATCATGAGAGCCTACGCGGCAGCGCTTCAGCCTCCGGCCGGCCCCGTATTTCTCTCGGTTCCGCTGGACGACTGGGACAAGCCTGCGCTGGGCAGCGCCGCCGTGCGGACCGTCAGCACCCGAGTCGCCCCGGATCCCGGGCGAGTAAAGAGATTCGCCGGCAAGATCAGCGGTGCCCGCCATCCGGTACTGATCTACGGGCCAGGCCTCGAAAAGGCCGGCGGGTGGGACGTCGGCGTGAGGTTCGCCGAGAAACTTCAGGCCCCCGTATTGTCCTCACCATTCACTGAAAGCCTCTCGTTCCCGGTTACCCACCCGCAGTTCCAAGGAGCCCTTGCGCCCGCGATCGGCCCGGCGTGCGAGCGCCTGCGCGGATTCGACCTGGCGGTAGTCGTCGGAGCGCAGGTCTTCCGGTATTACCCCTACGTGGCCGGATCGTATCTCCCAGACGGAACCGAGTTGCTCCAGATCACCTCGGATCCGAACGAAGCAGGAACGGCATTTGTAGGCGACAGCATGCTCGGCGATCCGCAGCTGGCCCTGGAGGCGCTGATCGACCTGGTTCCGGAGAACCCCAAGCGTGAATGGCCCAGTTTCCGCCGTCCCCCCCTTAAGGTTTCCAGCGCTGGAGACCCGTTGTATGCAGATGAAGTCTTCTCCGCCCTTGCCGAATCCCGGCCAGCCGATACGATTCTTGTCACCGAGACAACATCCAATGTGACCGAGCTGCTCACCGCTTGGGCGATTACCGCGCCGGGGTCATATTATTCGTTCGCCGGCGGCGGCCTTGGCTGGGGAGCTCCCGCCGCCGTGGGTGTCGCCCTGGCTGGCAAGACCCAGGAAGCCAGGCGGCCGGTGGTCGCTGTAATCGGCGACGGCGCGTTCCAGTACTCGATCCAGTGCCTCTACACCGCCGCACAACACAAGCTGCCGGTGGTATTCGTCGTTGTCCGCAACGGCGAGTACGGAGTCTTGAAGGACTTCGCAGTCCTTGAAAAGGCGCCGAACGCACCGGGTCTCGACCTTCCCGGACTTGATATCCCAGCCATCGCCAAAGGTTTCGGCTGCCAGGCAGTCATCGCGAAATCAAACGCAGAAGTCAAGGATGCTTTCGCGGCGGCACTGGGAGCCGACTCACCGACGGTGATTACAGTCCCGGTTAAACCCGAGATCCGTCCCCTGGCCTAGCAGTCTGCTGATGCTGTCACGCTGGCTAGGCGGGCTCGGCGCCGCCGCCGTTGCGCTGGTGGCCTGCACCCTGGTGATCCTTGACCTGACCGACGCCGGGCTGCGGCGCTGGTGGGACGCTCACGCCCTGACCACCGACACAGTCGCCGGGCTGCTCGTCCTGATGATCACGGTCCTGGTCGTTGATCAGGTAGTCCGGCTCCGGCAGGGCAACAGCCGGGCCCGCGCCGTGGCGGTCCAGGTCGCCATCTTGACGACTCAGGCCAACACCGCGGCGCAGGCAGCGTCCCAGGTCCTGGCCGGGTCGGGCGACCGGGACATAGCACGCGAAGAGTTCCGGGCGTACACGATGATGCTGCTGGCCGCCGCGCCGGTGCTGATCGAGGCCAAGACGTCAAGGGAATTCCTCGAGCAAGCCCAGCACCTAGACGGTGACATGGCCTTGGCGTTGAACGTGCTGGCCACGGCGTCCGGCCGGGAAAAATTCCCGGCCGGACGGCTCGACGGCGCGGTACAAGCACTCAAGTCCGCATCGACCCCGCTGCTTCAGAACCTGACCCCAGAGATGCGGTCGGCCGTTCGCGGAGATCATCCTGCCTGACCGCCGAGGGCCCTGG
>Ga0335078_10012204_pt1 | contig 12748 bp, 16 predicted proteins | sample Lox_Sample_32_FD_206711 | JGI IMG/M metagenome (GOLD analysis project Ga0335078, IMG submission 206711) | Soil microbial communities from Loxahatchee National Wildlife Refuge, Florida, United States - Lox_Sample_3.2 | ecosystem: Environmental > Terrestrial > Soil > Wetlands | place: USA... | reverse complement strand
AGCCCAGGGCCGGGCCTGCTCCTCGCGCTGGCGATCACGGCAGGCGCGGCCATGTTCGCGGCGGTCGGCGCGGTGGCCAGCGAGGTGATGCCGACCCGGTCCCGGGCGGCAGGTCTGTCCGGCGCGATCTTCGGTGCGGCCTTCATGCTGCGCGCTCTCGGCGACGCCGCGCCCAGCACGCACTGGCTCGTCTACCTCAGCCCGCTGGGCTGGGTGGAGCAGTTGCACCCGCTGACCGGCGCGCAGCCGGTCTGGTTGCTGCCGATTTTTGCCCTGATCGCGGTCTGCGTGGCGGCGACCATCCTGCTGGCTGACCGGGATCTGGGCACGAGCCTGCTGGCCGACAAGGACGCCGTTGCCCCACGGACCGCCCTGCTCGGCTCGCCGGTACGGTTCGCCTGGCGGATGAACCGGACCGTCATCGCCAGCTGGCTGGGCGCGACCGTGCTGGCCAGCGTGCTCTACGGTTCGCTGGCCAAGTCGACAGGGCAGGCGTTCGCCTCATCCGGCATGCTGCGCAAGTTCACCGGCAGCCTGACCCACGTGCTGCAGCGCCAGCTCCAGCTGGCCGGAACCCGGGTCTTCGCCGGCGTCATATTCCTGATCTTGATGACGCTGATCATGGCGTACGTGGCCAGCGCGCTGGGCCGGGTACGCGAGGAGGAGGCCGAGGGATACCTCGACAATCTGCTGGTGCGCACCGTCAGCCGGACACGCTGGCTGGCCGGCCGGGTCATCCTCATCCTGGCCGTCCTGATGGCGGCCGGCCTGCTCGGCGGGCTGGGTTTCTGGGCCGCGGCGGCCAGCCAGCACTCCGGGCTGAGCTGGCACGAGCTGGTGCTGGCTGGCATCAACAGTTGCGCGCCGGCGGCCCTGCTGCTCGGCTTGGGCGTACTTGCTTTCGGATTCGTTCCCCGGCTGACCTCGGTGGTCTGCTGGGGGGTGCTGGCCTGGGCGTTCCTGCTAGAAATGCTCGGCTCGGCCATCAAGATCAACCACTGGGTGATGGACACCTCGCTGCTGCATCACCCGGCCCTGGCGCCGGCGGTCAGCCCGAACTGGCGGGTGGCGGGCATCTACCTGGCGCTGAGCTGTGCGGCCATGCTGCTCGGTGGCTGGCGTTTCACCCAGCGCGACCTGCAGAGCAGCTAACGGCTGGGCCGGCTGATCCGGCGGCCCGCGATGTGGGTGGGCCGGATCAACCGGAGGTGGTGACCTCGTGCCAGAGGCCGCCGTTCAGGTTGAGGTTGTTGCCGCGCGCCTGGCCGGGCGCGGCGTCGCCGACGTAGGTATATAGCGGGTGGCCGTCGTAGGTGGCCTGGGTGGAGCCGTCCGCCCGCTTGATCGTGCCGAGCTTGCCGGGTATCCCCGGGCCGGCCGTGACCGGGCCTTTGACCGGCGGCCAGTAAGCGGCGCAGGATCCGTTGCACACCGACTTCGTGCTGGTATCCGGCGCGAACCAGTACAGCGTGAAGCCCTTGGCGTTGGCCAGCACACCGGCCCCGCCGATCTGCACCACTTTGAGGCTATTGCCGGACGCCACCGTGCTGGAACTGCCCGCCGTGCCCGCCGCCACGCCCAGCAGCACCAGCGCGACGACGGATACCCCGGCGATGAGGGCCCCGGCGGCCGGGATGACGGACACCATCCGGTCCACCAGTTGGTCGAGCGGCCCGGTCTGGCCGTGCTGGCCGGCGGCTGGGGCGACGGTCAGCATCGCCAGCACCGCGAACGCCGCCACCTCGATGATCCCGGCGACGATCCCGGCCGTGGTGCGCACCCCGGTGAACCCGAACAGCCCGACCCAGATCGATAGCAGGTAGCCCGCCAGTGTGGCCAGCGCGAACCCGGCTCCGGCCGCCGCGGCCAGCCGCCGGCCTGACAGCAGCACCGCGATGGCCAGGGCGAAGGCCGCGATCACCTGGAGCAGGAACAGCCAGCCGATGGTCGGGATCGTCCGGTAACCGGTCAGGTACAGATCCAGGTGAATAGCGCCGGTGGCGGCGAGCAGGCCTGCTCCGGCCACCCGGAGGAGGAGCCGCACTGGCTGGGTGCGCTGCCGGGACAGCGTTCGGGTCATCGGTCGCCCGCCTTCCGCTCGGACCTGATCAGTACCCGCCGCCGCCAGACGAACTGGAGCCCGGCGCGGCCGAGCCGGACACCTTCACCGCGTACCACAGCCCGCCAGACAGGTTGAGGCCGTTGCCCTTGTCCTGTCCCGGGGCGGTGTCGCCGACGTAGGTGTACAGCGGATGGCCGTTGTAGGTGGCCTGCTTGCTGCCGTTCGAGCGGGTGATCGTGCCCAGCTTGCCGGTGACGCCCGGCCCGGCCGTGGCCGGGCCCTTGACCGGTGGCCAGTAGCGGGCGCACGACCCGTTGCACTTGGACGTGGTCGGCGTGTCCGGCGCGAACCAGTACAGCGTGAAGCCCTTGGCGTTGGTGAGCACGGTGGCCCCACCGATCTTCGCCGTCTTGAGCGCCGAACTGGATGTGGCGGTCGTGCCCGCCGAGGATGAACTGGCGCCGGACGAACTGGACGGCGCCGAACTGCCGCACGCAGCGGCGATCAGGGCCAGGCTGGCCAGGCCAGTGGGTACCCACCATCGGTTACGCATCTCACACCCTCCCGCGGCAAGAGAGATCACGTGCCTACTCTCAGCACGTAGCACGGAGCGGGTTCGTTCAGGGCGGGACCGAGATCCCGGCTGAAGCCGGGCCGGGATGGCGGCGCATGCCTGTCACGCGGGCCTGCCCGGCCCGGCCCCCGACGCGCCGGTCGCGCTTTGAACTCTCATGCCCGATCTGGGTGATCTGACTCCTCGCTGGTCAGCTGGACTGTGGCGCCGGCGTCATGAAACTGAACACGGCGCCCTGCGGGTCGCGGGCCACCGCGATCCGGCCCACCGGGGTGTCGAACGGCTCGGCCAGGATCGAGCCGCCCTGCGCGGTGACCTTGGCCGCCGTGGCGTCGGCGTCGGCCACGGCGAAGTACACGTGCCAGTGGTTCGGCACCCCCGGCATCTGCGGCGGCGTGCTGCCGCCGACCATGTCGTCACCCACGTTGAACAGCGTGTACTCCCCGGTGCCCATGTCCATGGTCGAGGTGGTCATGCCGAGCACGTCGGCGTAGAACGAGGCGGCTTCCGGATCGGTGGTGATCAGCTCGTTCCAGGTGACCGTGCCGGGCTCGTTCACCAGCCTGGCCCCGATGTGCTGGCTGGCCTGCCACAGGGCCACCGGGGCGCCGGACGGGTCGATGACGAACGCCATCCGGCCGGCGTCCATCACGTCGAACGGCGCCATGGCCAGCTGGCCGCCGGCCTTCTCGACCCTGGCCGCCGCGTCGTCTACGGAGTCGACGGCGAGGTAGGTGTTCCAGGCCGACGGCGCGCCCGCCGCCTTCATCTCCGGTGACTGCGGTGCGATGGCCGCCACCGGCTCGCCGCGGAGCATGGCCATGGAGTAGGCCCCGCCCTGCGGCATGGGCTGGTCGTCGAACTCCCAGCCGAACAGGCCGGCATAGAACGCCTTGGCCGCCTGCGGGTCGGTGGTCTGCAAGTCCACCCAGTTCGGCGTGCCCTGGGCATAGCTGGTACGTGTGCTCATAGTTCCCCCTAGAGAAGTCTGCTGAACTGCGCTAACTCGGTGCAGGTCCTACCCACTCGACGAACCGGCTCGCCAGAAATCGACAGGCCATTGCGGCTGGTATGAAGTGGAACCATGCGAGTCCTGCTGACCGGCGCGGCCGGGATGGTGGGCCGGGCGGCGGACCCGGTGCTGCGGGCGGCCGGGCACGAGGTGATCAGCACCGACAGGCCCGGTGCGGGCACGGACCTGGACGCGCCGATTGATCTGGACACCCGGGCCGACCTGGCCGACGCCGCGCAGGCCGACGCGCTGATCGGCGGCGGGCGGTTCGCCGCCGTGGTGCACGCCGCGGCCATCCCACGGCCCGGCCAACACCCGCCCGACGTGATCCTGCGCAACAACCTGATGGCCACGTTCAACGTAATCGAGGCGTGCATCGGCTCCGGGGTTCGCCGCCTAGTCAACATCTCCAGCGTCGGCGTGCTCGGCCTGCACTACGCGCACCGGCGGCTGCTGCCGGACTATCTGCCGATCGATGAGCACCACCCGCTGCGCCCGCAGGATCCCTACGGGCTGGCCAAGCTGTTCGGTGAGCAGCTCTGCGTCGCGGCGGTGGCCCGCTCCGGGCTGAGCTGCATTTCACTGCGGCCGGCCTGGGTCCTGGCCGCCGCCAGCTACGCCGCCGACCTTGGGCCGGTCATCCGGGCCCGGCCGCCACGCGGGGTGGCCGGCTGGCCCTACGTCGATGCGGCCGACCTGGCCGACGCGATCCGGCTGGCGGCCGAGAGCGACCTGCCGGGGCATGAAGCGTTCTTCATCGCGGCGCCGGACACCAGCGGCGGCCTCGACCTGCACGCGGCCTGGCGAGCCGCGAACCCGGGCGCGGCCACCGAACTGCGGCCGGTATCACGGCCGGATGCCAGCGGCATTAACTCGGGCAAGGCTCAGCGCCTGCTCGGCTGGCGGGCCGTCCGCGGCTGGCGCGACTACCTGACCGAATCCGGCGAGCCACGGTAGCTACCGGTGGCCTGCCCGCTTGCCGTGTTTGCGGTGCACGGTCTGTTTGGTGACGCCCAGCCGCTGCGCGATCTCCTGCCAGGACCAGCCGAGCTTGCGGGCGTTCTCCACCTGGAGGATCTCCAGGCGTTCGGTGAGCGCGCGCAGCGCCGCCACCGCGCGGAGCCCGACGTCAGGATCGCTGCTGGCGGCGCCCTCGGCGATCTCCAGGGTTGACTGCATTGCGTCAGCAATATGCTGACGGCTACTTGGTGTCGACATAAGCTGACACACCGGGGCCCCGGCGCCATGAGGACTGACGGCACCGGCGGTTAGCGTGGCGGTCATGGACGAGATACAGACCGACGAGCACGGGCGGCCGGAACCGCCGCTCGACGCGGGCGAGGCGGCCACGCTCACCGGGTTCCTGGACTACCAGCGGGCCACGCTGGAATGGAAGTGCCGTGGGCTGACCGACGAGCAGCTGCGGGTCGCGCTGCCGCCGACCACCATGACGCTGGGCGGCATGCTCAAGCACATGGCCTGCGTCGAGGATGGCTGGTTCACCGAGGTAGCGGCCGAGCAGCCCGATCCCGAGCCGTGGGCCAGCGTGGACTGGGACGCGGACCCGGACTGGGAGTGGCGCACCGCGGCCAGTGACTCCGGAGATGAGCTGCGCGCGCTGTGGGCGGAGCGGGTCGCGCGCTCACGGGCCGTGGTCGCGGCCCAGCTCCAGTCGGGCGAGGACAAGGCGCTCAGCCAGTCTCACCCGGCGTGGGGCGGCCGGGCCAGGGTGTCGCTGCGCTGGATCCTCACCCACATGATCGAGGAGTACGCCCGGCACAATGGGCACGCCGACCTGATCCGCGAGTCGCTGGACGGCGAGACCGGCGAGTGAGGGTCAGCCGGGGTCCGGGACCAGCTGAACCTGGATGACCTCGGTCCGGGCAATGACCCGGTCCCGTTCGGCGGCCAGCGACGTGCGGCGGTCGTCCGCCATGTAGGCATCGAGGGCGGCAGCGGACGGGAACTCCAGCAACTGGATCTCCAGCGGCTGCCCGCCCGTCCCGCCGCCCCGTGCGCGCTGCACGACCCGGCCGCCGTGCCCGGGAATGAGGCTGAGGACCTGGTCCTCGTAGGAGATCAGGCCGGCTTCCATCCCGGTCCGCGCCCAGAGCAGCACACACAACGTGACTTCCACCCCGCCGGATCCTACGCTGCCCACCTTGGCCAGCCGCCCAGCCCGCGCCCAAGCGGGCAGCCTCGGTGTGGTGCTGGTGTGACCAGTGATCCCGTCGGGGCGGGCACTCGCTGGCAGATCCGCCCTATCTCAGGAGCGCGGTGACTTTGCGGTCGCCGGTGACCACAAAGTCACCGCGTTGTCGAAGAATGGGCCCCGGGCGCCGCCGCGATGGCCATCAGCCTGCCTCGCTGCTCTCGGCACCGAGCTTGATGTCCAGTTCGGCCAGGGTCGGGGCATGGGTGAAGATCTCCCCGCCGCCTAACGGACGCTCGATCGCGCCCCAGTGGCCGGTGATGCCGTCCCGCTCGATGCGCGCCTCGGGGTGCTTGCGCCGGACGGCCTGGAGGAGCTCGCCCATCGCTGGGCCGGATGGCTCTGGGGAGTTCGTCATGCCTCAAGTTAATCAAGCATCTGCATACTTCTACAAAGTATGGAGATGAATGAAGACAGTTAATGATCTATGCAGAGATCGGGTTATCCATGGTTTTCCCTGGTCAGGCATGATCTGGACATGATCAGCATCGACCGTGGGCCGCCGCCGTGGCGTCAAATCAGGGACGACCTGCGCCGCCGCATCGAGGCGGGTGAGTGGACCGGTCGTCTTCCGAGCGAGAAGAGCCTTGCTCAGGAGTACGGCGTGGCGGTGAACACCGTCCGCAAGGCGATGGCGGTACTTCGGGAAGAAGGGCTGATCCAGACGGACAAGGGCTGGGGCTCATACGTGACCGGGAGCGAGCCGCCGCGCAACCCGTGACGTTAAGGGACCGGGACCCACAGTTCGATCTCGTCGTGCCGCCGGTAGTACTCGACCAGTGGGCGGCCGGGGTCAGCCGGAAGGGCCAGCCGGGTCAGGGCCTGCATGGCCGGGCCGATGCGGGCATACAGGGCGGGCGGGTCGCCGGCGATCAGTGCCCGCAGGTACCAGCCGCCCGGCAGCGTGCCGGTCTCCAGGCCGAGCCGGCCCGGGTCATCGCCGTCTTTGACCGGGGTGCAGGTGGCATACGTGCCGGCCTGGATATCGACCATCGCGTACATCTTGCGGCCGCGCAGTCCGACCAGCTCCTCGAACCGGGGCCAGAGCTTCTGGATGGCAGGCAGCTCATCGCGGGTCCGCTCCAGCATGACCGGCACGTCGGCCTGCCTGGTCCGGGCCGGCGGTGAGTCGAAGAGATCAGCTGCCACATGCAGCACCGTAACCGGCCGCACCGTCAATCCGCAGCGGCGGCGCCGGTGACCACGTCCAAGTCGATCTCCGCGGTCCGGCCGGCTCGCCAGGCGATGTGCTGATCCGGGCGGACCAGCAGGTATTCCTGGTGCCACGGGTAGGACGGAGGCGCCTGGACCACGGCCAGCGGGATGCCGCGCTGCCGCGCCCGCCCGGCCAGCGCGGCCACCCCGGGCGCGCCGTCGCCGCCCGGGCCGAGCAGGGTGAACCCGGGCCCCAGCCGGTCGTACAGGGACGTGCCGTCGGGCAGCCAGTGGTGCGGCAGCCGGGCGCCCGGGACGGCCTCCGGCGTGTACCGGGTCACGTCGCCATCGGCGGCGCCGTCCCCGGCCGGCCGGGCCGCGGGCTGGATGACCGGTGACCCGGCGTAGGAGTAGCCCAGCACCAGGCCCAGACTGTGGAACTCGGACCGTTTGGCCTGCTGGATGGCGTGGGCCTCCAGCGGCAGGTCGTGGGCCAGGCTCTGCATGTTGGCGGCCGCGCTGGCCACGGTGTGCTCGACCACGCGCCGGCGTTCGGGCTCATAGCTGGCCAGCAGGGCGGCCGGCGCCCAGCCGTGCTCCACGGCCGCGATCTTCCAGGCCACGTTGACCGCGTCGCCCACCGAGGTGTTGAAGCCATGGCCCCCCCACGGCGGGTTGATATGCGCGCTCTCGCCGACCAGGAACACCCGCCGGTCGGCGAACCGGTCCGCGATCAGCATCCGGGCCAGCCACGGATCGGAGGCCAGCACCTGATGCTCGACCGGGCCACCGGCCAGGCCGGTAATCAGTTCCGCGGCGTGCGCGGTGCCGTAGTCCGGCTCGACCCCGGGCAGGATCGCCCACCATGTGCCGGCCTGGTCTAGCCGGCCGACCAGGCCGGGAGAAGGCGCGCCCAGCACCCAGTACTGCACGGCCGGGCCGAGGTGGGTGTCCAGCGTGGGCGCGCGGAACACCACGTTGAAGTTGGGCCGGGGATCGGAGTGCCCGGCGTACTGGGCGCCGATCTGGTCCCGTACTACCCCGGCCGCACCGTCGCAGCCCAGCACGTAACGGGCCCGGATCTGGTAGGTCTCCCCGGCCCGGTCCTGCACCGTGACGACGACCAGGTCGCGGCGCTGCTCCAGGCCGATGACCGTGTGGCCGAGCCGCAGGTCCACACAAGGCTGCCCGGAGACATGCTCGCGCAGCACCTCCTCCACGACCGGCTGCGGAACCTGCTGGCCGGGCTCGGCGAACCGCTCGTCCCGCTGGAGAGTCAACCCGAACGCGCCCTCGAAGTCGGTGATCCGGGCGCCGGACAGCGACTCGCAGAACGTGACCCGCTGCGACCAGGCGACCGGCAGCGGCGCAGCCGCCCGCAGCGTGCCCGCGATCCCCCAGCGGCGCAGATGCTCCATGGTCCGCACGCTGGTGGTCTTGGCCCGCGGCCGGCGGTGCGAGACGACCGGCCGGGGCTCGATGACCACGCAGGCCACCCCGTGCAGGGCCAGCTCGGCCGCGGCCGCCAGCCCGGCCGGCCCACCCCCGGCCACGAGTACCGGCGCCTCAGCTGAAGTCGCTTTGCCCGTCATTGTCACGAGATGCATGATGGGGCATCTGGTCCCGGCTGTACACCACGGCCGCCGCCGCCAGCAGGGCGAACAGCGCCCCGTTCAGCACCGCGAACAACCAAGCCGGGTGCAGCCGGCCGCCGGCCACGACGTGCAGGTAGCTCACAATGACCAGAAATTCGGCCAGCAGCCCGGCTGGAACGGTGCGCAGCAGCGGCCGGATGCCGATGACGGCGAAGCCGAACCAGATCGCGCCCAGCACCACCAGCACCCCGAAGACCAGTCCTTCGGGCAGGGCCAAGCCGAAACACACGCCCGTTGACCCGGCGCACTGCGACCGGCTCGCGGCGCTAGTCCAGTCCAGGTTCAGCGAGACGAACCAACCCACGGCCGCGCCTAACAGCCCAGCCGCACCGACCCAGCGGCCAGCGGATAACCATGATCTTGGCCAACCGGCTGCAACCACGACGCACCACGCTCCCCGCAGATACTGCGTGCGCCTCCAGGCTACTGCCGGGAACCACCAGCCCGGCCGCCCCGTCCAAGCTGGCAGCACAGCCACCAGGGGGACCCGTGAAGCTCGCTCAGGCCGTCAGCTGCCTCGCCGCCATGCCGCTGCTCGCTGGGTGCGCGGCCAGCCTGGCCCAGGACACCGCGGGGCGCGCCGGCCCGACGCGCGGGACCGTCACTGGCCGGCTGGTGCGCGAGGGCGGGCCGATCGGCCCCGGTGGCCAGCAGCCAGGCGTGCACCCGATCCCGGGGACAATCAGGTTCGCCGCCGGCCGGCACCAGGTGATTATGGTCCGCACCAGCAAGACGGGCAGGTTCTCGGTTCAGCTTCCCTCCGGGAAGTACCAGGTGGCCGACCGCTCGCCGCGCGTGCTCTTGGTTGGGGCCAACGGGATCGGCCACCAGACCTGGTCCCGCCCGGTCGTGGTGACCGTCAGCGGGCACCACGTCACCAGGATCACCCTGGTCATCGCCGTTCCCTGATCGCCGGGGACCGGCGCTATATCTCCCCGCGCTCGTTCAGGATGGCGCGGAACTCGCCGATCGCCTCGTCGAGATCGGCGCCGAGATTCGGTACCTGGACCGCTTCGGTGCCGGTCCAGTAGACCCCGGCGTACTCGGCGGCGCCGGCCAGCAGCACGAGAAGCGGGCTGTGCGCGATTTTTATGTGGTCCTGGACCTCGTCCCATCCGGCCACGCCGGGCACCAGGCCGATCGCCGGGGACTCCATATCGTCGTACTCCAGGTCGTTGAGCAAGACCGCTCCCTTTATGCGCGCACCGTGCCCTGACTCTCGAAGGTCATCGCGCGCTGCAGCGCGGCCGCGCGCAGCCCGGGCGGGATCTCGGCCGGGCCACCGAGCGCGGCCGCGTTGATGCCCGCCTGTGCCGCCTCCTCGACCACCCCGCCGACCAGGATGGCCAGCTCCGGAGTGCGGTGGAAGACCAGCACGCCATGATTGGCCAGCAGGATGGCCGGCACTCCCGGGGTGACAGCGGCCCGGATGCCGGCGATCGCCTCGGCTGAGCCGCGCGGCCCGTAGCCGGCCACCGGCACGCCGGACGCCAGGCCGAACATGGCCAGCGCCTCCACCCAGCATCCGATCGGCTTGCGTGCTACCGCGTACGCGGTGGCGTACGGCGAATGCGTGTGCACCACGCAGCCGACGTCCTGGTGGTCGGCGTACATGGCGGTGTGCATGGCCACCACCGCCCCCTGGATCGGCGGCAGATCCCCTTCCAGCAGCGTCCCGTCCAGCCCGACCCGCACCACCGCGGACGCCGGGTGGTCGCGCAACGACGGCCCGGCGGTGAAGTACATCTCGTCCGCGCCGGGCACCCGGAGGCTCACGTTGCCGTGCCCGTTGGCGGAGATCGCCCCGCTGGCCACCACCCGCCGCGCGACATCCACTACCTGGTCAGCCAGGTCCTTGTCCATGACCCCATCCCCCTCTGGATCACAACGAGGCAACGGTATCCGAGCCGGAAGCTAGCGGCTAGTGCACGTCACTCCTTGATCATTTGACTCCCCACCCGGGAAGTCTGCGACTGAATTGATCTTGACGGCTGGCCCAGAAACGCCTGGTCCGCCAAAAACAGGACGTTCTCTGGCCGTTATTTAATACCGGCGCCCCAGTGATGCGGCTGCATATTCTTACTGCTACTGGAAAGCTAGCCGCACACGCGTCTGCCCGAGGCCGGCGGAGCGCTAGAAAAAGGGGGAATTTATGATTTGCCTGCGTTTGGCGCGCACTCTTGGCCCTGCCGTGGCCGGGATCGCGTTCACGTCACTGAGCCTGAGCGGCGCGGCTAATGCGGCCACGGCCAGGACGCAGACCGTACCAATCAGCGCCACGGCCCGGCCGGTGACCGCGTACATCGCCAGCACCTCCGGCGTGGTCATCCCGATCCGCGGCACCACCGCCGGCGCACCCATCCAAACCGGGTCCAACACCCGCGCCATCGCGATCACGCCGAACGGGAAGACGGCCTACGTCCTCGACGGCGACGCGGGCACGGTCACCCCGATCAACACCGCCACCAACATCGCAGGCCGCCCCATCAAGAGCGGGAACTTCCCCCAGGCCATCGTGATCACGCCCAACGGCAAAACCGCCTACGTCGCGAACTACGACTCGAACACGGTCACCCCGATCAACACCGCTACCAACACCGCCGGCCGCCCCATCGAGGTCGGCGATGGGCCAAACTCCATCGCGATCACGCCGAACGGGAAGACCGTCTACGTCGTAAGTTTGTTTTCGGCCACCGTCACTCCCATCGACACCGCCACCAACACGGCCGACCGCCCCATCGAGGTCGCCGCCGAGCCTGGCCTCATCGCGATCACGCCGAACGGGAAGACCGCCTACGTCACCAATAACGCCGAAAACACGGTAACCCCCATCGACACCGCCACCAACACCGCGGGGCCCCTTATCACGGTGGGGCACTTCCCTTATGCCATCGCGATCACACCGAACGGGAAGACCGCTTACGTCGGCAATAACGGTTCGTATACCGTCACCCCGATTAACACCGCCACCAACACGCCGGGCGCTCCGATCAGGACTGGGATCTCCCCATTTGCGATCGCGATCACACCCAACAGCAAAACCGCCTACGTCACCAATAACGGCTTCTACATGCAGCCCTCGGACACGGTCACCCCGATCGACACCACCACCAACACCGCAGGCCGCCCCATCAAGACCGGGGCCGGCCCCGCTGACATCGCGATCACGCCGGATGGGAAGACCGCCTATGTCGTCAACTACCTGGCCGCCACGGTCAGTTCGATCGACACCGCCACCAACACCGCAGGCCCTCCCATCGTGAGCAATTTCCTGGCGGCCGCGATCGCTGTCATGCCCCGCCACTGCCAGCGGTGAAGAGCCGGCCCGACCGGCCCCGCCGCGGGGGCCGGCTGGCTAGGAAGCGCGCCGGTGGAGGCCGCGGAGCACGCGGACCGAGCGCGGCCCGGCCGTGACCCGGTCGCCCGCCCTGAGCGGCGCGGCCTGCCCGGCTACGCCCGGCGAGGTCAGGTCGTAGCTGTCCAGGGTGGGCCGCCACTCCTGCCCGTCCCGGGTCTGCGCCGGGATGACGAAGTCCAGCGGCTCCCACCATGCGTTGATCAGCACCAGGAAGTCGTCATCCAGCATGAGCGTGCCGTCCTGGGCGCGGTCCGGTGCGTCCGAGCCGTCCAGGTAGATGCCCAGCGACAGCGCGCTGGGGTCGGCCCAGCCGGCGCCGGTCATCGGCGTGCCGTCGACGGTGAACCAGCCCAGCTCGGCCGCTTCCACCCCGGCCAGGTAGCGGCGGCGGCGGAACGCCGGGTGCTCCTTGCGGAACGCGATCAGCCGCCGGGTGAAGTCCAGCAGCTCCTTGTCCTGGCTGGACCAGTCGAGCCAGGTGATCTCGTTGTCCTGGCAGTAGGCGTTGTTGTTGCCCTGCTGGGTGCGGCCGGCCTCGTCCCCGGCCAGCAGCATCGGCACGCCGAACGACAGCAGCAGCGTGGTCAGCATGGCCCGGGACTGCCGCTCGCGCAGCGCCAGCACCGCCGGGTCGGTGGCCGGACCCTCCACGCCGCAGTTCCAGGACCGGTTGTCGTCGGTCCCGTCGCGGTTCGACTCGCCGTTGGCCTCGTTGTGCTT
>Ga0335078_10012203_pt1 | contig 12748 bp, 11 predicted proteins | sample Lox_Sample_32_FD_206711 | JGI IMG/M metagenome (GOLD analysis project Ga0335078, IMG submission 206711) | Soil microbial communities from Loxahatchee National Wildlife Refuge, Florida, United States - Lox_Sample_3.2 | ecosystem: Environmental > Terrestrial > Soil > Wetlands | place: USA... | reverse complement strand
GGCCGAGGACCACGAGCTGTCGATCGAAGCCCGATCGGCGGTGGTGCCCGGCGTGCGCGACGACCTCCATCGCCTGACGCTCAACCTGATCGAGAACGCGGCCCGTCACACGCCCCCGGGCACGCACATCCGCGCGGCCACCTCGGTCGATGACGGGGTGGCGGTGCTGACGGTCGAGGACGACGGGCCCGGGATCCCGCCCGAGCTCGGCTCGCGCGTGTTCGACCGGTTCGTCCGTGGCGCGCCCGGGACCCGCGGCTCCGGCCTCGGCCTGGCGATCGTCCGTGCCGTCGCCGAGTCCCACGGCGGCACGGTCTCGCTCGAGGAACCCGAGCTCGGCGGCGGGACGCGGTTCGTGATCAAGATCCCCCGCAGCGTGAGCGCCCCGGATCTCGAGCCGACCGAAGCCCGCGGCGTCGGCACCGGCGCCGGCGGCTCGGGCCGCCGTCGACGCACTCGCTGAACGAATCGCGGCACCGGCGGCTCGCTCAAGCCCGGGCGCCCGCGTGCCGATCATCGTGATAGAATGCTTGCCAGCAAGCAAATATTCTAGGGAAGCGCGAACACCTTCTTGTCCCTCATCCTCGCCACCATCGACCCCGAGACGACGCCTCGCCTCCGCGCGGTGATCGGCCGGCTGTCCAGGCGCCTCCGCCCGACGGCGGCCGCGGTCGCCGCCGGCCTTACGCCGACGAAGATCTCCGTGCTCCTGCACGTGGCCCGCGCCGGCCGGATCCGACTGTCAGAGCTGTCGGAGGCCGAGGGGATCAACCCGACGATGATGTCGCGGGTGATCGCCGATCTGGCCGACGCCGGTCTGGTCGAGCGGGCCAGCGACCCGGGTGACCGCCGCGCCGCGGTCGTCGAGGCGACGGTGACCGGACGCAGGCTGGCCGAGCGGATCCGCCGCGAGCGGACCGACGCCCTGAACGTGGCCCTCGACGGGCTCGACGAGCGCGAGCGCACGCAGATCGAGGCCGCGCTGCCGGCGCTCGAGCGGCTCGCGGAGGAGCTCAAGGGAGACCGGTCTTGACGCGGGTCATCCGCGCCGGCCGCGTGACCTTCGCCGCACTCTCGGTGCCGAATTACCGCCGCTACTACGGCGGCCAGGCGATCTCGCTGATCGGCACCTGGATGCAGATGACGGCCCAGGCCTGGCTGGTCCTGAGCCTCACGCACTCGAGCACCACGCTCGGCGTGATCGTCGCACTCCAGACGCTTCCGGTACTGCTGCTCGGCCCCTACGGGGGCGTGGTCGCCGACCGTGTCGACAAGCGCCGGCTGACGATCGCGCTCCAGACCGCGATGGGGGTACAGGCGCTGATCCTGGGCGTGCTCACCGTGACCGGGGAGGTGCAGGTCTGGCAGATCGGCATCCTCGCGGCCCTGCTCGGCCTCAACAACGCATTCGAGAATCCGGCGCGCCAGTCGTTCATGCTCGAGATGGTCGGCCCCGAGCACCTCCGCAACGCGGTCAGCCTCAACTCGGTGCTGGCCAACACCGCCCGGATGATTGGCCCCGCCGTCGCGGGAATCCTGATCGCCACCGTCGGCGAGGGCGTCTGCTTCCTCGTCAACGCGGCCAGCTTCGTGGCGGTCGTCGCCTCGATGGTCACGCTGGATCTCACGGCGCTCAACCCGACCGAGCCCACCCCTCGGGCGCGCGGCCAGCTCCGCGAGGGCCTTCGCTACGTCCGCAGCACGCCCGAGCTAGCGGTGCCGCTGCTGATGATGGCCGCGGTGGGCTGCCTGACTTACGAGTTCCAGGTGTCGCTGCCGGTGATGGCCAGCCGCGGACTCCACGTCGGCTCGGCCGGCTTCGGGTTCATGACCGCCGCGATGGGGTTCGGCGCCGTGCTCGGCGGCCTGCTCGTGGCCGCGCGCGGGAAGACCGGCGTCCGGCCGCTCGTGATCGCCGCCAGCGGCTTCGGCGTGACGATGTCCTTCGCGGCGCTCGCGCCGAGCCTCCCGGTCGAGCTGATCGCGCTGATGTTCGTCGGCTGGGCCAGCATCTCGTTCATGTCGATGGGTAACTCGACGCTCCAGCTGACCGCGGAGCCCGGGATGCGCGGCCGGGTGATGTCGCTGTGGTTCGTCTCCTTCCAGGGCTCGACCCCGATCGGCGGCCCGATCGTCGGCTGGCTGATGGCCGTGGCGAGCGCCCGGGCCGGCCTCGGAATCGGCGCGGTGACCTGCTTCGTGGTCGCCCTGGCGGGGCTCGCCGCGCTGGGCGGCCTACCCCGCCGCGGCCAGGGGCTCAGACTTCGACCACGACCGGCAGGACCATCGGCCGGCGCCTGAGCCGGTCGTAGACGAACGCCGCCAGGTCGTCGTGCAGCTCCTGCTGGAGCATGTCGATCTCGCGGATGCCGTCGTGGGCCGCGTTTGCCAGCGACCGCTCGACCTCCTCGCGGATGTCCTCGACCAGGCTGTCGGCCTGCTCGACGAACGGCACGCCGCGGAAGATCACCTCGGGCGGCACGACCGATTCTCCGGTCTGCTCGGACACGGTCGCGACCACGATGAAGATGCCGTCGGCCGAGAGCATCCGCCGGTCGCGCAGCGCGACGTCGGCCGGGTCGCCGATGTCGACGCCGTCGACGAAGATCATCCCGGACTGCTCGGGCTCGCCCCAGCGGGCGCCGTCGTCGTCGAGCTCGAGCGGCAGCCCGTTCTCGCCGCGGAACACGTCCTCGGGGTCGATGCCGACCGCGTCGGCGAGCTCGGCGTGCAGGCGGATCCGCTTGTAGTCGCCGTGCATGGGCATCACGTAGCGTGGCTTGAGCAGGTTGAGCATCAGCTTGAGCTCCTCGGCGTAGCCGTGCCCTGACGCGTGAATCGGCGCCTCGCGGGGGGTGATCACCTCGCAGCCGATGTGGAACAGGCGGTCGACGGTCTCATTGACCGCACGCTCGTTGCCCGGGATCGGCGTCGCCGAGAACACGACCGTGTCGCCGCGGTGGAGCTTGATCATCCGGTGGTCGTTGTGCGCCATCCGCCGCAGCGCCGACAGCGGCTCGCCCTGGGAGCCGGTCGAGATCACGACGACCTTCTCGTCGGGCCAGTCCTCGACCTCCTGAGGCGGGATCAGCGTCCCCTCGGGGAACTCGATGTGGCCGAGCGAACGCCCGATGTTGACGTTCTTGCGCATCGAGCGCCCGACCAGCGACACCTTGCGCCCGAGCGAGGCCGCCGCGTCGATCACCTGCTGGACGCGGTGGATGTTCGACGCGAAGCTGGTCACGACGATCCGCCCCTGGGCCCGCGCGAACACCTCCTGGAGCCGCGGCCCGACGTCGCGCTCGGACGGCGAGAACCCCGGCCGGTCGGCGTTGGTCGAGTCACCGCACAGCAGCAGCACGCCGTCGCGGCCGAGCTCGGCCAGCCGCGAGACGTCGGCGGGGACGCCGTCGACCGGCGTCTGGTCGAACTTGTAGTCGCCGGTGACCACGATCGTGCCGAGCTCGGTCCTCAGCGCCACCGCGCACGAGTCGGGGATCGAGTGGGTCATGTGGACGAGCTCGAACTTGAACGGACCGAGCTCGAGCTCCTCTCCGGGCCGCAGGTCCTCGAGCGGGACGTCGCGGAGCTTGTGCTCGTCGAGCTTCGACCGCGCCATCGCCACGGTCAGCCGGCCTCCGTACACCGGTGGGCAGTGGCCGAGCTCGCGCACGACCCACGGCAGCGCACCGAGATGATCCTCGTGACCGTGGGTGACCACGATCGCCTCGATGTCCTCGGCGCGGTCGCGCAGGTAGGCGAAGTCGGGCAGGACCAGATCGATCCCGAGCATGTCGGTCGTCGGGAACCGCAGCCCGGTGTCGACGACGATGATCCGGTCGTCGTACTCGACGACCGTCATGTTCTTGCCGATCTCGCCCAGGCCGCCCAGCGGCAGCACCCGCAGCGTGTCGCTCACGCGCGAGACGCTTGCAGCAGCCCGTGGCGCTCGAGCAAGGCCCGGATCACGTCGAGCTCCCGGTCGTCGAGCTCGACGTACGGCAACCGGGGCGCCCCGGCCCGGATCCCGATCATGTTGAGCGCGGCCTTCGTGGCGCACGCGAGCGGCGCCACCGGGAGGTCGCGGTAGACGTCGGCAAGGCTCTCGTCGATCTCGCGGCGCCGCTCGGGCTCGTCGACCATCCGGTGCATCTCCTCGCCGAACAGGTGGCTGGCGACGAGGATGCCGCCGGGCTCGCCGAGGTCGAGCACGTCCGCGAGCAGGTCGTCGTTGCCGGCGTAGATCTGGAGGCCGTCGATCTTGGCCAGGTTGGCGGCGTTGGCCTGCTTGACGCCGAAGATGTTGTCGAGCTGCGCGAGCTCGGCCAGCAGGTCGTTGGACATGTCCGATCCCGTCCGCTGGGGGATGTTGTAGAGCAGGATCGGCAGGTCGGTGGCGCGGCAGATCTCCTCGTAGTGGCGGACGATCCCGCGCCGGCTCGGCCGGTTGTAGTAGGGATTGACGTGCAGCAGAGCGTCGGGACCGATCTCGGTGGCCCGCTCGGTCAGGTGGATCGCGTGGCGCGTGTCGTTGGAGCCGACGCCCGCCACGATCGTGCATGCGCCTCGCATCTCCTCGGCGGCGAGCCGGATCATCCCGAGGTGCTCCTCGTCGGTGAGCGTCGAGGCCTCGCCGGTCGTGCCGCAGATGACCAGCCCGTCCGAGCCGTGCGCGACCAGGTGGTGCATGAGCGCGACCGCCGCGTCCTCGTCGACGTTTCCGTCGGCGTCGAACGGCGTGACCATCGCGGTCAGGATCGAACCCAGACTCACCGGCATCGTGCGATTATCGCAGCAGGGCGGGCGGCGCGCCCGAGCGCTCAGCGCTCTTTGCGGGCGCCCCAGCTCAGCACCTGGAGCGGTCCCATGCCGTTGTCGTGGTGCTCCGGCGGCGGCGCGACCTCGGGTGCGGGCCTGGGAGGCTCGGACACCACGTGCGTAACGGGCGCGTCCGTCAGCTTCGAGATCCGCTCGGGCAGCCCCGCGTGGAGCCATTTCGAGAACCGCATCGGCAGCGTCGAGACGATGATCTCGTCGTACTTCTTCGGGTCCCAGGCGTCGGTGACCGCCAGGATCGGGTCGGCGTTGCCGACGCTGCCCTCGCACTCGAGTCCAGCCGCCTTCAGCTCCTCGAGCGCTTCTCCAAGCGTCCCGATCGCGGCCTCGCGACCGCCGGCAAATGGCGTGGCGGGGATCACCAGCGTGAAGCTCGCGGGTTGATCAGCCGCCCGGGACTTCAGCTCATCGAGCAATTGCCTGGAGGTCGCGGTCACGTTTGCCACCACGAGAAAGCTCCGTTTCCACGTCATGACGACCTCCTGGTTTGTTGCGATAGACCCCTATCCAAGATAGCGCGCCGGCCAGCGCAACCGGTGCGGCCAGGTGGACAAAGTCGTGCCGTGGCCGGTCGGCCATGCGGAGTGGTCTCGCTGCGCTCGACATCCATGGGGCCACGCGGGCCCGTCCGGACCGGATGGGGTCCCCCGGCCCCACGGACGCCGAGCGAAGCGAGGCCCCCTAACCCCTAACCCCTGACCGCGACCTCTGGGACCGGGCGTTCCCCTTTGCCGCGCACGAGCGGGCCGTTGTAGGCGCCGGGCTTGGGCCGGTGCTTGCCGCCCGGGAACGCGAGCCGGATGATCGTGCGCTGCACCATCCCGAGCTGCTGGTGGAACGGCCCGGAGTTGTACGGGAGCCCGTAGCGCTGGCAGATCTCGCGCACCTTCGGCGCGATCTCGCCATAGCGGGTGCTCGGCATATCCGGGAACAGGTGGTGCTCGACCTGGTAGCCGAGGTTGCCGCTGATCACGTGGAACACCGGGCCGCCATCGATGTTGGCCGCGCCCGTCAGCTGGCGCACGTACCAGGCGCCGCGGCTCTCGTCCGCGGTCTCCTCCTCGGTGAACGTGTACGTCTGGTCGGGGAAGTGTCCGCAGAAGATGATCGCGTAGGACCACACGTTGCGGATCAGGTTGGCGGCGACGTCGGCGGTCAGCGTGCGCACGAACGGCTCGCGGAACGAGCGCCGCGCCACCAGCCGCCGGAGCACGTTGCTGCTCGACTTCGCGCGCGAGCGGCGGACCTTCCGCAGCCCGTTCCTAAGCGCTCCCGCGTGCTCGCGGCGGCGCTCGGCCTCCTCCTTGGCGCCGAAGTAGGCGACCTCGATCAGCGTCATCACGATCCCTGAGATCAGCGGCCACGCGACGTAGTCCTTCTGGATCTGCGTCCGGGCCTTGCCGAGGATCCCCTTGAGCTCCTTGCGGAGCGTCTCGGAGTCCTTCTCGCCCTTGCGGATCGCCTCGAAGTTGAGGTCGTGGACCGCGACGCCCCACTCGAACAGCATCGCGAGCACGATGTTGTAGAGCGGCTGGAGCAGGTACACCGGGTGCCACTTCTGCTCGGGGTCGATCCGCATGATCTCGTAGCCGAGGTCGCGATCCTTGCCGAGGATGTTCGTGTACGTGTGGTGGATGTAGTTGTGCGAGTGCCGCCACGCCTCGGCGGTCGACGCGGTGTCCCAGTCCCACGCCCGCGAGTTGATCACAGGGTCGTTCATCCAATCCCACTGTCCGTGCAGGACGTTGTGGCCGATCTCCATGTTCTCGAGGATCTTGGCCAGGCCGAGCGTGGTTGCCCCGAGTGCCCACGGGATCCGCCACCGCGAGGCGATCAGCTCGAGGCGACCCAGCAGCGCGAGCTTGCGCTGGAGGCCGATCACCGAGCGGATGTAGCGGGCGTCGCGATCGCCGAGGCTGTCCTTGACCTGCTCGTGCAGCTCGTCGAACTCGCGCCCGATCGCTTCGATCTGGTCGGGCGTGAGGCGGTGCAGCGGGTTCGTCGGCTCCTCGATCGTCACGCGTCCGTTGGTCTGGTGGCCGTTGTGGGTGGCGGTCGCCATGTGTGCTCTCCCCTGGCTCGTTGATTTACAGGTCGATCTCGACCGGTCCCTCGGGCGCGCTGATGCAGGTCCGGATGACCTCGCCCTCCTGGCCGTAGACCTTGCCGTTGCGCAGGTCGCGGACCTGGCCGCTGCGCAGCTCGCCGACGCACGTGTGGCAGATCCCCTCGCGGCAGCCGAACGGCAGCTCGAGGCCCGCCTCCTCGCCGGCCACGAGGATCGGCACGCTTCCGTCGGACTCCGTCTCACAGTCCGAGACGCAGAACTTGATCGAGCCGCCCTCTCCTTCGCCGTTCGCGCCAAGCCCGAGCTTGGGCTGGAACCGCTCCATGTGGAGGCGGTCGCAGTCGCCGTGCGCGTCCCAGTGCTCTGTGAACGCGTCGAGCATGTCGTTCGGGCCGGAGATGTAGGAGTCGCGCTCCCGCCAGTCGGGGCACAGACGGTCGAGGTCTTGGGGGCCCATCCGCCCGTTCTCGCGGGTCAGCTGCTCGTGGAGGCGGAATCGGTCGTGCTTTTCGGCAAGGTCCCGGAGGTCGTCCCCGAAGATCACCTGGTCGGTCTCGCGCGCGGAGTGCAGCACGACGACATCGGGCATCTCGCCGGCGTGATCGAGATGGCGGAGCATGCTCATGATCGGGGTGATCCCGCTGCCGGCGCTGATGAACAGCAGCTTGGCCGGCGCCGGCTCCGGGAGCACGAACTCGCCCTCGATCTTGCTCAGCGAGACGATCGTCCCGCGCTTGGCCTTGCCGACCAGGTACGGCGACACCTTGCCGGCGTCGACACGCTTGGGCGTGATGCTGATCAGGCCGTCCTCGCGATACGGATCCGAGGTCAGCGAGTACGCGCGCCAGTGCCGGACGCCGTCGATGTCGATCCCGATCCGCACGAACTGGCCGGGCTTGTGGCCTGGCCAGCGGTACCCCGGCTTGATCAGGATCGTCGCCGCCTGGGCCGTCTCGTGCTTGACCTCCTGGATCCGTCCCCGGAGCTCTCGCGTCGACCACAGCGGGTTGACGAGCTCGAGGTAGTCGTCGGGGAGCAGCGGCGAGCTGAGCGATTCGAGCGCCCTGAGCACGCGCCGCTGGACGGGGTGGACGTTTGGAGGTGCGCCTTTCTCGGGCATCTACTCATGAGTAATATCCGGATCCGCCGATTCCTAATCTGTCCTCCGTGCGAAAAAGCTCCGTGCCAGCAAGGGCCCCCGCGCCGTCGTCGGCGAGGCGTGCGGGCACGCGAGGCATGCCCCGCGAGCGCCGCGAGCAGCTGATCCTCGATGTCGCCGGCCAGGTGTTCGCGCGGGTCGGCTACCACTCCGCCTCGATGGACGAGATCGCTGAGCTGGCCGGGGTCTCGAAGCCGATGGTCTACGCCTACTTCGAATCCAAGGAGGGCCTGTACCACGCCTACATCGAGCGGGCCGGCGGCGACCTCCTCGACCGGCTGGTGAACGCCCGGCCGCCGGACCAGCGCCCGGCGTCGGTGTTGCGGGCGAGGATCACCGAGTTCCTGGCGTTCGTCGAGGAGCACGGCGACGGCTGGAAGGTGCTGTTCGGAGAGGTCGCATCGACGCGACCGTTCGCCGAGCAGGTGGCGACGCTTCGCACGCGGATCGCCGAGACGATCCGCCGGATGATCGACGACGGCGAGCTGGGCTTCGACCCTCCGGCGTCCGCCGCGATCGCCCACGCCCTCGTCGGCGCCGGGGAGTCACTGGCGAACTGGTGGCTCGACCACCCCGACGTGGGGCGAGATCAGGTCGCGGAGTGGTATCTCAGCGTCGTCCAGGCCGTCCTGGCCGGCCCGCGCTCGCAGCGTTAGATGATTGATTGCGCGGTTTGGTCAGCGGGAGAGGTCGGCGAGCGATCGGTTGGGTGGCCAGGGTTGGTGGGTGAGCGCGCCCGTGCCGCGCGCACCGCCGCGTCCGGTGCAGAACATCGCCACGACCGGCAGGTCGGGGTCGGCGAGCATCGTGTTTCTCCCGGGTCGTCGGCGCACTTGAGCACGTGGAGTAGACGATCTAGCCGGCCAGGCCGAGCAGGCGCTCGAGGCCGACGACCGGCGACTCGGTCAGCCCGCCGACGTGGCGGATCGCGAGCAGCACGCCGGGCATGAACGACTCGCGGTCGGTCGAGTCGTGGCGGATCGTCAGCGTCTGCCCGACGTCGCCGAGGATCACCTCCTGATGGGCGACCAGCCCGGGGAGACGAACCGAGTGGATCGGCGGCGTCTTGCCCGTTGGCGAGGCTGCCGCCATCAGTCGTGCGGTCCGGGCCGCGGTGCCGCTCGGGGCGTCGACCTTCGTGTTGTGGTGGAGCTCGATGATCTCGGCGCTCGGCATGTGCCTCGCCGCCTGGACGGCGAACTGCATCATCAGCACGGCGCCGATCGCGAAGTTCGGCGCGATGAAGACATTGGCCTTGGCTGTGTCGAGGTCGTCCAGCTCGTGAGGGTCGAAGCCCGTGGTCCCGATCACCACGTGTACGCCGGCCTCGACCGCCTCGCGGGCGTTGGCGACCGCGCTCGTGGGGATCGTGAAGTCGACGAGCACGTCGGCGCGCGGCAGGACGTCGGCGAGCGGCGTGTCGAGTGCCGGGTCGGCGCGGCCGGTCAGCTCCATGCCCTCCGCGCCCTCGACCGCGCGGCAGACGGTCTGCCCCATGCGCCCGGCGGCACCCGCAACCGCGACCCGGATCGTCGGCACCAGCGGGACCCCCAACTACGGGGTCTCCACGAGCGCCGGCCCGACCCCGGCGAGCGCCTCCTCGAAGCGCGCCTCGTCGGGTCCGATGCCCGCCGCCGACAGCCGCTCGGGTGCCCACAGCTCGTCTACGAGCCCGGCCAGATCGTCGATCGTCACCGCGTCGATCCGCTCGACGGTCTCATCGAGCGAAAGCAGCGGCATTCCGGCGAGGATCTCCGACCCGAGGCGGTTCATCCGCGCGCCGGTCGACTCGAGCGCGAGCACGACGCGACCCTTGAGGTTCTCCTTGGCGCGCTCGAGCTCTTCCGCCGTGGCCGGCTCCTCGCGCAGGCGCGCGAGCTCGGAGCCGACGACCGCGAGCCCCTCGCCGACGTTGTCGGGCCGGGTGCCGATGTACAGGCCGATCTGGCCGGTGTCCTGGTAGGCGCTCGTGAACGAGTAGACCGCGTACGCCAGGCCGCGCCGCTCGCGCACCTCCTGGAACAGGCGCGACGAGGACGTGCCGCCGAACACGTTGTCGAGCACCCGCAGCGCGAACCGCCGCTCGTCGTGGCGGGCAAGGCCGGGCCCGCCGAGGCACACGTGGTACTGCTCGGTGTCCTTGCGCTCGAACCGGCCCCGGGCGGCGCCCGGCGCCGGGGCCGGCGAGGCGACCGGCCCGGTGCGGCCCGTCTTCTCGGGGACCGACCGGGCCGCGAGCTCGACGAACATCTCGTGGTCGACCGCTCCGGCGGCCGCGATCACGATGTTGTCGGGGCCGTAGCGATCGGCGTGGAAGCGCTTTATCTGGTCGGGCGGCGTGTCGGCGATCACCGACGCCCGCCCGATGATCGCGCGGCCGAGCGGGTGGTCGCCGAACACCGCCTCGCCGAGCAGGTCGAACACCTTCTCCTGGGGATCGTCCTCGTACATCGCGATCTCCTCGAGGATCACGGCGCGCTCGGAGTCGATCTCGCTCAGCGTCGGACGGAACACCATGTCGGCCATCACGTCGAACGCCTCGGCGACGTGGTCGTCGATCACCCGGGCGTAGACCGACGTCGTCTCCTTGCCGGTGCCGGCGTTCAGCTCGGCGCCCATCCCGTCGAAGATCTGATCGATCTCGAGCGAGCCGTACTTCGCGGTGCCCTTGAACAGCAGATGCTCGAGCAGGTGGGACAGCCCGGCGTGGTCCTCGGCCTCGGTCCGCGAGCCGGTGCCGATCCAGAACCCGACCGACACGGATCGGACCGAGGGCATCGCCTCGGTCACGACCCGCACGCCCGAGTCGAGCGTGGTCAGCCGGTGTTGCTGGTTCACTAGTGGCTGCTCGGCTCGGAGTGAGCTGTCTGCGGAGCCACCGGGTTAGGCGCGGCGCTCGGGATCGCGGTCGCGAACGCGGCCTCGGTCGCCCTCACGGCCCCGGTCGCCGTCGCGCCCCCGATCACCGTCGCGCGGGCCGCGGTCGCGGCCGCGCGGGCCCCGGTCGCGGTCGCGGTCGCGCGGACCCCGGTCACGCCGCGGCGGGCCGCTGTCGCCGGTGCCAACCGCGGCGAGCTCCTCGACGGACTTGCCGACGATGTCGGGATCGTTCGCCAGCCGCAGGCCGATCCGGCCGCGCTCGCGATCGACCTCGACCACCCGGACCTCGAGTTCATCGCCCTTGTTGAGGACCTCCTCGACGGAGGCGATCCTCCGGCCGGGCGCGACGTTCGAGATGTGGAGCAGCCCGTCGGTGCCCTTGGCGAGCTCGACGAACGCTCCGAACGCGGTCGTCTTGACGACCTTGCCGGTGAACTCGTCGCCGACCTCGACCTCCTTGGTCATCGACCGGATCCGGTCGACCAGGGCGTCGCCGCGTTCGCGGTCGGCCGCGTAGACCAGCACCATGCCCTCGTCGTTGACGTCGATCTGGGACTCGAACTCCTCCTGGAGCGCGCGGATCGTCTCGCCGCCCTTGCCGATCAGCAGGCCGATCTTCTCGGGATCGATCTGGACCGACGAGATGCCCGGCGCGTACTTGGAGAGCTCGGAGCGCGGTGCGTCGATCACCTTCGCCATCTCGCCGAGGATGAACTCACGGGCGACCTTGGCCTGCGCGAGCGCGTCGCGCATGATCTCGAAGGTCACGCCGGTGATCTTGATGTCCATCTGGAGCGCGGTGATCCCGTTCTCGGTGCCGGCGACCTTGAAGTCCATGTCGCCGAGGTGGTCCTCGACGCCCGCGATGTCGGTGAGGACGATGTAGTCCTCGCCCTCCTTGATCAGGCCCATGGCGATCCCCGCCACCGGCCGCGGGAGCGGCACGCCGGCATCCATGAGGGAGAGCGACGAGCCGCAGACGCTGGCCATGCTCGACGAGCCGTTCGATTCGAGGATGTCGGACACGACGCGGATCGTGTACGGGAACTCCTCCTGGCTCGGGATCATCGGGACCAGCGCCCGCTCCGCGAGCGCGCCGTGACCGATGTCGCGCCGCTTGGGCCCGCGCATCGGTCCGGCCTCACCGACCGAGAACCCGGGGAAGTTGTAGTGGTGGAAGTACCGCTTGGCGGTCTCGAGCCCGAGCGTGTCGAGCCGCATCTCCTCGCGGGTGGTGCCGAGCGCGACGGCGCTGAGCGCCTGGGTCTGCCCTCTCGTGAAGAGCGCCGAGCCGTGGGCCCTCGGGCTGACGCCGACCTCGATGCTGATCGGCCGGATCTCGTCCGAGGTGCGGCCGTCCGGGCGCTTCTTCTGGACCGCGATCCGCTCGCGGATCAGCGTCTTCTCGAGCTTGTCGAACGCGCGCTGGGCGTTCGCGCGGTACTCCGCGTAGGCCTCGGCCTCGGGATCGCCCGAGTACTGCGCGAGGACCTGCTCCTCGACCGCCTTGCAGGCATCCTGGCGCTCGAGCTTCTCCTCGACCTGGGTCGCCGCGTCGAGCGCGTCGCCGTGCGAGGCCTTGATCTGCTCGTACAGCTCCGAGCTGACCTCGGGGATCTCGACGACGGTCTTCTCCTTGCCGGCGCGCTCGGCCAGCTCGCGCTGGAGCGCGCACAGCTTCCTGATCTCGCCGTGGGCGATGTCGAGCGCGTCCAGGATCTCCGCCTCGGGGATCTCGCTGGCGCCGGCCTCGACCATCAGGATCGCCTCGTCGGTGCCGGCCACGATCAGATCGAGGTCGGTGT
>Ga0335078_10012202_pt1 | contig 12748 bp, 17 predicted proteins | sample Lox_Sample_32_FD_206711 | JGI IMG/M metagenome (GOLD analysis project Ga0335078, IMG submission 206711) | Soil microbial communities from Loxahatchee National Wildlife Refuge, Florida, United States - Lox_Sample_3.2 | ecosystem: Environmental > Terrestrial > Soil > Wetlands | place: USA... | reverse complement strand
ATCGACACCACCGCGCCCTATGAGCTCGTCTCGCGCATGCGCGCGAGTTTCTGGGTTGTGGCGCCGCTCCTGGCGCGCATGGGCGAAGCCAAGGTGTCGATGCCCGGCGGCTGCGCCATCGGTACGCGGCCGGTCGATCTTTTGATCATGGCGTTGGAGAAGCTGGGCGCCGAGATCGAGATCGAAGGCGGCTATGTGGTGGCGCGTGCGCGCAAGGGCCTGCGCGGCGGCAAGATCGAATTCCCCAAGGTCACCGTCGGCGGCACGCATACCGCGATGATGGCGGCGGCGCTGGCGCACGGCACCACGGTGATCGACAACGCCGCGCGCGAGCCGGAGATCGGCGACGTCGCCGATTGCCTAAACAAGATGGGCGCCAGGATTTCCGGCGCCGGCACCGCGCGCATCGTCGTCGAGGGCGTGCCGCGACTGCATGGCGCGCGCCATGCGGTATTGCCCGACCGCATCGAGACCGGCACTTATGCCATGGCGGTGGCAATGACCGGCGGCGACGTGCTGTTGCAGAACGCGCGCCCCGAATTGCTGCAGGCCGCGCTCGACGTGCTCACGCAGGCCGGCACGACGGTGACGCCGACCAACGAGGGCATCCGCGTCGCCCGCAACGGCGTCGCGCTCGAGCCGGTCACGGTGTCGACGGCGCCATTCCCCGGCTTCCCCACCGATCTGCAGGCGCAACTGATGGCGCTGATGACGCGCGCCTCCGGCACCTCGCGCATCACTGAGACCATCTTCGAGAACCGCTTCATGCACGTGCAGGAGCTGGTGCGGCTCGGCGCGCACATCCATCTCGACGGCGAGACCGCCACCATCGAAGGCGTCGAGCACTTGACCGGCGCGCCGGTGATGGCGACGGACCTGCGCGCCTCGGTGTCGCTGGTGATCGCCGGGCTTGCCGCCGAGGGCGAGACCATGGTCAACCGCGTCTACCACCTCGACCGCGGCTTCGAGCGCGTCGAGGACAAGCTCGCCGCCTGCGGCGCGCAGATCGAGCGGATTAGCGGATAACTTCTTATTCCCTCTCCCAGAGGGAGAGGGTGCCCGAGCGGAGCGAGGGCGGGTGCGGGGTTCTGGCCGCACGATAGACCTGAACATGAACGACGCAGAAAAAGCTAAAGTGATTGCTCGGCTTGAATAGCTTACCGAACCACAGGTTCGGCTCTTGCTTTCAAAGGACGGCCTTCCTCCCACCTGGAATTTGACGATCATCGGATGGCTAGGGGATAAGGATGCAGAACGACGTCAGAAAAATGACGCATGGCAGAGCGCAGCGAGCTTCTGGCGGTGAGCGCCACAAGAAGCTGCATCAATTTCTTTCTGAGATTGGAGTGAAGGCGTTGCGGCAGCATCTCGGGCAACTATTGGGTATTGCCCAGGTTTCTCGCGACAAAATCGAATATGAAAAGCATGTCCGGAGAATTTTCGGGCAGCAGGGCGAAATGGACGTTTAGGAGGTCTTATCCTGCCATCGCTTAGCGGCGGCTTTTCGGGCAATTTCTTTGCGCTTGCGGGCCGACATGCCGGCGGCCCGTGCTTTCCCACCCATGCGCCCCAGCGCCACGGCGGCGGCATTCTTACCATCATCCGTCACCTTATCCTCGATCTCGCCGGTGGCGATCCTGGCGATCATGACGGCCCGCTTGTTCACGTCGGCGGGGCGCTTTTCGCCTTTAGGGCCTCGGGGCATCCGTTACTCCAAATGGGATGATGGCAGGGAATTGTCCCGCCATCGCCTAGCCTGCCTCGCCAAGCCCCGAACTGGCCTCACCGAAGCTAGCCATGCCTTGCCATCCTGGAATCGCTGTACAGCGGCCCAATTGCCAAATAAGCTAATGCTTAGCGGTAAGCTTGGCAAGGCATAGTGGATGGAAGGGGATTCAAATGCAGTATTTTAGCGAATCCGATGGTGGCCCGGAACGCCTCGGCAAAGTAATTGGCGATATTCTCGCGGCGCTGGTCGTGTTGGGAGTGCTCGCACTCCTTGTGGATAAGTTCATTTTGCACTGAGGCAAACTCACAGTGGAAAAGCTTCAACTGATCGGTGTCTCCGTGGTTTTTCTAGCGATAGGCGGTCTCTTGGTCTTTTATGAGTGGTCACGAGCCAAAGCAGGCAGGCCCATATTGAATGGCAGCCAAGCGGTTCAGCTTTACTATATGAGCTATTTGACGCTGTTTGTTCTGGCAGTTGTTACCGCCGCCAAGGCTATCGTCGGATAGCGCGCATCATGTCTTACGTCATCGGACCAGTCTTATCCGTCGCTGGCTTTGCAATGCTTTTCTTCGCGCGCCCTAAAGACGGAAAGGATTCTTGGGTCACTCGATTTGCTTTCCTTGGCGAGCTTTATGCGGTCGCGGCGATTTCGTTTATCGTTTTGGGTGTCTGTATCGCGACCTTAAGCTAGGCCATCCGCAGGTCCGCCACAATCAAACTGATGGGGTGGATGGCCCCCTGACGGCATCTCAGTGCCAAAATGGTGGTCGTCGAAGATCACCAGCAACGGGAGCCATCCGTGAGCGAGATTACAACAATTGGGCTGGACCTGGCCAAGAACATTTGTCACGTCCATGGCGTCGATGAGACGGGCACAGCGGTCATAGTCAAACGCCTGCGACGTAGCCAAGTCATTGCGTTCTTTGCCGGCTTGGCGTCCCGCGCGCCCTCGGCACTTTTCGAGAGCGGCGGATCGGAATACGGACGACGGCCTGCCCGGGGCCGCTCAAGAATACGGGCGATGACGCATGTCCAATTCTCAGCCGTCGTCCCCGCAAAGGCGGGGACCCAGTACTCCGCAGCGAATCCGGTGTTTACTGGATTGCCCGCCTGCGCGGGCAATGACAGGTAAGAGCCGAGAAAGGGGAAAACCGCATGCCCACCATCAAAGTCCTCAGTGCCGGCGCCGTGCGGTCGATGGTCGAGGCGATCGGCCCGGAGTATGAGCGCGCGAGCGGCAACAAACTCGACGTCGCCTTCGCCCCCGCCTTCGCTCAGCGCGAGTGCATCGTCAATGGCGAGACCGCCGATCTGGTGATCGTTTCGGAATCGATCGTCGCCGAACTGGAAAAGCTCGGTCTCGTCGTCGCCGGCAGCGCCAGGAATCTCGGGCGCACGGTCACCGGCGTCATCGTGCCGGAAGGCGCGCCCGCCCCGGACATCTCCACGGTCGCGGCATTCAGACAGGCGCTGCTCAACGCCAAAAGCGTCGCCTACACCGACCCCAAGGCCGGCGGCTCGGGCGGCATCATGTTCGCCGGCCTGTTGCAGAAGCTCGGTATCGCCGACGCGGTCAACGCCAAGGCGGTGCTGTGCAAAGGCGGCCTCGACGTCTCCACGAAGATCGCCGAAAAGCGCGCCGAGATCGGCACCACCTTCATCAGCGAGGCTTTGCCGGTGAAGGGAGTGCAGGTCATCGGCACGCTGCCGGGCGAACTTCACAACGCCAATACCTACACGGCGGCGATCCACACAGCGGCGAAAGAGCCAGAGGCGGCCGCGGCCTTGCTCAAGGCGCTCACCGATCCGGCCACCCGCGCGCGCTGGACCGCCGCCGGCCTGGAGCCGGCCTTCCGGTAAATTACTGATCTTGCGGGGCGTCGCGGCCTTGCCTAATTACCTTTCGACCGGGAGCGGCGCGCATGGCTGAGCTCAAATTCGTCGTCCTCGACGAGGAGGACCTGGAGGTCGTCTCCACCCACCTGCAGGATGCGGTGGCCAAGGTAGCGGACGTGCGCTGGCGGCCGCAGGAAAAGCGCGTGGTGCTGGCGGTCAACCGCTTCGACTGGGAAGGCGCCCAGCACGGCGATCCCGAATACCACCGGCGGCGGTCGGCGCTGCGCTTCGAGCGCGTGCTGTCATGCAAATGTCGTAACGTGAACCCGGCCGGCAAGGACGCGGTGCTCAATCTACTGGCGGTCGAGTTCAAGGAGACTGACGCCCCCTCCGGTGAGGTGACCATCCTGTTTTCCGGCGGGGCGACCTTGCGGCTGGAAGTCGAGTGCCTGGAAGCGGAATTGGCCGATTTGGGGCCGTCCTGGACCACCGCCGCCTGCCCGGTCCACAAGGTGGCTGACGACGAGGCCCCCGACCCCGGGACCTAGTAACGGGCCTTATCCCGAAAGCCACAATCCGGTTCAGAATCGCGTGAGCACCGCCAGAAAGGCCGTATCTCCCTTGCTATTTTGCGGTTCCAATGGCGTAGTGGCGGCGTTTCGCAAATTGGGGGACTAACCAATGCGTAAATTCGTCATCCTCGCCGGGCTGCTTGCCGGCGCCGCGCTGTTCACCACCGGCACGACTACACCGGCCAAGGCTTGGGTCGGCTGCGAATGCGTCAAGCTCGGCGCACCCGCCGTCTGCGTGCCTGGCGTTCTGGAATGCACAGGGATGGGCGGCGTGTGCCTGGCTCCCTGCGATTACGTGGCGCCGAAGCCGAAGGTCAAGCATCACCGGCACCACCACGCGAAGAAAATGAAAATGAAGATGAAGAAGGAAGAGAAAAAGTAAGCGGGCGCCCTTTCCGCCAGCAAGGCTCCGCCCCCTGGGCGGGGCCTTTTGCTTTCTGGCGGTGCCGCAAGGCGGCCGAAAGGGTTGACGCGACCCGGCGCATCACCCATTCACCTATTCGGGTAGGACCGACCATGCCCGTTCGCTTGGACAGCCAAAGTCCCGACTTCGCGACGCGCTTTGCCGCCTTCCTCGCGGTCAAGCGAGAGGCCGCGCAGGACGTGGAACAGGCCGTGCGCCACATCATCGACGAGGTGCGCGCCTACGGCGACCGCGCCGTTTCGCAACTGACGCTGGAATTCGACAAGCTCGACCTTGCCACCGTCGGCATGCGCGTGAGCGCCGAAGAGATCGATACCGCGGCGAAGTCCTGTCACGGCGAGGCGCTGGCCGCGCTCAAGCTCGCGCGCAACCGCATCGAAGCCTATCACCTTCGCCAGAAGCCGAAAGACGAACGCTTCACCGACGCGCTCGGCGTCGAACTCGGCGCCAAGTGGACCGCGATTGAATCGGTCGGGCTCTACGTGCCCGGCGGCACTGCGGCCTATCCATCCTCGGTGCTGATGAACGCGGTGCCGGCCAAGGTCGCCGGCTGCGCACGGCTCGTCATGGTGGTGCCGGCGCCGCGCGGAAAGTTGTCGCCCCTGGTCTTGGCGGCGGCCAAGCTCGCCGGCGTCGACGAGATCTATCGCATCGGCGGCGCCCAGGCGGTGGCCGCGCTCGCCTACGGCACCGACACGATCAAGCCGGTCGCCAAGATCGTCGGGCCCGGCAACGCTTACGTTGCGGCGGCCAAGCGCCTGGTGTTCGGCCAGGTTGGCATCGACATGATCGCAGGGCCGTCCGAGGTGCTGATCCTCGCCGACAAGACCGGCAATCCGGACTGGATTGCCGCCGATCTGCTGGCACAGGCCGAGCACGATGCCAGCGCGCAATCGATCCTGATCACCGACGATGCCGACCTCGCGGACGAGGTCGAGAAGGCGGTCGTCGCGCAGCTCAAGACGCTGCCGCGCAGCAAGGTCGCTGAGCCGTCGTGGCGCGATTTCGGCGCCATCATCGCGGTGCCGAAGCTTGCCGACGCCGTCGCGCTGGTCGACCGCATCGCGCCAGAGCATCTGGAAATCGCCGCCGTGAATGCCGAGGCGCTGGTGGCGGCCATCCGCAATGCCGGCGCGATCTTCATCGGCGCGCATACGCCTGAGGCGATCGGCGATTACGTCGCCGGTTCCAATCACGTGCTGCCGACGGCGCGCTCGGCGCGCTTTTCCTCCGGCCTTGGCGTGCTCGATTTCATGAAGCGCACCTCGCTGCTCAAATGCGGCCCGGAGCAGTTGCGCGCGCTCGCACCGGCGGCGATCGCGCTCGGCGAAGCAGAGGGGCTGGACGCGCACGCCCGTTCGGTGGCGATCCGCCTCAATCCTCGATGAGCGCGGCCAAGACCACGCCCGCGGGCGGCAAGAAGCGCCTCGTCAAGGTCACGCTCGACGAGGAATCGATCGGCCGCGCCAACCCGGACGTCGAGCATGAGCGCGAGGTGGCGATCTACGATCTGCTCGAACAAAATATTTTCGCGCCGGTCGGCGACGACGGCGGTCCTTACGCGCTGCATCTGTCGATCAACGGCAACCGGCTGGTCTTCGACATCCGCCTCGAGGACGGCACGCCGGTGGTCGCGCATCTGTTCTCGCTCACGCCGCTGCGCCGCATCGTCAAGGACTACTACATCATCTGCGACAGCTACTATCAGGCGATCCGCACGGCAACGCCCGACAAGATCGAGGCGATCGACATGGGCCGGCGCGCCATCCACAACGACGGCTCGCGCATCCTGATGGAGCGGCTCAAGGACAAGGTGACGGTCGACATCGACACCGCGCGCCGCCTGTTCACGTTGATCTGCGTGCTGCATTGGAAAGGCTAGCGCGGTGGCCCAGTCCGAGCGGCGATCGCGCCCACAATCGGTGCTGTTCGCTTGCGGCATGAACGCGGTGCGCTCGCCGATGGCCGCAGCGCTGTTCCAGCAGTTGTTCGGCAAATCGATCTATGTTGGCTCCGCCGGCGTACAGAAGGGCGAGCTCGATCCCTTCGCGGTGGCGGCGATGGCGGAGATCGGCATCGACATTTCGCGCCACAAGCCGGTGACGTTCGAGGACGTCGAGGACCTGGAAGGGTTCAGCTTCGACTTGATCGTGACGCTGTCGCCGCCGGCCCACCACAAGGCGCTGGAACTGACCCGCATCCATGCCGCCGACGTCGAATACTGGCCGACGCACGATCCGACCTCGGCCGAGGGCACCCGCGAGCAGCGGCTCGACGCCTACCGCGCCGTGCGCGACGAACTGATGGCCCAGATCAGGGCGCGCTTCGGCCAGCAGGGCGGAGGCAATGAGTGAGGCTGAATATTGCTGCCGATCCCGGGTAAACCCGAGATCGGTGGCCGTCGCCCTTCGAGGGCCGCGCTTTGCGCGGCCACCTCAGGGTGACGGCTTACTGGTTTGCCTAACCCACCTTGTTCCGCTAGTTTCCGCGCCGATTTCACACCCATGACCAAGCCGCTAAACCCATGATCGGCCGGCCCAAATTCGTGCTCGCTTCCGGTTCGCCGCGCCGGCTCGCGCTGATCAACCAGGCCGGCATCGAGCCGGACGCGCTCAAGCCGGCCGATATCGACGAAAGTCCGCGCCGCGGCGAAATCCCGCGCGCGCTCGCCAACCGGCTGGCGCGCACCAAGGCGGAAGTCGCGCTCGCCAATGTCAGGCTCGACGACGAATTGCGCGGCGCCTACATTCTTGCCGCCGACACCGTGGTGGCGGTCGGCCGCCGCATTTTGCCCAAGGCCGAACTGCTCGACGAGGCGGCGCAATGCCTGCGCCTGTTGTCGGGCCGCAATCACCGCGTCCACACCTCGATCTGCCTGGTGACGCCGAAGGAGTCGTTTCGCCAGCGCTTGGTGGAAACGCGCGTGCGCTTCAAGCGGCTGTCGGAGGAGGATATCGAGGCCTATCTCGCTTCCGGCGAATGGCGCGGCAAGGCCGGTGGCTACGCGGCGCAGGGCATTGCCGGCACGTTCATCATCAAGCTCGTCGGCTCCTATTCGAACGTGGTCGGCCTTCCGCTCTACGAGACCATGAGCCTGCTCAGCGGCGAGGGCTATCCGATCCGCTTCGGCTGGCTCAACGCGACGTAGGACGGCGCGCGCCATGAACATCGCGTCGTGGCTCGAACGCACTGCTCTCAGTCATCCGGCGTGGCCGGCGGCGGCGACCGGCACGCGCGTGGTCGCGACCTACGGCCAGTTGGCCGAACGGGCGGCGCGCTTGGCCGGCGCCTTGCGCGAGCGCTGCGGACTTAAAGCCGGCGACCGCGTCGCCATCGCCGCCAAGAACTCGCATCACTATCTCGAAATGCTCTACGGCATATGGCATGCCGGCCTTGCCGCGGTGCCGGCCAATGCCAAGCTGCACGGCGCCGAGCTTGGCTATATTTTGCAGCAGTCCGGCGCGCGCCTGTGCTTTGCCTCCGCAGGCATCGATGCCGACCTCGCGCCGCATGCGCCGAAAAGCCTCGATCGGCTGATCACGGTTGGCGGCGCGGACTACGAGGCGCTCTTCGCCGCCGATCCGATCGCACTCGCGCCGCGCGACGGCAGCGATCTCGCCTGGCTGTTCTACACCTCGGGCACCACCGGGCGGCCGAAGGGCGCCATGCTGACGCACGACAATCTTGCGATGGCGAGCCTCGCTTACGGCAGCGAGGTCGACCCGGTGACGCCGGGCGACGCCATTCTGCACGCCGCCCCGATGAGCCACGGCTCCGGCATCTACATCATGCAGCATGTCGCGCGGCTCGGCATGCAGGTCATCCCCGAAAGCGGCGGCTTCGAACCCGACGAGATCGCCGCGCTGTTCAATGCCTGGCCGCGCATATCGATGTTTGCAGCGCCGACGATGATCAAGCGCCTGGTCGCCTGCCCGGCCGAGCTCAACGACGAAAACATCCGCACGCTGATCTGGGGCGGCGCGCCGATGTATGTCGAGGACGCGCTCTTGGCGCTCGACCGCTTCGGGCCGCGGCTGGCGCAGATCTACGGCCAGGGCGAAGCGCCGATGACCATCACCACGCTGTCAAAAGAGGACATCGCCGACCGCGACCACCCGCGCTGGCGCGCGCGGCTCGGCTCAGCCGGCAGGCCTTATTCATGCGTCGAGGTGACGGTGGCGGATTTGCAGGACAAGCCCGTCAAGCAGGGCGAGCCCGGCGAAATCCTCTGCCGCGGCGTCGTCATGTCCGGTTATTGGCGGAATCCCGAGGCGACCGCGGCCTCGCTGCGCAATGGCTGGCTGCACACCGGCGACGTCGGGGAGTTCGATGAGGAAGGCTATCTGCATCTCAAGGACCGCTCCAAGGACTTGATCATCTCCGGCGGCTCCAACATCTATCCGCGCGAGGTTGAGGAGGTGCTGTTGACGCACGGCAAGGTGCGCGAAGTTTCGGTGATCGGCCGACCTGACCGCGAATGGGGCGAGGCGGTGGTCGCCTATGTGGTGGGCGAGGCCTCGGCGGCCGAGCTCGACGCACTGTGTCTTTCCCGCATTGCGCGCTTCAAGCGGCCGAAGGATTATGTTTTTGTCGACGCGCTGCCGAAGAACAATTACGGCAAGATCCTGAAGACGGAACTGCGCGCCATGGACGCGGTGAAGGCGAGCCAAAAATGAATGAGATCGAACGCAAAACGACCGGCGCGCGCTGCCCGCTCTGCGGCAAGCCGACGGAGCAGGGGTTCAGCCCGTTCTGTTCCAATCGCTGCGCCGATATCGATCTCAACCGCTGGCTTTCCGGCGTTTATGCGGTACCGGTGAAAGAAGACGAAGACGAGGACGGCGAGCGGCCGGCCGAAGGCGGCGAAAGCGAGCGATCATGAACGTGCAAGTCACCGATTGGCCCGACCGGCTGTTCGCGACGCTCAAGCGCGCCGGCATCCGCCAGGTCGGTTATGTGCCGGACGCCGGCCACTCGCGGCTGATCGAGCGCTGCCGCGCCGACGCCGGCATCCGCGACATCGTGCTCACCACCGAGGAGGAGGGCGTGGCGCTCGCGGCCGGTGCCTGGCTCGGCGGCGAGCGCGCGGCGCTGCTGATGCAATCGAGCGGGCTCGGCAATTGCGTCAACATGTTCTCGCTCGCCAGGAGCTGCCGCTTTCCGCTGCTGATGCTGATCACCATGCGCGGCGAGTGGGAGGAATTCAACCCGTGGCAGGTGCCGATGGGCTCGATCGTCGATCCGGTGCTCAAGTTATGCGAGGCGGAGGTCTACCGCGTGAGCAAACCGGAGGAGGTCGAAGGCGCGGCCGAGCGCGCGGTGCAGCACGTGTTCGGCGACGAGCGCATCGGCGCGGTGATCCTGTCGCAGCAGCTGATCGGCAAGAAGGTGTGGATTAAATGAGCGAACGATTGGAACGCCGCGCCGCCATGGCCACGCTACTTGCCGAGCGCGGCGACGATCTACTCGTGGTACCCGGGCTCGGCTCGACCACTTATGACCTGGCCGCCGCTGGCGACGACGACCGTAATTTCTATCTGTGGGGCGCCATGGGTGGCGCCGCCATGATCGGGTTGGGTCTCGCGCTGGCGCAGCCGCACAAGCGCGTTGCGGTGATCACCGGCGACGGCGAGATGCTCATGGGGCTCGGCTCGCTCGCCACCATCGGCATCCAGAAGCCGGGCAATCTGGCCATCATCGTGTTCGACAACGGCGTCTATGGCGAGACCGGCATGCAGCCGAGCCACACGCAAAGCGGCGTCGACCTCGTCGGCGTCGCCCGCCGCTGCGGCTTTGCGACCTGTCTCGAAGTGACGGACGAGGCCGGCCTGCGCGATCTCGCCGGGCGCCTGAAGACGATGCGCGAGACCCTGTTCGCCCGCGTGCCAATCGAGGCAAACGAGCCGCCGCGGGTGCTGCCGGAGCGCGACGGGGTGGTGCTGAAACAGCGATTCCGCGCGGCCTTAGGGGTCAAAGCCTGAGGGCGGGGGCGTTCTGGACAGCCTGGAGGCAGGCCTCTATAACGCGCGGCGCTCTGCTTGTCCGCCCGGTTTGGCGGTCAAGTTGACGACTTGGCGCCCAGGTAGCTCAGTTGGTAGAGCATGCGATTGAAAATCGCAGTGTCGGTGGTTCGATTCCGCCCCTGGGCACCATAGCCTTTTTAAGCTATTGAGATTGGCTGTTTTTTCGCGATTTTGTCCCACTCACAAAAAAAGTGGGACACGTTTCTCGTTCATCTTCGCTTTTATCGGTGTGAGAAATCATGCCTGAACTTGCAAAAGTCAACGAAGAAGCGAAGGCACCCGATCCGGCGCGTCCGTTGTGTTGGATTTGCAATCGCAACGAAGCAAATTCAGGCGAGCATAAAACGAAGCGAACTGACTTGCTCGCTGTTTTGGGAAAGCCCACGCAAGAAGCACCGTTCTACTACCATGACATGGAGCGACCCAATCGTCTGGTTAAGAGCCTAGACGCGAAAATTCTCAAAGCGCCAATTCGTATTTGCGCCGAATGCAACACCACGCGGACACAACCGCATGATCGAGCGTGGGAGCGCATGTCGGAGCGGCTGCGCGCACGCCGACTAAAAGTTGGTGAGTGGATGCGCGCCAACAGAATTTTTCCCTACGACACCCGACGTGAGATGATGAACGTCCATCTTTTCTTCTTAAAGCTGTTTGGGTGCATGCTCTGCGAGGCTAAAGCGAACGGATACGACCTGCCGATTGATATTGCGCCTTTCTCACAAGCGATTATGTCGGGCCGGGCGCACCCCGAAGTGCATCTCCAATTCGGCAAGCACGACGGCCCTGTAGGCCGATCAAATTTGTACTGTGGGACGGCGCAGAATGGCGGCGTTCTTGCTTTTTGGCTCTACGAACTGGTGACCATCGCCGTCAGTGTTCACTTTGTGCAGTCAGGAAAGTTTGAGCATCGGACCGACTTATGGCAGCCCAATTCTCACGCCAGCTCTAAGCGCTTCCAGATTGCGGACTTCAGGTACGCGTGCCGTGCAGCTATGAACGGCGATCATAAGGATGCGACACCGCAACCGGTGAATTCGTGATTGCGCGACAATCATTCTGCAAGAAACTTCTTGGTGATCCCCTTCAACGCACCTGTCACGGACTTTCCTCCGACTAGCGCGGCCGACACAATAGCTGCAACTTTTCCTCCAGCGCCAGCCATCGAACAGATGCCAACCGAAGATGCGAAGAGACCAAGTTCGAAGGTGCGGGTACAAATGAATGCGTGGTTCATGTTCCACCACGCCCTAACACCGTCTGCGAACTTAGTAACAGACTGAACAACTTTGGCCTCTTTCACTTCACCATTTTTGAAAAGAGCTATCATTTGTCGGATGTTTTCGAGTTCCGAGTGCATCCGCTCATACTCAGAAATGCGCGCGTTTCGACTCGCTATAGCTTCTTCAGAATTTGGGCGCTCGTTCTTTAGACCAGCTAGCTTATCCTCGATCTGAAGCAGCAGGCCTGCGATAGCAAGATTAATCTCACTCCCGTTTGTTTTGACAGCTTTACCGATCTTGGTCCGTGCGCTTTCCTTGGAAGGGGACTTACGAACAGATGGTGAGTGAAGCTCAGCCAAAACAGCCTTTAGCTCGCGAAGATCAAGTGCACGAACGCGCCGGTTGTTGACTTGTCGGCCTTTGCCAGCACCGGCGGCGAACTCGTCGGTTACGACCCAGAATTCGTCAAATTCAGCAAAGGGTTGCTTACTTTGGGCAGCGTAATTTCGTACTTGGTCCGCATAGACCTTTATCCTTGCGTCATCCGCCCGAGTAACAACTTCGATGGCATATCGCCGCTCCCTGCCAAGGAGTGTGTGCTCCGCAACGAAGTCGCCCATCATGCGACGAAAAGAGTTCGTCCCCAGTATCTTGAACTTGGCTTCCGATAAAAGTTCGATCACCTCTTGCTCAAGACGCATTTCGCGAGCGTCTTTTTTAGAGCTTGCCCGGCCACTCAGGCCCAATCGGTGGACCCGTCCAATAATCGCGTTCCTTGAAACTCCTCCGACCTCGGCGGCAATTTGGGAGGCCGAAAGCCCCTCAGCCCAAAGTTTTCTTATCAACAGGTCCTTTTCAACGCTCCAAACCATGGTGAGTTGCTTTCTACTAATCCAACTGATGATTTAGGCGGATTGAAAACACTCTGGCGGTGGGACCAC
>Ga0335078_10012201_pt1 | contig 12749 bp, 14 predicted proteins | sample Lox_Sample_32_FD_206711 | JGI IMG/M metagenome (GOLD analysis project Ga0335078, IMG submission 206711) | Soil microbial communities from Loxahatchee National Wildlife Refuge, Florida, United States - Lox_Sample_3.2 | ecosystem: Environmental > Terrestrial > Soil > Wetlands | place: USA... | reverse complement strand
CTCCCTCCGCATCTGAAACTGTCGGCTCGTTTTGCCGTCCTTACCGGCCTTCGAATGACATCAATGCTCAGGATGCAGCGGAAAAAGTGGCTCAGCGGGGACAGAATAAGGGCATACCCCGGTTGGCGGGTGTCCCTAAGTGATTGTGGGAAATGGAAAGGGAGGGACTCGAACCCTCGACCCCGGCATTATGAGTCTTGATGAGTGTTAGAAGTTAGTTTCGTCAATTCAACAACATGCCAAGGGACGTCCGTTGCAATTTGGCATTACGAAGCACAACTGAGCACAACCGGATTCCGCAAGATTCGCCCTATCACCATGAGTTACAAACCCAGGGCATTATGGAAGCGAGTTAGACGTTGGGTGTTAGGTACTGCATCAACAACTTGCCAAGGGGTGCCCGTTGCAATTTGGCACGACGAAGCAGGACTGAGCACGACCATTCGCGCAGAAGCTCAGGAAAGCATCAGACCACCATGTGACAGAGTTACACGTCGCCCATCCTGCGGTTCTGCAATTGACTAACCACGCATGCCCCAGCCGAGTCAAGCCGCAACACCTCAAAGAACACCGAGCGCTTCTTAATTACCTGCTCCATCTCCTGCAGTCGTTTTTCTCCTTGCAAGCTGTCAGGTTTTCTTGCAACCAGTTCGATTGCCTGCATTTGGCCTACGGCCAACCCCCGAAATACAATGAAATCGACGGGATCAAAAACGACCCGCACATCCTTTGGGTCTACGTCCAGATCTGAAAAGAGCAAGCTAAGACTCGCGATCCGCTTCCTTGCTTTGCGTCGTCCGGCTTCCAACCTCCGTTCGCGCTGCCGCGACAGGTAATCTTGAAAGCGAAACTCCGCTGCCTCAATCGATTCATAGGCGCCGTGTGCGGCGCGTTCTTCCCGGAGAAGACCGTCGTAGTCCGTGCCGCCAACTGGTTGACTCCGAAACAATAACTCGCCCTCTACAACCCTAAAGACGTTTCCACAGCAAGGACAAACGGTCAACAAGTACTGCATCGCAAAAGCCATCTCAGGAAACGTGCTCGGGGTACTCATCGTTTCGCCTTTACAACCCGCAATTGCACAGCGCCCTTCTCAACTGTATCGCGGATTGATCTTTGCTCGAGTGTGAGGCGCCCACTTCCCGTCTTGAGCTCCACAAACTTCACCTGCTGAACACCCGCAGGCTGATCCAGGCCACTGAACACCACATAGTCAATCGGTTTCAGAAGCAATCGACACGTCGATGACGAATACGGGAAGGTGGGCATGCCTGGAAGTATGTGCTCTGTGATCTGGCCGAAATTCGAGCCTTCTGATGTTGACTCGATATGCCGGGGCTTGGTACGCCGGTCCTCTGCCAGCTGGGCACGCCGTTCCGCGACCTCACGCATCAACGCAGCCGCATTCCCTCTCCTTGCGATAACGTTCCTCCTGGCTGTTGCCGGGTAGCGCGCGTCGGAGTCGAACAGCGGGGCCGCTCTCACCGGGAAGGCTTCACTGCAGAGCGGGCATCGGAGGCGCAGTCCTGGAACCGCCCTCAGTTGGCTCGCGACATCCAATCTCTTAGGCATGGGACCTCCGCATGCAAATCCAGCGAACAATCCCCGCTGAGCTCACGGAGGAAAATAGAACCGCTTGCACACGGAGTAGTCGACCGCTGTACGAATAGCCGCAAACACGAACACCGGCAGGGCGACCCTCGCATCGTCCGTGGCGCTAGTGCCGAAACTAATGCTGTTGGTGAATAGATAAACCACAGCGACCCCGACGAATCCGAAGTTGATTAACCCCCATTTGCCTTCCGCACCACCAGGTGCCGCGGCCGAAGAGCCAAAGTGGGCAAAAATCGCCCATATAATGTCGACCAGCAGGAGCGCAATCAGCAGCCATGCGAAGTCGACAGGCCGGTGAATTAGCAGAGCCAGTACGACGAAGACCATCGCATGGAAGAACAGGAGGAGAAAATCGAAAATGAGGGCACCGTCCTTTATCTGCGTTGAGTCGCTCTCTAAGTACGCATCATCGAGATGTCTAAGCGCCCCGTGATAAAATGGCAACAGAGTGGCGACGAAGGCACCGAACAATAGTACCGAGCCGCCAGTGACGGCCGAAAGACCGGTCTTCGGGTCTATGAGAGTCAGAACTGAGACTGATAAGGCGACCCCGATTACGACCGTGTAAAGGCTTACGAGACTCCGAACGGCGTTTTCCTTCTTCTTACTGATCATGATTCACTCCACTCCGTTTTGACCCACTGGTACATCTCGTCGATCGAGTGAAACACGGGCTTACCGAGGCGACGGAAGGTGGCCACTTCAGCGTCGGCACCCGATGACTGCTCCTGCGCGTACCCCAATTCCGGCATCCTCGATGAGAGCCGAACGCAACAGTCGTACAAATGGAGTAACGACTGATCGTACGCAATCCAATCCTGGTATCGGCGCGGAAACACCGTGTGTTGGAAGTGACTCCACAGCGGAGCAACCGGTATAACTCGGCCATCTGTCAATAGCTGGTCGAATATCTTGCATTGAAAGTGAGTATTCATAGCTACGTCGCCTCTCGTGTACGGAGATGCGATATAGGCCACGGGTATTCGCACTTGTCTCATGGCTCGACCGCCTATGTTCCGGTGTTCATGCTCGTTCATTTGACCTTCGGCAGCTTTTTCGGCAGAGACAGACAAAGCGGAACAATGACGCGAGCGATTCCTTTCGCGGATTCCTCAATCCGTCCCCGGCACGCTGCTTCATCGCGGCTCCACTCCTCCGTCTTCTTTATTGAGTCGAGAAGCCCAATTGCGGTAAGCGCCAGGCCATACTTAAAAACGAACTCAACCGCCGGTGCCTCCTCTTTGGGGCGCAGCACTTTTGCTTGTTCCAACAGCCCCGATGTTGTATTCAATACCAGCTGCAGCCGCTCAGTGTTTGGTACCTTTTCGATGGTAAGCGGAGGCTCGTCCGGCCCTTTATCCACCTCTTTGATGTCAGGACGACTTGGGCTCGCGTCGACCTTCGGTTCCTTTGGCGTTCGCGGCGGCTTCTCCTCGTCCTCCTCCGGTTCTCTTGCCTCAATTACCGTTACGTTCAGAGTCAACTCGAATGGACCGCTGCCCTTCTGATCGGTAATCCTCGCGATGGTTGTTAATTGCGTTCCGACACCAAGATGCTTTGGCACCGCACATGTGAACGTTAACCGTCCGTTGTAGAGGTGGAACGTCGGCTTGAAACTCGTGGAAAAGGCGCACTCGCCTCGAAATTTCTTGCGCGAGAAGTAGTTGTTTTTAACATCTGTCAAGAATGAGATTCGTGAGATCTTCCCCTGCTCTATCTCTGCTTTGGCTACGGTCGACTTATCATTTTTTTGGAAAAACGTTGGGAATTCCAGGCCGGCAAACGGGCCGGGTTCCCCCTCGACTTTTCCGCCCTTCCCCTCGTTAGAGGTCTTCGCGGCTATCTTTCCCCGTGTTGTGCTGCCGAACAGCTCAGCAAGCGTCGGGTCGCTGGCGAGGAGTTCTTCGAGCGCGCTTACTCCTTCTTCGTCGTCGACGGCATTCTTGATCTTCTCTTCATAGCGCTTCTGGTTTAGCTGATCGAGTCCCTCGTGGTCGTGTAACTCCTTTTGGAGTTTCTTAAACAACTCTTGTAGGAGTGGATCCTCTCTGAAAGTCTCCCGGTTGCTCATGAATAGCGCGTTGCGGGCGTCCTGGCCGAGATCGGTACAGTCCAATGTAACCAAGATGCTTCCGGCGATGTGTTCCTTATCAACCGCCTTGGTTCGAAAGAACTGCGCGTCACGCCTAGCGTGAGACTGTCCATTGATGAGAGCGCGGAGCCCCGTCTGTGGCTGATCAAGCTCGTCATTTTCGAGGCCTTTGGCGTCAGCCTTGAACACCCGAACCTCTGCCGGGATTGTCTCTCCCGCGTCAAGTTTGATCGAAATACTCGCGCCCTCCTCGAATCCTGGTTCGAGTCTCTTGCTCCACGTACCGAATCTATCCCAGACGGTGACACCCATGACGTTTGCTTTGTACTCGGGGCGACATTCGACTATTCGCAGTGGGAGCGCGGGTCGCAGCAAATACTCTTCGAGCTTCTTGAACTGCTCGCCGCACACGTTGCTTCGCGGTGCTTTGTAGTCGTACATTTTGATCAAAGTCCCGCTGGTCACCAAGCGCTCGCGTGGTACACAGATCTCGCCCGCCTTCGCTCCTTTCTTCGGCAACAGTCCCAACTGAGCTGTTCCTGCGGTGTAGATCTTCTTGTCCGGACCAAGCAGGTATTTCCAGGAAGGGTCCTGCTTTGACGCGAAGAAGCAGAAAAGCGTGTAGGCCCATTCGTGAGTATCACTGCCGGCTACTTCCTTCGGAACGCGCGACGCAATGAGTTGCAGCTTGTATTTATCGCTGCAAAAAGGAAGCACCCCCGTTCCGCCCATATTGAATCGACCCTGGACAAACGGTATCGCACCCTTGTAAGAACCGTCGCCACTGCCGTAGATGAGCGAACAAAATGTGCTCGGGAAGTTTTCCGCCAGTTGCCCTTCACCGGCGTCATACAGAGACATGCAAGGGCGAGCCTTCGAGCCCGTCGCGTAGAGCACGAGATTCTCTTCCGCCACCGGGCGAATTTTGACAACATCAGACAGGTCGCCGAAATATTTTTCCACGGCAGCGGCCATGGTCTGCGGCGCGGCGCCGCCGCGGGGATCGACACCAGCGGCTTTGCAATGCTTCAGCAAAATGGCGTCGAGCCCGTTAGTGAATTTCTCGACGAGGGCCGCCGTTGGAGAGCTTTGTTGGGCTTGAACGACAGATTGGTTGTTCGGCATCTTGCCGAGGTACATCCATCTATCCGGACTCTTCAGTAGGTTTCTGCGCTGTAAGGCAACAATTACTTCTTCCTCTGATTCGGCTGCCAGCAGCTCATTCAATAACGCTTTGTCTTGCATATGGTTGTCTTTCCGGTAGCGAGAGCGTCCGTGATCAATCGAGGACGACGGAGATCTTGACGGCGTCCACAGAGACGCCCGCGGCGTTCGCGATGTCTTGACGCGCAGCAGAGATCACCGCGCCGAGTGAACGTGCGCCGCTGGTCGCTTTCTGGGCAACCTTACTAGTTGAGACTTCCCCAGCTAGTCGGTACTTTGCCCACGTCTTTGCAAAGCCTCCGGCCACTGCTTGGTCATCAAACCACAGGTTCCAGGTTCTGTTGTTTCCCTTAGTCGAAGGCCTGCTTGCCAGCCATTCCGAGTGAGTCTTGCGAGCCGCGTCGACGGCAACAGATGTAGGCACGAGGTACGCATCTACGGGACCGTCCGTGCGCGGGATCCGCGGCATCACGATGAGTAAGTGATCTGTGCCCTCGATGTTGAGCTTCGCGTTCGGCTTCGCGTTCTCCGCGAGGACTACCAACACGTGGTCATTGCACGTCCGGATGCGCACTGACTCGTCATTAGCGAGCGTGTACTTCATCGAACGGCTTCCCGTACTCACCCGAGTCAGCGAATGGCCGGTTAATCGCATGAGCTCTATTCCGGCGGCAGCCAGCACCTCGTTGGATACCCGATGCTTCATATAAGCGACCCTTTATACAGCTGTTGTCAGTATATGCAGCTGTATGCCGTTTACAAGGGTAACCCTTATAAGTAAAACTGCTTGTGAGATGCTAGTATTTGTACCCCCGATTGCTATCCAACCGGTCGTTGGTGAGGCAGAATGCTGCAAAGTGATGCAGAAAATTGAGGGGCACAATGGCGATCAAACGGCGCGTTGGGCGACCTCGTAGCGGCGAGGCACGATCCGTAAGAGTTACTGCCAGCCTTTCTCCGGACGTCTATCGCACTCTGGAAGCTCTGGCAAAGCAGAAGCGAGTGTCAGTCGCCTGGATTGTGCGTGCTGCAGCAGAGCAGTACATCGCGGCTCAATGGCCCTTGTTTGCAGGTCAGCAGTGATCACCGCACCCAGATTGAAGATTACCTACCGTCATGCGTGCAAATTGATCTCGACAGCGCGCGATTCCACACCGGTCGCAGGCCTTACCCACAACTTCTACCGTTACCCTGCTAGATTCTCGCCACGCTTCGTTCGCGCGGCGATCGAGGCCTTCACGACGCCCGGTGACTTGGTTCTGGACCCATTCATGGGCGGGGGGACCACGCTGGTGGAAGCCCTTGCGACGGGGCGTCACGCGGTTGGCACAGACATCAGCTCGCTTGCCGGCTTTGTTTCCGAGGTAAAGACCACGCTCTACAGTGAGATGGAGCTCTACCGCCTGTCGCGCTGGGCGCAGCGCGTCGTGACTCAGATCCATATGCATGGGCCCGGGCATTTATCGAAAACGCATGTCGACGCGGGCTACCTGCGACATCTCTGCGGGGTGGCAACTTGGCGCTTGCGCAAAGCGATCGAGCAGGCGTTGGTGTGCGCCTCTACCCTCGATTCCTTGAAACTTCAGACCTTCGCGCGCTGCGTGGTGTTGCGCACTGCGCAATGGGCTCTAGATGGCAGAAAACGTCTACCATCGGTCTCAGAGTTTCGCGCCAAGCTCTGCGAATTTGCTGAGATGATGATCGAGGGTGCCCGCGAGCTTCGCCAAACTGTAGATGCGCACTGGAGTACATGCGTCCCAATCGCGCGATGTCTTACGCGACCGAGCGCGGGATTAGAGACTGATCCTTTGGTTGAGGGTCTGCCGCGGCCCCGACTCGTGCTGACTTCGCCCCCATACCCAGGTGTGCATGTCCTCTACCATCGCTGGCAGATCGATGGACGCAAGGAGTCGCCAGCGCCATTTTGGATTGCCAACCAGCTTGACGGCTCCGGTGAATCCCACTACACGATGGGCTGGCGTAAGACTGAAGGGCTTCCAGACTACTTCAATCAGCTGCGGCAGTCGCTGCACTCCATTGCAGCGATCTGCACTGATGAAACAACCATCGTCCAGGTGGTAGCGTTCTCCGAGCCCCGCTGGCAACTACCACGCTATCTGGCTGCTGCAGAAGATGTCGGAATGAGGGAATTCCGGTTGAGTCCTTTGAAGCGGGAATCGGATGGGCGCCTATGGCGCGTCGTTCCCAATCGAAAGTGGTACGCGGATCAGAGAGGTCGAACAAACGCCAGCCTAGAGGTCGTGCTTTTCCATCGACTCCGCTCATTTGTCCCGGCGATGAGGCCTATAACCGCCAAACCGAACGTTGGAGTTTCAAGAACGCCCTAGACGTCTCTTCGTAAGTCCGCCCAGTGATCACCACGCTAAAACTCCGCTTTGGGCGCGCGCCTGGCATCGCCGCACAAGACATCGCGACAACACCGATGACGGTCTTCGTTGGACCAAACAATTCGGGAAAGAGTGTCGTACTACGGGAGATCGAGCGTTATTGCAGATCCGGCCAGCAAGTTCACAACCTTGTCTTCGGAAGTGCCGCCTTCACCCCCCTCAGTGGCAGTGCAGCATCCGCCGCGGTCGACAACTTGACGCAAGCGCCCAATCCGGGCGAATCAGTCCAAATAGATCATGTTCTGATTGGCAGCCGCTATGGGCGGCAGCACGTGCACCGACCGCAACTCCTTCAGCTCCTGGAGAACCCCGGGGGAAACCCGCAGGCATTCACTCAGTGGTTCCTTACTCACAGCACAATGAGACTTGATGGGCAGAGCCGCATCGGCCTTATGGGCGAACAGCCGGCGGGAGACTTACAGCGCGCGCCCCAGACTAGCTTCCAGGTCCTATTTCGCGATGACGTTAAGCGCCAGGAAGTTCGTCGCATTGTTGCCGACGCTTTCGGCATGTTCTTCGTGATTGACCCGACGCATCTCGGCCACCTCCGGGCGCGCCTTTCTGCAAGGAAGCCTGAAGACAGTATGGAAGAACGCGGCATTCACGACAAAGCCGTCCAATTTCACGCAAAGGCAACTCCGATCGAGGATGCTAGCGATGGGGTCAAGGCGTTTACTGGCATCGTCGTAGAACTAATCGCGGGCGACCCCCGGGTTCTTCTGATCGACGAGCCCGAAGCTTTCTTGCACCCCTCGCTCGCCTCAAAATTAGGGTTTGAGGTCGCAAAGGCCGCCCAATCGGCTAACAAGAGAGTGTTTGTTTCGACTCACAGCCCTAACTTTGTTATGGGCTGCATTCAATCGGGCGCCCGGACAAACATCGTTCGCTTGACTTACCGAGAAGGTGTAGCGACCGCGCGGCTGTTGCCGAGCTCGGAAATCTTGGAACTGATGCGAAACCCTTTGCTTCGCTCTACGAACGTAATAAATGGCCTATTTTACGAGTTCGTTGTTGTCACCGAGTCAGATGCCGACCGCGCCTTCTATCAAGAAATCAATGCGCGACTGCTTGAATACAAGCCAGAGTGGGGAATACCAAACTGTCTCTTCATCAATGCCCAGAACAAACAGACAGAACAGACAATTGTCCGACCACTTCGGCAGCTCGGAATTCCGGCTGCTTCTGTCGCTGACGTAGACGTATTGAAGGAAGGCGGCACAGTGTGGGCGAACCTACTCGATGCGGCGAACGTGCCGGAGCTGACTCGCAATTCACTCGCGGTTCTGAGGGCTAGTATTAATCGCGCCATGGCTGAATCGGGTAAGGACATGAAACGGGAAGGAGGTATAAACATTCTTAAGCCTGAAGACAAAGAGGCCGCGCTCGGCTTGTTCGCCCAGTTAAAGGAGTACGGCATTTTCGTGGTCCCAGGTGGCGAACTGGAATCGTGGCTTAAGCCACTCGGCGCCACGGGTCATGGCCCAGCTTGGCTGATCAACATCTTTGAGAAGATTGGCCAAGACCCCTCTGCCGCGACTTATCTGAAACCCTCTTCGGACGATGTGTGGGCCTTCCTGGCAAGCATCAAGTCGTGGCTTGCGAATGCGAACAGAAGGGGTATTCCCTCATAGGGCAGCGCCACACGAGCAGCGACGACGATGGGGTCTTCCCCTTCCAAGACTTGAAGCGTCCTGTCGTTGCATAAGTTCTGTCATATAAAGATAGGCGATGTGGAAGTGGTCGAGCACACGCCTCCTTGCCGGCTCGAACCGCTCCCACGCCCCCAGCGGGCCACAAAGCCGGCTACCGAGGCTGGTCTCTCGAGCGTCTTCGGCGTCGCCGCTATCGTCCAAGTACCCCTTAAGCACACATCGCTTTAGCGATCACTAGCATAGCAATCGTGGTCCAAGTGCAGCGCAGAAGCTATCCTGCACGTATGAGATCTAGTGCGCTTCGTTTCACGCGCGTGATGTAGTGGATGCGGATCGTGTCAGTCCGAATTTGACATGCGCTGAGCCGCCAAGCCAGCATCAGCGCATGGTTACGTTTGACCTCGAGAGCCCGATGCGAGACTGGCGCCCCAGTGAATACCCTACTGATCCGTTCGTCTGCGTGACAGCGCACGATCAGGCTGGCTCGGCTATCGAGAGCGCACAGCTCATGACCGACAGCGAGATCGATACCTTCTTCAACCGGGTAATCTTCGAGCTGAAGGTTCTTCCAAAGACCGCAGAGGAGTCGCGCAAGGCTGCGAAGCACGAACTTGCGCTGCAGCAGGCCCGGATTCGGCGGGCATAGCCAGGCGTCTCACTCTATCAATCCTGTCAAGTTCGACCTCGAGGCAGACCAGCCATGCGAGTCAACGTCTACGCTGAAGAAATCACGGAACGGGTTGAGCTCGTAACGGAAGGGCGTTTTACCGGTGTCCGCATCTACTTGGAGTTGCCAGCGAGTGTCGACGGTAAACAATATAGGGGCCCATTCATCCATCGGCCGGGCGACGACGACTCCGCTGCAGTGACGTTTTGGTACACGCAACCCTGCGAGCTCCGATCCGCCCTTCAGAGAGCCCTCGCGCTATTGGACGGAACGGCACCCTGAAACACCTGCAAGGACGACTTGCTATCGCTGTCGTTCTTCCGAGCCCCGAGCGCGGGCCTCCTCGAGGAGCGTGGCTTTTATCTGTTCCTTCTCGGTCCGCGGGTCTGGCAATTGCGCAATGAAAGCCCGTACTGCCCGAGCAAGCTCCAGCTGGCCCTGCCTGGTCAATTGATCACTTACGTCGCGCCATCCCTGCACCACCGCACGGCGCGTCGCTAGTAGACGCTCCTCGCCTGGGTCCGCTACTGCGGCTCCCTGCGCGAGCTCCCGTGCTGCCTCATCAGCCCGGCGCCGATAGTGCGTTGAGGCCCCTCGCATGCCGGCCCGGTAGATTCCATCGAGCTTCCACGGCCGCATCGCACCCCGCGCTGCGCGGGTTGTCGCATTGGCGGCCAACCCCTGCTCCCTCAAGCGCCGGGCGAACTGGGTCCGCCACTGCCGCAACGTCCCCTTCCGAATGTTCAGGCGCTTGCCTTCCTCGCTCAGCGCCTTAACGACCAGGTGCACGTGCGGGTGCGGTTCATCCGTGTGAAGAGCCATCGCGTAACGGTACTTGGCGCCAAACTCTTCGCGCGCGAACGTCCCGACTGCCGACAGGACCTTCTGTGCCGGCGTACCCGCCGGCATCGAGAACATGAGCTTGTGAACTAACCTAGGCGCCGGCCGCGGCGATGGGCGCGGCTTCAAATCGACACCGGGTCGCAGCTGATCCAGGTCCAGGTCCCAGTCTTCAATCAGTGCCTGCTCGATTCCCTCGCCTTTCAGGTGCCGGCCGTCATCGGTCTCAATGTCCACCTCGCCGTTGCGGGAGAGATAATTAAGGTGCCGCGCGACCGCCTTGAGGTCCTGGCCTCCCCGACTCAGCACCTTCACCATCACTTCCGGGGCGCGGTGAACCGTCCGCCGGATGTATTCTATCTGCGCTGGCGTGAAGTCCTGCTCGCGTGAGGATGCGGCCCTGCCGTAGGTGTGGATGTCGAGGAGCGGTGAGGTGCCCGGGTTAATGCGGCGGCCGGGCATGATGGCTCCAGCTCGCTTCGTTGGCCTTCAGTAGATCCTTGAAATGATCCCGCAGACCTTCCGCGACCCGCAGCAGGGCGAGGACTTCTGTCCGCCCTGGCAACGTGGAATTGCCTCCCAGATTGAGCGCCCTCGCGATCTGGTTAATGTTCCGGCCGACGGCCGTGAGCTCGTGCACTGACTGACGCAGCAGCTGATACTCCGCTTTCGGTATAGGTGCATTGCCTGAAAGGTGCGCGCGGAGAACGAGCGCAACGTATGTGGCTGACGCCACACCGCGAGCAGCGGCTCGCTCCTTAACCAGGCGTCGATCGTCGCCCGACAGGCACACGCTCAGCCGATTTTGGCGCCCGACTGGATCGGCCCGGGGCGGTGCAGGACCTTCGATGGGCTCGGACCCTCGCAACGCCAGGTAGAGCACCTGTCGGAGAAACGCCGAGTCGGTGATCCCCTGGAGTGCCGCCAGGCTCTGCAGACGCGCCCTCGTTTCCGGGGTCACGCGAAAGGAGATGTGGGCGTCGGCTGGCACGACACCAGCGTGCAACGGCCGAACAGGGATTGCAGTCGAAGTATCGCTCCAGTTTGAGCAGAAACCTCAACAGGTTTCCCGGCGGCTCAGCAAGCCAGCCCTTCTCAGGAGTTTCCGTCTAAGTTTTCTACCTGACTTAGAGTAGAAACTCTGACATCGGCAGGGCGGCGGACAAGTTGGTCAGAGTTTCTACCCGTTTTTGTATAGAAACTCGGCCACTGCAAGGCGGGGGTTCGGCCTACCCGAGTATCTGCTCAAACCGAGCACATACCCAGACAGCTTTTCTTGCTGATCCGGCCAATTATGGGGCATGCGTCAGAACTCGCCCCCGTCGCAGCCGGAAAGACCCGATGGAGAGGTCACTAAAGAGGGCTTGCGCCAGACGGCCGTCCTGAAGAGCCCCGGCCTCCTCCCGCGGCTGCTCCGGCTCCGGGATGCGCCGCGGTATCTCGGCATGGACAAGAACCGCTTCAATAAAGAGGTTCGGCCCTGGGTGACGCTGATTCCGATCGGCATCCAGGGCAAAGCCTTCGATCGGCTTGATCTCGATGCCTGGGTCGAGGAGCATAAACGGCGCAACGGGCGTCCCGCGGCTCGATCCGAAAGGAGAAAGCTATGGGACAACAGAAACCTCCAGGCCTCACCCTGCGCGGTGCGGTCTGGCACATCGATAAAGACTTCTGCGGAAGACGCATTTGCGAGAGCACTCGAACGAGCGATCTCGGGGAAGCGGTCGCAATCCTCGCGCGACGGATGGAGCAAGTAAGGGCGCTGCATTACTTTGGCATCGCCAGGGAACGGACATTCCGCGAGGCCGCCACCAGGTTCCTCGAAGAAAATCAGCACAAGCGCAGCCTCGAACGGGATGCGCGAGCGCTCGCCGCGATGGATCCATACATCGGCGACCTTCCGGTGCGTCGGGTTCATCACGACACGCTGCAGCCCTACATCAAGGTCCGCTTGGGTGCCGGCAGGGCCGCGGGGACGGTGAACCGCGACCTCGCAGTCGTCCGTCGCATCCTGAACCTCTGCGCACGACTCTGGCGGGACGAGAACGATCGTCCGTGGCTCGAGACCGCGCCTCTGATTCAGATGCAACGGGAGATCGCGAAGCGGGGACCGTACCCGCTGTCGTTCGAGGAGGAGAGGCTCCTCTTCTCCGAGCTCGCAGGTCCCCTCGCCAGGATGGCGCTCTTCAAGGTGAACACGGGGACGCGCAGGCACGAGGTCTTGAGCCTCCGATGGGAATGGGAGGTCAAGGTGCCTGAGCTCGAGACGTCGGTGTTCGTGGTCCCGAGAGCCCACGTGAAAAACGGCATGG
>Ga0335078_10012200_pt1 | contig 12749 bp, 15 predicted proteins | sample Lox_Sample_32_FD_206711 | JGI IMG/M metagenome (GOLD analysis project Ga0335078, IMG submission 206711) | Soil microbial communities from Loxahatchee National Wildlife Refuge, Florida, United States - Lox_Sample_3.2 | ecosystem: Environmental > Terrestrial > Soil > Wetlands | place: USA... | reverse complement strand
GGCGTGAGGTCGATCACGACCGTCCGGTCGTGCACCGTGAATGCGTTGGCGTCGAACGGCCGCCGCAGGTGTGCGACGAACGTCTGGCCGTGATCCTTGAGCGTCGCCGATGCGACATAGGCGGGAAGTTCCCGCGCCAGCGCATCGGTCTGCGCATGGATGGCGCGCGCGAAATGGACCGTGAGCACGAGCTTCTCGACCCGCACCTGGTATTCGACCGGCGCCGGAAAATCGAGTGCGATGCGGCCATAGCCATCATGCGCGGCGGCGCGCACGGCGACCTCGTCGGCGCCGAGCGCCGCAACCGGCAAAAAGGCCAAGGCGGCGCCGAGCGCGGCCGCAAGGCTTTGGCCCCCTCGCTGCATCGTCACTCCTGGGGCTTGGGCGCTGCGGCGGCGGCGGCCGGCGCCGGCGCCTGCTGCTGCGGCGGATTTTGCTGACGCTGTGCGTCGGCGTTCCTCGCGTCGGTCAGAGCGATCGTCACGGCCTTCGCCTTCGCCGGATCCATCGCGGCGAGGATCGGCGCCGCCTTCATCTCGCGCATCAGCGACATCATGGTAAGGACCACCGGCACGTCGAGTTGATCGAACACGCGGGCGGCGTCCTGCGGCTTCATCTGCTCGTACATATGAGCGAGGCTCTGCACGCGGGCCTGGTCATCGGCGTTCTGTTGCTTGACCGCGCCTTCGATGCTCGATTGCAGCGACTGAAGCTTCGCGATCTTCTCGTCGATGCGCTTTTCCGCGGCCTGCATCAGCACTTCGCGCTCGTTCAGCTCGGCCGCGCGCTTGTCGAGTTCGATGCGCCGCTGCGAGAGCTGTTGCAGCTCGTCGATTTCCTGAGGCGACATCTGCAACGGATCGGTGCGCGCCTTGTCGCCTGGCTTGCCCGGCGCGGCCGCGTTGGCTTGCGGCGCTGGAGCTGCGTTGGCCTGAGGCGCGGCAGCGGCGTCGGCCTGCGGCGCAGGCGCAGCGGTAGGCGCGGGCGCGGGCGGCGGCGCGGCGGGCGGCGGCTGTGGTGAAGGTTGCTGCGCCTGCGCGCTCTGCGCTTCGGCAGCGACGATCACGGCGCTGCCGCTCGACCACAGATCGACAAGCTTCACCCCGAGCAGCGCAGACGCCGCCAGGATGACGCACGGCAAAAGGCGCGGGCGCGGGATCATGGGCTAACGGCCGGCGACCGCCCGCAGCAGCTCGCGCTCGGCGCGCGAAGGCGCGAAGGGACGCGCCGCCTCGGCCTCGGGAGTGGCGGCGCGGGGCGGGGTCTCGAGCTTCGGCTCGCGCTTGCGATCGGCGGGTTCTGCCCGCACCTCGTCGCGCCGCGCGCGGATCGTACCTTCGAGCCGGTCGGCGATCTGCGCCCCGCGTTCGAGCATGTAATGCAAATCGTCACGCAACTTGCGCCCTTCTTCGATCTGCTTCTCAAGCCGGCGGCCGGAATCCTCGGACGCCTCCCTGAGGCCGGCGATGCCGCCCTCGGCGCGCTGGGCCGCGACGGTGAGGCCGGCGACAAGCGCCTCGAGCTTGGCGCGATCACCGCGCAACACATTGAGACGCTGGTTAAGCATAACCGCGTAACTGATTGTAACAACGAGCAAGACTGCGACGATCGCGTCGCCAAAGAAGGACAGAATCATGAGGACGATCCCTTCTCGATTTTCTCGGCCACCTGGATCGCGATATTGCCGGCCTTGCGGCCCATCTTGCCGACGAACATCTGCAAATCGCCGCACACGAGGCGCACGTCCGACTCGACCGTGGCGTTCAAGGGAATGCGCGTGCCGATGCCCCATTGCAGGACTTGGCGCAGCGACATCTCGACCGTGTCGAGGATCGCCTGGATCGGCACCGTGGTGTGCCACAGCTCGCCGGCGAGGTGCGCCTCCCAGATCGAGTCGCGGCCGAATTTCTCGCCGAGGAAGCCTTGCAGCAGAATCTCGCGCACCGGCTCGAGCGTGGCATAGGGCAGCAGCACTTCGAGCCGGCCGCCGCGATCCTCCATATCGACCCTGAGGCGCGCCAGCACCGCGGCGTTGGCCGGCCGGCCGATCGTGGCAAAGCGTGGATTGGTCTCGAGCCGGTCGAAGCGGAACGTCACCGGGCTCAGCGGATCGAACGCGCCCGAAAGATCGGACAGAACGACCGCGACCAGCCGTTCGACGAGATTGCGCTCGATCGTCGTATAGGGCCGGCCCTCGATGCGCATCGCCGCAGTGCCGCGCCGACCGCCCAGAAGCACGTCCACGATTGAATAGATGAGCGCGCTGTCGATGGTGAGGAGGCCGTAATTGTCCCATTGCTCGGCCTTGAACACGCTTAGCATCGCCGGCAGCGGGATCGAGTTCAGATAGTCGCCGAAGCGGATCGAGGTGATGTTGTCGATCGAGACTTCGACGTTGTCGGACGTGAAATTGCGCAGCGAGGTGGACATCATGCGCACGAGGCGGTCGAACACCACCTCGAGCATCGGCAGGCGCTCGTAGGAAACCAGCGCGGAATCGATGATCGCGCGGATCCCGGCCGCCTCGGGCGACTTGTTCTCGTCGCCGTCGAAGCCGAGCAGGCTGTCGATCTCGCTTTGATCGAGGACGCCGCCGGCGCCGACGACGGAGCCGCCGTCATCCGACGTGCCGCCCCAATCGGTGGCGATCTTCGAGTCCGCGTCCTCGGCGGCGGGCGCGGCGGCGGGGGCTTCCTGCTGGATTTCGTCGGCCATGGGCTAGCGCGCGTCCGTCACTGGACCAGCATTTCCTTGAACAGCACGTCGTCCACCTTCACGGGCGAGACGGCATTAATGCGGGCAAGCAGCTCCTCGCGCAGGCGGTAGAGGCCGCCCGAGCCGCGCAGATCATCAACCCGCAGCTCGCGCAGGAAGATCTGGCAATTGTCGATGATGCGCGGCAGCACGGCCTGGAGCCGCGCCTGATCCTCGGGCTTCTCGATCTGGAGACTGACGGAGAGTTTCAGGAAATTGCTCTTCTTGCCGGGCGAGTTGAGATTGACGAGGAAATCCGGCAGATCGAAGAACACCAGCGGCTTCGGCGCCTCGGGCACCGGCGCAGGCTTGCGGCCGATATACTGGTCGAGCCCGCCGGTGAAATAGAGATATCCGCCGGCGCCGAGCAGGAGCACGAGCAGGACCGGGCCCGCGATCAGCAGCGTCTTGCGGTTGAGCTTCAGCGGAATCTTGAATTTCTTGAACCGCGAGCCACCCTCTTCCGGCGCGCTTGCGGGTGCTTCCGCGATGGTCTCTTCGGCCATGGCCTATGGGCTCCACGGGCCGCGCAAAAGACGCGGCCGACAAGCGGGGAGGATAGGTGGATCATCGTTAACAAGCGGTTGAGAGAGGCGCGTTAAAGCCGCGTCATCGGCGCGCGGTCAGCGGCAGAAAATGCTGGGCAATCTCTGCCTTAGACGCTGCGCCCCGAGCCCGCGGACGGGGGCAAAACGCCGCCCGCGCCTGATCCCGGGCCTTGGCATGGAGCGTGCATCGGCCGGCCCCGGTATCTCGGCACCGGAGCAATTCGCTCATGGACACACCGTCTTCCGTCGCCCTTTCCGGCCAGCTCGTGCGCGAGCAGCAGATGGACGTGCTCGCCAACAACATCGCCAACCTTTCGACCGTCGGCTTCAAAGGACAGTCGATGGTGTTCGCCGAGTATCTCAGCAGCGCGGACGGCACGCGCACGTCTTACGTGAAGGATGCCGGCACGGTACGCGACTGGAGCCAGGGCCCGCTTACCCGGACCGGCAACTCGCTCGACGTGGCGCTTCAGGGCGCGGGCTTTCTCGAGGTCGAGACCGCGGCCGGCACGCGCTACACGCGCGACGGCCGCCTGAAGCTCGACCCGCAAGGACAGATCGTGACGATCGACGGCGATCCCGTGCTCGGCGAAGGCGACCGCCCGATCGTGGTTCCGGCCAACAGCGGCAGTCTCGCGATCAGCCAGGACGGCTCGATCACCAACGCTGGCGGAACCGTGGGCAAGCTCACGGTCGTGAATTTCGATCAGCTCCAGGCGCTCGAGCCCGAGACCGACGGGCTCTATTCGACCGACGAGCCGCCGGCCCCCGCGGCCGACACCAAGGTCATGCAAGGCATGGTCGAGGAATCGAACGTGCAGCCGGTGCTCGAGATGACGCGGCTCATGGCCGCCTCGCGCGCCGTCGCCCGCGCCAAGACTTTCCAGGACAACGAGGCCGACCGCCACAAGACGGCGATCGACCGGCTCGCGAAAACCGTCTGACGGGAATTTGACCGATGCGCTCACTCAACATCGCCGCGACGGGCATGCTGGCGCAGCAGCTCAACGTCGAGGTCATCTCCAACAACATCGCCAACCTCAACACCACCGCCTTCAAGCGGCAACGCGCCGAGTTCCAGGACCTGCTCTATCAGAACGAGCGGACCGCGGGCTCGACCTCGTCCGACACCGGCACGATCGTGCCGGTCGGCGTGCAGATTGGCTCGGGCGTCAAGGCGGCCGCGGTCTATCGCATGTCGGACCAGGGCAATCTCATCAATACCAACAACCCCCTCGACCTCGCGATCCAGGGGCACGGCTATTTCCAGATCGAGATGCCGGACGGCACCACGGCCTATTCGCGCGACGGATCGCTGCAGCTGAGCCCGACCGGCGAGATCGTCACCGCCGACGGTTACGTCGTCCAGCCGGGCATCACGCTGCCGAGCAATACGACGGCCGTCACGGTCAACGCGAACGGCCAGGTGCTGGCGACGATCGCAGGCCAGCAGAACCCGCAGACCGTGGGCCAGCTTCAGCTCGCCAGCTTCCCGAACGAAGCCGGGCTTCAGGCCGAGGGCGGCAACTATCTGCAAGAGACGGCCGCGTCCGGCTCGCCGGTCGTCGGCAATCCCGGCACCAACGCGTTCGGCACGATCCAGCAGGGCTATCTCGAAACCTCGAACGTCAACATCGTCACCGAGATCACCAATCTCATCACGGCGCAGCGCGCCTATGAGATGAACTCCAAGGTGATCCAGACCTCGGACGACATGGAATCGACCTTGTCGCAGATTCGCTAAGCCATGATCCGCCTTCTCGCCATCCTCCTTGCCGTCGTCCTGGTGACTGCGCCCTCGGCGTTCGCGCAAAGCCTGCGTCCGGCAGTCACGATCGACGCGCCGGTCATCCGCCTCGGCGATATTTTCGCCGGTGCGGGCAGTCGAGCGACCGATCCGGTGGTGGCGGCGCCCCCGCCCGGCATGCGCATCACCTATGGCGCCGACTGGCTTGCCGCCGCCGCGAAGGAGCACGGGCTCGACTGGCAGCCGAGCTCGTCCTTCGACCAGGTGACGATCGTACGCGCGAGCCGCGTTATCGGCAGCGACGCGGTGACGCAGCAGCTCATGCAGGAAATCGCCGCGCATCAGCCGGTGGACGACGCTCAGCTTCAGCTCGACGACCCCGGCCTCAGTTTCGTCATACCGGCGAGCGGGCCAGCCGATATCGCCATCGACGGACTGACCGTCGATCGCCGCAGCGGCCGGGTTTCCGCCTTCGTTTCGGCGCCGGCGGGCGATCCCGCGGCCGTACGGCAGCGTGTCACCGGACGGCTCGTCTATCACGTGTCGCTGCCGGTGCTGAACCATGCGATCGGCCCCGGCGCGGTGATAGCAGCGAGCGATCTCGACACCATCAAGGTCGAACGCAGCCACGTCAGCGCCGATACCGCGACCGACGCGCAGCAGATGATCGGCAAGAGCCCGCGCCGGCCGCTCGAGGCCGGGCTCCCGGTGCATCTTGGCGACCTTGCGCTGCCGGTCCTGGTGCACAAGGGCGAGCTCGTCACGATCCTGCTTACGACCGCATCGCTCGAACTTACCGCGCAAGGGACGGCACTCGAGGACGGCGCCGGCGGCGCACTGGTGCGCGTCGCCAACACCAAATCGAACCGCGTCATCGACGCGATGGTCATGGCGCCGGGCACGGTCGCGGTGCGGCTGCCGGGTGCGCCCGCGCCGGCCGAGACCGCGCTGCGCTAGGAGAGAGAGAATGCAGAAGCGGCATTTGCGCACGATCTCGGCACTGGCCGTCGCGGTGACGCTCGGCGGCTGCGACGCGTTCTCGCGCATCACGCAGATCGGCGCGACCCCGCCCCTCACCACGATCCAGAACCCCAAAAGCCAGCCCGGTTATCAGCCGGTCTCGATGCCGATGCCGCAGCCGATCGTGTCCGAGCGGCGGCCCAACTCGCTGTGGAAGGCCGGGAGTCGCGCTTTCTTCAAGGACCAGCGCGCAAGCCAGGTCGGCGACATCCTTACGATCGACATCAGCTTCGACGACAAGGCGCAGTTCAACAACGAGACGCAGACGCAGCGCACCACCGCCGAGAATGACGGCATTACCAACCTGTACGGGCTCGAGCAGCAGATCCCGAAGATCTTTCCGAAGGCGGCCAATCCGTCGAGCCTCGTCAACATCAACGGTGCGACCAACAACGACGGCAAGGCGGCGATCACGCGCGAGGAGCAAGTCACCCTCGAGGTCGCCGCCCTGGTCATGCAAGTGCTGCCGAACGGAAATCTCGTGGTCCAAGGACGCCAAGAGATCCGCGTCAACAACGAGATCCGCGAATTGCAGATCACCGGCATATTGCGGCCACAGGATATTACCTCGACCAACACGACGACGCTCGACAAGCTCGCCGAGGCGCGGGTTTCCTATGGCGGCCGCGGCGCGCTCACCAACGACCAGCAGCCGCGCTACGGCGAGCAACTCTTGGATATTGTCAACCCATTTTAAGGGAAAAGCGCCGCTATTCCTCGCGCTGCGTGCGCTCGAGGCGCTCGTGACGCTCCTGCGCCTCGACGCACAAGGTCGCGATCGGCCTTGCCTCGAGGCGGCGAATGCCGATCGGCTGGTCGGTTTCTTCGCAGAAGCCGTAGCTGCCGTTCTCGATGCGCGACAGCGCGTCGTCGATCTTGGCGATGAGCTTGCGCTCGCGGTCACGGGTGCGCAATTCGATGCCGCGGTCGGTCTCGAGCGAGGCTCGATCGGTGAAATCGGGCTCCGACGGGCTCTCGTCCTTCAGGTGGTGCAGCGTCTCGGACGATTCGGCGAGCAGTTCGTCGCGCCAGCCGAGAAGCTTCTGCCGAAAATATTCAAGCTGAAGCGGGTTCATGAATTCTTCATCGTCCGACGGACGATAACCGGCTGGAAGCTTCGGGCGCATTCACGACTCCCGCGAACCCACGGGTCGCGAGTATATGAAGCACGTTCGCCGGCCGCAAGCGAATGCGGCGCTAGAGCGCGCTATCGAGCTTCGCAAGCTCCACCGCGGCCCGCACCTCGATCTCGCCGAGAATTTCCTGTAGTCGCGCGTCATCGACAAGCGGCGTCGTCTCGGCCGCGAGCCGCGCCAGCGTCTCGAGCTGCGCGCGCGGCAGCGATCCGGCGAGGAGCGCATGACGAAGGCCGTCGAGCGCGTCGAGCAGCTTGTCGCCGCGCGCAAGCGCGCGCTTCTTGCCGCCCTGTCCGTCGGCGATCTCCTGGAGCGAGAGAAGCCCTTCGACCGCCGTCATCGCGGCGGGGCCTTTGAGCGATGCGGCGGCGCCGGCTTCCCCGGCGAGTGCCGAGGGGAACGAGCGGTCGCCGACCGACGCCTTCTCGTCCCGGCGCTGTGTTGCCGGTCGAAGCGCCGGGGTCCATTCGATCCTCATGCCGCTAGAAGATCGGGTGGCGACGGTTAAGACAGACTTAAAGGCGGCGGCAAATCTTGCCCGTCCGGCGGAAGCGATTGCCCGCTGCCGGTCCCCGAAAGCCTCAAGAAACCACGCATTTCCAAGGCCTTTCACGTGGCACGGGATTGGCATGGGGAGGGACGAACGAGGACTCTTCGCCCGGCTCATGATGCGCATCCTTTCCCGCCTTTTCTCGATCACCCTCCTCGGCACTCTCCTTGCGCTCTCGCCCGCGTTGCCCGCTGTGGCCATGTCGCGCATCAAGGACATCGTCGATTTCGAGGGCATCCGCGACAACATGCTGGTCGGCTACGGGCTCGTCGTCGGGCTCAACGGCACCGGCGATACGCTCAACCAGGCAATCTTTACGCGGGAGAGCCTTATCGGCATGCTCGAGCGATTGGGCGTCAACGCGCGCGACAACGCGCTTCGCACCAACAACGTCGCCGCCGTCATGGTGACGGCAACGCTTCCGCCCTTCGCCCGCCAGGGCGGCCGCATCGACGTGACGGTCTCGACACTCGGCAACGCCAAGAGCCTTTTGGGCGGCACGCTTCTGGTCACGCCGCTGCTTGGCGCCGATGGCGAGGTCTATGCCGTGGCGCAAGGCACGGTCGCGACCGGCGGCATTGCTGCCAAGGGCCAGGGCGCGTCGGTCACGAAAGGGGTCCCCACCGCCGGCCGGGTCGCGAGCGGCGCCATCGTCGAGCGCGAAATCGGCTTCGAGCTGAGCAAGCTGCACAGCATGAACCTCATGCTGCGCAATCCCGACCTCACCACCGCACAGCGCGTCGCCCAAGTCATCGACGCGCACCTGCACCGTGACGCAGCCGAGGCAATCGATCCCTCGACCGTTACGCTCAAGTTCGACGGCAAGTCCAAGGACGACGTGATCGGGCTCTTGACCGATATCGAGCAGCTCGAAGTCGAGCCCGACGAGGTCGCCCGCGTCGTCATCGACGAGGCGAACGGCATCATCGTCATGGGCGAGAATGTGCGCATCAGCACCGTCGCCGTGGCGCAGGGCAACCTCACCGTGCGCGTCACCGAGACGCCGCAAGTCTCGCAGCCGGCGCCGTTCTCGGCCGCCGGCACCATCACGCCCGCGCTCGGCGCCAACGGCGAGCCGCAAGCGCCGGGCCGCGGCGGCGTGCAGTTCGCGCCTTCGAGCGGCGCGCAGACCGTGGTCGTTCCGCGCACCAACGTGCAGGTCGATGAGCAGAAGGACCGCCGCTTGGCGATGCTGCCGGCCGGCGTGAGCCTGCAGGAACTGGTCGATGGCCTCAACGCCCTGGGCGTCGGTCCGCGCGACATGATCAGCATCCTCCAGGCGATCAAAGCCGCAGGCGCGCTCCAGGCCGATATCGAGCTGATGTGATGGATCAGACCCCCGCCCTTTCGCCCGCGGCATCGGCGACGATCGGCGGTGGCGCGCCCGCAACCGGCGCCACGGCGAACGGGGCGGCGGCGCAGAAGGCGGCGCAGGATTTTGAATCCTTCTTTCTGTCGCAGACCTTCGAGCAGATGTTTTCCGGCATCGGCTCGGACACGCTGTTTGGCGGCGGCAACGGGGAATCGATCTACCGCTCTCTCCTCATCCAGGAGTACAGCAAGATCGCCGCGAAGAACGGCGGCGTCGGCATCGCCGGCGCGGTGCAGCGTGAAATCCTGCAATCCCAGGAGGTGAAGTGATGGCCATCGCCGCGCCCGCCATAGCCGACGCCACGGAGCTTTTCGCCGTCGCGGGCGATCTCACCGGCCTACTCGAGCGCGAGACCCGGCTCGTGCGTACGCTGCAGATTGCCGAGATCGCGCCGCTCCAGACCGACAAGGCGCGGCTCGTCGAGCTCCTGCGCAAGTTCCTGAAGCAGTTCGAGGGCGGCGCAAAACTCCCGCCCTCTGCGAAGCAGAAATGGGGCGTCCTGGGCCAGCGCCTCGTCACCGCGGCAGCCGAGAACGAGCGCGCGCTCCGCATCGGGCGGACCGCGACCGAGCGCCTCATCGGCGCGGTCATCAGCGCCGTGCGTCAAAGCCGCCGCCCGCACGCAACCTATTCGCCGAAGAAGCGCGCATCGAGCGATCTCACCGTCGCCGGCGTCGCGCTCGACCGCCGCCTCTGAGCTGCCTGCCATGACCCTCAACATCGCGCTCGAATACGCGCTCTCGGGCCTCACCGCGACGCAGTCGCAGCTTCAGGTTCTGGCCGGCAACATCGCCAACGCGCAGACTCCCGGCTATTCGGAAGAGACGCTGCCGCAGACGTCCGATCCCAACACCAACGGCGGCGCCGGCGTCGTCACCGGCGAAATCCAGCGCATCACCGACCAGGGCCTGCAAGGCCAGGTGCTCGGCCAGACCACGATCTCGGGCGCGGCAAACGCCCTCAACACCTATCAGAATCAGATCCAGAACCTCATCGGCCAGGTCGGCAGCAACGACACGATCGCCGATGCAGTCAATGCATTCCAAAGCGCGCTGCAAACCGTCGCGGCGACGCCGCAGGACCCGAGCGCGCAGGCCAACGCCGTGAATGCCGGCCAGCAGCTCGCCAATCAGCTCAATAGCCTCTCGAGCGGTATCCAGAGCGTCCGCCAGGGCGCCGATACGCAGATCGCGACCGACGTCGGCATCGTCAACACGGCGCTCACCAATATCGGCCAGCTCAACGCCCAGATCGCCAAGCTCCAGTCACTCGGGCAATCGACCGCGTCGCTCGAAGATCAGCGCGACCAGCAGCTCGCCCAAGTCGCGCAATATATCGGCGTTCAGAGCTATACCAGCGCCAACGGGATGATGGCGGTCATGACCGCGACCGGCCAGTCGCTGGTCGATGCCACCAACGTGCAGCAATTCTCCTATACCCCAAGCGGTACCGTCACCGCGGCAACCGTACTGTCGCCCCTGACGCTCGACGGCCAGGATGTTACCTCCGACACCACGACGGGTGAGATCGGCGCGCTTTTGCAGATGCGCGACACGACGCTGCCGGGCCTCACAGCGCAGCTCAACCAGGTGACCAACAACCTGTTCGGCGCCACGACCGACGCCGACCTCCAGACCACCAACAGCGGCCTCAACGCGACCAGCGATGCGAATAATTTCTTCGCCAACGTCAACATCGCTGGGGGCGTGGACAATGCGGCGACGATCGAGGTGAACCCGGATCTCCTCGCCGATCCGGGCCTTCTCTATAACGGCGCCGCCGGTCCCGATCCCACCATCACCGCGACGCTGTCGCAGAATGTGCAGAACTCCGCGGCTTTCGCGGCGGCGGGCGGCATTCCAGCGACGACAACGACGATCTCCGACTATCTCGCGCAAGTGATCGGCCAGACCGCAACCGCCGCATCGAGCGCGTCCGCGAACGCGACCGACCAGTCGGCGCTCTTGACCCAGATGCAGGGGCAGTATTCGTCGGTGGTGGGCGTCAATCTCGACACCGAGCTCAGCCAGCTCGTCGTCTATCAGAACGCCTACAGCGCGTCCGCGCGTGTGATCTCGACCATCCAGACGATGTTCGACACGCTGATGAACGCCTAGGAGCCGCCATGCCCATCAGCAGCGTCGCCCAAACCCAACAGGTCATCCAGAGCCTGCAGCAGCTCGAGACGCAGGACAATTCGCTCGAACAGCAGCTTTCGACCGGGCTCAAGAGTCAGACCTATTCCGGCATCGCCCCACAGGCGGCGCAGCTCGTCAATCTCAACGCCTTGGCCTCGCAGCAACAGGGCTTCATCAACACCATCAACACCGTCAATACCCAGCTCACAAGCATGAGCCAGGTCACTTCGACGATGGCGTCATTGGTGGAGCAGTTCGCAAGCCAGTTGCAGACGAACGCCTACAACACCGACGGCTCTACGATCCAGACGCAGGCGCAGGCGCTCCTTGCGCAAGTGGGCGACTATCTCAACACGCAGGGCGGCGAGGGCTATCTCTTCTCCGGCAGCGCCACGTCGACCGCGCCGTTCGATCCCAGCGGTCTGCCCAATCCCGGCGATCTCACCACGGCCGTGAACGGCGCCCCTCCCGCCGGCTATTATCAGGGCAACGACGACGTGGCCTCGGCACAGGTCGATACCAACCTCAACGTTCAGTATGGCATCACGGCCGACAACACGGCGTTCGAGCAGGTCGTGCGCGTCCTCAATTTCCTCGCCAATTCGCCGCCGCTCGACCAGAGCAATCCGGCCGACGTGGCGAACGTCAACACCGCCGAACAGATGCTGACCACGGCCGGAACCGATCTCCAAACGCTCACCGCCAACATCGGCACGAACCAATCGGAGCTCAACAACGAGCTCCAGGCGCATCAGCAGGCCCTGACGCTCGCCCAAGGCAACATCGGCAACATCGAGAACGCCGACCCCGCGACCGTCATAACCCAGCTCGACACGCTCCAGACCCAGCTCGAGGCGTCCTACCAGACGATCAATATGATGCAGTACCTCACTCTCGCGAATTACCTGAAATAGCGGTCTTTTAACCAAGCTCGGGGATCATCGCCCGCATGGCAAAAAGTACCAGCCTCCTCGCCCGCGACGCGGTCGCGCTGTTGCGGACCGGACCTACCGCCAAGGCACCCCCCGCGCAAAAGGCAACGCTCCACGATTTCGCCGCGGGTTCGGACGAGACCTACCGGCAGTTCGACGAGAAGTCGGTGCTCATCACGGGCGGAACGGGCTCGTTTGGTCGGCGCTTCATCGACACGCTTCTCAAACGCAGCGGCGCGCGCCGCGTCATCGTTTTTTCGCGCGACGAATACAAGCAGTACGAAATGCAGCAGCATTTCGGGCCGGACGCGGCCCCCCGGATGCGCTTCTTCATCGGCGACGTGCGCGACGCCGAACGGCTCGAGCTGGCGACGCGCGAAGTCGATATCATCATTCACGCCGCCGCCCTGAAGCAGGTGCCGGCCGCCGAGTACAATCCGTTCGAATGCATCCGCACCAACGTGTCGGGTGCGGAGAATGTTGTGCGCGCGGCGCTGAGGAATGGTGTCCGCCGCGTCATCGCGCTCTCGACCGACAAGGCGGCAAACCCGA
>Ga0335078_10012199_pt1 | contig 12750 bp, 11 predicted proteins | sample Lox_Sample_32_FD_206711 | JGI IMG/M metagenome (GOLD analysis project Ga0335078, IMG submission 206711) | Soil microbial communities from Loxahatchee National Wildlife Refuge, Florida, United States - Lox_Sample_3.2 | ecosystem: Environmental > Terrestrial > Soil > Wetlands | place: USA... | reverse complement strand
AGCGCGCAGACTTCCGGCAGATCCGGACCGAAATCCTCATCGTAACAAACCGGAATTTCGATAAGACGTGGCTCGGGAAGCGTCACAGTCTTCAAGCCGCGCAGATGCTTCCGCAAGAGCGACTTCAGCCTCTCATGCCGCAACTGCAGAGCGTCAAATCGGATCAGCACCGAGCAATACGCGGGGTGCAAATCGCGAATTCCGGGGACCGGCTCTAACTCAAGGAGCCGCAGAAACTTTCTGACCTTCTCGTGCGCTTGCAGGCCAATCGTATCGCCAAAAGAAATCAGCAGCGATTGATCGCTCGCATTCTGGAATTTCGCGCTGCCGGCCGCCGCTGCGCTCATACCCGCGGAATTATAGCGCATGCTTTGTGCAGTCCTTCAGGCGAGAGGCAGGCTTCCCGAAGCATTCAGAGAATGATCCGCGAGAAGGCCGGCGCGAAAGCGCGGATAAGCAGCCGCCGCGATCATCGCGGCATTATCGGTGGACAAGGGCCGGCTCGGAAAGTAGGCAGTCAGGCCCTCCTCCGCCGCACGTTGCACAAACGTGGCGCGAAGCTGCGAATTCGCGGCAACTCCGCCCGAGACGATCACGCTGGCGGCGGAGAGTTCATCCGCAGCGGACATGGTGCGCTCCACAAGGTCGCGAACCACGGCATTCTGAAAATCCCGCACCAGCCCGAGCGTCGCGGGACTGCAGAGTGGCAGCAATTGCTCGAGTTTACGCTCCCCGCGTTCAATGGCTTCTTCCCGCGCGCGAATCTCCGGCGCGTATTCCGGATGTTCGCGCGAATGATACAAAACCGCCGTCTTGATCCCGCTGAAGCTGAAATCGTGCGGATTGCCGCGAATCTTGATATGGCCAAATTGCATCGGCGATGGCGCATTGCCCGCCGCGGCGGCCAAACGGTCAAGAATGGGCCCTCCGGGATAACCCAGACCCAGCAGCTTGGCAACTTTGTCATAAGCCTCTCCGGCGGCATCGTCGCGCGTCTGCCCAAGCTTGCGGTAAGCGAAAAGCGCCGCACAATTTCCGGCCGAAGCGTCACGCGCCTTCACTTCATAAATAATCGTGTGTCCCCCGGAAACTATTAGGCAGATCGCGGGCAATTCCGGCGCTTTCCCCGATTTATGCGCCTCGAGAAAAACCGCGTGAACATGTCCTTCCAGATGATTCACAGGCACCAGCGGCTTGCTCAGTGCCGAAGCCAGCGTCTTCCCGTAGGCGATGCCCACCAGCAACGAGCCGACCAGCCCGGGACCCTCCGTGACGCCGATAGCGTCCAAATCATTGAACGAGAGCCCCGCCTGCGCCAACGCTTCCCGCACCACGGGAACGATTTGCCGCAAATGCTCCCTCGACGCCAGCTCCGGAACTACCCCTCCGTACTTGCGGTGAATATCAATCTGCGACGCCACCACGCTCGAAAGAATCTCCCGGCCGTCCGCCACAACGGCCGCTGCCGTCTCGTCGCAGGAAGATTCGATGCCAAGGATCCTGATGCTCATGTTCGTCAGAGCTTGAAAGCTCAACTGCCTCTCAATTATCGTAGCACGCACGGCGGCCTGGACCGTTCTCGCTCGTGCAACTCAGCCGGAGAATCCCATTGAAAAACGCGCGCTGCTCCTACAACCTGAATCCATGACAAATCCAGCGAGCGGTCAACCGCCCAGCGGTTCAATCAAACGTGTTCGCAAAGCCGTGCTTCCCGCCGCAGGCATGGGCACGCGCTTCCTCCCGGCTACCAAGGCACAGCCAAAAGAAATGCTCGCCGTCGTGGACAAGCCGCAAATCCAATACGTCGTCGAGGAATGCGTGGCCAGCGGCATCGAGCACGTCATTATCGTGACCGGCAAGGGCAAGAACTCCATTGAAGACCATTTCGACTACAATCCGACGCTCGAACGATTCCTGGAAGAAAAGGGCAAGAAGGACCAGGCCAAGATGGTTCGTGACATCAGCGAACTGGTTCAGGTCAGCTATACGCGTCAGAAAGAGCCGCTGGGCCTGGGACACGCCGTTCTGGTTGCCAAGGACTTGGTCGGAGACGAGCCGTTCGCGGTCCTTCTCGGCGACGTGCTCATCCCGGGGCCAAACCCCGCCACCAAGCAACTGATTGACGTCTACCACGCAACCGGAGTCGGCGCCATCGCCGTGGAAGAAGTTCCCCGAGAAAAAACCTATCTTTATGGCATCGTGGACGGCGAACCAGCCCCGCAGGCCCCGTTCGGCGAACGACTTCTCAGGATTCGCGACCTCGTGGAAAAACCCAAGCCGGACAAAGCCCCCTCAAATCTGGCAATTACCGGCCGTTACGTCCTGCCTTCCGCTATTTTCGATTGCCTCGAACGCACCGCGCCGGGCGCCGGCGGCGAAATTCAACTCACGGATGCGTTGCGCATCCTGGCCAAGGAACAAGGCCTTTGGGCGTACATTTACGATGGCGCATCCTATGACGCGGGCGACAAGCTCGGTTTTCTCAAAGCCACCGTGGAGTTGGCCCTGCAAAATCAGGAATTTGGCGCAGCGTTCCGCGAATACTTGAAAACTCTGAAGCTCTAACGTCTGGCGGGAATTCCGTCACTTCTCTTTTGTCGTCTTTTTCTCTTTGCCGGAAGATTCTTTTGTGCTGGACTCCTTTGTTCCGCCGTCTTTCGCTTCCGTCTTGGGCTTCTCGGAGCTGCTCTCCCCGCTGGAGGCGCTTTTCTTCCCCGCATAATCGGTAACATACCAGCCGCTGCCTTTGAACTGGATCGCCGGCGCGCTGATCTGTTGCTCCACTTTACCGCCGCAATGCGGGCACTTCTTCAGATGCGGCCCCGAGACATTTTCAATTTTCTCAGTGTTGCGCCCGCACTTCACGCATTTGTACTCGTACAGCGGCACTGCCCTTCCTCCAGAGTGGCGTTGAATTCGGAAGTATAGCATGCAGGACGCGCAGTTCCGGCACGCGTGCTAGACTCAACGCATGCGGACTGCGGACTCATCTGCGGAAAACCGGGGCCGCCTCTATCTCGTGGGTACGCCCATCGGCAACCTCGAGGACATCACCCTGCGCGCCCTGCGGATCCTCCGGGAAGCTGATCAGATCGCCTGCGAGGACACGCGCCACACGCAAAAGCTGCTGGGCCATTACGACATTCACAAACCTTTAGTCAGCTATCACGAACACAACGAAATGACGCGCGCGCCGGAGCTCGTCATGGCCATGGAGCAGGGGCAACAGATCGCACTGGTCAGTGACGCAGGCACGCCTCTGGTCAGCGATCCCGGCCACCGGTTGGTAACGCTTTGCCTGCGGCATCACATTCCTGTGGTTCCTGTTCCCGGACCTTCAGCACTCCTTGCCGCCCTCTCCGCGTCCGGCCTTCCAGGCGAAGAATTTCTCTTTGTCGGCTTTCTCCCCGCTCGCAGTGGCGAGCGCCGCCGCGCTCTCGAACGGCTGAGAATCGAGGACCGGACGATTGTCCTGTACGAAGCGCCGCACCGCATTGAGGAATTTTTTGCAGATGCGCGAGAAATTCTCGGCGACAGGCCGGCCTGCCTGGCTCGGGAAGTGACCAAAGTCCATGAGGAATTCCGGCGAGGCAAGCTCTCTGAAATCGCGGAATCTCTTTCGGAACGTCCGGCGCGTGGCGAGATCACCCTCCTGATCGGCGCCGCCGAGTCCAACGCCGCTCCGCACGTGGACACCACGCAAAGCCTCGCCGACCGGGTGGACGAATTGATCCGCCAGGCAAAACTCGACCGCAAGGAAGCATTAAAACTCGCCGCAAAAGAGAGAGGTTTGACGCGCAGGGATGCCTACAGCCAATTGACGGAAAGCAAGCCGAATCGGCCAAAATCCAACGCGGCAGAAGACGTGAATTAGCGTCAATTGGGGGGCGTGCGGGCTGCGCGCCCTGAAATAGGCCCAAGAAAACTTAGGCAGCGGACTCCGACCGGAACATCCTCTGGAAGCGCGGCCCGGTAAACTGAACTCCCACGAGTCGCTCACCGTCCCACTGCGTATCGCCCACGTGCACCACCTTGCCACGCGTGGCAAAGTCTGCATCCGTCCGCCGCATCGCCTGGTGCGAGAGCGGAATGCGAATCTCCAAATCCGACCCGAGCGCCACATCAAACCGCGTCACGAACGCAGCGCCGTTCCGGCAAAGATTTTCGCTGGAAGTTTCTTCATTGAAGACCACACCGCGGCGGTCGCGTCCGCTCACCTGCATGGGCAGACGTACGGCGATTCTGCGTTCAGACCGCTGCTTCGAGACGAGGGCATTGACCATGGGCTGGGTCCTCCCTTGCGCCAGCCGGGCTTCGGCTGGCTTCCGCGGCGGGGCGCTCGAAGAAGCGTTCTACCGCTCCGAGCACTTCCTGGGTCGTTCTCGCCGCATGTACGTTTCTGCGAAGTTCGCCGCCGTTTCCCACGCCATGAGTAAACCAACAGGCGAACTGCTTCATTTTGCCTACACCATCGGGCAGGTTGGCACCTGTTATTTGGGCGTAGTAGCCAGAAAGTAAACGGTGGCGGTCCTGGTCAGTGGGATGGTAATAGGCCCCCTTTTCGGCGTACTGGGCCATCTGGGAGAAAATCCAGGGGTTCGTGGCCGCCGCCCGGCCGATCATCACGGCGTCGCATCCGGTCTCACGAACCATCTGCGCCGCATCTTCCGGCGAGTTGATGTCCCCGTTGCCGATGACGGGAATTTTCACGGCCTGCTTGACCGCGGCGATGATGCCCCAGTCCGCAGCCCCAGCGTAGCCCTGCACGCGGGTTCGCGGATGCACCGCCACTCCCTCCACGCCAACCGATTCCGCCATCTTTGCCACTTCCACTGCGACAATGGAGTTCTCGTCCCAGCCCGCTCGCAGCTTGATCGTTAGCGGAATTTTCACCGCCGCGCGCACCGCGCGAAAAATCTGCTCGAGCAGCGGCAGGTCGCGCAACAGCCCGGAGCCGCCGCACTTCACCACCTTCTTTGCCGGACAGCCGAGATTGATGTCCACGGCGTCAAACCCCAGGTCTTCCACCATCCTCGCGGCGTCCGCCATGACCACCGGATTCGCTCCGAAAAGCTGCGCCGTGATGGGGTGCTCGTCTTCCTGAAAGTAGAGATAGCGCAAAGTTTTCTGTGCGCTCCGCGTAATGCCTTCGGAGCTCGTGAACTCCGTCATCAGCAATCCGCAGCCACCAAGGCCACGAATCACCCTCCGGAAAAGCGTGTCCGTCACTCCTGCCATGGGGGCAAGAATCGTCGCTGGGCGGAGCACAACGTTGCGGATTTGGAGTTTGCCCGGAACCATTTCGCACTCTCTACGTTCAGTCTACAACCAACAACCTGCAAAGGGCATCTTTTGGCTGAGGCAATGGTGTGATGGGAACCGCCTGTCGCGGGAATTTATCCCAGCGCAGCCTTCTCCGCAGCCGGTTTGGTTCCCTTTAGAAATTGATCGAGCTTGAGGAACTTTCTCTGCAGCGCTCCGCTGAATGCGGACCATTCCTCGTCTCCGGACTCGCTGGCAAGAGCCGCGCGGATGGCCCCCATCTTGGAATCGAGATCGTCGAGGTAGTGGAACACCAGCGCCTCGCGAATCATTGGCAGCTTCGGTGAACCAAATTCATATTCTCCATGATGGCTGATCAACAGATGCTGTACCACGGTCTTCAGTGGCGCAGGGAATCCGGGGATCGCGTCAATCGCTCGCGTAACCGTTTCCAACTCCATGACGATGTGGCCCAGCAACTGCCCGTCCGTCGTGTACGCGATGGCCCGGTCGTAGCAGAGCTCATCCAACTTTCCCACGTCATGTAGTGCAGCAGCCGTCAGCAACAGATCGAGGTCCAGCTCCGGATAATGCCCCGCAGCCAGCTTCGCCAGGTCGCACAGGCTGACCACATGCTCCAGCAGCCCGCCCAAAAATGCGTGGTGCATCACCTTCGCCGCCGGGGCGCGCTTGTATCGAACGGCAATCACCGGGTCGGCCAGAATCCCGTTGACCAGTTTCTTCAGCCACTCGTTCTTGATCGCGGCCGCATATTCCAGAAGCCGCGCGTACAGCTTTTCCACGTCTTCCTTCGTGTGCGGGAGAAAATCACCCAACTCCACTTCATCCGGCTTGGCCTTGCGCAACTGCTGGATCGCCAATTGCAATTTGTTCCGGTAAACCTCCACGCGCGCCTGCACCTTGACGAAATCGTCGCGGCCCACGTCGCGTGCCGGAACTTCAAAGTGGTCCCACATCCGCGCTTCCACGGAGCCCGTGCGGTCCCCCAGCTCCAGCCGCAGATACGGCTTCCCTTCGCGCGTGTTGCGAATTTCCTTCTCGAGAACCAGGAAATAGGCGGTTACGGAGGTGTCGCCTGCCAAATCGTTAACAAAGACAGCCTTCATGATCAGGTGGTGGACCGCTTGCCGAACAGCAAAAACTTCTTGTGTCCCTGTTTCTTCTTCTTCGAGGCTTCCGGCGTGGCGCTGACTTCCTGGATCTCGCTGTTCCCGCCTCCGGCAATATCTTCATAGCCCGGTTTGATCACCACGTAGCTCTGCTCTCGCAGCGTTTTCAGGTACGCCCGCATCGCAGGCCCCATGCGCTGGTTGTACAGCTGATTCATGATCTCGTCTTCCACTTTTTCCACGGGCTGCTGGCCCTGGTCGTAATGCTCCAGCACCTGCAGAATCATGAATCCCTGCTTGATATCCATCACGCCCGTAAGATCGTTCTTCTTCATCTTGAAAACTACATCTTCGATCGGCTTGGCCAGCTCGCCGCGCTTGTACATGCCCAGGTAACCGCCCTGTTTCGCCGTGGCTCCATCCGAAAAGCGCTTGGCGATCTCCCCAAAATCTTCGCCGTCTTGTACGCGCTTGAGGGCCGTCTCGGCCTTCTTCTTAAGCTCCGGAATCTCCGATTCCGGTTTTCCCACGGTGCTCACTTCGATTTCCCGCAGCGCCACTTCCTCCGGCCGCACGTAATCCGCTTTATGCGCATCGTAATACTTCAGCACGTCGTCATGCCCGATCGTGATGTGCGATCCAACCTCCTGGCTGACGACTTTCTGCACCAGAATTTTGTTCCGGATATTGCTCTTGAAATCCTCCCAGTTCATCCCCTGGGCCGTCACTGCTTTTTCCAATGCATCCATGCTGTCCAGGTTATTCTGGGTGCGGATCTGGTCGAGCTGCTTGACCACGTCCGTCTCCACGTTGATGTCCATGTCCTTGCCGCGCTGCTCCAGCAGGGACTGGTCAATCAGGTCGCGCAGCGCGTTCTTTTTGCGGTCATCAATTTCTGCCTGCAGTTGCTGCGGCGTGCATCGCCCTTGGCAATCCTGCTTGGCCTCCTCCTCCGCGCTGCCCAACTCCTTGTCGTAATCCGATCTTGTAATAATCTCGTTGTTCACGCGCGCGATAATCTCCTCCACAACGGTTCCGCCCTCGGGGCTGATGGGTTTGGCCGCCATCTTCCGTAACTCGCTTGGCGTTGGAGGTGGTGCGGGTGCTGGAGCCGGTGCCGCAGCCGGTTGCGTCGTGTTCGGCGCCTCGCCCGGTTCTTCAAGCGTCGGCTTTGCAGGCTTCGCCGGCGGATTGGCCGGCGGCTGCTGCGCATACAGCGGCGCCGCAAAAATTACGGCGGCAAACAACACGATCTTTTGCATGGAAACCCTCACCTGAAGAGTTTAGCCTCGCCCTTCCAACCCGAGCAATACGTTTCTAAGCCTCGCCACCACCGGCTCTCCCCGCGTCAACTCGACCCATACCACACCGCTTGGATCGAGCCGAATCCCTTCCCGCGAGCGCACGACTCTCACCAGCGCCGCCGGATCTAAAGGCGTTTCCGGGTGGAATCGCATCGCCACGCGGTTGCCTTGACGCTCCACCGCGGAAATCCTCAGCCGCTCGCACATGGATTTGAGCACCGCGTACTCCAAAAGGTTTTCCACCGAACCCGGCATTGGTCCGAACCGGTCCGCCAGTTCGCGCGCCACGTCCTGCTTCTCCGCGTCCGTGGCCACCAAGGAAATTCGCTTGTAGGTGCGCAGCCTCAGATTCTCGCTGGGAATGTAATCCTGCGGAATACGCACGTCCATCCCCAGGTTCAGCGTTGTCCGCAACTCCGGAGCCGCTTCCTCGCCTTTCAATCGCGAGACTGCTCGTTCCAGCATCTGCGTGTATAGATCGAACCCCACCGCTTCAATATGCCCGTGCTGCTGCCTTCCCAAAAGATTCCCCGCCCCGCGCAACTCCAGGTCCAGCGCCGCAATTCGGAATCCCGCTCCCAATTCGCTGAACTCCTTCATCGCCGAAAGTCGCTTCCGCGCCACTTCCGACAAAATCCTTTCCGGCGGCACCAGCAGATACGCGTATGCCCGCTGATTCGAACGCCCCACTCTCCCCCGCAACTGGTACAGTTCCGCAAGCCCCAGCCGGTCCGCCCTGTTGATGAGCATCGTGTTGGCGCGCGGAATATCCAGCCCATTTTCCACAATCGTCGTCGCCACCAGCACGTCCGCCTCGTCGCGAATAAATTTCAGCATTACCGATTCGAGTTCTTTCTCGCCCATCTGCCCGTGGCCCACCACCACGCGCGCCTTGGGAACGAGTTTCTGCACCAGCCACGCCAGCGAATAGATGGATTCCACTCTGTTGTGAATGAAATAGACCTGCCCATCGCGCTCCAGCTCAGTTTCGATCGCCCGTCTGACCAACTCTTCGCTGAACGGCGCCACCGCCGTCTGGATCGCCAGCCGGTCCCGCGGCGGCGTTTCGATCAGCGACATATCGCGCAATCCCACGAGCGACATGTGCAGCGTCCGCGGAATCGGCGTTGCCGAAAGCGCCAGCGCGTGCACGTTCTTGCGCATCTCTTTCAGCCGCTCTTTGTGCGCCACGCCGAATCGCTGTTCTTCATCCACGATCAGCAAGCCCAGGTCGTGAAACTTCACATCTTTCGAAAGCAGCCGGTGCGTTCCAATCACCACATCCACTTTTCCGGCCTCCAAGTCGGCCAAAATTTTCCTCTGCTCCGCGGCGCTGCGGAATCGGCTGAGCATCTCAATGTTCGCGGGGAATGCCGCAAATCTTCGCTTGAACGTTTCATGATGCTGAAACGCCAGCACCGTAGTCGGCGCCAGCAACACCACCTGCTTCCCGTCCGCAACTGCTTTGAACGCTGCACGCATCGCCACTTCCGTCTTGCCGTAGCCCACGTCGCCGCACAGCAGCCGGTCCATCGGTGTCACCCGCTGCATGTCTCGCTTTACGTCCGCGATCGCCGTGTTCTGGTCCACGGTCTCCTCGAACTCGAACGAATCCTCGAATTCCCTCTGCCAATTGCCGTCGGGAGAAAACGCGAACCCCTGCGCGGTTTTTCGCGCTGCGTAAAGCTCCAGCAGCTTGTCCGCCATGTCTTCAAGTGACTTGCGCACCTTCGCTTTTCGCGCCGTCCATGCCGTGCCGCCCAGCCGGTCCAGTTGCGGCTCGGCCCCTTCTACCACGCGGTAGCTTTGCACCAGGTCCATGCGCTCGAGCGGCACATACAGCCTCGCATCCTCCGCGTAGCGCAGCAGCATGAACTCGCCCCGTCGCCCATCGGACTCGATCTGCCTTAGCCCCTCGAATTGCCCGATGCCGTGATCAATGTGCACCACAAAATTTCCGGGCTTCAGTTCCGCGAAATCACTGAAAAATCCTGAAGTGCGGATCTTTCGGCTCACTCTCTCGACTGCGGGAGCCACGTCGAAAAGATCGCCGTTCCCATAAATCGTCAGTTTCGCATCCGGAAACGCCACACCTCTTCCGAACGGCGCGCGCATCAGCACCAGCCCCGCCGATTCCAGCGCGCTCTCCGCCGTATAGCCCGCCGCCGCGTCCTCCGATTCCCCCAGCACGTACGGAACTTCGTACTCCCTGCAAATATCCGCGAGCCGCTCCAGCTCTCCAGTGCTCGCCGCCGTCAGGAACACCTTCCCGCCCGTTCCCAGCTGCGACTTCACATCTCCCACGCACGCGACAACATCCCCATGAAAAATGGCGCTGGGCCGCGAGGACAACTCATGGCGCGAACCTCCGCCGGAACCCAGCGCAAGCTGTTCCAGTTCCACGCGTGAAGTTTTCTCCATCGCGTCCGCAAACTTCGCCTCGCTCCATAAAAAATGCGAAGCCGCAGGCGAATCCGCGTGGCCATGCCGCTCGTACGTTTCCGCCGCATCCGCCAAATATTTGTCCCCGGCGTGACGCACGTTTTGTGGCTCATCCACAAAAACCAGCGCCCGCAGCGAACTTCCCGCCAGTTCGAACAGCGGCCTCGCTCCGGCATCATATTTTGGGCCCCAGTACGCCGGAAGATTCCACGCTTGCCCTCCGGGCCCGGGGACCGCCCATTCCGTCAGCGGCAGCAGCAGCGTTCGAACCACCGGTCCGATGGACCGTTGCGTCCGCGGGTCGAATTCCCGGATGGACTCGATCATGTCTCCCAGCAATTCCAGGCGCACCGGCCGCAGCGCCTCCGGAGAAAACACATCCACAATCCCTCCGCGCACGGCAAATTGTCCAGGCAGCTCGACCATCTCGCTTCGCGCGTAACCCACTGCGCCCAAATGAACGATGAATTCTTCCAGGCTCACTTCGTCGTCCGGCTGCAGCAACCGTGCCAGATCCGTGTAAGCGCTTGCTTCGCGATGTCTCCACAACGCCGAAGCCACCGGCGCGATTACCAGCGATACCAGCCCCGCCGTCAGCCGGTACAGCGTTGCCGCTCGCCGTTCCAGAATGTCCGCATGCGGTCCTCGCGCTTCCCACGGCAGCGTATCGAACGCAGGCAGCACGGCCGCCCCACCGCTCGGTCCCGGAAATATTCCCGAGAAAAACCGCACGCTGTCGAATACTTCTTCCGCCCGTTTGTTGGAATCCACCAGGAGAAACGCAGGGCGGCGCAATTGATGCACCAGGTAGGCGCAGACGATGGCTTTGGCGGGATCTTGCAGCCCTGATATTGAGGTCTGCTTGCCGCCCGCGCGCACTTCCGCCAGAACAGCCTCCAGCGAAGGCTGCCGCAGCAAACTTTCCAGACGCTCACGAACTACGGGCAGGATCATCGAAACGAAATCAGAATTTTTCCGCCGCCGCTGCCCCGGTTCCGCGGATTCTCTGCAAAATCGCCGATGTCGAGTAACCGGGGACGATGGGTGCGAGCACCACTTTGCCTCCCGCCGCTTCCACTTCTTCCCTCCCCACGATCTGATCCCCCGGCCAGTCGCTTCCTTTCACCAAAATGTCCGGCAGCAGTTGGCCGATCACCCGCTGCGGTGTCAGCTCATCAAAAATGACCACTCCATCCACGCATTCCAGCGCCGCAAGAATTTCAGCGCGCTCCGCCGCGGGCAAAACGGGCCGCCCTTCGCCTTTCAGTTCTGTCACGCTCGCGTCGCTGTTGATTCCCACGAGCAGCGCGTCTCCCATTTCGCGCGCTTGTTCCAGGCTCTGCAAATGCCCGGGATGCAGCAGGTCGAAACAGCCGTTCGTAAACACCACTTTCTTGCCGTTGCGTTTCTCGCGCCGAAACCGCAAAATCGCTTCTTCCGTGGTCAGAATTCCGGGATGCAAGGGAGCTCCATGCGGGCGAAAATACTGAAACCGCGCCTATCTCTGCCTCTTCTAGCTTATCATGCGCTGTCGTGCCGCTGCTTTCGCTCGCGAGGCCTCTCGTGAAACCTGGCAAACAATGGTTCGGGATCGCGGGGCTGCTGTTCGCCGGTTCCGGCGTTTTACTTCTCCACGCGCAGCCCTATCGTGCCAACACCGTGATTTCCACCGCCGGCGGCTGCGGCATGCGCGTGGATGTCATCGGCTCGCGCACTTCGCAAGCTGATGGTTTCGTGGTCCTCTTGCACGGCCTTTCCGCCAACAAGAGAGTCATGTTTTATCTTGCCGAATCTTTTTCCAACCAGAACCTCCGCGTGTTTACTCCGGATTTGCCCGGCCACGGCGCCTCTCCCGGGCCATTCAGCTACGATCGTGCGGAATCTTGCACCGAAGCGCTCGTCGAAGATCTCATCGAACGCCATGCCATCCTTCCGGAAAGAACTCTTCTCGTTGGCCATTCTCTCGGAGGCGCTATCGCTCTTCGCGTTGCCACTCACATTCCTGTTGCCGGCGTGGTCGCCATCTCGCCTGCCCCGATGCGCCCGACTCCCGGCATCAGTCGGGAAATGCTTCCCTTCCGCAACTTCGGCGCTCTCCCTTCCAACTCGCTCGTCATCAGCGGCGGGTGGGAACCCGCGCCTCAAAAAACAGCGGCAAGAAATCTCGTTCCAACTCAGCCCGGCTCCTCCGACAAGTACGTCGTTATTCCTCGTGCCACTCACGTCAGCCTGCTCTTCAATTCCGAAGTGGCGGCTCAGGATCGCGCCTGGGTCGCTCGCGTCCTCAAAATCCCCTCTGATTCGCCGATTCCGCCCCACTGGTCCCTTCTCGGATTCGTGCTCGGCTTTGCTGGTCTTTCCATTTTAGTCGTTCCTTTTCTGCGGGAAGTCGCGGGCAATCTCGACGAACCGCCAAAACCGGAAACTCTCTCCGCGCCTTTGCTGTGGATCTCCCTGGCACAAATCGTCGTGGTCGCAACATTGGCTGTCTCGGCGCTGAGCGCCGGTGTCCCGCTTCGTGCCCTGCGCATTTTCCAGGGCGATTATCTCGTAAGCTTTTTCGCTCTTGCCGGCATGGCCCTGTTGATCTGGAATCGACGTCTGGCTGCCTC
>Ga0335078_10012198_pt1 | contig 12753 bp, 7 predicted proteins | sample Lox_Sample_32_FD_206711 | JGI IMG/M metagenome (GOLD analysis project Ga0335078, IMG submission 206711) | Soil microbial communities from Loxahatchee National Wildlife Refuge, Florida, United States - Lox_Sample_3.2 | ecosystem: Environmental > Terrestrial > Soil > Wetlands | place: USA: Florida... | reverse complement strand
CGTGCGGCGGCCTGGCGCGCCGGGCCGCGGGGCCACGGCCAGCCGGCGGCCGGCCCGGCCCCGGCTGCGACTGGTCCCGCCGTTGCCCGCCGGCCCGGCATTGCCCGCCGGCCCGGCATTGCCCGCCGGCCCGGCGAAGCCCCCATCCTCGGCGCCGCCCCGGGGCCGGACTTCTGCGTCGGCCGACGCGCGGGTTCCGGCCCCGAGGGCGGGTTCCGTTCCGGCGGCGGGCGGCGCGCCGCCCGCCGCCGGAACAGTGGCGCGGCCGGCCGCCACCGCGGCCACGGCCCGGGTCGCGGCGTCAGCCCAGGTCGCGAGGCCGGTCGGCCGCGCGAGGTCAGCCCGGGTCGCGAGGCCGGTCGGCCGCGCGAGGCCGGCCCGGGTCGCGAGGCCGGCCCGGGGTGTGGCGTCAGCCTGGGGTGCGCTGGCAGCCACGGTCGCGGCGCCGGCTCAGGCCGCGGCCCCAGCCTGGAGTGCGGCGCCGGCTCAGGGCGCCACGCCCGGTCCGGGCGTAGCGCCGGGTCAGGGCGGGCCGGTCCGGGTTGCCCGCCCGGTGAGCGCGCAAGCTAACCGCAGCCGGGCCCGCCGCAAGGCCCGGCTTACCCGGCGGGGCCGCGTGGTGGTGTGGGTGCTGGCCGCGCTGGCCGTCGCCGCGGTGCTCACGCCGGTGTGGCTGCTGGCCGCGACCGGCGCCCAGGCAGCTAATCACGGCCTGTCGCCGGCCGCGGCGCACGCTGGACTGCGGCAGGTCGTGGTCCGGCCTGGGCAGACCCTCTGGTCGATCGCGATGGCCGCCGAGCCGACCGCCGACCCGCGGGTCGTGACCCAGGAGATCATGCAGGTCAACGCGCTGAGCAGCCAAGTTCTCGTGCCCGGTGAGAGCCTGTGGGTGCCGGCTGGCTAACGGCCTGGTCGGATGGTCATAGCTCGGTGGCGAAGCCGCTGGCCGGGGCCCGGTACCCCGGCCAGGAGAGAAACTTGCCGGGCCGGCGCGTTGACGCTTGCACTCCGTGCGGTGTCTGCTCTACCGTAACCACAACATATAGTAGTTACATCGCTGTAGTTCATGCACAAGTTGTGGTGGTGGTGGCTGCGTTCCGTGTTGGCCGCCGGTGGAGGTGATCACGTGTTCTGCCCGTACTGCAAGCATGCGGAGAGCCGGGTCATCGACAGCCGCACGGCCGACGATGGGGCCGCGATCCGGCGGCGCCGGTCCTGCCCGGCGTGCGGGCGGCGGTTCACCACGCAGGAGACGGTGATCCTGATGGTGGCCAAGCGCAGCGGGGCCACCGAGCCGTTCACCCGGGAGAAGATCGTCCGTGGTGTCCGGCGGGCCTGCCAGGGCAGGCCGGTGACCGAGGATCAGCTGGCGATCCTCGCCCAGCAGGTGGAAGACACGATCAGGGCCCGGGGGTCTGGCGAGGTGGCGTCCCACGATGTGGGGCTGGCCATTCTGGGACCACTGCGCGAACTGGACGAGGTCGCGTATCTGCGGTTCGCCTCGGTGTACCGCGGGTTCGAGTCGCTGACCGACTTCGAGGCGGAAATCAGCGCGCTGCGGGCCGCGCGGGACGAGGCGGTCGCGCTGACGCGGTGAGCGGAACGGGGCCAGCCAGCACGGGACCGAGCTGGATAGCACGACTTCATTTCGACGGATGGGCCTGGGCGGGCCCGCAGGGGATCCAGCGGATCCCAGAAGGGGGAGTGACATGACGGAGACGGTGAGCGGGACCGGGCCGCGGGGCGGCAAGGGCTCGCGCAAGGGGCTCACGATCGGCCGGATCCACACCCGGGATGGTGTGCACCCCTACGACGAGGTCACCTGGGAACGCCGCGATGTTGTCATGACCAACTGGCGGGACGGCACGGTCAACTTCGAGCAGCGCGGGGTCGAGTTCCCCGACTTCTGGTCGGTCAACGCGGCCAACATCGTCACCACCAAGTACTTCCGCGGCGCGGTGGGCACCCCGCAGCGCGAGTGGAGCCTCAAGCAGCTGGTGGACCGGGTCGTCGGCAGCTACGCCAAGGCTGGCCGGGAGAACGGCTACTTCGCCACGGCCAAAGACGCCGAGATCTTCGAGCACGAGCTGAGCTACGCCCTCATCCACCAGATCTTCGCCTTCAACTCCCCGGTCTGGTTCAACGTCGGCACCAGCTCCCCGCAGCAGGTCAGCGCATGCCAGCCTTACGACGCCATGGTAAGTACGCCATCGGGGCTGATCCCGATCGGCAAACTGGTCGTGGACGATGCGGTCGGGACCAAGGTCTACGACGCCCATGGCCTGACCAAGATCGTGGCGACCAAAGCCAACGGTGTGAAGGATGTGCTCCGTCTGCACACAAAGGCTGGCTATGTCCTCGACGTCACCGCCGACCATCTCGTCTGGCGTGCGACTGGAGCGGGCTCCGGCCAGTTCGTTGCGGCAGGAACCCTCGCCCAAGGCGACCAGTTGGAGTGGTGCCGGCGAGAGGCGCCGGGGGAGACGGAGATCGACTCAGCCGAGATCGCCGAAGCGGCGCTGGCCGGATGGCTTCAATCGGACGGTTTCGTCGGTCAGTACAGCGCAGGCACCAACCGGTCGCTGACCATTGAGGCGATGACCGTCACGGACGCCGAACTGGCCTGGGTGACCGAGGCGCTGGCACACGTGTTCCCCGGTGTGCATCGTCACGAACGGACAGTGGAGACTCAGAGCGCGGATCTTGACTGCCGCCGGACCCGGCTCTACGGCGAGCCACTCAGGGACTATGTTGCGCGCTGGGATCTGCTGGCACGGGGCACGGACATGGTGGTGCCCGAGCGCTTGTTCACGGCGCCACTGCCCGTGGTCGCCGCCTACCTGAGGAGCATCTTCCAGGCCGAGGGCTTTGTGTCGTCGCGGCCGGCCTCCACAGTGGTGGAGGTCGACATGATTTCGGAGCGGCTCATCCGGGGGATCCAGCAACTGCTGGCACGCTTCGGTGTCTTCGCCCGGGTCGGCTTCAAGAGCGACCACCGGGCGGACCGTAAGGGCTGCTGGACGGTACGGATCCAATCCGCTGGCGATCGCCGGATATTCGCCGACGAGATCGGATTCATCGACCCGGTCAAGGCACTCAAACTGGATCGCAGCTTTGATCTGCCTGGCCAAGCGGCCCGGGACACCAAGCGTTTGGAGATCGCGCGCATCGAGCATCTTGGCGCGATGGAGGTCTTCGACATCCAGACGGAGAGTGGCGAATACCTCTCTGGCCACCTTCGCGTGCATAACTGCTTCATCCTGGCCGTGGACGACACCATGGACTCGATCCTGGATTGGTACAAGGAAGAGGGCCTGATCTTCAAGGGCGGCTCCGGCGCCGGGGTGAACCTGTCCCGGATCCGGTCCAGCAAGGAACTGCTCACCTCGGGCGGAACGGCCAGTGGCCCGGTCTCGTTCATGCGCGGCGCGGACGCGTCGGCCGGCACCATCAAGTCCGGCGGGGCCACTCGCCGGGCCGCGAAGATGGTGGTCCTCGACGTCGATCACCCGGATGTCGAGGAGTTCATCGAGACCAAGGCGCGCGAGGAGGAGAAGGTCCGGGTCCTCCGCGACGCCGGCTTCGACATGGACCTGGGCGGTAAGGACATTGCCAGCGTCCAGTACCAGAACGCCAACAACTCGGTCCGGGTGTCCGACGAGTTCATGCGGGCCGTCGAGCAGGGCGGCTCGTTCGATCTGCTGGCCCGGCTCACCGGCGAGACCGTCGAGACCATCGACGCCAAGACCCTGTTCCGCAAGATGGCCCAGGCCGCCTGGGAGTGCGCCGACCCGGGCATCCAGTACGACGGCACCATCAACGGCTGGCACACCTGCCCGGAGTCCGGCCGGATCACGGCCAGCAACCCGTGCAGTGAATACGTGCACCTGGACAACTCGTCCTGCAACCTGGCCAGCATCAACCTGCTGAAGTTCCTGCGCGACGACGACACGTTCGCGGTGGACCGGTTCCGTCAGATCACCGAGCTGATCATCACCGCGATGGACATCTCGATCTGCTTCGCCGACTTCCCGACCGAGAAGATCACCCAGACCACCCGGGCGTACCGGCAGCTCGGCATCGGCTACGCCAACCTGGGTGCGCTGCTCATGGCGACCGGCCACGCCTACGACTCCGAGGGTGGCCGGGCCATCGCGGCCGCCATCACCTCGCTGATGACCGGCACTGCCTACCGCCGGTCCGCGGAACTGGCCGCCGTGGTCGGGCCGTACGACGGATACCAGCGCAACGCCATCGCGCACAAGCGGGTGATGCACAAGCACGCCGACGCCAGCAAGCAGATCAAGACGCTGGGCGGCATGGACACCGAGATCCTGGCCGCCGCCAACAAGGCCTGGGACAAGTGCCTCACGCTGGGCGAGAAAAACGGCTACCGGAACGCCCAGGCCTCACTGCTCGCGCCGACCGGCTGCCTGACTGGCGGCACCCTGGTGGCCACGGATCGCGGGCTGGTGCGCCTCGCCGAACTGGGCGACCCCTATGGCGATCAGTGGCAGGACCTTGACCTGCTCGTCTCGACGGACGAGGGCCCGCGGCAGGCCACGAAGTTCTTCGTGAACGGCGAGGAGCCCACCCGGGCGATCCGCACCCAAGGCGGCTACCGCATCCAGGGCACGCTGGCCCACCGGGTCAAGGTGGTGGACGCGCAGTCCGGCACCTGGGCGTGGAAGCGACTGGCCGACATCGCGCCTGGTGACCTGCTGCCAATGCAACTGGGCACTCTGCCAGGTGCGCCGCGTCGGGTGCCGCTTCCCGTGCTCGGCCAGGCCTACTACGCCGGTGATCGGCACCTCCAGGTCCCGGGCGAAGTCGGCACGGACCTAGCCGAGATGGTCGGCTACTTCATGGGTGACGGCAGTCTGCACGCGAAGGGCGTTCGGCTGTGTGTCTCGGACAGCGACCTCGACGTGGCCGAGCGGCTCAGCGTGCTCAGCAAGGAACTCTTCGGGTTGTCTCCGGTGATCACCCAGCAGGAGGGCTACCGGGAGGTGACGCTCCAGTCGGTCCGGCTGGCCCAGTGGTGGCAGGCCGCAGGATTCGCGAAGACGTTGCCTGAGACAGATCACACAGGTAAGGGATGGGTGCCTCGGGTGCCGTCCGCGATCCTGGAGGCCAACGACCCGGCTGTCTACGCGGCGTTCCTGCGCGGGCTGTTCGAGGCCGACGGGACGGTGCAGGACGGGGTGCCGAGCATCTCGACCGCCCATGACTCGTTCGCCGGCGAGGTCCGGACCCTGCTGCTGGCCCTGGGGCTGGGTACGACCACCAGGACAACGGCCAGCGGATGGGGCGGGGACATCCAGCAGGTGCGGCTGCGGAACGTCGATCACGCGCTGAACTTCGATGAGACGGTCGGCTTCATCGGCCAGCGCAAGTCGGCCCGGATGGCGTTCCTGGAGCCAGCACACTCGGCCAAGAAGGACTACATCTTCCTGCCCGGGGACGCCTGGCAGACGCTGGCCCCGGTCGGCCACCCAGCGCACAGCGCGGTCCAGCAGTCCGTGCGGAAGACCGGTGGAGTGGCGCGGATGCTGGCTCGCCAGCTGTTCGGCGAGACTCGTGACGAACGCCTCGGCCAGGCACTGGGGTATCTCTTCGAGCGCGTGGCCAGCAACGACGATGGTGGCATTCAGCCCACGTACGACCTGTCTGTCCCGGACAACGTGACGTACGTGGCCAACGGCATGGTGAGCCACAACACCATCGGCCTGATGATGGACTGCGACACCACCGGAGTGGAGCCGGACCTGGCGCTGGTCAAGTTCAAGAAGCTGGTCGGCGGCGGCTCGATGCAGATCGTCAACCGGACCGTGCCGCGGGCGCTGCAGAACCTGGGCTACCAGGCCGAGCAGGTTGAGGCGATCGTCGAGTACATCGCCCAGCACGGGCACGTGGTGGACGCCCCTGGGCTGCGGCCGGAGCACTACGAGGTGTTCGACTGCGCGATGGGCGAGCGGGCGATCAGCGCGATGGGGCACGTCCGGATGATGGCCGCGGTGCAGCCCGCGCTGTCCGGGGCGATCTCCAAGACGGTGAACCTGCCCGAGTCGGCCACGGTCGAAGACATCGAGTCCATCTACCTGGAGGGCTGGAAGCTCGGGCTCAAGGCGCTGGCCGTCTACCGGGACAACTGCAAGGTCGGTCAGCCGCTGTCCGACGCCAGGAAGAAGACCGAGGCGGCGCCGGCTGAGGCCGACACCGCGCTGTCGCATGAGAACCGGCCCGTCCGGCGGCGGCTGCCGAAGAACCGCGCCGCGACCGTGACCCGTTTCTCGGTGGCGGGCGCCGAGGGCTACATCACGGCGTCCAAGTACCCCGACGACGGCGTGGGCGAGCTGTTCCTCAAGCTCGGCAAGCAGGGGTCCACGCTGGCCGGCGTGATGGACGCGTTCTCGATGGCGATCTCCATCAGCCTGCAGTATGGGGTCCCGCTGGAGAAGTGGGTGGAGAAGTTCACCAACATGCGTTTCGAGCCGGCCGGTATCACCGACGACCCGGACGTCCGGATCGCCAGCTCGGTGCTGGACTACGTGTTCCGGCGGCTGGCCCTGGACCACCTGCCCTATGAGACCAGGGCCGAGATGGGCATCCTGTCGGCCAGCGAGCGGTCCGCCCAGCTGTCTGGGGAAGACCCGGCCGCGCTGGCCGAAGAGCAGGACCCCGGGGAGATGGCCCAGTCCGCACCGGTGGAGCGACCCCAGCCCCGGCACGACGACCAGCCAGATGCACACACGGCCGGGCTGGCCAGCCAGCCGCACAGCTCGACTGAGCTGATCGAGGCGCAGCAGGGCCGCACCGCGGATGCCCCGCTGTGCCTGACCTGCGGCACCAAGATGCGCCCAGCAGGCAGCTGCTACGTCTGCGAAGGCTGCGGCGCCACCAGCGGCTGCAGCTGATCAGCGGGCCTTGCCAGCGCGAAATTTGCGGTAGCCGATGGGTCCCCCGGCGACGGGGGACCCATCGGCAGTGCGACAGCATCCCAAAATCTGTCTAGACTGTCTGGACAGAGGGAGGCGTCATGCATGACCACTGGCAGCTTCAGGAAGCCAAGCAGCGGTTCAGCGAACTCATCAGGTCGGTCGAGGCCGACGGGCCGCAGTTCGTTACCAGGCATGGCCAGGAAGTGGCGGTTGTGGTCAGCATTGCCGAGTACTGGCACCTACGGAAAGCCGAGCCGGACTTCAAGGAGTTCCTGCGCTCCGCCCCTGACGCAGACCTGGAAATCAGCCGGCCGCCTCAGCCGGCCCGGCGGGTCGAGGTGGACGGCGAGTGAGCTTCCTCCTCGACACCAACGTGCTGTCGGAGATCCGGAAGAAGGCACCCGACCGTGGGGTCGCCACCTGGTTCGACTCCGTTCCGGCGGACAAGCTGTTCCTGAGCGTGCTGGTAATCGGGGAGATCAGGCAGGGCGTCGCCCGACTGGCCCGGCGGGACCCGGGACAGGCCGGGAAATTTGAGTACTGGCTCACCCAGTTGGCTGACAGCTACGCCGACCGCATCATCCCGGTCAGCATCCAGATCGCCGATGCCTGGGGACGGCTCAGCGTCCCGGACCCTGTGCCCGTCGTGGATGGCCTGCTGGCCGCGACCGCACTGGTTCATGACTGGACGCTGGTTACCCGCAACGTCACCGACGTCGCGCCAACGGGGGTGCGTGCACTGAATCCGTTCACCGGAGTACAGGGATAGCGGCCTAGCCGGGTGTGATCCAGCCCACATCTGCTGGTCTGAATGATTTAGGACTAGCTCAATCGGGGCGAGCCGGCCTAATCAGCTACGGAGGCACGGTAATGTCGGGGCGTGCGGTGGGGGAGCCGCAGATTACGGATGAATGATCTGCCCGCTGTTTGGCCGGCACGGCCGGTTGTGGGCGGCCACGCTGGGGGGTTAGCGAGAGGCCGTCCCGCCCGGCTGGTTGCTGGTCAGAGCAGGCTCACCACCCGCCGTGCCGCGGTACTCGTGCTCTCGCCGAGCAATGGTGCCGTGAACCAGCGGCGCGGGCGGCCGGATCGGCGCCCGTGGCCGGATGCGTGACAGGGACCCCACGCTGCCCGGAAGGAGTGAGATGGCACCGACCCTGATGACCCCCGACGGCCTGTCGGCCGGACCGCGGCTGCGGCTGGGTGAGCCGTACACAGGCTGGGCCCCGGACACGGTGGTCTGGGTGTACGCGATCACCGACCATTTCGGCCCGGGCCGGCTCGCTGGCCTGACCGGGGTGGGCGGGGAAACGGTCCGCCCGGTCAGCGAGGCGGGCCTCACCGCCGTGGTCGGCACGGTCGAGGCCGCGGCGTTCGGCGAGCAGGCGCTGTCCAGCCTGCTGGGCGGCCTGGACAACATCGAGCGGGTCGGCCGTGCGCATCACCGGGTCATCGCGGGCACCGCGGCGGGTGGCGGGCCGGTGCTGCCGCTCCGGCTGGCCACCGTGCATCCAGACGACGAGACCGTGCGGGCCCTGCTGGCCTGGCGGCGGGACGAGTTCGCCGGCCTGCTGGACCGGTTCCGCGACACGGTCGAATGGGGTGTGCAGATATACGGCGCGGCCGGGACGGCGGATGCGGTCGAGCACGCCGAGGACGTGGCCGACGCGATCGACGCAGCGCTCAGCGACTTTGCCGTCGACTCCAGGCGGCAGCCAGCCGAGGACCCCCACCTCACCGAGCGCGCCGAGTGGCTGGTGCTGAACAGCGCCTACCTGCTGCGCGCCGACATGGCGACCGAGTTCGCCGCGGTGGCGCACACGCTGAGCGGCGCGGGCGTGGGCATGCGGGCCGAAGTGAACGGCCCGTGGCCGCCCTACTCGTTCGTGGATGGGCTGGAGGCCTGATCCCGGAGCGGGGCCGGGCGGCGGCCTGCGGCAGCGCCGCACCACGCCGCCGCCGCGTTAACTCATCTGATCCGAGAACGGCCAGGTCAGAGCCGTCATCGTGGCCATGACCGGGTGCCGGTAACGGTGCTGCGCGCGGACTGGCCATTACCCTGGCATGGTCGGCGGCGCCGACCGCTACTGGCTACCAGCCGCTGCCGCTGGTGGCCCGCGGGGCAGAGTCTGGCCTGGCCATTCTCTGCTGGTATCTGGTTGTGTGTCGCTGTAAGCGCGTGGTAATGCGCTATACAGAGAACGGCACGAGGGAGCGAGATGCGGCCAGACGACGGGTCCCTGCCTGGCAGGCGAATGGCGCAGGAACGGCTTGCGCGCGCCCGCCAGGCCATCGGCGCTGCACCACTGCCGGTGAAGATCCTGCTGGTCATAGCCGTGTTGATCATCGTCGTGCTGACCTTCCGCCTCGGCCCAAGGGCGCTCGATCTGCTCCTCGTCATCGCCATCGGCTACGGTCCGGTGGCCGTCTGGCGGGGCAGCACCTCGGTGGCTGCCTCGGTGTTCGTGGGCGCCTGGGGGCTGGCCGCGGTGCTGGTCGTGGGCGGAGTGACCAACCGGCTCGGTGCGGGGATCGTGCCACTGCTGCTGCTCCCGTGCGCCGCGGTGGCGGCCGCGCACATCAAGGCGCTCACCCGCCGGTACGTGCCGTGCCGCACCGTGGCCTGGACCACGGCCTGGGCGCTGCCCCCGGCGCTGCTGGCCTGGTGGGTGGCGCCCAAGCAGCCGGTGATCAGCTACGCCATCGCCTGGGTGCTCGCGCTGGTCGTAGCCGGCTGGCGGCTCGGCAAAGCCCAGCAGGAAGCCCGGGCGCTCAACCGCCAGCAGAGCCGGACCAGCGCGCTGGCCGCGCCGTACCTGGCCGGTGGCCCGGCCACGACCACCCGGCCGCCGCGCCGCCCCGGTCAGGCGGGCCCGGGGCAGCCGGGGGTGGCCCGCAAAGGGCAACCGGCCGGTGAGGCGCCCCGGGTGCTGCAGACCGCGGAGGGCGCGATGCGCCCGGCCGATGCCGCGGGCCACTGGGACCGGGCCAGCGCGGACCCGCAGCCGCCTGAGATCACGCTGGCCCAGGCCATGGCCGAGCTGGACAACATGGTCGGCCTGGAGTCGGTAAAAGAGCAGATCCGGCAGATCACCGCGTCGGTCGAGGCGGCGCGCCGGCGCGAGCTGGCCGGCTACAAGGCCGAGAAGCCGATGCAGCACTTCGTCTTCCTCGGCCCGCCGGGCACCGGGAAGACCTCGGTGGCCCGGGTCGTCGCCAAGATCTTCTACGCGTTCGGGCTGCTCGACACGCCCACCGTGATCGAGGCCCAGCGGGCCGACCTGGTCGGCGAGTACCTCGGCGCCACGGCGATCAAGACGAACGCCCTGGTCGACCAGGCGCTGGGCGGCGTGCTGTTCATCGACGAGGCCTACAGCCTGGTCAACGACAGCGAGGGCCAGGGCGACCGGTTCGGCCACGAGGCGGTCCAGGCGCTGCTGAAGCGGGCCGAGGATGACCGCAGCGAGCTCATCATCATCCTGGCTGGCTACGAGAAGCAGATGGAGACGTTCCTGGCCAGCAACCCCGGGCTGAACTCGCGGTTCGGGCTGCGGGTGAAGTTCCCCAGCTACGTACCGGCCGAGCTGATGGCGCTGGCCGAGCTGTACCTGGAGCAGCGCGGCGAGATCCTCGACCCGGACGCCCGCCCGGCGCTGTGGCGGATGATGGAGGACATCGGCCGCCGCCGGCTGGCCGACGAGCTGGGCAACGGCCGGTTCGTGCGCAGCCTGCTGGAGAAGGCGGGCCGGGCCCGCGACGTCCGCGTGATGGCGGGTGGGGCCGAGCCCACCCCAGCCGAGCTGGTCACCCTGGAGGAAGCCGACCTGAGCCAGGCCGGTGCCGAGCTGACCGCCCGGTTCCGCGGCTACACCGAGGCGCCCACGCTGGAGAACGCGCTGGCCGAGCTGGACGAGCTGGTCGGCCTGGAGCCGGTCAAACGGCAGGTGCACGAGATCGCCGCGCAGCTCCGGGTGGCCCGGCTGCGCGAGCGGCAGGGCCTGGCCAGCCAGCCTCCGGCCCGGCACTTCGTGTTCACCGGGCCGCCCGGGACCGGCAAGACCACGGTGGCCCGCATCCTGGGCCGGATCTTCACCGCGCTGGGCCTGCTGGTCCGGCCGGCCGTGATCGAGGCGCACCGCGCCGACCTGGTCGGCGAGCACCTTGGCTCCACGGCGATCAAGACCGGGAAGCTGATCGATTCGGCGCTCGGCGGCGTGCTGTTCATCGACGAGGCCTACTCGCTGTACAACACGGGCTACTCGGGCGGCGACGCGTACGGCTCGGAAGCGGTGGCCACGCTCCTCAAGCGGGCCGAGGACGACCGGGACCGGCTGGTCATCGTGCTGGCCGGCTATCCGGCCGACATGGACCGGTTCCTGCGCAGCAACCCCGGGCTGGCGTCGCGGTTCAGCACCCGGATCGGCTTCCCCAGCTACTCACCGGACGAGCTGTGCAAGATCGCTGGCGTGATCGCAGAGCAGCACGGCGACAGCTTCGAGCCGGAGGCGCTGCCAGTGCTGGAGGAGATCTTCACCGAGGCCGCGCGGCGCGACCAGATCGACGAGCTGGGCAACGGCCGGTTCGCCCGCAGCCTGTTCGAGCGCGCCTGCGCCGCCCGCGACCTGCGGGTGGCCGATCTGGAGGACGAGGCCACCCAGGCCGACCTCACCACGGTCTCCGCGGCCGATCTCCGCGGCGCGTTCCGTGAGCTGGCCGGCCCCGGCACCGCGTCCGTCTGACCACGCCCATCCTTCCCAACGCCAGCACCCCCAGCTGACCCGCCCCAGCGCGCGGCCATCGGGGGGGGTGATGCGGTTGCCCTCGGCTGACCGGGGCAGGCGCGCGGCCGCTGGGGCTTGAGAGGGACGGCCTGCTGGGCTGGCTGGCGCTGGCGCGTGGCTGTCGGGGTTGGGAGAGGTGGCCTGCTGGGCTGGCTGGCGCTAGCGCGCGGCCGTCGGGGTAGCAGGGGTGGCCGACGTGGCTGGGCCACGCTGGCGCGCGGCTGTCCGGGACCGTCTGGCGGCCTGGTGGCGCGGTGTCCGCCCGGTCCTGTGTGCGGGTGAAGGTTTAGTGCAGTCGGGTGTCAATGCCCGCTGGCGCACCGGTCGCATTCGCCGTGCTGGTGAGGCCTGCCGGGCTGGGGGGCCCCGGTGGCGCCTGGAGTGGCTGGTATGGCTGGTGTGGCCAGTGAGCGCCGGGCTTCCCAGCCGCGCTTTCGTGGGTGTGGGTTTGCTGCACACCGGTGTGCAGCAGATTTTCACCGACGCTGTGCCTGCGGCTGGCCTGGGCCGCCGGCCCGGGCCGCTGGCACTTGACGCTGCCCATTGGAGCGTGGCCTGCGCCAGCCTGAAGTCAGCGACATTGAGTTAGGGGCGCAGCAGGCTTTCAGCGATGTGGTGCCAGCGGCGCGCGGCCGTGGGCTGGAAGGGCGACGGCTCGGGGGGCGCTCAGAGGGGGGGAGCGGGGGGCAGGTCGCGCAGGGCGGCGATCAGACTGGCCGGGTCGCTGCCCGCGTCCCTGATCGCGTACATCAGCGTGTGCAGCACGGCATGCCGGTCCTCGCCCAGGTCGAGCAGCCGCTGGGCGGCTTCCCACAGCTCCGGCGGGTCGCCGCGCCAGAGCCGGTCGGCCAGGACCAGATGCCGGTCGAGGTGCAGGGGGCCGCTCGGCCGCCCGTTGGCGTCGTTGTGGTCGGCGGCCAGCAGCGTGCGCCGGTCCCGCTGCAGGGCCGGGTCCAGGGTGGCCAGGTCGATGCCGCCGAACATGCCGCGCAGCACCGGGAAGGCGAACGCCCGGCGCGGCAGCGCCTCCA
>Ga0335078_10012197_pt1 | contig 12753 bp, 11 predicted proteins | sample Lox_Sample_32_FD_206711 | JGI IMG/M metagenome (GOLD analysis project Ga0335078, IMG submission 206711) | Soil microbial communities from Loxahatchee National Wildlife Refuge, Florida, United States - Lox_Sample_3.2 | ecosystem: Environmental > Terrestrial > Soil > Wetlands | place: USA... | reverse complement strand
GGCGGTAACCTTGATGGGCAATCGCATCGGCACCGGTTGGAGCAACAATACCGGCACGAGCGTGGATGGCCAATCGCCGCTCGGCAACAATACTTTCGCGCCCATGCGCTGGAACATTGTAGGCTCGGATTATTTCCACACGCTCGGCATTCCGATCGTTCTGGGCCGCGACTTCACCGATGCCGATGCCGAAAACGCGCCAAAGGCCGTCATCGTCAACCAGACCTTCGCCAATAAATACCTGGGCGGCCGGACTCCGCTCGGCCACCAGGTGAGTTTGAACGGCCCCGGCGGCGATTACACCATCGTAGGCGTAGCGGCCGACAGCAAATATACCGGCGTGCGCGAAGACCCGCGGCCGATCGCGTACTTCCCCTATACTCAGGTCCGCGCCAATGCCACGCTGCAATTCGAAGTACGCACCGCCGGCGATCCCACCGCCTGGATGCCGGCCATCCGGCGCGCCGTGAACGACTACTCTCCCGGGCTCGCCTTGCTCTCGCCGATGACCCAGCAGGCGGAATTCGAAGGCAACTACTCCGATGAGCGGGTCTTTTTCCATCTCTCGCTGTTCTTCGGCCTTCTGGCCGTCCTGCTGGTGGCCACCGGCCTGTACGGTACGCTTGCCTACACCGTCAGCCGCCGCACGCCGGAACTCGGCCTGCGGATGGCCTTGGGCGCGCAACGCGGGCAGGTGCTCTGGATGGTGCTTCGCTCGAGCCTGGTGATGACCGTTGTGGGGGTAGCGGTCGGATTCCCGCTGGCGCTGTTTGCGGCGAAAGTGGTGCGGTCGATGCTGTTCGGGGTTGAGCCCCGCGATCCCGGAACGTTCGCCGCGGCTATTGCCGGAATCGCCGCCGTATCTCTGGCGGCAAGCCTGATTCCGGCGGTGCGCGCGGCGTCGGTAGATCCCATGGTGGCGTTGCGGGAAGAGTGATTACCGCAGCAAAGCCGACGCGCACCACAGCAGCGGCGCCTGCCCGTGCAGGTCTCCGGTATTGCGTTTGCGGTTGAGGTAATATTGCAGGTCGTTTAACTTATTCGTCCCTTCGCAGACGTTACTGATATCGCCGTCGGCGTCGATATAGCCGGTAAGCGCCAGCCACGCCTTGCGCGCGGCCGGGCCGTATGTTTTCTCGTCCAGCCAATGATTCTTCACCCCGGTAATCATGGCGAAGGTGAACATTCCCGTGCTGGATGTCTCCGGCCACGCTTCCGGATGGTCGATCAACTGCTTCCACATGCCGTCGGCGCCCTGAAATTTCAGCAGCGTGTCCATCATTTTGACGTAGCTCGCCAGGATCGGGGCCCGCTTGGGGTGGTCCTTGGGCAGCGACCGCAACATTTCCGCCATTCCGACCGCCACCCAGCCGTTGCCGCGGCCCCAGTAAAACGGCACGTCCGGGGCGTGGTAAAACAGGCCGTTGGGTTGTTGCAGCTTGTCGAGATAGGCGGCCATTTCCTCGGCGGCCCGATCGATATACTTGCGATCTCCGGTCGCGCGGTAAGCCTGAACCTGAACCGCCGTGATCATAAACATATCGTCGATCCAGAAGCGCGTCTCCGAAGTCAATCCGTCGGGTCTGGGATTTTCCCATTGCCGGTCGGCGATCGAAAGACCGGAATCGAGATACTTCTTGTCCTTCGTTTGGATGTAAATCTCCAGCGGCACCGTGCCGAAAACCGAAAAATCCACGTGCCGCTCGGTGGGCACGAGCTTCGCGTCGGCGCCCAGGAGCGGGTCGAAACGCGCGATCAGGCGATGCGTCAGGTCCTTGTCGCCGTCGAGCTTGGCGAACGTCAGCGCGCCGTACCAGGCGCAGACCTCCGGATAGATTATGGTGTTCGGCCGCAGGTGCGGGCTCGCCACGAAGCGTTCCGCCACGCGCTTGCCGATCTCGCGCGGGGATTTTCCCTCCGGCCAGGCGGAGAAATCCTTTTGCGCTAAAGCAGGGCAAATCGCGGCCAGTGCAAGGCAGAGAACCAGAGCTTTTTGCATGGATTTATTGTCGCACTACCGGGGGAAATGCACCGCTCCCTGGCGGTCGCGGCACATAGTGGCCTCCGGCTGTGCCCTTTGTAGGCCATCGAAAACACGTTTCCCCACGGAGGCCCAGAGACGCGGAGAAACCTCGAGTCGAAATCGAGAACCGAGGACACGGAGGTGGCGGAGCACGCAGCGAGGGCCGTCTGCGGGCGGCTTTTGCGGTAGCGGTGCCTCTGCCGCTACTGTGCCTTCAGCGTGCCCAGATAGTTTCCGAACCCTACCACCACCGTCGAGAGCACCAGCACGAATATGCTGAGCCCCAGCAGCGCCTTGGTGTGCCGGCTGGCGCCGCGCCATTCGTGCAGGCCGATTCCCCAGAGACTGCTGAAGATGATGATGCTGGCCATGTGCAGCGTCCAACTGGAGAATTTGTAGGCCCCCATCTGCGTCTCGCCCATGGTGTAGAAGAAGAACTGGAAATACCACGTGACGCCCGCCAGCGCGCTGAACAGGTAGTTCGGCAGCATGGGAGCTTCGGTCTTTGCCGAGCTGAAATACTCGCGCCCGGAACGATTACGCACATTGAGCAGCACGCACCAGACGAAATTGGTGGTGAACCCGCCGAGAAGCAGCGGAACCAGCACTGGAAGGCCCTGCCAGAGCGTCGAAGTGCCGTGCTGAAGGGCGAGCGCCTTGATCGGGTCGCCGGCGCGCAGTCCGTAGGAAAAACAGGCGCTCATCACCCCCGAAAAGGTCGCCACCAGGACGCCTTTTCTGAGATTGAACTCTTTGATCACCTCCTGTTTCTGCTCGGCCGACATTTCGCGTTCTTTGGACATGCCGGCGCGGCCGGCAATCGCGATTCCCGCCATGCAGACGGCGACGCCCAGCAGAATCACGCGTCCCGACGTCGTGCCCACCACGGTCGTCAGGAACACGCCGTCGAAAATCGGCGGCATGAGCGTGCCGAACGCCGCGCAGTAACCCAACACCATCGCCATTCCCAGCGACATGCCGAGGTAGCGCATGGTGAGCCCGAAGGTGAGGCCGCCGAACCCCCACAGCAGGCCCCAGAAATAGCACCAGGCGAGCGTCGAGGTGTGAGCTTCGCGCAGGACCCCGGTGAGGTCGTTGGTCATCAGCAGGCCCAACACCCAGGGAGCGACGATCCAACTGAAAATGCCGCCCACCAGCCAGTACGTCTCCCACGACCATCGTTTGACGGCGCGAAACGGCACGTAAAAACTGCCGGACGCGAGCCCGCCCAGCCAGTGAAACACCACTCCGATTCCGGGATTCGATGTCATTCGTTGGCTCCCAAATGCAAAACCCGTATTGTACTGCGGCGCCGCTATTCCAGGTGGAAAACTTCCTTCATCATGGCGAACCGCTCGCCCGCAAGCTTGTCGGGCACGGGCTCGAAGAGCCGGCTCATGAACACCTGCCAGCGTTGATTGACGGGGTCGCGGTCGAGATCGTCCCAGGCTTTCTCGAAATCGTCCACGCGCAGGACGAGCACCAGGTCTTGCCCGCGCCGGAAAATGGAGTAGTCGGAAATCCCGACCTGCTTCAATTTGGCCAGCAGCTCTGGCCACACGCGCTGGTGCTCCCGCTCGTATTCCTCGATCGCGTCGGGCTTGATGCGAAGTTTGAAGGCGTAACGCGGCATGCGATTCTCCCAGGATATGGTAGCGCCGGTACGCGACGATCTTCGCACAAATCCCCGGCGAATGATCCGCCCGAAAAGCACCGCTCGCTCGCGGTTCTATCTCAGCAGCGGAATGAGCTTTGGCTGCGGCTCCCCCGCGCTGTGCCACGCTATGATGATCTTGTGAGCTTCGGAACCTGGCCCGCATGAGCCCTGCCGCACCCCGCCGCAAATTGCCGCCGTGGGCCCCGCAGGCCATGGGCTATTGCCTCTCGGCCGTTTGCCTCGCATGGGTGCTGCACGGATATCAGTTCAACCAACTCATTCCCGCCATCCGCTCTCTCGATTGGTGGTGGGTATCGGCGGCCGTGTTGTGCGATCTCTCGGTCTACATCGTGCACGGAATCCGCTGGAATACCCTGCTCGCGCCCATCGCGAAGCTGCGGCTGTGGCGCACCGTGCAATCCATCTACATCGGCCTGTTCGCCAACGAAGTGCTCCCGCTGCGCGTCGGCGAGTTGATTCGCTGCTATCTGCTGTCGCACTGGAGCGGCCTGAATCTCTCGGTCGCCTTCGCATCGGCAGCGGTGGAACGCGTCATCGACGGCTTCTGGATGCTCGCCGCCTTTCTCATCACCACCATCTTCGTGAAGAAGATCCCGCGGGACCTGACCATCCTGGTACAGCTCCTGGGCGGGCTGCTGCTCGTGTGCGCCATCACCCTGGTCTGGATCATCAAGCACAAACAGCACGCCCACACCGTGATCCGCGAGAGCCGGTGGGCCGCCGCGCTGCGCCACGTGGTGGAGGGCCTGCATCTCATGGGCAACCGCCGGACCTTCACGCGCACGGCCCTCATCAGCCTGGTCTACCTGCTGCTGCAATACCTCACCGTTTACATGCTGATGCGCGCCTATCTGCTGGACTACTCGTTCTGGGTGGCGGCCGGGGTGCTCACCATCGTGCGCCTGGCGACGGTGGTGCCGAACGCGCCCGGTAATATCGGCCTGGGAAATATTGCCTGCGTGATGGCGATGAAGCTCTTCGACCTCGGCGATAACGACGCCAAAACGTTTTCCATCATTCTCTTCGGAGCGCTCACTCTGCCCCTGCTGCTGGGCGGCGCCGTCGCCACCGCGCTCACCGGATCGAAGATCGGCGAACTCCGCGACCGCGCCAAACAGGGGCTCGAAGCCCAGAGCGCCCGCCCGCCCGCCGGCGCGTAAAGGTTTTATTCGTACCGCAACGCGTCAATCGGGTTGATCCGCGACGCCTTCACCGCCGGGTAGATTCCGAAGACCACTCCCACAAACACCGACACCCCGAAAGCGATCACCACCGACGCCGTGGTGACGATGGTCTTCCACTCCGCCGTGCGCGCGATCAGCCACGCCAGGAAAAAACCGAAGGCGATTCCCAACAGCCCTCCGCCCATCGAAATCAGTACCGATTCGGTGAGAAACTGGCGCACGATATCGAACCGCCGCGCCCCCACCGACCGCCGCACGCCGATCTCGCGCGTCCGCTCCATCACCGTCGCCAGCACGATGTTCATGATGCCGATGCCGCCCACGAGCAGCGAAATCGCGGCAATCGCCACCATGACGTAGGTGAAGATGGTCTGCGTGCGCTTCTGCTGCGCCAGCAGCGCGGCGGGGATGGTCACCGAATAGTCCTGCACTTCGTGATGCGTCTGATTGAGCACCGCCGTCACCACTTTGGCCACTTCCACGCTGTCGGCGTTTTCGCGCAGGCGCATTTCGATGCCGTCGAGATCGTCCTTCTGGCTGGCGCTGGTGTCCCAGAAGCGATATTGAAAGGTGTTGAGCGGGATATAGATGAGGTTATTGATATCCTGCATGGTCCCGCCGCTCGACGAGGCCCCGGCCATGAGTTGTTCCGCCAGCACCCCCACCACCTCCAGCCAGGTCTCGTTCACCTTCACGAACTTCCCGACCGCCGGAGCGTACCCCAGCAGATTCACTTTGGCCGTCTCGCCCAGCACGCAGACCGTGGCGCTGGCATCGTCGTCGCCCTGGTTGAAGAACCTGCCCTCGGCCGCGCGCAGGCTGTGGATTGCCGCGTAACTGGCATTGACTCCGTACAACTCCGGCATGTCCTTCGCCGGCTTCGGCAGCACCTGCGCGGGATGCATGGTGCGGCGCGCGGACAGCAACTCGATGGATTCGATGTTCGCCCGCAGAATGCGCACGTCGCGCTCCGAAAGGCCGGGCGACGACTTCCTCCGCTGCATGAACTCCTCGCGGCTCGCCGTGGGGCGGGCATCCACCAGCACGTTGCGCACCCCCAACTGTTCGATGAACCGCAACGACTCCTCTTTGGCGCCCGACCCGATGGCCAACATGCCGATCACCGACCCGACCCCGAACACGATTCCCAGCGCCGTCAACAGCGTCCGCGTCTTCTGCGCGCGCAGATTACCCAATGCCTGCCGAATGTCCTGGGCGAGGCGCGCGGCGGCCCAGATCAGGAAGACGATGACCGCCGCCAGCACCACGCCCTGGACCCACGTAATCGCAATCATTTCTGGAGGGCTTTCATGGCGCCGTTCTTCTCGCCGGCCGCCGGCTTGTTCTGCTGTTCCGGATTGGACATGGCCACCACTTCGCCTTCCTTGAGCCCGGAGATGACCACCTGGCTCTCGCCGCGGGTCACCAGGGTCACGTCGCGCGGCGTGAACCCTTGCGGAGTACGCTGATACACGAACGTCTTGCCGCCGCTCTCGAACAGCGCCTCGGAGGGCAGCCAGGTGGCGCTATCCAGCACTTGGGTGGTGATTACCATGTTGGACGTCAGCCCGGGATGCATCCCGGCAGCGCCTTCCTCGAGGGCGATGCGGCAATCGAAGTGCCGGTCCCATGGCGAGCCTGTGGTCCCACCCAAACTCTTCACATGCCCGGCGAAAGTCTTTCCCGGAAGCGCCACCAGGGTGACGGAGACTTTCTCGCCTTCCGACAGATGACCGCGGTCCAGTTCGCCGATATGAGCGGACACTTCCCAATCCTCCAGGTTGAGAATCTGCGCGATGGGCATGCCATTGTACACCGTATCGCCCAATTGGATCGTGGGAAACGTCATTCCCTGGTACCAGATGAATTGGTTGCGCGTATTGTTCTGGAGGTTTACATAGCCCGAACTCTTGGCTTTTACCACCATGTTATCGATGATCTTACGATTCATATCGGCGGTAACTTTGGCCTTGTTCTGGTTGGCCTGCTGGATCTTGATCGCGGCTTTTAAGTTGTCGTTCTTGTTCGTCAGGTTCTGTTTGGCCTGCGCCAGGCGTTTGCGCGCCGCCTCCAGCGCGATTTCGTTCTCGCGCGCCTGGATCGCCGGCAGGACCGAGTTGCCGCGCACGGTCAGTTCCGCCAGTTTCACATCCGATTCGGCTTGCAAGAGAGCGAAGCGATTCTCCTCGTCGCCGGCGTCCGCCGTGGCTTGCGCCTGAATCACCTGCTGGTCGGCCTCGGCGAGATCGGCTTCCGCCTCCCGCAGGTTGTATTCCTGGAGCGTGGTATCGAACTCCACCACGGTATCGCCCACGTTCACCAGCTCGCCCGGAGACCGAAGAAACGTGATGGCGGTGGAATCGGCGCCCAGCGGCGGAACCACGATCATCTCCGAGTTGCCGCCCTGCAGCTCGCCGCGCGCGTTGACGGTGATGCTCACCTTGCCGCGCCGCACCGTGGTGGTGGGCACCTCGACGGCGGTGGTGGCGGTGGCCACCTTGACGAACCGCATCGTACCCCAGGCGAGCGCGCCGAGAACGGCCAGCACCACCAGCGAAATTACGATTCGCGCCTTCATTTCTTCGGCATCTCTTTCTCGATATCTTGGAGCGCGACTACCGTGCCCGCGGGCACGCCGGAGATCGCGACCTCGTCGGGATTGCGCGCCTCCACCTTCACTTCCACCGCGTGATAACTCCCGCCGCGCCGCACATACACCACGGGTTCGCCTGCCTTGGTAAATAAGGCCCGCGCGGGGATGCTGATGGCGTGCGCAATCTTGTTCACCACGATATCCATGCCGCCATTCATGCTGGGCCGCAGGCGCGGATCGGAATGGAGGATTTGCGCCGACGCCTGGAAACTCCGCGTGGGTGGGAATTCACTCAAGCTGACTTCCGCCAACGGGGAAATCTGGCTGAGTTTCGCGGGCAAGGTCAATTCCGGCAGCGCATCCAGCTTTACCAGCACATCCTGGCCCACGGCGATCCGCCCGCGGTCGATCTCTTCGATTTTGCCCTCCAGTTCGAGCGTATTGACATCGGGAATTTCGCCCAAACCCATGCCGGAATAAACTGAGTCACCCACCTTGTAAGGTTTGGCGTCGCTGCCCACCGATCCCTGATAGTTCAATTGGAAAGTCAGCAGTCCGCTGCCGGGGGCCTTGATTTCCATCTGGGCGATGCGCGATTTGGCCAGGTCCACGTCGGCCTTGGCTTGGTCGCGCAGGCGCGTGAGAGACGCCAGCTTACTCTGGTCCGCGGCATGGTCCAAGTCCACTTTGGCTTGTTCCGCTTTCAGCTTTTGTTCGGCCACTTTCTCGGCGATATCCGCTTCCTGGCCGTCGATGGGGCTCTTCAGAGTCCTGATCGTGACGTCGAGTTTGGCTGTCTCCACGGCATACTGCGCGTCGGAAAGATCGCTTTTATCCTGCTCGACGGTGATGCGCGCCTGCGCCACCCATTGATCCAGAGACGCCTGCGCCGATTGCAGGGCCGCTTCCTTTTGCGCGAGCTGCTGTTGGGCCTGGCTGGAATCGAATCGAATGATCGGCTCGCCCTGCTTCACGGGTTCGCCGCCCGGCGCCATCCAGGCGATGCGGAGATTGGGCACGATCGGCGTGTAAAACGCTACCGAATGGCGCGCGTCTAATTCACCCCGGCAGCGCACGATGACCAGAAATTCGCCCTGCTTCACGGGCGTGGAAGGCACCTCCTCGCCGGTTGGCACGCGACGCAGCCGGTAGACTCCCGCCGTCACACCGCCGGCGGCAAGCAGCACCAGCGCCACGATCGCCCAGGGGCGTAATCGCCTGCGCCGCGCCGGTGACGGAACTTTCGGCCCAACGGCCGGTGCATCCGAGCGCACGGGCGCCGGTGTCATCGAGCCTTCTCCTTGGCCGGCGACGAATCGAGCACCAGCGCTGCCGAGAGATCGGGCAGCAGACGCGGGTCGTTGCGATCGATGCGGAAGACCGCCAGGAACGTCTTGATGGGACTATCCAGCGCCGAAGCCGCCACCGGACTGGAAAATTCCAGGTGCGCGGGCAGAGCCAGGTCGGGATAAGCGTCCGGGTAGACGGTGGCCCGGGTGCCCGGCACGATGGCCGCGATATCCGGCTCGCCGACGCTGCACTTCACCATCATTTCCGAGGGGTCGAAAATACTCACCAGTCCCATTCCGCGGTACAGTTGGTCGCCTTCCCGGGCGTGTCCCCAGGAGTTCCCGCGAAAGATGTTTTCGAGGGCCACCATTCCAGCCAGAGGCGCTTTCACTTGCAGGCGCTGGATGTTGGTCTGCGAGCGCTCCATGGCCACCTTTTGGCGATCGCGCTGGAGTTCCAGAATCCGCAGCGCGGCCTGATCGGCCTGGTCGTGCAAGGCATTGGATTTCTTGAGGCTCTCTACGTGGAGCGCGGCGATGCGCGCTTTTTCTTCGTTGGTCAGCCGCTGGATCTCGCTCAACACCGGGCCTTTGCGCAACTCGATCTGGGCCGTGGCCAGATCGGCTTCCGCCTGCCGCAGGTCGGTGGCGCGCTTTTCGGCGTCCGCGCGATTCTGGGCGCGCTTCTGGTCCGCCTGGTGGCCGAGATCGTCGAACCTGGCATTGGCGTCGCGGGCGGCGTCCATCTGGGTTGTGGCGTCGAAGCTGGCGATGAGGTCGCCCTTTTCCACGTGCGTGCCGTTCGGAACGATGTGCGTGAGCGCCATCTGGCTGTATTGGCCGGTGATCTGCGGGACCAGAATTTTGGTGGCATGCACCGCGGCGACCACGCCGGTAAGCCGAATTTCGCGCTTGACTTCCTTCGGCTGAGCGTCGCCGGATGGCGAAGCCGCCTGCGTGGTGGCTGGCGCCAGACCGCCGCACGACACGAGGGGCCACAGCGCGAGCGCTGTCCCCAGGCCTATGACCACACTCCTCCGCATGGTAGTCTCGCTAAACTTAGACGCCGGAATGTTAATTGTGGTTGATAGGATTTTGGAGAATTTCTATCATGGCGAAGAAAAGCGCGGGGCTGCTGCTGTATCGGGATCGAGCGGCGGGAGTCGAAGTCCTTTTGGTTCACCCCGGTGGCCCTTTTTGGGCGCGAAAGGACGACGGAGCCTGGTCGATCCCCAAAGGCGAGTTCGCGGATGGGGAAGATCCTCTAGCCGCAGCCAGACGGGAATTCGAGGAAGAAACGGGAATGCGGCCGGAGGGTGAGTTCAGCACCCTCGTTCCCGTAAAACAACCCGGTGGCAAAATGGTGCATGCATGGGCGGTCCGCGGGGATTTCGACCCCGCCGGCCTGCGAAGCAACACCTTCTCCATGGAGTGGCCGCCGCGCTCCGGCCGCCTCTCGGAATTCCCCGAGGTGGACCGGGCGGGATGGTTCACCCTCGATGACGCGCGGCGGAAGATCCTGAAAGGCCAGGCCGGCGTCCTCGATCAGCTACGCGAGCTGGTTCAGCGAAGCGCATAGGGCGGCCAGCCTCCCGCCTACGCATGTCGAAACGCCGGCCATTATTGCGCCGCGACTGTAGGGGACTGCCGCCCACGCCGGTGTCTGCGCCCCGGGCGGTGCCTTGCGGTGTGCGGATGGCGTGCAGCGTCAGTTACGTCGCTGACAGCTCAGCCGGAGAGACGCCGTTTATGGGAACTGATGACACCCGTATTCAGTCCAATGGTGCTCAAGCCTCCGAAAAACCGTGCGTGCTCGATTTTGATGCAGCGATCCATCACTACTTCCAAGCCTGCCTGGCGCGCCTTTTCGGCGGCCGCCTCGTGAATCACCCCGAGCTGCGTCCAGATTACTTTCGCGCCGCGCGCGATGGCCTGGTCCACGATCTCCGGAACGGCTGCCTCCTCGCGGAAAATGTCGACAATCTCCAAGGGCCCCGGCACTTCCATGACCGACGGATAAGATCGCCGGCCCAGCACTTCCGGCTCGCGTGGATTTACGGGAGTAACATCGTACCCCTGGGCCAGCAGGTAGATAGCGGCGAAATGGCTGGGACGGAATGGATTTGACGACAATCCCACCATGGTTATCTTTTTATAGCGCTCCAGGATGCCGATGCGGTCCGCGGCGGTAGTCGCAAAGCGCCCCTGGTTTACGGGCGAATTGGCGCTCACGCCGTCGCTCATGCCTTTGCCGCCTTACTGAGTGCTTGATCCAGATCCCACAGAATGTCCTCGATCTCCTCCAGCCCTACCGACAGCCGGATCATGTCGTCGGAGATGCCGCACATGGTTTTCTCTTCGCCGCTCAATTGCTGATGCGTGGTGGAGGCCGGATGTATCACCAGGCTCTTGGCGTCGCCGACATTCGCCAAGTGGGAGAACAGCTTGAGACTTTCGATGAAGCGCTTTCCAGCTTCCAGCCCGCCGCGAATTCCGAAACTGAGGATCGCGCCGGCGCCGCGCGGCAGGTATTTCTGCGCCAGTTCGCGATAGGGACTCGACCCCAGCCCCGGATAGTTCACCCAGCCGACCCGCGGGTGGCCGGCGAGGTAATTGGCCACCTGGAGCGCGTTGCGCGAGTGGCATTCCATGCGCAACTTCAAAGTCTCCAGACCCTGGATAAACAGGAACGAATTGAACGGGCTCACCGCCGGTCCGTAATCCCGCAGCCCTTCCACCCGCGCCTTCATGATGTACGCGAAATCGCCGAAGGTTTCGTAAAAGCGGATGCCGTGGTAACCCTTGCTGGGCTCCAGCATCTGCGGGAACGGGCCGCGGTCCCAGGGGAACCGCCCGCTATCGACAATCACGCCACCGATGGAAGTACCGTGCCCGCCGATGAACTTCGTGGCCGAATGCAGCACAATGTCGGCGCCATGCTCGATCGGCCGGCACAGATACGGCGAGGCGAAGGTGTTGTCGATCATCAGCGGAAGGTTGGCCGCGTGCGCGATGGCCGCTACCGCCTCGATATCCAGCACATTCAGCAGCGGATTCCCGATAGTCTCGCCATAAATCACGCGCGTTCGCGGCGTGATGGCCCGGCGGAAGTTCTCGGGATCGCCGGGATCCACGAAGCTGGTCTCGATTCCCAGGCGCCGGAAACTCACGTCGAACTGCGTATACGTTCCGCCATATAAATTTTTGGAAGCGACAATCTCGTCTCCCTGCCCCAGCAGGCTGGCGATGGCGATGAACTGCGCCGCCTGCCCGCTCGCCACCGCCAGCGCTCCCACGCCGCGTTCGAGCGCCGCCACGCGCTCCTCGAACACCGCCGTGGTGGGGTTCATGATGCGCGTGTAGATGTTGCCGAAGCGCTGCAGGTTGAAAAGATTCGCCGCGTGCTCGGTGTCTTCGAAGACGTAGGAGGTGGTTTGATAGATCGGAACGGCGCGCGATCCCGTCTCCGCATCCGGACGATGGCCGGCGTGCAACGCACGCGTGCTGAAGCCGAAGTCGTGGTCCGCATCGTCTCCCTGGTGGGAAGCGAAGCTGGTAATCGGGCAGGAGAGTGTCTCGTCCGGCATACGTCCTGATTGTACAAATTCCGGAGAGGCGCTATGCGCTCTTCAGCGACACCGCGATCGGCGGCGCCTGGCGCAGGGTTTGGTACACCACGCAGTAGCGCTCGGTAAGGCGGCAGAGGGTTTCCACCTGGGCGGCGGGCGCATCGGTATCCAGTTCGAATTGCAGGCGGATTTCGCGGAAGCCCACGGGAGCTTCCTTGGAAACGCCGAGGGTCCCGCGGAAGTCGAGGTCGCCTTCGGCGCGCACCACTCCGCCGCGAAGTTCCACGCCGATGGAAGTGGCCACCGCGGCCATCGTGACTCCGGCGCATGCGGCCAGCGCTTCGAGAAGCATGTCGCCGGAGCACGCGTAGGTACCCGGGCCGCCCGTCGCGGGGTGCAAGCCCGCCTCCACGAGCG
>Ga0335078_10012196_pt1 | contig 12754 bp, 12 predicted proteins | sample Lox_Sample_32_FD_206711 | JGI IMG/M metagenome (GOLD analysis project Ga0335078, IMG submission 206711) | Soil microbial communities from Loxahatchee National Wildlife Refuge, Florida, United States - Lox_Sample_3.2 | ecosystem: Environmental > Terrestrial > Soil > Wetlands | place: USA... | reverse complement strand
GATCCTGTCGCGAGCCTCGCCCACAGCGCTCATGTAGGGCCGATCGTAGGGCACGCCATTGCGAGCAGCGAATGCCCGCGTGCTCACGAGGCTCGGATTCACTTTGGCAAGGACCTCCTTGTCCATCCACGGCGAATCTCGCGCCATCGTGATGTTCGCCGCGAGCGCCCGTTTGGCCATGTCCTTGCTGGTGGCCCACGCAAGGAACTGCTGCGCCAGGTCAGGGTTCTTCGTCTTCTTCGAGATCGCGATTCCCCAGGAAACGGCAATGAACGGAGTGTTGCCCTTGGGCCCGGCAGGGAAATTGGCGATCCCGACATCCTGCGCCGAAACCTGCGACTTGGATGGGTCCACGATCTGGCCGTAGAAAACCGAGGCGTCTGTCCACATCGCTATCTTTCCCGCCTGGAACAACGGCATGATGTTGTCCCAGGACATCGCGGTGACGCCGGCAGGACCGTAGGTACCGAGCATTCTTCCATAGTAACGGATGGCATCGAGCGCGGCAGGCGAGTCAAAGACCGCCTTGCCCTTGTCGAGGTAGGCACCGCCGAAGTTGTACAGGAAGCTCGACATCTGCGTCACAGCCGGGTTGCCCTTCCCCCGGGAGGCGAAGCCGGCAACCTCCGGGGAGGCGAGCTTCTTTGCAGCGGCCTCCAGCTCTTCGAGGGTTTTGGGGACGGAGAGGCCCGCCTTTTTCAGCAGGTCGGCGCGATAGTAGAGAACCTCCCATTCCGTCACGATCGGCACGACGTACGTTTTCGATCCGAACGTGACCACGCCGAGAGCGCTCCTGGGGAAGTCGGAAAAGTCGTAGGTGGTGAGCGGCATGTACCAGCCGTTCTTGTAGAACATCTTCGCTTCCTGCAGGGGTCGGGTCATGAACACGTCCACCGTGGAGGAGCCCGTGGCGAACTCGGTCGTGAGCTTCGTGGTGAGCTGGCCTTCCTGGTACTGCTCGAGATTGACCTTGATGCCGCTGGCCTGCTCAAACTCAGGAATTGCCGCCTTGAGAAGATCGCCATAGGGATGGTTGGCAAGAAGGACGCGGATCTCGCGGCCCTGCGCCCCTGCCATGGAAGCGATCACAACGCAAAGAAGAGCCAACACGGCCTTTCGCATACAACCTCCCCCAACCCTAGCAGTGATGAAGGCTTGGCGCCGCAAGCACGGGGACGCCAGCCATGAGCAAGGCGCGCGCCGTTCTCTGGACCGACCCGTGCTTGTCCAGGTAGTTCTGCTCCATTGCCGACATGAGCCCCTTTGCCTCGACGTCAGACCTTGCCATGAAATAGTCAAGGATGTCCGAGGGGTGGGCGCGCTTCCCATCCGTGCTCGGCACCCCACCTTCGTGCTTGGCAGAGATGTTCTTGACCTTCTGGGCCACCTCCACCAGCTCGTCGAGCTTGTCATAGGGTTGCCGCACGATGCTCTTGAAGGTCTCGGTAATGTGGTGCTCCAGCCGGACCCGGTCATCGAACCCGAACGCCGAGCGGATGGCGGACGCCCTTTCGATCGTCCAGTTGCTCACGGAATTGGAGAGATTGAAACCGATGAGAGACGTGCTGCCGTCGTCTCTGGCAAAGAGCCTTGCCGTGAGCAACGTCCACAGCACGTTGAAGGGATTGTCGTTGCCCATGAACACGGAAATCTTGAACTCCATGTCCACGCCAAGCTTATGCAGCAGATACCCTGCCAGGACCGTCCCGCCGTTGAGGTTGAGAACCTGCTTCACGCCGTAAGTCATGTAGTAGTGCAGGTACTCTTCGAGCCACGTGTAGGGATGATCGTTGGGCTGCCCGACGCCGCCGAAGTATCCCGTGATCGTGTCCGGCCCGCCGAGATGAATGTTGGATCCATCGGTTCCCCGCGTGTCCAGTGACTCCACCCAGGAAGCACCGACGATCTTCATCCCGGCCGCCACGGCTGCGAGGTCGCCGTCCTCCTCCTGCTCCTTCATGGCCCGCACCCGAATGAAACGGCTGGGCATGAGCTCGCCTTTCGCGATGGCCTGCCGGGCCTCTGCGATGAGCCACGGAAAGTACTGAAGTGCGGAGATCTCCAGAGTTACCTGATAGCTGGCATCCCTTCGAGAGATGGGAGCCCCGATGTTCCGGCGGAACTCATCGAGTGAAATGAACTTCCTGGCATCTCTTTGCTCTGCCAGCCATGCAAGGTCATCCGCGTATCCGGGGTTCTTCTGCCTGACCTTGTCCAGGAGCCTCTCCAGCTTGCCATTCTCTGCTGCAGCCCGGTTAATTTCGCGAGCTCCGCCGTGCCTTTCCACAATTGCGACAAGGTCATCGATCACCGGGTTGTCGCGTCCCAGCAGAAACGCGTTGATGGAATCAAGGGCCGCACCGTCGATTCTCAGAAGTTGTCGTGTATCCATGGATCCCCCTTGGCAGGCATCGACGAGCCATGTCAGGAATACCCCTGGCCCAGGCATCTGTCAAGGTTTTTTGTGAGCTCGTTGTGGACGGCGGCTCGTGCGCGGCTCGCGACCCTAAGCGCCCAGCTCGAAGCTGTACCCGCGGCCCCGGTGGCTGCGGATGATTCGGGGCGCCCTCGTGTCGTCCCCGAGCTTCACGCGCAGCCGGCGCACGCACATCTTGATCGTTGAAGGCTCCACGAACGTGACTCCCCACACCTTGGAGGCGAGCATATCCGGGGGGATGATCCTCCCCTCATTCCGAGCGAGGTAGATCAGCAGCTTCCACTCAGTTGCGCTCAGCTCGGTCTCCTGACCGTCGACGAACGCGCGTCCGGCGCTCAGGTCGATCGTGAGGTTTTTTCCTTTGACGACCGGGGCGTCCTGCCAGAGAGACGGCATGTGTGTGCGCCGCAGGACCGCGCGCATGCGCGCAAGAAGCTCCGTGTGGGAAAACGGCTTCGCGACGAAGTCGTCCGCGCCCAGCTCCAGCCCTCGCACCCTGACCACCTCGTCACCCTTGACGCTCACGATGATGACAGGCACATCTGACCAGCCCCTGATATCCTTCAGCACGTCGAGCCCGTTGCCGTCAGCGAGGACCAGGTCAAGGATCACGAGGTCGGGCAGCTCGCTCTGGACCAGGCGAAGCCCGTCTTTTCCCCGCGGTGTGGACAGGACCGCGCAATCGGGCCAGCGGATGGCGATACAGAGCTTGATGCTTTCCACGATCTCTTCGGTATCCTCAATGACCACTACCTTCATGACCCCACCTCTTTCGTCGGAGCTTTGCCGGGGAGAGGAAGCTGGATCGTGAAAAGGGTTCCTTTCCCGGCCGCCGTGACGACGTCGATCGTCCCTCCGTGCTGCTCTGTCAGCTCCCGACAGAGAGCGAGGCCGATCCCCATGCCGGTGACTTCCCGTGGCTCCTGGCTCTTGGGTGCACCAAACTGGAATATCCTCGACCGTGACTCCCAATCTATCCCCGGTCCGTAATCCTGTACGTCGATCAGCATCGTGGACTCGCGAGCGCGCGCTCGCACGTCGAGCCGCTTCCCCTCCGCGGCGTACTTCAGGGCATTGCTGACGAGATTGGTAACGATCTGGTCCAGCCGGTTGGGATCCGCGCGGACCTTTGGCAAGCCGTCCGCGACGTCGAGCCGGATGTCCATGCCGGCGCGCCGGGCTACCGGTTCCATGCGGACCGCTATGCTGCTGAGAAGCGGCCCGATTTCCACCATCCTCATCTTCAAGCTCAGGATCCCGGCGCGAGAGCTGACAAGGTCTTGCAGGTCGTCAGTCCTGGATTTGAGAATTGCCGCGCTGCGCACGGCATTGTCGATGAGCCTCGCCTCGTTGCTGTCCGCTGCAGCGCCTAGGATTTCCTGGAGCATACCAAGGGAGGTCACGATGCTCGTGAGCGGCGTACGCAGCTCGTGGCACACGACGAGCGCGAACTGCGCCATCCGTACGATCGCCTCAGAGGTGTCCTGAAAGCCTCGGTGGGCCATCTCAAACGAGGAAAGCGCCTCGCAGAGGAAAAGGGCGGCTGATGAGAGGCTTTTGGATGCCTCAGGCCGACCGGCGAGCGCACCGTGATGGATCATCACCATGTCGAGAACCCCCAGCTTCTCCGACAATGCCAGCCTCCCGAGACGGGCCGCTTCGCTCAGGAGCTCTTCGGAACCGAGCGCAAGGTAATCGGCGAGGCAGCGTTCGTATTCGACTGCCACATCGGCCAGCTGGGCCCTCATGCGTCCCCCGTGTACCGCACGACGAGCACGAGCGCGTCATCGTTGTCCAGGCCATAGCGCTCCAGGATCCGGTCTGCCAGGAGCTGAGGGGCCTGATCAAGGGAGCGCTCCCTCATGAAATCCCTGCTGACTCCGTCCGTTGCGACGACAAAGATGTCTCCGGCTTCCACCGTGAAAGCGAGGGGTTGAAGGGTCGGGAGCTTTTGCCCCACGATCCCGCTGCGAAGGAGCGTGAAAGCCCTGCCCGAGCCGTTCTGACGACTCGTGACGTGCTCGAGCATTCCCTGGACGTTGCCGACGCTGATCCAGCTCGCCCTGTTCGTGGCCGTGTTGATTGACACGACTGTCATCACCACCCCGCGGCTGCGCTGCAGCCTCTCATGGCACTCCTGCACCAGGGAGACGATGTCCGTCGACGGGGAAGTGTCAAAGACCTCGGCCGCAATCCCTGCGGCGCGCGCGGCCTCGGGTCCGTGTCCAAGGCCGTCGATCACCGCAAAGAGGACCCCGCCGGGATGGATGCGCACCACCGACCTGTCCCCCGTTGTTTCCTCTCCCGGCAGCGCGCGCGCCGCCGTGGCGCTCGTCACTGGCGATCTGTCCCGCTTTTGTTTCTGAGCGAGCATCGGCCCCTCCCCAAGCCATTTCTTCACTTTCACCATCGTTCCTTTTCTTACCTCGGAGAGGATCTCGAACTCATCCATGAGCCTCCGCGCGCCGGGAAGGCCAAGTCCGAGCCCGCCTGAAGTGCTGAACCCGTCCATGAGCGCCTTGTTGATGTCAGGGATGCCGGGCCCCTGATCACGCGCGGTTATCACGAGGCCCTCGCGGCCGTTCTCATTGATGGCGCCGACGGAAAGCTCTCCGCGTCCAGCATACAGGAGGATGTTTCTGGCAAGCTCCGAGACAGCGGTAACGATGCGTACCATGTCGGTGGTCTGAAACCCGATCTGGAGAGCCGTGGCGCGGACCTGCGAGCGCGCGGACAGGATATCCTCGTCCGAGGCAATGGTGAGCCGCAGGTGCTTTGGAGACTCCTCAGGCGCCACCTTTTCCGTCCTTGAATCCGGCCTCCGGCTTTCGAGTTCCTGTCCTGCCATTCAGGTAGATGAGCCCTTCCTCAAGGTCCAGCGCTGTGGCGATGCCGCTGAGCGACAGTCCCAGCTCCACCATTGTAAAGGCGACCTCGGGCTGCATCCCGACAATGACTGTCTCCGCCCCTCGAAGGCGTATCATGTGAGCCGTATCACGCAGCGTTCGCGTGGCAAAAGAGTCCATGATATCCAGGGCCGTCAGGTCAATGATCACTCCCCGTGAGCGCAGCTTGCCAACCTGGGTCACAAGCCTGTCACGAAGCTGGGACAGGTCCGAGTCCGAAAGGGCAGATTGGATGGAGGCGATCAGGTAGTTGCCCTGCTTAAGGATCGGAACCTCCACGATCTGCCTCGCTAGGTTTCGGTCGGCTGTTCCGCAACAGGAGCGACTCTGTAGCCGAGGATGTGCTCGGCCTCCTCGATGCCTCCCTGAAGGTCGCCGACGGTGTTCATCTTGCTCAGGTCAACGCCAATGTTGACGAGGGTCTGCGCTATGTCGGGAGAAAGCCCTGTCACGATCGACGTGGCCCCGAGAAGCCGAGAGGCTTCGACTGTTTGCACGAGATGGTTCGCCACGTTGCTGTCCATGACAGGAACTCCCGTGATATCGATGACGACCACGCGGGCGCGGTTTTGGCGAATGGCGCGCAAGAGCTGCTCGGTGAGCTGCCGAGCGCGCTGCGGATCGATCAGCCCGATGATGGGGAGGATCAGCAGACGCTCGCGGACCTGGAGAACCGGCGTGGACAGCTCCCGGATGGCCTCCTGCTGCTCGCGGATGACGCGCTCGCGCTCCTGGACGAAGCCGACCGCGACCGTGATGGCGATCCTGTTGGCTGCCGGCTCGTACGCGTCGAGGATCTGGTTCAGCTTGTCCAGGTCGCTGTGATACTTGGTGAAAAGAGCGCGGGCAAGAACGTCGCGCAAGAGGAGAACAATTCCGACGACCTCGTGCGTTTCCACGCCTCGAGGGATAATGCGCTCGGAAAGGTTCTGGGCGTACGTCTGCAGAGCTTCAAAGGCCCCGGCCTCGAGGGCCTCAACGTACTGGTCGAAGATCGAGGTTGCCTCGGCGTAGATCTCCTCTCTGCTCATTGCAGTGAGGAGCCGTGCGGCAGTTATCCGCCGCAACCATTCCTCTCGAAGCTGCGTGCGCTGATCGCGCAGGTGCGCAACCAGCTCCCGCAGGAGCCTCGTGGTCTGTTCATCTCGTGGAGCGGCGGACGGCAGCTCCACTGGTGTTGTGCGCAGCTTTTCCCCTGAGGTCAGCGCGCCGGCTCGTGCCCTTGCCCCCGGATCCCGGTCACTCATCGGTTTCTCCTTCGGAGGAGCCTGTGCCGCATCTCCCCGCTTTTGAAATCGTACTGTGACTCAGGAACAGCATCTGTCACGAAAGTAACTCTTGGAGCATAGATCAGGCACAAGAGAGTCACAAGGGAAGGTACTTCGGCACAATGCCGTGTGGCAACTCTGATGCGCTACGGGTTGGCCCGATACAGGTCCATATGGGTGAGGGTTATTCTTTCCACCGTGGACAGACCCGCCGTGCCAGTCAGCTGCAGGATCGTCTCAGGAGTAAGCCTGTGCGCAAGTGGTGGTCCCCTTTGCTCATCCTTGTAGGGCCACTCGAGGATGACGATCCTCTTGCGTGCCACCCGTCGGGCCTCTGCAAGAGCGGCGACGGGCTCATCCGTCTCATGGAGCACATGGCCGAGAAACACGAGGTCAAAGAAATCGTCAGCGAACGGGAGACTCTCTGCAACAGCCGTCTGAAACGAAGCGTCCGGAACAAAATGCCGGGCAACGGCCAGGAGTCCCGGATCCGGGTCAATCCCTGCGACGCGGAGCGCCCCTCGGGCAAAAGCCTCTGCAAAGACACCGGTCCCTGTTCCAACGTCGAGGACGCTCTCCACCGTGAGACCTTCCGTGCTGAGCTGAACCACCCTTTCTGTCTCCAGGAGCTGGAGGCGCTCTGGCGCTCGAAGGCGTTCAGCCGCGCCATGGAAGCGACGCTCGTGAGAACCAGGGCCGCCGTTTTTCATTCCAACCTCCTGAGGTTACACAACCAAAGAATATATCGTATAACTGGCGCGTCATGGCATCGGATACCACACTCGAGTTTTCCATAGATGGCCAGGTGCTCTTCACGAGCGCCGGCAAGTGGCTTCATCCCTTGTTCGAGCTGGAGCGATTCCTGGATGGGCGACAGCTCGACATGAGTCGGGCGGAGATCCGCGACAAGATCATTGGCCGGGCTTCAGCGTTCCTCATCGTGCGCATGGGGATCCGCAGAGTTCACGCTGGTGTGCTCAGCCTTCTGGGCAAGGACGTTCTTGACCGGGCAGAAGCTGCGTGCACCTGGGACGCGCTTGTCGACACGATTCAGTGCCGCACAGAAGGCCTCCTGCGCACCACACGGGATCCGCAGGAGGCATACAGGATCGTCTCTGATCTGGCTGCCAAGGATCGGGAGCGCCAGATGAAAGGACCCGCGGTCAGGCCGTCAGCGTCGGGAGGCCCTGCTCTTTGAGGCGCTTGGGCGGGGCTTGCGGCCGCTCGCCTTCGCTGCCTTGGCGCGACTCTTGGCCCCCGCTTTGGATGGCCGGGCAAGAGCTGTCGGGTGACGGGGCTGATACAGGCCGAGCTCTCCGCCGCCAGGAAGGGCGACTGCACAGGTTCTGCCCCAGCTTACCTCGCTGACGGGTTTGGAAAACTTGACGCCCTTCTCTCGGAGCTCTTGGATGGTCTCCTCGATGTCCTGACACATGAGGTAGAGATCGTGCCGGGGCGCCCCGTCGGTCGGATGGACCGCGATCTCAGCAGGCGGAAGCGCGAAAATGAGCCACCCTCCGCCAGCATCAACTTTGTTGCCTGTAAGGACTTTCTCCAGGATAGCCCGGGTCTCTTCCGGGGCCCGGGAATAGACAAGCGCATGTGCGCCGTAGATCATTGCTCGTGTCTCCTCAAATTCGAAGATACCACCGCTCTCGCTGAAAACCTCATTCCCCGGCTCGCGGCGGAAACAAAATCCGCAGAAGCTTCGAGACAGTGAAGTGATTGCGAAGGAAGTGCGCGCTCTCCCCTGCCATTCGGCGATACGAGTCAGGGAGCCCAAGCTCCTCCATCGTCGTGGGTCCGCCAACGCTCCGAAGAAGCTGTGCGATCTCGAGAGGACCGGGCACTGTCTGCGCAATATCCTGAATGGCATCCCAGCACTCCACTATCTTCTGCTTCAGTGCCTCCCACGCCTGCTCTGTCATTCCGATGAATCCCATTTGCGTCATGGCCACTTCTTCTGCGGCCGGTCCATAGCTTTGTCGGATGCGCGTGAGCTCATCCGGGGCAGATGGCAGAGGAGACTCCGCAAGCAGCTTCTCTGCATCAGCGACGGAAATGCGGCGAAGGCGCTCGTAGAGCTCCGCAACAAAGATCGTAGCGACACCGACTTTGGCGCCGTGCAGGATTGCAGGTTTCCGCTCCTGAAGAAGCTTCATCTCCCAGAAATGGGAATAGTGATGCTCGGCTCCAGAGGCTGGCAGTGAGCTTCCGAAATCCAGCATGCAAAAGCCGGACTCAAGCAGCGCTTCCAGAAGACGCTGAGCTCCTAGCCGGGAAGCGGTGGCGATGTCACCTGCGGCTTCCTCGCATGCCTTCACGGCCGCAGTGGACCGGTTGGCAATTCCAGCATCGAACGGCAGACCCCACACAAGGGAGCCAAGCTTCCAGTCCGCCACAGAGGTATGCTTCCCAAGCATGTCGCCGAACCCGGCCGCAATCATGGGTGGCGGCGCTCTGCCCACCACATCAAGGTCGGCGAAGATGGCGATTGGAGGATGCGCGATGGCAGTGGTTTTCACACCGCGCACAATCAAAGGGGCGCCCGGCGATGCGAAGCCGTCGACGGATGGCGCTGTTGGCACGGCAACGAAGGGGACCCCGACTCGGTGGCTGACAAACCGAGTGATGTCAGTGATGGTACCGGATCCGACCGCAATGAGGAGCTGATCGCGCCGGTCGAAGGACAGCACCACATCGAGGATGCTGGCCGCATCCGCTGCCACCTCTGCTCCAGCGATCACCACGGACCGTGCGTCACACCCGCCCTGGCAAAGCCCGTCCCTGACCGCCTGGCCAAGGATACGGTGCGTGATTGTGTCTGCGACAACGAGCATGCGCTGATATCCGGCCCTCCGGCAGAAGGAAAGGAGGTCCGTCGTCGCGTTACTGCTGATTGTTACCTGCGGCCTTTTCATTGCTGCGCCCATCGTACACTATACTGCGGTCACGATCATCGATGCGTTGGAGCATGCGGCATGGAGCGAGTTGACGTTCTTGTGATCGGCGCTGGGGTCATCGGGCTGGCCATTGCGGAGCGCCTTGCGCGTCCGGGAAGAGAGCTTGCGGTTTGCGAACGTCACGACGGGTTCGGACGCGAAACCTCCTCCCGCAACAGCGAAGTCATCCACTGCGGGATGTACTACGCGGAAGACCTTCTGAAGACGAAGCTGTGCGTGCGGGGAAACCCGATGCTCTACGAGCTGTGCGCCGGCAAGGCAATCCCCCACCGAAAGACTGGAAAGATCGTTGTCGCCACGGATGACAAAGAATCGGAGCAGCTGCACGAGATTCTCAGCCAGGGACGTGCAAACGGCGTCTCGGGTCTCCGGCTGATCAGCGCCCGCGAGATCACGGAGTGGGAGCCGGGCGCCCGCGGCTGCCTGGGCTTGTACAGCCCAGAGACCGGCGTGGTCGACAGCCATCGACTGATGGAATACCTCGAGCGCTCCGCGGTGTCCAAGGGCGCCACCGTGGCGTACGGGTGCGATGTAACGGGGATCCGCAAGGAGAGCTCGGGGTACACTGTGGAGATCAGACAAGCCGACGGTGAGATCGTCACGCTGGCATCGACAAACGTCATCAATTCCGCGGGGCTCAACGCTGATGCTGTCGCGGGGATGCTCGGGATCGACATCGACCGGGCCGGCTATCGGATCCGCCCCTGCAAGGGGGAGTATTTCCGAGTTTCCGCCCGGCACCGGGGGAAAGTCCAGCGCCTCGTCTATCCGACGCCGTCGCCGGTGCACCTGGGCGCGCACGTCGTGGTGGGGCTCGACGGCAGCCTGAAGATCGGTCCTGATTCCCGGTACGTGGATCGGATCGACTATGCGGTGGATGCCAGCCATCAGCGTGAGTTCTTTGAAAAGGCCAGTCGGTTCCTCCCGTTCCTTTCCTTTGACGACCTCACACCGGATATGTCGGGAATCCGGCCGAAGCTCTACAGACGGGGAGAGCCATTTCGGGATTTTGTCATTCGAGAAGAGGGCGAACGGGGCTTGCCCGGTCTGGTCAACCTGGTCGGAATGGAGTCTCCTGGGCTCACCTCGTGTCTTGCGATCGCGGAAAAAGTGGAGAACCTCCTCTAGCGAGACGTCGTGTTTTCCCGGTGCCGCCAAGCTACATTTGATCCTGGCGAAAGGGATCACAATGGCATCAGTACTTGACTTGATCAGGGATGGCAAGAAGGACGAGGTTTGGAAGCAGTACTGTGGCTTCTTTGACCTCAGCTTGAACGAGTATATGGCGCTCCAGAGGCGCCTTCTTGAGGAGCAGATCGCGCGGTACTCTTCATGTCCCCTCGGAAGGAGCATCATGAAGGGACGCAGTCCACGCACGGTCGAAGAGTTCCGAGAGACTGTACCTTTCACTACGTACAAGGACTATGCCCCCTTCCTGCTCCCGAAGGACGAGAGCTCGCTGCCGGTGAAACCCCATACCTGGAGCCATACCTCGGGCCGCAGCGGGGAGTATGATTTCAAGTGGGTCCCCTTTACGCGGAGAATGTACGAGCTGGCCGGGGAGTTCTCCTTGACGATCTTCATCCTGTCAGCGGCGAAGAAGAAAGGCGACATCGTTTTCCGGGAGGGAATGAAGATCCCGTACACGATCGCGCCTCCCCCCTACATCACGGGGCTCGGAGTCGAATGGATGCTGCAGCTCATGCCCTTCACCGTGCTGCCGACGCTCCGGGATGCCCTCGGGATGGATTTCCAGCAGCGGATCCAGGTGGCCTTCAGCGAGGCCCTCAACGAGGGGATGGACTTCTTCTTCGGCATCACCTCGATCATGCTCAAGATCAGCGAGAGGTTCAGCCAGCTGGGCCGGGATGGGATCTCGGGGCCGGAGCAGCGTTTGAAAGCGAAGGCCGCCTTCAGGATCGCGCTCGCCTTGCTCAAAGCGCGCCTGCGCGGCAGGCTGCTCCTGCCGCGGGACATCTGGAACGTGAAGGGAGTGATGTGCGGAGGCATGGACACGTCGATCTTCCGGGACAAGGTGACCGAGTCCTGGGGCATCGAGCCGCTGGAAGCGTATGTGGCGACCGAGTTCGGCGGCATCGCGATTCAGGCGTGGAACCATGCCGGCCTCACCTTCTACCCCTATGGGAACTTCTGGGAGTTCATTTCGGAAGCCGACTACCGCAGGCTTCTCGTTGACCCAACCTATCAGCCACGTTCCTACCTCATGGACGAGGTCAGCAAGGATACCGAGTACGTGCTCGTCGGGACGAACTTCCACGGCGGACCCCTCTGCCGTTTCATCCTCGGGGACTTGGTGAAATTCGTTTCCCTGGAGGACGAGGAGGCCGGAATCCGGCTCCCCCAGATGACCTTTGTCTCTCGGATCGACGGTCTGATCGACGTCGGTGGATTCACCCGGCTCACGGAAAAGACGATCTGGCAGGCGATCGAGAACTCCGGGGTGTCCTACGAGGAGTGGACGATTCGCAAGGAACAGTCCGAACGCGAGCCGATCCTCCACCTCTACATCGAGCAGAAGAAGGACCCCCTCGCAGCGGATGCGATCGCGGAGCGGGTCCACGAAGCCCTCAAGGCTCTCAACGGCCCCTACCGCGACCTGGAGGAAATCACGGGTCTGAAACCCCTCAAGATTACCCTGCTATCCACAGGAACCTTCCGGCGCTACTATGAAGAGAGGCAGGCGGCCGGGGCCGATCTCGCCCACTTGAAGCCGCCCCACGTCAACGCATCCGACGGGATGATCGAAAACCTCCTCCGCATGAGCGTGTGGAGAATCTAGGGGGCCGATGCAACAGTTCTCGATCATTGTCAAAATCGTTGCGCTCCTCAGCTACCTCGTTCTCTCCCTTGTCGTGCTCCAGAGCAAAGCGGAGAGGAACGTCAGGATCTATTTCTTCGTGTACCTAGTCGGCATGCTCTTCTGGCAGTTCACGTCCCTGATGGTGAACTTTTCGACGAACGCGGCGACGGCGCTGTTCTGGTACAACATGATCATCGCCGGGTCCGGGACCTTCAACATCCTCTTTTTCCCCTTCACCCGGGCCTTCATCGGCGTGAAGGGACAGAAGGTCCTCACGTACTTCGGCTTCGCGGCGTGCCTTCTCATGCTCGTGAGCGGCCTCCTCGGCTACGGGTGGGGCCGGGTCGTCATCGGGCGCG
>Ga0335078_10012195_pt1 | contig 12754 bp, 4 predicted proteins | sample Lox_Sample_32_FD_206711 | JGI IMG/M metagenome (GOLD analysis project Ga0335078, IMG submission 206711) | Soil microbial communities from Loxahatchee National Wildlife Refuge, Florida, United States - Lox_Sample_3.2 | ecosystem: Environmental > Terrestrial > Soil > Wetlands | place: USA: Florida... | reverse complement strand
CACAGCAGCCAGCGCTTTCCATACTGCCAGTGCTGCAACTCCGCGCAGACGCTGTTGGGCACGCTGGCCGCTCGTTGCACCGTGGGCCGGCGCAGGTCGCGGCCCCAGGACCACGTGTTGCGAAACCACAAAGAAGGCAGCAGGTGCAGGACGGCCAGTTCGGGGCCGCGGTTTACCGCCGTGATGCGGATGAGAATGTCTTCCGCGTCGGCTTTGGCGTATTCCAGGACGACATCGAAGTAACGATTCTCGTTGAAGACGCTGGTATCGAGCAATTCAAATTCGGCATCCTGGCGCGTGCGGCGGCGATTTTCGTTGACCAGCCAGGAATAGGGAAACTCCCCCTGTGGATACTTGTACAGCATCCGCATGTAGCTGTGCGTCGGAGTGGAGTCCTGGTAAAAGTAATACTCCTTCACGTCCTCGCCGTGGTTGCCTTCGTTGCCGGTAAGCCCGAAGAGGCGCTCTTTCAAAATGGGGTCGCGGCCGTTCCAGAGCGCGAGACCGAAACAAATCAGCTGATGCCGGTCGCTGATGCCGCCGATGCCGTCCTCACCCCAGCGGTAAGCCCGCGACCGCGCGTGATCGTGTGGGAAAAACTCCCACGCCGTGCCGCCCGGGCTGTAGTCCTCGCGGACCGTGCCCCACTGGCGCTCGGAGAGATAGGGTCCCCAACGCTTCCAATATTTTTTGCGGGTGCGTGATTCTTCGAGGCGTAGGTCTTCTTTGGTTTGGAGTCGGGGCATATGGGGTGGCTCTCGAAACGCAAGCTCAGGTTATGGTCGCATGGTTTGCGAAGTTGGTGGTGCGAGAGGCAATCCGCGTGCCCGTTCGGGCAAGCGCCGCGTCGCGCAACCTCCATTGCGCGCGAGCACCTTCCGGCAAAGACTCTAGCAATTTTCCTCAGCATTTTGCAGACGGAGACGGCTACGCCCCGAATATCTTCCGTCGCTCACGAGCCGTGGTTCTTCCCGAGATACGCTGGATTTGCGCGAATCGGATGTACCCTAAAGGGCGGCGACGGCGTCCGTTCCTGTAGCCGTCAAAACCGGGAGATCGGCTCCATGCTTACCTGCGGATGGAAAGCTCGCGATAAGGGAAATCGGCGGATTAGACGTGGTCTATTCGCTGCGGCTGCGCTCTTGTGTTTCGGCAGCCTGGCGGGGCAGGTGCACGCGCAAGAGCGTGGGTCCACGGAGGAGTTGCGAAAGCTGAATGAATCCGTGGATGCGCTGATCCGGAAAGTGTCGCCAAGTGTGGTGCAGATACTCGTGACGGGCTACGGCCAAATCGAGGAGGGTGAGCACGGCAATACGGGGGTGGTCATCGGGCGCCAGCGGGCCATTGGATCGGGATTCGTGGTGGACCCCAGCGGCTACATCCTGACGAATGCCCATGTGGTGAGTGGGGCGCAGCGGGTGCAGGTGGTGCTGTCCAATGTCGGCGCCGATGATTCCGTCGAAGCCGCGCTGTCCACGAAGACGAACCTGGCGCCGGCACGCATCATCGGCGTCACGAAAGAAATGGATCTGGCCTTGCTGAAGGTGGATGCGGGCGTGCTTCCCGCCCTGAAGCTGGCGAATTATCGGGATCTTCGCCAGGGAGAAGCCGTGTTTGCACTGGGCAGCCCCGAGGGGCTCCGAAATTCCGTAACGCACGGGATTATTTCGTCGGTGGCGCGGCAGACGGATCCCGATTCGGCGATGGTCTACGTGCAAACGGACGCGCCCATTAACCCAGGTAATTCGGGTGGGCCGCTGGTGGACGCGAATGGCGACGTGGTCGGCGTGAACACCTTTATCCTGTCGCAATCGGGAGGCAACGAGGGCCTCGGCTTTGCGATTCCCTGCGGCGTGGTGAACATCGCCTACCAACAGCTACGCAAATTCGGGCATTTGCACCGCTCCGAGATTGGCATTAGCGTGCAGACGATTACGCCGACGCTCGCGGACGGGCTGAAGTTGTCACGAAAGTTCGGCGTCATCGTTTCGGATGTGCTGCCCGGCGGGCCAGCGGAAGCAGCCGGGCTGCGCATCGGAGATATCCTGCTGGCGATTGACGGCAAAGCGGCGGGAAGCGTTCCCTACGTGGCGTTTCATTTGATGTCGCGGGAGCGCGGAGACAAGGTTCATCTGGATATCTTACGTGGGGACTTGCGGCTTGGATTTGACGTGCCGCTTATGGAGCCGCCGCATGATATGGATCAAATCACGGCGCTGGCGGATCCGGAGAAGAATCTGGTTCCGACGCTGGGGATTCTAGCCGTGGAGATTGATAAGAAAATTGCGGCGATGGCTCCCGATCTGCGCGATCCGTTTGGGATTATCGTCGCGGCAAGGGCCGCGGGAGCTGCGGCGGAAGTGCCGCTCACCACGGGCGACGTGATCCGGACCCTCAATGGTGAGCCGATGACCACTCTGGACCGGTTGCGCAATGCGCTGCAGGCCCTAAAACCGGGGGCCGCGGTGGTGCTGCAAATCCAAAGGGATCAGAAGCTGATGTACGTAGCGTTCACGCTGGACTAGGGAGTAGCGTGAGCCCGAAGAGAGATTCTCCGCGAAGAACACGTTAGGCAAGACCGAGCTGTTTGCAAATTTCGGCGACCATCGCTTTGGGGGAGAGTCTGGCGTCCACCGTGATCGCATTCGCCGGCTCCTCCAGGTCTCTAAACTGCCCGGCCAGGATGTCTTCCTTGGCGAAATGTCCTTCGCGGGAGTGAATTCGCTGCGAGAAGAGCGCGTAGTCGCCTTTCAGATAAACCAGCCTTACCTCTGAGCTGATGAGAAGCTCATCGCGATAACGCTGCTTGAGCGCAGAGCAAGCGAGAATCGTGTTGCGATTGGCGGCCAGCCATTCGGTGATTTTGTCATGCAGAATGGCCAGCCACGGGGCGCGATCTTCATCGGTGAGGGGAATTCCGCGGCTCATTTTCGCAATACTAGCGGGCAGATGAAACCCATCGGCGTCGGCAAAGTCCCAGCCCAGGCGGTGCGCCAGAAGCTCGCCAATGGTGGTTTTGCCGGAGCCGGTAGTGCCCATAATTACGACAATCAAGGTTGTGAATCCTTCAATTGGCAACTTGTCGCGGTTCGGGCGGCTGAGCCGTAACAAGCTGAGAGTCTTGCATACCTTATCTTGACTTTCCCCAGTCCCAGGCCCAGAATGTCGCATCGCCCGGTCAGAACGTGGTGTGTCCCCGTCGCGTCCTTCTGTGGTGTGGCCCCCTTCGTTTGGTATTGAACGTCGGGCAAGGTGCCGATTCGTGCCCGATGGCTGCAAATGTTCCTTGCGATTCTACGCAATTTCAGGAGCGCTTCGAATGAGATCGTCTTCCCGCACTGTGTGTGCCGTCCTCTGCTTTGTCTTCCTTGCGACGGTGTTCCTATCGCCGCAAGCCGACGCCCAGGTGGCTGGACAGAACGTTAACATGGTGTCCGGGACGCAATGGCCGAATGGCGATCCGTTCCTGCAGCGGCAGAATGAGCCGTCCATTGCCGTCTCCACCCGCAATCCTTTGCACATTTTGGCGGGCGCGAACGACTACCGGTCGGTGGACCTGGAACAGGTGCTGACCGGCGGAGCTGAGACGGGTGATGCGTGGCTGGGGCTCTTCAAGTCGTTCGACGGCGGGTTTACCTGGCAGAGCACGCTGTTGCCGGGATGTCCATATGCCGTCGGGCAGTGCAAGGACAGCGGAGCACTTAGCCTGGGCAACTACCAAGCGGCAGCCGATCCGGTAGTGCGCGCCGGGACAAACGGCATGTTCTACTTTGCGGGACTGGCCTTCGACCGCGCCACCGGCCCGACCACCGCAAGTCCGATGAGCAGCATCTTTGTGGCGCGCTACAACGACTTGAACAACAACGAGAACCTAGACCCCATCACCTACATTGACACGCATATCGTCGCCACCGGTAACAGCACGCAGTTCCTCGACAAACCCGCCATGGCCGTGGATATTCCGCGCTCCGGGGCAACGACCTGCACGTTCACCGCGAATGAACCGGGGGCCGGACCAAACGCCGGAACGCTCGCCGTGCGGCAGTCCTTCGCTGCCGGCAATATCTATCTGGCGTACACCGATTTTCTGGCGGCGACCAAGGCTAACAGCACGCCCACGCATTTGATGTTCACGTACTCGACGGATTGCGGAGTCACGTGGAGCACGCCGATCCAGATCAATACGGGAACGACCACCAGCCAGGGCAGTGCTATCGCCGTCAATCCGATTACCGGCGCGGTGTACGTGGCGTGGCGCCAGTTTGGGACGCCAGGCGGCGTACCCGACGCGATCATGATCGCGCATTCGACGAACGCTGGAAAGTCCTTCAGTGCGCCGACGCAGATTTCCAAGTTTCAGCCGTTTGATCAGGGCACAACGGGCACCTCGTTCCGCACCAACGCTTATCCGGCGCTCACCACGGACATGTTTGGCTTCGTCTACGTTGCGTTTTCCGCACGCGGCCTGAGCGCCAGCGGCGACGCGCGCATCGTTGCGGCGGGATCTATAGATGGCACGCACTGGACACCGGCCATTATGGTGGACAATCCGCCACAGAGCGCAAGCAATCCCTCCGGCCGCGGCCACCAGATCATGCCGGCAATGACCTTCGCCAACGGGCGATTAACGCTGCTCTATTACGATCTTCGCTTGGACCACTACGCCGGGACCTACAATCCCAATCCGGCGAGTCCCGGAACTTATTTGGAGACTCTGCAAGCAGAAGGCGAACTGGCGCCGCCAAACGCGCAGCCGAATGAAGTGTTCACGCCGTACATCGATGACGCGGGTTTGACGCTGCGGCGCCATACATTGGACTTGCGTGTACTGGAATTGGGAATCTTTCCGACGGTCGTGCTGGGACCTTCGGTCCTCGTGTCGCAGTACGAGTATGGGTGCTGCGTGAACCCGGAAGCTCCGGACATCGAGCAGTTCAAATTCAATGTGCCGAACTTGCCGCTGTTCGATCAGGGCCAAGAGGCGTTTCTGGGGGACTATCTGGATATCGTTCCATCGCCGATGTTTCTTCCCAACGGCAGTTCCTGGTCTTACAACTTCATGCCGAGCGTAAATCCGCTTTTCCACGCAGCGTGGACTGATAATCGCGACGTGGTGCCGCCCCCGCCGGGTGGCAGTTGGGAGAATTATACGGCGCCGGTTGTCGCCGGTGCCGTGAGCGTCGAAAATGGCAATCCCCTGCCGGCCTGCGTGCCCGGTCAGGAAGGGATGCGCAACCAAAACATCTATACTTCGCAGATCACCGGCGGGCTCGTTGTGGGGGCCCCCGGGAATGCGAAGCCGCTCGGCACCACCACGTTTAACGGGCAGACTGTGCCCTTCCAGCGGGCATTTCCCGTGGAAGCACAGAACTCCACGTCTCAGCCTCTCAATGTGCGCTTCACGATCGCCAATCAGCCCCCGGGCGGTGTAGCGTCGTTTCTGCAATTTTCAACGTTGACGACGCTGGACGTCACCATCCCTCCGTACTCCTCGGTTTCGCGCAGCGTCTTTGCCACCTCCACCAACGCGCAAGCCAGCATCACCGTCAATGTCGCTCAAATCACGGCGATTGGCGGCTCCGTTGTGACCAACGGCCTTTCGTCCACGGCGGTGCTGAATCCGGACATCACCAATCCCAACATCACGAATCCCAATATCACCAATCCGAACATCACGAATCCCAATATCACCAACGCCGAAGCCACCAATCCCAATATCACCAATCCGAATATCACTAACCCGAACATCACGAACACCGCCACGGCAAATCCAAATATCACCAACCCCAACATCACCAACACTTCCTTCTTGAATCCGAATATCACGAATCCGAATATCACGAACCTGAACGTCACCAACATCAGCGCTACGAATCCAAATATTACTAATCATAATATTACAAATCCTAACATCACAAATCCCAACATCACCAACCCGAACATCACGAACCCCAACATCACCAACCCGGACATCACCAATGGTTCGATTCAAGACGTGACGTATCCCATCACGAACAACGGGAATACCACGGCGTCGTACACGGTCAAGGCGGCGTCCAACGTCACGGTGCCCAGCGGCATCGTGTTGCAGCTGCTCATCAACAAGCTGTATCAGACGCCAGTGGCGGTGAACTGCCAATTGGGTGTGCAGACGCATTGGATCACGGTTGCTAACATCACGAATCCGATGCTGTTCACGGCCTCGAATCCGAACATCACGAATCCGGATATTACGAATTCCGCACCCAACGAGGGAACGGTCACATTGGCGCCGGGCGAGACGGCGTACATCACTTTGCGCGTCGTGAATCCGAGTCCGGCGACGATTCAGTTCAATCCGCTGACCGCGATCACTCCAGTAACCGTTCCGCAAGCGGTGAACACCACGACGGTTCTTTCGAATCCGGGCAATCCAAATCTGACGGCCCCGCCGGTCTATCCTCCACTCACCGTGGCCACGCCAGCCCTGCCTGCGACCGATCGCAACGACGCCGGTTACTCCGTGCAGCTACAGGCGGCGGGCGGCAAGCCGGGCGTGGACACGTGGTCGGTTGCCGGCGGGGCTTTGCCTCCGGGCATCGGTCTGAGCGCCTCCGGCCTGGTTTCTGGGACAGCCGCAACACCAGGAAGCTATCCAGTCACGATCCAAGTGGCGGACAGTTCAGTGCCGCCGAACGTGGGGTTGCAGAACTACACGTTGAATGTCAGCATAACGCCTCTGACCGAGCAATTTGTTACGGTGCCGCCGGATGGCGTGGTCGGGCAGCCGTATGTATCCACGCCGCTGGCGGTGAACGGTGGGACCATGCCATACACGTGGACCGCAACAGGTCTGCCGGCAGGGCTGACCATCAATGCGAGCACCGGTCAGATCACCGGCACGCCGACGGCGGCGGTCCCGACTGGCTCGGCCGTTACGGTCACCGCGACAGATGCGGCCTTCCCGACGGAATCGATTTCCTACAACACGACCATTCGCACCGGCAATCCGCTGGCGATTGGTCCGGCGAGTTTGCCGAGCGGCAACATTGGCGTGGCGTATACGGCGCAGCTTACGGCGACGGGAGGCATTGGTGGAGACGTGTTTGGGCCACCGCAGCCGGCGCCCGGCGTATCGCTGGACAGCAATGGCCAGCTGACCATCGCGAGCCCGCAGACAAGCACGCTGACGTTCAGCGTCTCGGTGCATGACAGTTCGCAGCCGACGTTCCAGTCGGCGACGGCGACGTATACCATCACGTTCGCGGGGACGCCGTCCGTCAACATTCTGTACATCACGCAACCGCCCAATTACGTGCAAGGGCAAACCAATTCGAGTTCCCCCGTACATATCCACGTGCAGGACAACACGGGAGCGGCCATCGCGGGCGCAAACGTGACGATGTCGTTCAATGGCACGCCGCCGTGCGCCGCGGCCGTTCTGACCGACAACGCGGACACGCTGACGCAGACAACCAACGCAACGGGCGATGTGTTCTTCACGTTCATGACCATCAATCGCGGCGGAGTGGGCTACACGCTGAATGCGACGGTGGGTGCCTTCTCTGCGATTTCCAATGCGTTCAACGTCGCCGGCTACTGTGAAACCGGGAACATGAACACGGCGCGGCGCAACCACATCGTGCTGACACTGCCGAATGGCAAAGTTCTGATCACCGGAGGCGCCACGAACGCGGACGCGACGGGAGTAACGGCCAGCGCGGAACTGTACGATCCGGTGGCGCATACGTTCACGACCATCAGCCCGATGAACACGGCACGCGCCGACCACACCATGACACTGCTGAACAACGGCAAAGTGCTGATCGCAGGGGGATTCAATGATCAAGCCACGCTGGCGAGCGCGGAGGTCTTCGACCCATCGAACAACTCGTTCACGCTCACAGGCGGATCGATGACGTCGCCGCGTGCGCAGCACGCAGCGACGCTGCTGCCGAACGGAACGGTACTGATCGCCGGAGGAAACTTCACAGATACACTGTCGAGCGCGGAGATTTTCAATCCGAACGCAAACGGTGGCACTGGAGGCTTTACAGCTACCGCGAACCCGATGAACTCGGTCCGCCAACTGCACCATGCGGATCTACTACCCAATGGACTGGTGCTGGTGAGCGGCGGCCTGGACAATTTCAACAACGCGCTGACGTCCACGGAGCTGTATGACCCAGTGGCGGGCACGTTCACGTTGTCCGGGAATATGAACACGGCGCGTGGCAACCACGGGACCGCGCTGCTCAGTAACGGTCAACTGCTGGTGCAAGGCGGACTGACCGGGCCAGGAAACGCGCTTGTGCTGACAGCGACGGCCGAACTGTACAACCCGGCCACTGGGACGTTTACTACTACCGGAAGCATTTCGCAGCCACGTGGCCAGTATTACGACGAAATCCTCGCGGACGGGACCGTCTTTGTGACCGGGGGCGCGCCATTGCCAGGTGGTGCGAACTCTGACATCTACGATCCGGTGGCAGGTACATTTTCCGCCACGGCGAACTACACCGCGGTGCAGACCGGATTGCGCCCCGCGCGCTTGCTGGACGGCACGGTGCTACTGGCGAGCGGCGTGGACTCTATACCTGTCACCGTACCCAATTCGGAAATCTACCTTCCGCTGCCGGTGGCCAATGGGATTACCGTGACGAGTCCGTCGACGCTACCCACGGCCGTGCAAAACGCGCCGTACACGACGATCTTGCTGCAGAAGGGCGGCGTGGGAATCGTAACCTGGCAAGGGCTGGGCATCCCGGCGGGACTCACATTGAATTCGAATGGCGTCCTGACCGGAACACCGACGAGTGCCGGCACGTATGACGTGACCTTCACCGTGACGGATACGAATACGCCACCACAGTCGCTGACAACCACGCTTACCCTGAACATTGCACCGGCCCTAAGTATAACGACTACCAGCTTGCCGGACGGGACGGAAGGGGTGGCTTACTCAGCGACGATCAATACGACGGGTGGAACGCCGCCAATCTACTTCTCGCTGACTAACACGGCTTTCCCGCTGGGGCTGACGATCACGCAGCCTCCAACCAGTTCGACAACCGACACTCTGACCGGAACGCCGTCGCAAGCGAAGGTGTACACATTCTCGGAATCCGTGGCAGACAGCGGAAATCCGCAGCAGATGGCTTCACAAAGCTACACGGTCACTGTCCGCCCGCAGCCGCCGACGAGTCTGATCGCCTCGCCGCAAGCGACGGGACTCATCACGCTAACCTGGAGTCCGAGCAGCTCGGGGGACGTAGCCGGGTACAAGGTGTACCAGGGAACTTCTTCCGGGAACTACACGACGACAATCAACGCCGGCAGCGGAAACAGTTACGTGGATAGTGGCCTGACTTCCGGCACCACGTACTACTTCGTAGTAACTGCGGTGAGTGCTTCCGGCGTGGAAAGCGTGGTCTCCAACGAAGCCCACGCCACCGCGCCGTGATGACCGTGGGGCAACTAATAGATTAGCCGCAACTAATGAGATGAGATGCGGCGCTGGGCGTCCGTGACGAGCGGATCCCCGGCGCCCTTTTCTTTGATGGAGATAAATTGCTTGTAGGACTCCGAGGCGCCCGGGCTGTTCAGGCCTTCGCGGGCGCGGCCCTGGTAGTAGTACACCGGGGGCAGGAGGTGATAGCTCGGAACGTCGTCGAGAAACACCGAGGTGGCTTCACCGCGGCGCTTCAGGCAAACGTCGAACTCCGAAGATGCTTCCGTGAACGCGCTGAGATCGAGATAAGCGCGGCCCAGGTCGAAATGGCCGAGCCAAGTGTCGGCGAGCTTCTGCGCCTCTTGAAAGGTATTTAGCGCGTCGCGGGCATTGCCTTTTTTTAGCTGGGCTTCGCCGGCGAGCAATTTCGCGTAAACCTGCGGCTCGGGCTCCAAGCGCTGGGCGAGGGGCGCCACGAGTTGCAAGGCTTTGGCCTCCTGGCCAGCGGCGATGTAAACCTGCGCGGCGCGATAGAGCACGCCAGGCTCCTTGCTGCCTGCGGCCGCCTTGCCGGCGGAAGCGAGCGCTTCCTGGGTTTTTCCGAGGGTCGTCTGGGCCAGAGCGAGCGTGGCGAGGCGGTCCGCAGCGGATTCGGTGTCCTTGGCCGCAAGATCCACGGAAATTGCCTTCTCGAGGATACCTGCTGCGTCGGCAAGCCTGCCTTCATACAACGCCAGATCCGCCAGCCCGTTCGCAGCGATGGAGGCGCCGTACGCGTTTACATCCTGTAGCTTGACGTAAATCTGGCGAGCCTGTTCATTGTGGCCCAGTCCCAGATCCGCGAGCGCAGAGGTGCGCAGTGCCTGATCAAACTTCGGATTCTCCTGCACTAGCGCTTGCGCCTCTTTGACAGCGGTATCGAAATCTCCAGCGTAAAGCGCATACATCGAATAATTCACGCGTTGCAAAACGCTATGGGGAGTGATTTCGAGCGCGCGCTTTTGCTCTTCCAGCGCCTTGTTCATGTTCCGGTTGTAGAAGTAGGCCAGCGCGAGGTTGGCGTGGCCTGAGGTGTCCGCGGGATACTCGCTGACCAGAGCGTTCAGCTCTTGCATGGCTTTGAACTGGTCGCGCATGAGGAGGTAATAGCCGCTACGCGTGCGATATTTTTCGCGGTCGGTCATGCGGTCGATGTGTTTCAGAGCCAAACTGTAGTACTTTTCGGCCTCCTGGCGCTTTCCGAGATTGGCGTTAATGACCGCCATGCCTGCATAGGCGCGGCCCAGGTCGGGATCCAATTCCACGGCATGCGCGTAGGCCTTCAGGGCATCGTCCCACTTGGCCGCCAACTGAAAATCCTGGCCTACGGCGTAGGCGTGTGCGGCCTCGAGTGAACTCGCGCTGAAAGTTTCCGCAGCCGACAGCTGCGCGGAAGCGGGCGTCGTATCACCCAACCCTTTGCGGACGCCCTCGGCGAGCTTTCCGGCCACCGCCAGAACGTCTTGCTTGTTCGAGGCGCTGCGTTGCTCGGTGACAATCGGTTTGCGCGTAGCGGGATCCAGCGCCTCCACGGAAACCTTGTATCCGCTGCCTTCCTGGGTGATGGAGCCGCTGACGACAACGTTGATGCCCTCGCGGTCGGCAACCAGTTCCGAGACGCCCGCATCCAGGTGCGTCCCACCGGGTTGCAACTGGAGAGCGATTTTCTTTGCCTGGCCGCGGTTGAAGGACGAGATGAAGGGTGCGCCTTCGAGAGCGATGCCGAGCATGGGTTCCAGCGTGCCGTCGAATACGGGATCCCCAGTTTTGTTGTCGAAATCGGCGATGAGCAGCGTGACGGGGGCGTGTGGCGCAGCAACACGGGGTACTAGTTTTGTGCGAAGAAACAGTCCAGCGGCAAAAAGAACAACGCCTGCCGCGACTGCCACCCATTTTGCGTAGGGAGGCCAAGCGGCCGCTCGCGCGATAATGACGCGCGTTCCGGCAGCAGGCCCTTGCCAAGCTTCAATGCTGTGGAGCAATTCCGCAGCGCTGGCAAAGCGCTTCTGCGGATCGATCTCAAGACATCTGCGGACGATGTCGCTCAGCGCCTGGGGAATGGCTTTGTCCAGTTCGCCGAGAGGCTTGGCAGGTTCGTTGGTGCGCTTCCAGAGCTTGCCCATGGTGGTGTCGGCGTCGAAAGGCACCTGTCCGCTGAGCATTTCGTAGAAAATGATGCCCACGCTGAAGAGGTCCGAGCGCACATCCAGGGCGAGCCCCTTCGCCTGCTCGGGAGACATGTAATCGGGCGTGCCGATCAGGGCGCCGGTCTGTGTCATGCCTTCGCCGAGCATGGAGCGGGCGATGCCGAAGTCCATCACGTAGGCGCGGCCGCTCTTGTCCAGCATGATGTTCTGCGGCTTCAAGTCGCGGTGAATGACGCCCTCGGCGTGCGCGGCCTCCAGGGCGCGACAAACCTGCGCCATGATGTTGGCGGCTTCCGCTGGTTCGAGTTTTTTCTTGCGGCGGAGGACCGCCTGCAAGTTCTCGCCGTCGATGTACTCCATGGTGATGAACTTGAGGCCATCGGCCTGGCCCAGGTCAAAGATGCGGATGACGTTCTTGTGGGTGATCTGGCGGGCGAGAATCAGTTCCTGCTTGAAGCGCTTGAGAATTTCCGGATTCGCGGCCATGTCGCTGCGAATGAGTTTCAGGCCGACCTGGCGCTCCAATTCACGGTCGCGAGCCTGGTACACCGCACCCATGCCGCCTTGACCGAGAAGGCGGATAATCTCATAGCGCTTGCCGATGACAGTGCCGGGAGTAAGTTCGAGGAGAGAACCCGTTGAGACGGCCACTTCCCCGGCCGGGACGGACCAGCCTCGGCCGCTGGTAGCGAGGGTTTCGTTACTCAGCGGAAGCGGCGTGGTGCACCGCTGACACTGCGTCGCGGATTCCGCGTTTTCGTAGCTGCACTGAGGGCAAACCATCTAGCGCACGCCCTGGTTGCGTGAGTGCAGTTATTATGTAGGCTTTGGGAGGAAATTCAAACATGCAACGCCGGCGGTGTGTTCGCAAAGTCCTTGCAAAAACAGTACTTCGCAATGGGCCGCACGTTCGCTATCGAACACAAAAGCGAGCGGAAATGTAATTGAGCCGGTCCGAAGAAGAGCCAATCCATGAGTTGAGAAAAATTGGCTGGGAGACCTGGACTCGAACCAGGATAGCCAGATCCAGAGTCTGGCAAAAATCTCATAAGTAGTTGATTCGTCTAGCTTTTTCCTGTGTCGTAGTAGCTCGTTTTATATGGTTTTTGGCGAGTTTTGTTCCCAAGTTGTTCCCAAG
>Ga0335078_10012194_pt1 | contig 12755 bp, 10 predicted proteins | sample Lox_Sample_32_FD_206711 | JGI IMG/M metagenome (GOLD analysis project Ga0335078, IMG submission 206711) | Soil microbial communities from Loxahatchee National Wildlife Refuge, Florida, United States - Lox_Sample_3.2 | ecosystem: Environmental > Terrestrial > Soil > Wetlands | place: USA... | reverse complement strand
ACCCAGGCGAGGGTAGTCTTCTAGGCGCGGATGGAGACGATCTGGTTCTTCAGATCGGCAACCGCCTGCGCCGGCTCAGTGTGAACTCTTTGGAGCAAGCCCGGCGTTAGCGCTGGTGCTGCGGGAACCCTCGCTCCCTTACGGTCGCGGCTCGGTTACACGCGATGGTTTGTTACCGAGCCGCGACCGTAGGGAGCGATCAGAAGAGCCGACCAACTCGCGTTAACTGCCGTGCGTTTCGTTGTGGAATACCTTATCGGTCTTGTTCTGGATGCGGTTCCAGCCCTCGTCCAGCTTCTGCCGCGTCGCTTCCCAAGTGTCCTTGGTCGCGTTCTTGGCTTCGTCCAGATCGTGCCGCATAGACACAGTCTGTTCCTGCATATCCTTCCAGGCGCGCTTGGCTTGGCGGTCGGCCTTATCTTTATTCAGATCCCAGCGCTGCTGGAGCTCGTCGAGATCCTGCTGCCGCCGCGCGATGTACGCATCACGGTCGACGGTCCAATCGTTAACAGTTGGTGCGGGCTGGGTGGCGGCCGAGTTGTCGGCGGAGCGATCGGCGGTGGTGTTGCCACTCCTGCCGCAGCCGATTCCGGCGGCCCATACCAACAGCCCCAGTCCTAGAGTTCCGAAGAGAATGGAGTGATTTTTCACAGGTGACCTCCGGACGTGTTGGGAAGCACGCCGGTGGCCGTTGGAAGGAATCCTACGCCACGGTCTTTTTTGGTTCGTGGATCTCCTGCAAACTCCAGACGCGTATCGGGTCGCGGCGCAGCGCGGCCACGGCATCGGCGGCTGCCCTGGCGCCGCTCATGGTCGTAATGCACGGCACACGGTAGGTAACGGCTGCCCGGCGGATAGCCCGCTCATCGAGAAACGCGGGAGCGCCGGTGGTGGTATAGATCGCCAATTGTACGGAACCGCCCTTTAGCAGATCCACGGCGTTCGGCCGGCCTTCGTTCACCTTGAAGATGTTCTTACAGGTCAAACCCGCGGCGCGCAGTGCGGCGGCGGTTCCGCGCGTGGCCACCAGGCTGAACCCCAGTTCGGCGAAACGTCTGGCTACAGCCACAGCTTCGGCTTTGTGATGGTCGTTCACGCTGATGAAGACCGCGCCCTTTTCCGGCAGAGCGTTGCCCGCGCTGATCTGGGCCTTCAGGAACGCTTCACCGAAGTTCGTCCCGACGCCCATCACTTCGCCGGTGGAACGCATCTCGGGCCCGAGCGCCGGGTCCACGCCGGGGAATTTGTTAAAGGGAAACACGGGCGATTTCACGAAATCCTGCGAGACGGAAAGCTTGCCGATGCCGCTGGCGGCGCCGAAGCCGTAGTCGCGCAGCTTGCGGCCCCACATCAACCCGACCGCGATCTTGGGCAGCGGCACGCCGGTGGCTTTGCTGACATATGGAACGGTGCGCGAGGCGCGGGGATTCACTTCGAGCACATACACGTTGCCGTTCTGAATGGCATACTGCACGTTCATCAACCCGATGACGTGCAGAGCCTTGGCCAGGCGCACGGTGTAGTCTTCGATGGTGCGCAACGTCTTCTCGGGGAGCGATTGCGGCGGCAGCACGCAGGAGCTGTCGCCCGAGTGCACGCCGGCCTCTTCGATGTGCTCCATGATGCCGGCGATCAACACGTCGTCGCCATCGGCCAGCGCGTCCACGTCCACCTCGATGGCGTCTTCCAAGAAACGGTCGACCAGCACAGGGCGATCCTGCGAGAACGTGACCGCTTCGCGCATGTACTGCCGCACCATTTCTTCATCGTAGGCGATCACCATGGCGCGGCCGCCGAGGACGTAGCTGGGGCGCACCAGGACCGGGTAGCCGATGCGCCGCGCGATCTCGCAGGCCTCTTCGACGCTGGTTGCTGTGCCGTTGGCGGGCGAGGGAATGGCCAGGTCGTCGAGCAGTTTGCCGAAAAGCTTGCGGTCTTCGGCCAGGTCGATATCGGCGGGATCGGTGCCGATGATGGGCACACCCAGTCTCTTCAAGGGCAATGCCAGCGTCAACGGCGTCTGTCCGCCGAATTGCACGATCACGCCATCGGGTTTCTCCGTATCGTAAATGTTGAGCACGTTTTCGAGCGTCAACGGCTCGAAATAGAGGCGGTCGCTGGTGTCGTAATCGGTCGAGACGGTCTCGGGGTTGCAGTTGACCATGATCGATTCGACGCCCAGCTCGTCGCGCAGCGCGAAGGAAGCGTGGCAGCAGCAGTAGTCGAACTCGATGCCCTGGCCGATACGGTTGGGGCCGCTGCCTAGGATCATCACTTTCTTGCGATCGCTGGGCTCGGCTTCGCACGAGGCCTCGTAGTTCGAGTAGAGATACGGCGTGAAGCTTTCAAACTCAGCGGCGCAGGTATCCACGCGGCTGAAGACCGCCGATACGCCCAGTTCTTTGCGGCGCGTGCGGACGGCGATTTCGTCGGTGTTCCAGGAGCGCGCCAGCTGTGCGTCGGAGATTCCGAAGCGTTTCGCGGTGCGGAAGGTTTCTTTCGGGACAGAGGGCAGGGACACAGGCCCGGAGGCCTGTGCTACTTCGAAATCGACTACTTCTTTCACCTGTTCCAGGAACCAGCGGTCGATGGAAGTCAGTTCGTGAACTTCGTCGATGCCGTAGCCGTTGGCCAAGGCGAAGCGGATGTAATTGAGCCGGTCGGGCGTGGGCGTGATCAGTTTCTGGGTGATCAGATTCTTGTCGAATTTTTCCGAGCCGAAAGCTTTGCCCGTCTCCAGGCTGCGGATGCCCTTCCACAGCGCTTCTTTGAAGGTGCGGCCGATGGCCATCACTTCGCCCACCGATTTCATTTGCGTCCCGAGCGTGGGATCGGCTCCGGGGAATTTCTCAAATGCCCACTTGGGAATCTTGGCGACCACGTAATCGATGGTCGGCTCGAAACAGGCGGGAGTTTTCCGCGTGATATCGTTGCGGATTTCGTCCAGCCGATAACCGGCGGCCAGCTTGGCGGCGATCTTGGCGATCGGAAACCCGGTGGCTTTCGAAGCCAGCGCCGAGCTGCGCGAAACGCGGGGATTCATTTCGATGATCACCATGCGCCCGTTCTGCGGGTTGATGGCGAATTGCACGTTGGAGCCGCCGGTATCGACGCCGATCTCGCGCAGGCAGCGGATGGCGCCGTCGCGCATCATTTGGTATTCGCGGTCGGTGAGGGTCTGGGCCGGCGCGACGGTGATCGAGTCGCCGGTGTGCACGCCCATGGGATCGAAATTCTCGATGGAGCAGATGATGATGCAGTTGTCGGCCAGGTCGCGCATCACCTCCAGCTCGAACTCTTTCCAGCCGAGCACGCTTTCTTCGAGGAGTACTTCGTGCACGGGCGAAAGATCGATGCCGCGCTCCAGGATTTCGGCCAGCTCTTCGCGATTGTAGGCAATGCCGCCGCCGGTGCCACCCAGTGTGAAACTGGGCCGCAAGATCGCGGGGTAACCGATGCGTTCGGCAAACTCGATGCCGTCCTCGATCGCGTTGACCAGTTTCGACTGCGGCGTCTCCAGGCCGATTTTGCGCATGGCGTCCTTGAACAGGAGCCGGTCTTCGGCCTTCTTAATCGCATCGATTTTCGCGCCGATCAGCTCGACGCCGTATTTTTCGAGCACGCCGGCCTCGGCCAGCGCCACCGACAGGTTGAGACCAGTCTGGCCGCCCACGGTGGAGAGCAGCGCATCCGGCCGCTCGCGCCGGATAATCTCCTCGAGATACGGAACCGTGAGCGGCTCGACGTAAGTTTTGTGGGCCAGCTCCGGATCGGTCATGATGGTGGCCGGATTCGAGTTCACCAATATGACTTCGTATCCGTCACCCTTCAGCGCCTTGGCCGCCTGCGCGCCGGAATAATCGAACTCGCATGCCTGCCCGATGATGATGGGGCCGGAGCCGATGATCAGTATGCGATGGAGATCGTTGCGTCGGGGCATCCGTTACTGGTTCTCGCTCATGAGCTGGACGAAATCGTCGAACAGGTAGTGCGAATCGTGCGGGCCGGGCGCGGCCTCCGGGTGATACTGCACGCAAAACACCGGGTGGCTGCGATGGCGGAATCCTTCCAGCGTCTGGTCGTTGAGGTTGACGTGCGTGATCTCGACGTCGCTGAGCTTGAGCGAATCCGGATCGACCGCGAATCCGTGATTGTGGGAAGTGATCTCCACTTTCTTGTTAAGTTCGTTCCGAACCGGGTGGTTCGCGCCGCGATGGCCGAATTTCAATTTGTAGGTCTTGCCGCCCACCGCCAGGCCGAGCAACTGGTGGCCCAGGCAAATGCCGAAGATGGGCTTCTTTCCGATCAGCTTGCGGATGTTGGCGACTTGCGATTGCAGAGGCTCGGGGTCGCCGGGGCCGTTGGAGAGGAACACGCCGTCGGGATGGAGCGCCAGCACGTCCTCGGCGGAAGTCAGCGCGGGAACCACGGTGACGCGGCAGCCCACCTGCACCAGGCGGCGCAGAATGTTCTGCTTGATTCCGAAGTCATACGCGACCACGTGACGGCGCGCCTGGGGCGGAGTGGCGACCAATTCCGAAGGCGAGCACGGTTCCACCGGTTTGGTCCACGAATAGCGTTCACTGGTGGAAACGCGGCTGGCAAGGTCGAGCCCCGCCATGGTGGGAATGCTGCGCGCTTGGGCGATGAGTTTCTCGGGGTTGGTTTCCACCGAGGAGAGAACGCCGCGCATCACGCCGCGGCTTCGCAGGTGGCGCACCAGCGCGCGCGTATCGAGATCGGAGATCACGGGGATGCCGTGATGGCTTAAGAAGTCGCCGGCCTCGGCATCGGAGCGCCAGTTGCTCGCGACCGCGCAAAATTCGCGCACGGCCAGGCCTTCGATATACGGATGTGCGGCTTCGTTGTCTTCCACGTTGGTGCCGTAGTTGCCGATTTGCGGGTTGGTGAGGATCACGATCTGTCCCGAATAGGACGGGTCGGTGAACACTTCCTGGTAGCCGGTGAGCGCGGTATTGAACACGACTTCGCCCGCGCGCTGCGCAGACGCACCAAAACTACGGCCCTCGAAGACCGTGCCGTCTTCCAAGGCGAGGATGGCAGAATTCAAGTGACGCTGATTCCTTCCTGGGAGTGGGTAATTTCCAGTTTACCAGGAGAACTCCGGGCGGGATTTGCTGGAGCGGCGGGGCGTTGGGAGCCGATTCGTTACGTTTGGATGACAGGGCCTCTTATCCTCGGTTATCACAAGAGTACCGCCAGTACCTGTCAGTACTTTTCGAAAATAGGTTTGCGTGGCACACTACGACCAGTTTCGAGGAGCCGTGGCCGCAGGGTCACGAAATAAAACACCTTGACTAAAGGAGTAGCTGATGACGATTTTGAGAAATCTCTGGCAGGAAGAGCAGGGGCAGGACTTGATCGAATATACCCTGCTGATGGCATTCGTGGCCCTGGCTTCGGCGGCCCTATTTCTGGGAGCGGGTGGCAGCATCAAAGGTATCTGGACCACCACCAACAGCAACCTCGCGCAGGCCAACACGCTGGCGAGTTAATGAAGCAAAGCGCCGAGCGGTCTCCGATTTCGCCGGCGGCGATGGCAACTGCGTTCCTCTTCGGGGCAGGCCCCCAACCTGCCCCATCAACCTCACTTGTAACCTAGTCCGCATTTTCACCCTCCCGTTCGCTGCCGGCAATCGCCGCTGCTAAGTTAGTATCCATGGCAATTCATCCGCTGGCGGGCAAGCCTCCCGTGGCCGCGATGCTGGTCGATGTCCCGCGCCTCGTGACCGCGTATTACAGCGAGAAGCCCGATGTGCACGAGGCCCCGCAACGGGTCAGCTTCGGCACTTCGGGTCACCGCGGCTCGGCATTTCTCCGATCGTTCAACGAAGATCATATCCTGGCGATCTCCCAAGCCATTTGCGAATATCGCCACGAGACGCGCGTCGACGGCCCATTGTTTTTGGGCAAGGACACCCATGCGCTTTCGGAACCGGCCTTCGCCACGGCGCTGGAGGTGCTGGCCGCCAACTCCGTCGCCGTGATGGTGGACGAGGCGTTGGGATACACGCCCACGCCGTCGGTCTCGCACGCGATTCTCGCCTTCAACCGAGGCCGCGCGGATGGCCTGGCCGACGGGATCGTGATCACGCCATCCCACAATCCGCCGGAAGATGGCGGCTTCAAGTACAACCCGCCGAGCGGCGGTCCTGCCGAAACGGCCGCCACGAAGTGGATCCAGGACCGCGCCAATGCCATCCTGACCGACGGGCTGCGCGCCGTCCGCCGATGCGCCTATGCGCCGGCGCTGAGCGGCGCGCACCGGTTCGACTATGTGACGGCATACATCGACGACCTGGACTCGGTGCTGGACATGGACGCCATCCGCGGTGCGCGCCTATCCCTGGGGGCGGACCCCCTGGGCGGCGCGGGCGTCGTGTATTGGGGCCGCATCGCGGAGCGCTACGGATTGTCCATGACCATCGCGCACGACCACGTCGATCCGACGTTCCGGTTCATGTCCGTGGATTGGGACGGCAAGATCCGCATGGATTGCTCTTCGCCGTACGCCATGGCCGGACTGATTGCGCTGAAAGACAAATTCGATGTGGCGTTCGCCTGCGACACGGACCACGACCGCCACGGCATCGTGACGCGCAGCGCCGGCCTTCTGAACCCCAATCATTATTTGGCGGCGGCGATTTCCTATCTGTATCGCAACCGGCCGGGTTGGCGTGCCGCTGCGGGTGTGGGGAAGACGATGGTTTCGAGCAGCATCATCGACCGGGTGGCCAGGATGCTGGGACGGCCGTTGGTTGAGGTGCCGGTCGGTTTCAAATGGTTCGTGGAGGGGCTGCTCACGGGCTCGCTCGGCTTCGGCGGAGAGGAAAGCGCCGGCGGTTCGTTTATCGAGCGCGAGGGTGCGGCGTGGTCTACCGACAAAGACGGCTTGATCATGGGACTGCTGGCCGCAGAGATGCTGGCTCGCACCGGCAAGGATCCGGGCGAGATCTACGCGGGCCTCACCGAGCAGTTTGGCGCGCCGGTTTACGAACGGATCGATGCGCCGGCGACGCCCGAACAGAAAGCCGCGCTGCTGAAACTTTCTCCCGATCAAGTGAAGACGAAGGAACTGGCGGGCGATGCGATCGAAACCATGCTGACCAAGGCGCCCGGCAACGGCGCGCCTCTGGGCGGTTTGAAGGTAGTGACCAGCCGCGGTTGGTTTGCCGCGCGGCCGTCGGGCACGGAAGACGTGTACAAGATCTACGCCGAGAGCTTCGCCGGCGAAGAGCACCTGCGCCGGATTCAAAAAGAGGCGCAGGTGCTGATCGGGAAAGTGGTGGGATCGGACGCTACTTGACCATCGCGGACTGCGAGCGCACCGCCTGCCACCTGCCGTCGCGGTTCACAAATACATCCATCCACACCCATTTGCCGCTGGTATCTTTGCCTTTGTTGGAGCTCTTTTCCGTGTCGCTGCCCTGCACGATGGCGATCGTGCCGAGCACCTTGACGTCCATGGGTCCGATCTCAAACGAGTCCAGCTTGTTGGCGCCGGACTTGACGTCGGCAAGATACGACTTCTTGGTGGACCGGGCACCATCGGCGCCCAAGCCAGCCCAGTCGTCAGCTAGGATCTGGTTGAGCTTGTCGAGATCGACCGCTTTCTGTGCGGCCGACCAATCCTGCTCCAGTTGTTTGACCGCATCGGCGGCGGCTGTGCTTTTGGTAGCCTGCCCGTAAAGCGGCGCCAGGCATGCGCACACGACCAGAACTGCACCAAAACCTTTCATTATTGGCATCTCCTTTTCCTTCAGGGTTCTGAATGGACTGGTTAGTGTAGCACCCGGCCGTAAGGATGGCGTATCCGCCGCCGGCGATCCGTAGGGCTGGCGATCTTGCGCCGGTGAGTTTCTTCTAGTTCCGGCGATACCGCCGCGCCGGCTACTCGGTAAGCCCGCGGCGCGCCATCTCTTCGTCGTAGACCCGGTTCACGCGTTCGATGCGGTCGTACAGTCCGCAGAGGGCGACTTCGGGTTTCATCGCGCGCAGATCCTCATCCGATTGCGCGGCCAGCAGGGCCTTCCACCACGACTCGAATTCGACGTTTTCCACATCGCACTGCAAAATTCCGGTGGCTCGCAAATTCAGATTGCCCGGTACCATGAGCCGGCAGCGATGCGTAATTTCAGACCAACCTGGGTCCGGCGGGTCTTCGATCAGGTCCCAATAACACGGAATCCCCGCGGCCTTGAGCGCGTCGCCAGCGGCAGTGGCGGAATCGGGAGGATCTCGCCTTCCTTCGCGGATGGTATAGGCGTAGACCTCGGCGGCTTCCGGCAGCCAATCGGGTTCGGCGCCGTCTACTTCGGATTCCTCGATTGGTGCATCCGGCTGCCTCTCGTGAATCGGGCGAACAGGCTTGCTCCGGCGCGACAGTTTTCGCGCGCGCATTTCATCGTCGTAGATGCCCTGCGCCATTTCGACCAGGTCGGCCCGGTCGATCTCCAGGAGTTCCTCGTCGGAAAGCGACGCGTAGTGTTGGCGCAATTCGCGCGGATCCAGCCGCATTATCCCACCAGCTCTAAAAACGCCTTGGCCGCATGGCTGAGCGCCCGGCGCGTCGGATAGACCAGCCGAATTTTGCGCTCCAGGTGCATCTCCTTCACGTGCACCTCCGCCAGCAGCTTCTGCTCGATATCCTGCTCCACGCACATGCGCGGCAGGAAGGCCACGCCGAGATTACTTTGTACCAGCTTGCGGATCGTCTCGATGGTGGGCATTTCGATCTCGATTTGCAGCGGTACGTGGTTTTCACGGAAGGTGCGCACCACAATTTCGCGATAGGGCGACACCACATTGTGCGCGATAAACGTTTCGCCCGCCAGTTCTTTAATCGAAACGCTTCGGCGCTTGGCTAACGCGTGCCTGGGAGAAACCACGAACACCAGCGAGTCGGAGTAGATCACTTTGGATTGCAACCGGTCGTGGCCCGGATCGTAGCTGATCACGCCCAATTCCAGGTCGCCGTCGAGTAGTTCGTTGGGAATGCGGCTCGAGAGGCTGCGGCGGATCTGCACTTTCACTTTCGGGTAGAGCTCGCGATAGCGCTCCACGTGACCCAGGAGATAAAGTGTCGCCGATTCGTTCGCGCCGATCGTCAGACGGCCCGCGGAATTGTCGCGCAGCTCCGCCAGCGAGTCTTGCATTTCCTGTTGCAGGTGCACGAATCGGTGCGCATATTCGACCACGGCGCGGCCGGCATCGGTCAAGGTGAAGTCTTTCGGGCCGCGGTCGATGAGTTTCTCGCCCAGCTCCTGTTCCAGCCGCTGCAACGCCAGCGAGACCGCGGGCTGCGTTCGATACACCTTCTGCGCCGCGCGCGAAAAGCTCTTCTCCGCGACCACCGCCAGAAAGACCTCCAGGGAATGCAGTTCCATGGCTGGGGTTTGATTATAACATTCGTTAATGCGAGGATCGAAAAATATAAATTTGCTAAATCACGCTGAGACCGGCATAATGGCCCGTATCGGTAATTCTTCATGAGCGACCGCGTATACATCTTCGACACCACGTTGCGCGATGGCGAACAGTCGCCGGGGTGCAGCATGACCGTTCCCGAAAAGCTGCGCATGGCGCGCAAGTTGGCGGAACTCGGCGTGGACGTGCTCGAAGCCGGCTTTCCCATCGCTTCGGAAGGCGATTTCGAAGCGGTGGATGCCATCAGCCGCGAGTTTCCGTGGATGCACGTGGCGGCGCTGGCGCGGGCCTGCACGATGGACGTGGAGCGGGCGGCGCAGTCGTTACGCCACGCGCGGCGTCCGCGCATCCATACGTTTATCGCCACCAGCGAAATCCATCTCAAGCACAAGCTGAAGAAATCCCAACAGCAGGTGCTGGAGGAAGCGGTTGCCGCGGTGGAACTGGCGCGCACGCACGTCGACGACGTCGAGTTTTCGGCGGAGGATGGATCGCGCACCGATCCCGATTTTCTGGAACAGATCGCCAAAGCCGTCGTGGCCGCGGGTGCGCGTACGGTGAACATTCCCGACACCGTGGGTTTCTCGGTTCCGGCCGAATACGGCGCGCTCATCGGACGGATCGTGAACGCCCTCGGCGATTGCGCGGTGGTCAGCGTGCATTGCCACGACGACATGGGTCTGGCAGTGCCGAACTCGATTGCCGCCATCGAAGCCGGCGCCCGGCAGGTGGAGTGCACCATCAACGGAATCGGCGAGCGCGCCGGGAACACGTCGCTCGAAGAAATCGTGATGATTCTCAAGACACGGCCGGATTTTTATCCGTACCATACGGGAATCCAGACCGAGCACCTGTTCGCCGCCAGCGAGCTGCTGAGCTCCCTCATCACTTTCGGGCCGCAACCCAATAAGGCTATCGTGGGCCGCAATGCGTTTGCGCACGAAGCCGGAATCCACCAGGACGGGTATCTGAAGGAGAAATCCACCTACGAGATCATTGACCCTCGCTCGGTCGGCGTGCCCGAGGGTAAGCTGGTATTGGGTAAGCACAGCGGGCGTCACGCGTTGCACAAGCGCTGCCAGGATCTGGGCTTCGACCTTTCGAAACCGGAGCTGGACGACTTGTACCACCGGTTCACCGCTGTCGCCGACCATCGCAAAAAAGGCTTGATGGACGAAGAAATCATTGCGCTCATCCATGCGGGACAAAACGTCCAGGTGGCGGGCGCGGACTAACGAATGAATCTCAATGTTCTCGTTTTGCCGGGTGACGGCATTGGCACCGAAGTCACCCGCGAGGCTGTACGCGTGTTGCGTCACGTGGCGGCGAAGTGGAAGCATCATTTGAAAGTGACCGAGGGCCTGCTCGGCGGCGTCGCGATCCATAAAACCGGCACGCCGCTGCCGCCCGAGACCGAGCGCCTGGCTGTGGACGCGGACGCCACGCTCATGGGCGCCGTGGGGCTGCCCGAGTTCGATAACGTTCCGCCCGATCAGCGGCCCGAAAAGGGACTGCTGGGAATTCGCAAGGCGCTGGGCGTCTACGCCAATCTGCGCCCGGTGAAGGCCCACGCTTCGCTGCTGGATTCTTCGCCGTTGAAGAATCACCTGGTGGAAGGCACCGACATGATCATCGTCCGCGAACTGACCGGCGGCATCTACTACGGAACGCCGCGCGGCATCACGGGCGAAGGCGTCCAGGAACGGGCCGTTAATTCGATGATCTATACGCGGCCGGAAATCGAGCGCGTGGCGCGCATGGCGTTCCACCTGGCGCGCGCGCGGCGAAAGAAGGTCACGTCGGTGGATAAATCCAATGTGCTCGAAAACTCGCAGCTCTGGCGCAAGGTAGTCATCGAGGTGGCGCGCGAGTTCCCCGACGTGGAGCTGGATCACCTGCTGGTGGACAACTGCGCCATGCAGTTGATCCTGAACCCGCGGCGCTTCGATATTGTGCTGACGGAAAATATGTTCGGCGACATCCTGAGCGACGAAGGCGCCGTGCTGGCCGGATCGATCGGCATGCTGCCTTCGGCGTCGATCGGCGCGCGCAAGCCCTCCGGCGCGTGGGTCGGTCTGTTCGAGCCGGTGCACGGTTCCGCGCCGGACATCGCGGGTCAGAACAAGGCCAATCCGCTGGGTGCCATCGGGTCGGTGGAAGCCATGTTGGCGTATAGTTTCGGATTGCAGGAAGAAGCCGCTGCGGTGGATGCGGCCATCGAGGCCGTGATGCGAAGCGGCAGAGTGACCGCCGATTTGCGCCCCCCCGGCACGCCCGCCACCACCGAGCAGGTGGGCGAAGCTGTGTGCGCCGCCATCGGATAGGACGGGCTGTTTCCACCGCCGAGGCGCCGAGACGCAGAGATTTTGAGAGCAGAGCTCTGCGCTCTCTGTAACCGCGGCGCCCGTTGTGATTTGCGTTTTTCGAGGCGCCGAAAAAGCGCCCAAACCGGCGAGCGCCGAGTGGGCCGAGATCGCCGAGGCAAACCGTTTACCTGGTTTTCTCTGTGCCTCTGCGCCTCGGCGGTGGAATACAGTATTAGAGAGTTCTTATGCCACGCACCATCATTGAAAAGCTCTGGGATGCGCACGTCGTCTCGCAGCAGCCGGGCGCGCCCGCACTGCTCTACATCGACCTGCACCTGGTTCACGAAGTCACTTCGCCGCAGGCCTTTCAAGGTCTGCGCGAGCGCAAGCTCAAGGTCCGCCGGCCCGATCTCACGGTCGCCACGTTGGACCACAGCATTCCCACCACCGACCGTTCTCTGCCCATCGTGGATGCGATCGCCGCGAAGCAGGTCGCCCAATTGGGCGCGAATTGCGCCGAGTTCGGAATCCGTCTCTACGGAATCGATAGCGACCGCCAGGGCATCGTGCACGTCATTGGACCCGAGTTGGGTTTGACGCAGCCGGGCATGACGGTGGTCTGCGGCGATAGCCACACGGCCACGCACGGCGCGTTCGGCGCGCTGGCGTTCGGAATCGGCACCAGCGAAATCGAGCACGTGCTCGCCACACAGTGTCTGCTGCAGCGCCCGTCGAAAACCTTTGAAGTCCAAGTGCCGGGCAAACTGCGGCCCGGTGTCTCGGCGAAGGACATTATTCTGGCGCTCATCGCCAAGATCGGCATCGGCGGCGGCACCGAGTCCGTCTTCGAATACACCGGCGCCGCCATCCGCGCGCTTTCCATGGAAGAGCGCATGACGGTGTGCAACATGTCGATCGAAGCCGGCGCGCGGGCGGGTTTGGTCGCCCCCGACGACACCACGTTCCAATATCTGAACGGCCGGCCGCACGCTCCCAAAGGCG
>Ga0335078_10012193_pt1 | contig 12756 bp, 8 predicted proteins | sample Lox_Sample_32_FD_206711 | JGI IMG/M metagenome (GOLD analysis project Ga0335078, IMG submission 206711) | Soil microbial communities from Loxahatchee National Wildlife Refuge, Florida, United States - Lox_Sample_3.2 | ecosystem: Environmental > Terrestrial > Soil > Wetlands | place: USA: Florida... | reverse complement strand
GTGAACATCCACTGTACGGGGCTCAGCCGGCCTTTGCGACCACGACGAGGCGCCGTGAAAGCAGGAGCCGCCTGAAAGGCGTCCCCAGAGGGGACCCCAGGCCATGATTGGCCGCCCCACGGTGCAACCGAACTGCCAGTATCTTATAAAGAACTAACTGCACGATGTACCAGTGTGGCAGGCCCTCGGTCTGCTCTGCGGCGGCCTCCCAGGCCGCCTCTTTCCGCGGAAGGCCTCGATTTTCGAGCAAGAAGCGGGTCCAAGGGACCCGCGGGCTAAAACCTGTTGACAATGACGAAGACTTTCGTCATAATGCGGTCATGGAATCTAAAAAGCGCAGACCCACCGAGGCAGAACTGGCTATCCTGCGCGTCCTCTGGGATGGCAAAGCCCAAACCGTGCGCGCCATTCAGCAGGTGCTCAACCAATCGCGGCCGACCGGATACACCACGGTCCTGAAGCTGATGCAGATCATGACCGAGAAAGGGCTGGTGGAGCGCGACGAGACTTGCCGCCCGCAGGTTTATCGCGCGCGCTACTCGCAGCAGCAGACCCAACGGCAATTGCTCGGCGACCTGATGAACCGGGCGTTTGGCGGATCGGTGAAGGCTCTGGTGCTGCAGGCGCTGGCGGCCAGGAAGTCGTCCCCGGAAGAGTTGGAGGCCATGGAGCAACTCTTGGATCGCATCGAAGGAGGCAAGCAATGACGGCGATATCCCAGGCGATCGGCGAGGCGCTGATCGATTTCGTGTGGCAGGGGCTGCTGGCGGCCTTCCTGTTGTGGACTGCACTTTTGGCTTTGAAGAACCGCTCCGCGCGCGCCCGTTACGCGGGAAGCTGTGTGGCGCTTGCCGCGATGGCGGCGTTGCCCGTGCTCACCGCATGCCTGCTCTACACCGCACCGGCTGTGGTTGGGTCAACCCCCTGGTCTGCGCGGGTCCCGCCGGGCCCGCTGGCCGCGATGCCGGGCCCCGCGGTGTCGCCCTTCGCCTGGTCGCACTTGCTGGCCGGTTGGGCGCTGCCCCTATGGTCGTGTGGTGTGCTGCTGTTCTCGTTGCGCCTAGTGTGGGCGTCCCGCCAGATATCCGCTCTGCGCCGCCAGGCGAAGCCGGCTGAAGCCGCTGTGCTGGCCATCGTCGCCGGTCTCCAGGAGCGCATGAAACTGATGCGCCCCGTGCGTGTGCTCGTTTCCGCGGCCGCCGATTGTCCCAGCGTGGTGGGCTGGATCAAGCCCGTTATGCTGCTGCCCGCCGCCACCGTGCTGGGACTCACTCCGCAACAACTGGAGGCCGTGCTGGCACACGAGTTGGCGCATATCCTGCGCTACGACTACCTGGTCAACATGTTGCAGGCCGTGGTCGAAACCCTGCTGTTCTATCATCCGGCGGTCTGGTGGGTGTCGGCCCGTATCCGGCAGGAGCGCGAGTTGTGTTGCGACGATCTGGCCGTGGATTGCTGTGGCGATGCGCTCGGTTACGCGCGCGCACTCACCCGGTTGGAGAAGCTGCGGGTGAACACACCGCGCCTGGTCCTGGGCAGCGCGGGTGGTCCGCTGATGTATCGCATTCAGCGGCTCGTCGGCGATGCGGGCTGGCAGCGGGGGCCGTCCAAACTGACCGGCATTCTGGCGCTTTCGCTGGGGCTGATCTGTTTCGCCCTGAATATCGAGTGGGCACGCGGCCAGCAGCAAACGGCGCCCGCGCCGGAATCTTCCGCCCAGACAAGTACGCACGACGAGCCGGGCGTGCGCGTCGATCTGGGTGGCGCCCGCGTCATCCATCGGGACGAAGTGGAATACCCCGAGTCGGCCATCGAGAAGGGCGTTCAGGGAACGGTCGTGGTGGAAGCCACGCTGGACGCGGACGGAACAGTCAGCGATGCGCGCGTATTGAGCGGGCCACCGGAACTGCGCAAAGCGGCGCTCCAATCGGTGTTGCAGTGGCACTTCACGCGCGACGCAGCCGGAAGCACACGCCAGGTCGGCATTGCTTTCCAGTTGCCAGCCGGGGGCGATACTACGAAACTTTCCGCAGACCGGCGCGAGCAAAGGGCGCAAGCCCAGGCGCTGGTGGAGGCGAAACGGGCGCAAGACCTGATCCAGGCACTTGAGCAAAAAGGACTGGCTGAGCAAATGGCAGAGGAAGCCGGCAATCTTCAAAGCCGGCAATCCGCCGATGCAGCCAAGTTGCAGGCGGACTCCAAGAGGCTAGCCGAGCAAATTCAGTCCGCGGATCTTGCGCAATCGCTTGCGGAGCTGAATAACACTGGCGCAGCCAGGTTGCAGGCGGACGCCAAGAGGCTCGCGGAGCAGATGGCCAAGGCTCAGGCCGATTTTCAGTCCGCGGATCTTGCGCATTCGCTTGCGGAGCTGCAGGCTATAAAGAACCTGACAGGAGCCGACTCCGCACTGAAGGACGCCCAAAGGAGCCAGTTGGCGGCCGTGGAAAAGCAGTTGGCCGAACTGCGGGACCAACTCAGCGGTTTCCGAGGTGCTGCGATGTTTGCCGGACGCCGGCTGAAACGCATCGACATTCAGGGCCTGCCAAGTGCCTCGCGCGAAGAACTGCTCGCCAAATTGCCTGTGCATGTGGGCGACACGCTGGCCGAGGATGCCATGGAGAAGGTTCAAGCGGCGCTGAAGCAGTTCGACGCACATCTGCACCTGTCGATGTTCACCACTCACGACGGCCAGGTAGAGATTCGGATCGGCGCGCCGGGTTCCGGCGACGCTCTGGAACCGCCTCAATAATAGCTTGCCAAAAGGCGAACAAAGAGCGAAACTGTAGGGATGCCCGAGCTGATTGGCATCGCTAAAATGGCCGCCCAAAGCAGCCTGCTGGAAATCAAGGGACCGGCGGGCGTGCCGGTCGAGTATTTCGAGATCGGCGCCCGCAGCATCCTCAACCGCACCAAGCCCAATATGCCGTTTGAGTGGACCATCAATCCCTACCGAGGCTGCGAATTTGGCTGCCACTACTGCTTCGCGCGCTACACCCACGAGTTCATGGGCATGCAGGATGCCCGCGACTTCGAGTCCAAGATCTACGCCAAGGCCGCCGCCCCCCAGATCCTGCGCCGCGAGTTGCGCAAGCTCGACCGGGCGGACCGCATCGCCATCGGCACGGCCACCGACCCCTATCAGCCCGCCGAACGGCGCTTCCGGCGCACCCGCGCGATTCTCGAAGTCTTCGCGGAAGAGAAGGGCCGCCATTTGTCCATTACCACCAAGTCCGACCTAGTCGCGCGCGATGTGGACCTGCTGCGGGAGGTGGCGCGGCGCAACGTCGTGGCCGTCAACATCACCATTACGACGCTCGACCGGCGCCTGGCGCGCCTGATGGAGCCGCGCGCGCCCCGGCCCGATCTGCGGCTGGGCGCCGTCCGCGCGCTGGCGGAGGCCGGACTGACCGCCGGCGTTTTCCCGAATCCCATCCTGCCCATGATTACCGACTCCGAAGAGAGCCTGGACGCCCTGGCCCACGCCGCGCGCCAGGCGGGCGCACGGTATTTTGGCGGCGGCCCGCTGTTCCTGATGCCCTCGGCGCAAAAGGTCTTCTTTCCGTTCCTGGAGAAGCGCTTTCCGAAGCTGGCTGGCCCATACCGCAAGCTGTATGCCTCGAGCGCCTACCTCGGCCCAGGCTACAAGGCCCGCTTGCGGGAACGCGTCGCGCGCATTCGCGAGCGGTACGGCCTGGCTTCCGCGCCGGTCGAGTATCGTCCCGAACTCTGGGAAGGCGAAGAGCAGGGCACGCTGTTTCCGATACAGTGAAACAGAAGGAGTCAGGAGACCGAATGGCAGCCAACCTCGCCGAGTTCGATTACACGCTGCCCGAGGAACTGATCGCGCAGACCCCGCTCGCCGACCGCGCCGCTTCCCGCATGCTGGTGGTCGATCGCGCGCGCCAAACCTGGGAGGACCGGCAGTTTCGCGACCTGCCCGCTTTTCTTGGCGCCGGCGACTGTCTGGTGTTGAACGATTCGCGCGTGTTTCCGGCTCGCCTGTTCGGACATCGCGCGGGCGTGCACGCGCTGCCCGTGGGCAGGAAGAATCCGGCGCGGCACGACTATCTCACCGGCGAAGTTGAAGTCCTGTTGCTGCGGCCCGTCGACGGTGCGGCCACAGAATGGGAGGCGCTGGTGCATCCCGGCAAGAAGATGCGGGTCGGCGAAAGGGTGATGTTCGCGGAGGGCCTGGAGGCGGAGGTCATCGCGCGGCGCGAGTTCGGCGAGCGCACGCTGCGCTTCCAGACGCGCGCCCAACCCGAAGATCTTTACGAGGCGTTCGAGAGGGTCGGGCATGTGCCGCTGCCGCCGTACATCAAGCGGCGGGATGAGGCGGCCGATCGCGAACGGTATCAGACCGTGTTCGCGCGCGAGAAAGGTTCGGCGGCCGCGCCCACGGCCGGTCTGCATTTCACGCCGCAGGTGCTGGACGCCTGCCGCCAGCGCGGCGCGGAAATCGCGTTCGTGACCCTGCACGTGGGTCTCGGCACCTTTCAGCCAATCCACGGCGAGTCACTGGAGGGACGGCGGCTACACTGCGAGCGGTACCGCATTACGGCGGATCACGCCGCGCGCATGACGGCCGCGCGCCGCCTGGTGGCGGTGGGCACCACCAGCGTGCGCACCATCGAAAGCGCCATGCTCGCAGGCGGTCTGCGGGAGGTGAGCGGCGAAACGGATCTGTTCATCTACCCGGGCTTCGAATTTTGCGCCACCGGAGCGATGCTGACCAACTTCCATCTGCCGCGCACCAGCCTGCTGCTGCTGGTGTGCGCTTTCGCCGGCAAGGACCTGGCGCTGGCCGCCTATCGCCACGCTGCAGCGCAGCGCTACCGGTTTTATTCGTACGGCGATTGCATGTTGATTGTTTGACTCTTCTTTCCGGGTCGCTTTAGGGCAAAGCCGCGGCCAGTAACTCCGTCAGCTTCGAGAATGCGCGTTCCGCCTGCGCAGCGTTGTAAACCGGACTGTCGGAAGCTGTCCAACTGTGATACGCGCCCTCGTAAATCTCGCTCCGATACTTGCCGCCCCACTTTTCGAGCGCGGCGTCGAGCGTGCGGATGGCCTCCGCCGGCATGCTGCGATCGTTGACTGCGTGCCCGAAATAGAGCTGCGCCTGGATGCGCGGGAGCAGAAGGTGCGGGCTCGCGGGCGCCTCGGTCGCCAGGCTGCCGCCGTGAAACGACGCGGCGGCCGCAACCCTGGAGGGACACGCGGCGGCTACCCGCAAGGCGAAGCCTCCTGTATAGCAATAGCCCACCACGCCGAATCGCGAGCCAGCCAGGACCGCGGGGTGCCGGGCCAAAACATCCAGGTAGATCGCCGCGTCGCCTTCAATGGCCTCGGGGGTGAGCGGCGATGTAAGTTCCGCAAACCGCTTGCGGAAGACCTCTTCGCTGTCGCCGGGCTTGCGTTCGAGCACCGGGGGCCGGGAGGTTCGATAAAACACATTGGGCATCAGGACCACGTAGCCCTCGGCAGCCAGCCGCCGCGCCATGTCGTGGTATGCCGGACGGATGCCGCCGATGTCGGTCAAGTGCAGTACGCCCGGCCATTGGCGCTCGCCTTCCGGCCAGTAAACGACCGCGTCGGCGGTTCCGCCCGCCATCGGAATCTCGATTGTTTCGTGAGCCATAATCGTAGCGGGACTGAAGTCCCACGCGGACTAAAGTCCGCCCTCCATTACCTGACCATGAGTGGTTTGACGGCGCGCTGGAGCGCGGGCAAATCGCTCTGCTGAATGTCCGACCAGCGCTTCATATACTGCTCCACTTCCGCCTTCACCTTTTCGAACTGCTTCAGCGCCGCCTCGGTGGGCGCGGAATCGGACTCGCTATCAACAATCAGAGCCAACGCCGCCAGGCTGCCATCCACGCCCAAGCCGTAATTGAGGGAGTCCTCGTTGGCCTTGATCTTGAGATTCAGCAGCCGGTCCTGGAGCGCGCCGAGCTTTTCGTCCAACGCCTGCACTTCGGGCAGTTTCACCCGCTTGCGCAGATCCTGAAGCTGCGCGCGCAGATCGATGATCTGGTTGGCGGCCGTGTACACGCGCGTCAGCTCGCCGCGGATCTCGACAAGCGTCGCGAATTGCTTTTCCAGGTCCGCCGGCGAGGCTTTCACCCGCGGATCGAGCTTCAACTCCAGCGGCGCCGTGAGCACCTTGTCGTCCACCGTGAGCTTCACCTGGTATTTCCCTGGGAGCGCGATAGGACCCTTAGACCCGCCCTCGTACTCGAACAGGTAATAATCCTTCACCCGCGGCGCGCCTTCGTAACGCAGATTCCAGACGAACCGGTTCATGCCAGGCTTGATTTCGAGCTGATTCTTGGGCTTCTCGTCGTCCGGATCGAGCGGCTCCTCCAGCGGCTCCGGCTCGGTCGACGAATACCGGCGCACCAGCTTGCCGGCGGCGTCGAGAATCTCCAGGCTGGCGGCCTTGGGCTTCTCCTTGACATCGAAATAAATCACTGCTCCAGCCGGCGGGTTCTGGCCGGACGTAGGCGCTTCCTTGGGCGCGGGCGCCGCGTGAACGCGCCAGGCCGGCGCAGGATCGTACAACCACAGCGCGGCTTTGCGCGATGCGTCGCTGGCCTGCCGGAGCGGCGAGATATCGTCCAGAATCCAGAACGAGCGCCCGTGGGTGGCCAGTACCAGGTCGTCGCCGTGCACCAGCAGATCGTGTACCGGCGTCGTCGGCAGATTCAGTTGCAGCGATTCCCAGTTTGCGCCCGCGTTGTACGAAACAAAAACGCCGGTTTCGGTTCCGGCGAACAACAGGCCCTTGCGCCTCGGATCTTCGCGCACGGCGCGCACGAACGACCCTTCGGGGATGCCCTCCACCAGCAGCTTCCAACTCTTGCCGTAATCCGTGGTGCAGTAGATGTAAGGCCGCACATCGTCGTTGGCATGCCGGTCCACCGCGACCCACGCCGTGCCGGGATCGTGCGGCGAGGCATCGATCTGGCTGATCTTGCTCGACTCCGGCATCTCCTTGGGCGTGACATCGGCCCAATTCTTGCCGTCATCGCGCGTCACGTGCACCAGGCCATCGTCGGCGCCCGCCCAGATCAGCCCTTTCTCGAGCGGCGACTCGGCCACGGCGAAGATGGTGTCGTAGTATTCCGTTCCGGTGTCGTCGATGGTAATCGGGCCGCCGGAGGGCTGTTGCTTGCTCTTGTCGTTGCGCGTGAGGTCGCCTGAGATGGCTTCCCAGTGCACGCCCCGGTCGGTGGTGCGGAACAGCCGCTCGCCGCCGTGGTACAACACGTTGGGATCGTGCGGCGAAATCAGCAGCGGCGCGGTCCACTGGAAACGATGCTCCAGGCCCGCCGCGCCTTTGCCGTCGCTCAGCACCGCGGACACGCCGATGGTCTTCTCCTGGCCGGTGCGCTTGTCGAACATGGTCAGTTGACCCTGGTAGTCTCCCGCGAAGACGATGTCCGGATCGGGCAGGTATGGGGCGATATATCCGGCCTCGCCGCCGCCTACCGGATACCAGTCCTCCCGCTCGATGGCGCCGCCCTCGGAGCCGCGCGTCGCAATCGCCACACTGGAATTATCCTGCTGCGAGCCATACAGGTAATAGGGGAAACGATTGTCGGCGACCACGTGGTAGAACTGCGCGGTGGGTTGATTGTCCTGCCGGGTCCAGTGCTCGCCGCCGTCAACCGTGACGGTTGCGCCGCCATCGTCGGTCTGGATCATGCGCCTGGTGTTCAGCGGGTCGATCCACAGCCCGTGATTGTCCCCGTGCGGGACCTTGATCTTGTTGAACGTGCGGCCGCCGTCTGTGGAGCGGTGGAAGTCCACATTGAGGACGTAGACCGTGTTGGGGTCTTTGGGATCGGCCACCACGTGCATGTAATACCAGGCGCGCTGCGTGAGGCGGTGATCGGGATTCACCAATTCCCACTTGTCGCCGCCGTCGTCGGAACGGTACAGCCCGCCGTTGCGCGCTTCGATGAGCGCCCAAACGCGCTCGGAATTGGCGGCCACGGCCACCCCGATTTTGCCGTAGGGGCCCTCGGGGAGGCCTTCGCCGTCGAGTTTTTTCCACGTGCTTCCGCCGTCGCCGGAGCGATACAGGCCGCTGCCCGGCCCGCCGCTCGTGAGGGTCCAGGGCTGGCGCCTTACCTGCCACATGGCCGCGAACAGGATGTGTGAATTGTGCGGATCGAAGGCTACGTCGATGCCGCCGGTGTTTTCGTCCACGAACAGCACCTTCGTCCAGGTCTTGCCGCCATCGGTGGTGCGGAAGATGCCGCGCTCCTGGTTCGGGCCGTAGGGGTGCCCCAGCGCAGCGACGAAGACGGTGTCGGGATCGCGCGGATCGACGATCAGCTTGCCGATGGCGCGCGAATCGCGCAGCCCCACGTTCTTCCATGTCTTGCCCGCGTCGACCGACTTGTAGACGCCGTCGCCGGTGGCGGCGTTGCCGCGGATGCATCCTTCGCCGGTGCCCGCGTAAACGATGTTAGGATCGGACGGCGCCACCGCCAGGCTGCCAATGGAGGACGACTTTTCGTGATCGAAGACCGGCTTCCAGGTGGCCGCGCCATCGGTGGACTTCCAGATGCCGCCGCCGGTCGCGCCGAAGTAGTAAGTGGCGGGGTCGCCCGGGATGCCGGAGGCGGTCAACGACCGGCCGCCGCGAAACGGGCCGATCGCGCGGTACTGCATGCCCTGCTCTTCCTTCGTCTTGTCTTTATCCTTGTTGTCCGGTCCGCTTTGGGCGAACGAGATCGCGGCGATCGAGCAAGCGAGCAGCCGAATGGAAGTCATGAGGTCGATCTTACCGCAGCACGATTGCGGTGCGCAGGTTGCGAGGGGCCCGGCCAGACTGTTATGACAGTTGGGTCGGGAGATGCTCTTGAGGTTTGAAGAAGCCGTATCGCGCTGGCGGGGAACGGCTAAGGCGCTGGCCATTTTTGGCGCCTCGCGGATCATCGTCCTCATGGGCTTCGCATTTTCGGTGACTTACCTCAAACCCGTATCGGGGCCCGGTATCTGGAACATTGCGGCGCCATGGTGGCGCTATCTGCTTCGTTTCGACTCCGGATATTATCTGGATATCGCCACCTATGGCTACAGATACAACGGGAACGCGCTGGAGATGCAGAGCATTGTCTTCTTTCCCGGATACCCGATCCTGTGCGGCGTGGCGGCGCGGATCCTGCCAATCAGCTTGCCCTTCAGCATGGTATTCGTATCCAATCTGTGCGCGGCCGGCGCCGTGGCGCTGCTGTTCCGGTTGGCGGCGCGGTTGTGGGATGAGGACACCGCGCTCCTTACCGTGGCCGCTGTTTGCCTGTTTCCCGCTTCTCTCTTTCTTTCCGCGGCATACGCGGAGAGCGCCGGCTTGCTATTCACCGCGGCGGCTTTTGCATTTCTATTCCGTGGACAGATTGCGCTTGCCGCGGTCTGCGCCGGATGCCTGTCCGGCACCCGCCCGCTTGGATTTCTGCTGGCCATTCCATTGATCTATGCCATTTGGGACGGCGCTGGAAGGCGTCTTTCCTGGCGATTCCTGGGCCGGGCGTGCGGGGCTGGGGCAACGGCTGTTTCGGGCCTGGTTGGTTTCATTCTGTATTGCGGGATCACGTTCCACGATCCTCTTGCTTTTGTGAACGGGCGCGCCGCCTGGAAGGGGGAGGGCGGGTTACCGCCCGGCCATGCGGCATGGCAGCAGCTTACGGCCGGAATCGAAATCCACTACCTGCCGAACCTGAGCGACCCGTGCTTCTTTCTGGTGTTTGCCGGTATCGCGATTGCGCTTTGGAAACGGCTGCCGCTGGAGTTGAATCTCTATACGGCGTCCACTTTGCTGGCGCTTCTGGCGACGCGCGTATTTCAGGAGCAGGGCTTTATATCGATGAATCGCTATTTGCTGCCGCTGTTTCCCTGCATGATCGGCATGGCGCTCATCGGGGCGCGGCGGGTGTGGCTGACGGTTTTGACCGGCGCGGTGTTTGGCGCCATGCTGTTTATGCACGCGGCCCTTTTTGCGCAGTGGTATTGGGCCGGATAACCGACCTGCTGCATCGCCTGCCCCTCCGGTATAATCGATTGTGGCCCCGCAACCCAAAATGTCACGGGATATCGTGATCCAGTGCCCGGACGGGCAACTCAAGACCGTGCCGCTGCAAGGCGACCGTTACATAGTTGGACGCTCCAGCGCGGCCGAATTGTGCTTCCCGGACGACGCCGGCTTGTCGCGCCAGCACATGGCCCTGGAACGCGATGGCGACGACTGGACCGCCCAGGATCTCGGCAGCAAGAACGGAACGCTGGTCAACAACATCCCCTTGCGCGCCAAACTGAAGCTGAATCCCGGCGACCGCATCACCGCCGGCCACCTGGCGATCGTCTTCGACGATAAGGGCGGCGCCCCGCGGCCCGCGGAGGGCGTGGTGATCTTCGAAACCGGAGAATCCGATCCGCCCAGCACTTCCACCATCTTCACCAGTCTGGAGGGCGCGCTTTCCAGCCAGACGGTGGTGGACCGGCCGGGCCAGCACGGCGCCAAACAGGTTGAAGCTCTGATTCGCGCCGGACAGGAACTGGCCGGCCGCGGCACTCTGGCCGACCTCTTCCCGCGCATCCTCGATCTGGCCATCGAAGGCGTCGGGGCACAGCGCGGCGTGGTCATGATCCTGGAAGGCGAGCGCCTGGAAGTGAAGGCCAACAAGGGTGAGGGCTTCCGCATCAGCTCGGCCGTGCGGGACCGGGTAATCAACGAGAAGGCTTCCGTGCTGGTGCGCGACGCCCAGTTGGACGAAGCCTTTCGCGAGCGCATGAGCATCGTGGAGCAGAAAGTCCGCACCATGATGGCCGTGCCCCTGCAAACCGAGCAGCGCATCATCGGCCTGATTTATGTCGATTCGCCGAACATGTTCCGCGCCTTCACCAAGGACGACCTGAGCCTGCTCACCGTGATGGCCAACGTGGCGGCCATCCGTATCGAGCACGCGCGCCTGTCGGAAGTGGAGGCGCTGGAGCGCCGCATGGCCCGCGATCTGGAGCAGGCCGCCGAGATCCAGCGGAGTTTCCTGCCGGGCAGCGCGCCTGTTGTTGCCGGCGCCGACCTGGCCGGATACAACGCCGCTTGCCGCACGGTAGGAGGCGATTACTACGACTTCTTCACCTATCCGAACGGGCGCGTCGCCATGGTGCTGGGAGACGTTTCCGGCAAGGGCATGCCGGCTTCTCTGATGATGGCGGGCCTGCAGGAGCGCGTGCAGGTGCTGGCGGACGAGCCCCAGAACCTGGCCGCAGTCATGAATCGCCTGAACAAGATCACCTGCAAGAAATGCCCGAGCAATCGCTTCATTACGTTCTTCTTTTGCGTGCTGGACCCGGCCACGGGCGAACTGGCTTACTGCAACGCGGGGCATAATCCGCCGGTGATCGTGCGCGCCAATGGCGCCGTGGAGTACGTGGACGGGGGCGGCACGGTGCTGGGCATCCTGTCGATTGCAAACTACTCCGAATACCGCGTGAAACTGGAGCCGGGCGACGCGCTGGCCATTTACAGCGACGGCGTCACGGAAGCCACCAACGCCAAAGACGAGGAGTTCGGAGACGAGCGTTTTGCGGAGGTGCTGGCGGCCAACCGGCAGAAGAGCGCGGCCCAGATCGTGGCCGCGGTCAACCAGGCTTTGACGGAGTTCGCGGCGGGTTCGCCGCCGGCCGACGATATCACGCTGGTGGTCGCGAAGCGGCTGTAATGGAGGGCGGGCAATCATGCCCGCAGCCGGCTTTTAGCCGGCTCTGACAAATGCCGAAACTGTACGCCGCTGTGCTCGCCGCCGCCGCCGCCATTCTCACCTACCAACTTTTTATCCCGCCAGTCACCGGGTTGGCGGATCAGGGCGACTTCGTGCGCACCATCGGCCGGTTTGGCTATGGGCCGCAGCATCGCGGCAGCCTCGAATACGTCTATGTCGAGCCCAACTTCATCCCCGACCCGCATTATCGCGCGCCTTACTGGGAGCAGGCCAACAGCGAGTACCTGTTCGTGGGCGCCGCGCTGGCGCTGAACAAACTGATCTCGAAGGATGGCGCGCTGGCTATTACCGTCGCCGGATTGGTGCACGCGCTGGCTTTCCTGGCCGCATTCGCGCGGCTGCTGTGGGTCACGCGGCGCGACCAGGCGCACGCGCTCCTTTGGATCGGCGCGCTGGTGGCGTTGACGGATGCGGGCTACGCCGTCTATTGGAATTCGTTCTACGCCGAGCCGGCTTCCTGCATCTTCTTCCTGCTGTTGCTGGCCGAAGCGGTGGACATCGCCAAAGCCGGCGAAATCGGGCTGGCGGGTCTGCTTCGATGGTCGTTGTGGTCGGTCCTGTTTGTGCTGGCCAAACCGCAGAACGCGCCCATCGGACTGCTGCTGGGCTTTTTCACCTTACGGCTGGCAAGCTGGACGCCGTTGAAGCCGGCCCGTTGGGCGGCCGCAGCGGGCGCGTGCGCCCTGTTCGCATCCGCGGCGTATAACGTGGCCGCCATGCCGGGTGTCGGACGCCAGGCAAATACCTACGGCATGATCTTCTCGGGAATCCTCGGGGATTCGAAGACCCCGGAGGAGGACCTGCGCGCGTTGGGGCTCGATCCGCAACTCGCCAAATTCGCGGGAACCGGCGCATGGAGCGCCGGAACCGACTTTCCCCAGGTAGCCGCTTCAGGCGTGTTGCAACGCGTGAACACGTTCACCGTGTTGCGCTTCTATCTCGCAAGGCCGGCGCGGATGTGGCGGCG
>Ga0335078_10012192_pt1 | contig 12756 bp, 13 predicted proteins | sample Lox_Sample_32_FD_206711 | JGI IMG/M metagenome (GOLD analysis project Ga0335078, IMG submission 206711) | Soil microbial communities from Loxahatchee National Wildlife Refuge, Florida, United States - Lox_Sample_3.2 | ecosystem: Environmental > Terrestrial > Soil > Wetlands | place: USA... | reverse complement strand
CAACATTTTGTGGAGCGAGGTTCTGTTTCTGGTGGCGTTCTCCGGCGTGGTGTTCTGGATGGCGTCACGCAGACTCAGCCAGAAGCTGGCGTGAGGGATTCGCATGATTGAACGCATTACCGCCATTGTTCGGAAGGAACTGAGCCAGTTGCTGCGCAACCGGCGGGCGCGCATCTTCCTGTTTATTCCGCCCATCTTTCAGCTCATCGTTTTCGGCTACGCGGTCAACCTGGACGTGGACAACCTGCAGATGGCGTGGATGGATCTCGACCAGACGCCGCAGAGCCACGATCTGCTGGCGGCCTTCCAAGGCTCGGGGCGTTTCCTGCTCACGGCGCTGCCCGAGAAGGAACAAGACATACAGAACATCCTGGACCGCGGCAGGGCGCAGATGGTGGTGCGGGTGCTGCCCGGCTTTGGCCGCGATATCTTGATGGGACGGCCGACCTCGACGCAGATCCTGGTGGACGGCACGAACTCCAACACCGCTTCGCTGGGCTCGGCCTACGCTTCGCAGATTGTGGCTGCCTACTCGGCCAGCCTGGCTCCGGCGCAGCAGCAATCGCGTATGATGGCGCGCGCGGGCATGGGCGTGATGAGCCTCCGCGCACCGCGCATTACCTCGGACGTGCGGGTTTGGTTTAATCCCGACCTGAAGAGCCGCAATTACTTCGTGCCGGGCGTAGTCTGCAACCTGATCATGGTGGTTACGGTGATGCTGACGGCCATGGCGATCGTGCGCGAAAAAGAGATCGGCACCATGGAACAGTTGATGGTGACTCCCATAAGGCCGCTGGAGCTGATGATCGGCAAGATGATCCCGGCAGCCATGGTGGGGCTGATGGACCTATGCCTGATCACTACGGCGGCTTTGGTGATTTTTCACATTCCGTTCCGCGGCAATCCGCTGTTGCTGCTGGCGAGCGCGGCGTTGTTCCTGCTGACCAGCCTGGGGGTGGGGCTGTTTGTTTCGACGATATCGAACACGCAGCAGCAGGCGATCATGTCGTCGTCCCTTATTGCGATGCCGACGTTCATGCTGAGCGGGTTTGCTTATCCGATCCGTAACATGCCGGTGGCGGTGCAATATTTCACTTACTTGAATCCGCTGCGGTATTTGATCGAGATTGTGCGCGGGATATTTTTGAAAGGCACGGGGATTAGTGTGCTGTGGCCGCAGTTATTGACGCTGGCGGTGTATGGGACGGCGATCATGGCGCTGAGCGCGACGAGTTTCAGGAAGCGGCTCGACTAGGGTGGTGTTATGTCCGGCGCGGGCGCTGCTCTCACCCGGATTACGATTGTGCCGGGAGAACGCTCCGGACCGCCGTGTAATTCGCGGCTTGCGGGTGACTGGGTGGGACGTGCTCGACGGCCAGCGTGCGCTCGTGTTCGAGCGCTTCGTGCAGCAACGGTTTGATGTAGGTTTGATACGGCAGGCCTTTTTGATTGGGCGAGCCTTTGCGGCAGTGCGATATCGGGCTCCAGCAGTCGGATCGACAAACCCTGCCGGCTTCGTCAAAGCCAACGCCGTGCTTCAGGTATCCAGCGACATCTTCTCGAACGCGATAATTGGGTGAAGATGCGGGCGTGGGCGGCAATTGGGTTAATGGCCGTCGGAACTGTATGCTTCGCAGGTTGAAGCGGTTACTGCCTGGATTCCGCTCTCCGTTCTGCTTCCATGAGATTGGTAAGAATGTCGTTGATGCGCGTCAGGTGGCCTTCGCCTTTCGATTTCAGCCACGCCAGGACGCGTGGGTCCAGGCGCACGCTCACGGGCACCTTCGGCCTGACATCGCGCAGCCGGACCATTTTCGCCAATTGCTCCTCGGTCAACGCAGAAATATCTTCGTAATTGATGCCTGAGTCATCGCCCGCGGCTTGCCGCGCGGCAATACGGCGGGCAGCGTCGAGCTCAGGTTTCGTCCACCGCCTGCGTTTGATGTCGCCGGATCTCACGCTTCTCGGCTTCTCGCGCGGAGATGATACGGATGATTTCTTCGCCATGTTCATGCTCCCGGTACACGTGCGCAACTACCAACAAGATGGCGGCACCTGCAGGGTTGCGCCTTACGAGGGCGATCCACCGCTGCTCGCCGGTGTGCTCATCGATCTGATCGATGTGAACGAGGCAGCATTCGTCATCGAAGACCAGCGTGGCCAGTTCAAATGAAATCCCGCCGTGTTTCTGCCGGTTCCGACGGTCTTTTCCCTGGTCCCATTCGTAGCGCAACGCGTATATACGTATAGTAATACAACGGGAGCGCTTTGGCTAGCTCGGTTAGCGGCGGCGTACATCGAACCACGTCGCTTTCCCAGCGGGGCTGAAGCGCCGTCGCGGATCGATGAATCGATCTGGCGGCCGGCGTTTTGCAAGTAAAGGGGGAAGAGCCGGCACACCCGGCTTCCAGGCGCCACACGGTCTCCAGCTTGGCGCGGGCATTTGCGAACTGCGCCTCGCCTGACACCACAATCGCAATGGGTCCACCGGACGCTCCCGCGCCCGGGCATCGAAACCCTGCCGATTGCCAAGCTTCTCTCGCATGCGCGCTTGCCGGCGCAACGCACCAGAAGCATGGGCAGCACCGCGAAGGCGGCGAGCCCACCGTTCTCACAGTTAGATTTTAGGACAATCTTCCGTTAGAGAACCAGGCGAACCACCAGAACAACCAGCGCGAGCACCAGCAGAATGTGTATGTACCCGGAGAGGGTATACGACGATACCATCCCCAACAGCCACAGCACGAGCAGAACAACGAAGATTGTCCAGAGCATGAGACGGATTCTCTATGCGACAGCCCGCAGATAGGCGCGCTTTCCCGCCACCAGGCCGCCCTTTTGGCGTTCTACCTCTTTGATGCTCTTGTCTATGAAATCCGCGGCCGTTTCCAGAAAGCTGGCGGCTGTATGTATAATAGGCCCGGTTGTCCGGCGCACCTTCTTAAAGACCTTCGAGCGCACCTCGTTGGTGGACTTGGGGGCGACCAGGAATGCGATTCCCAAGCCACAACTGACAGCGGCCATTACGCTGAGCGTGTAGTGTCTACCTGTCATATGTCACCTCGCCGACCGTTGTTCTCGTGGGGAGTAAGTTCTGAGCTCCGACATCAACCTGCTGGCAGCCGGCGGCGGAGGAACAGCGCCGTTGATAATCTCGCGGTTGCCGAGCTTCCGGCCGTAAAGCTCTTCGTTGTCATCCATATCTTCACGCAGAGTGGCGCCCTGCAGGGACACTCCGGCGAAAGCGCCGCGGGAGCGCGACCAGGAAAGTATCTCCGCGTGCAACGTGACGTCGGTATCGGCGGATGTCTCCCGGCCCACGGGTCCGGCCGCCACCTCGCCCTCGCCGCCGAGCGTGAATTTGCTCGACAATAACTTGTTGGCACCGCGATCATTCATGACCAGCATTACGATGTCAGTGGCCGAGCCGCCGATCTGAAAGCCTACGCTGCCGCCTTCAATGCGGATGGCGGCCGGCGCCGACCAACCTGCATCATGGAATCCCCGGCACGATACAAAACCCTTGCCGAACTTAGCGCCTACGATGAAAGCGCCTTCCTTCATTCCGGGGACGATGGCGATACAGTGAGCTTTTCTCAGCAGGTCCTCCGGGATGCCCTTGCCAGGGGATGACATGATCTCGGACAGAACTGCGGCGGACGCATCCAGCCGGTGATCCACCTCTTTAGTCGATGCAAAGAACGGAGACGCAAGTAGCAGTCCCGTGATTAAAAGTCGCATGGAAATCTTTCTCCTTTGAAAAACTCGCGCAAAACCAGGCGTCCGCGCCGCGGTTATTTTTGAGGAGTCGCTTTGTGTATGGCGGCACGGAAAGGCGCGGCCCTTTTGCGCTTGTGAAACACAGCGGCGCAGGGTGCAATCCACATGCCAGATGCTTGTTTCATCGCGGCACGGTGGTGAGGTGCCCGGTCAAACATACGATAAGGAACGACAAAGAATGAGTGACATAGGGCTTGGCATCCCAAGCCACACTGGGGAGTGTAAGGTTTTCTCATGGGGTGGGCCGGTTTTTGTAATGGAGTGCAGGAAGGGCACTTCTGTATGGCGGCGCGGTAAACGCGCTTCTTTTGCGCATCCAGCCGGATGGGACTCAATAGTACTGTAAGTCAATCTGTCGACGCCGGCCTGGAGTATAATCACCCCTTATGACATTTGCAGAACAGTACAAGACCGACCTGATCCAAGCAATTAATTCCATAGATCTGGACAGAGTCGGCCAGGCGATCGAATGGTTTCGGGAGGCGCGGGACGGCAGCCGCCACATCTTCGTTTGCGGGAACGGCGGCAGCGCGTCCACGGCTTCGCATTTCGCCTGTGACATCGTGAAGGGGTGCAGCTTCAATCGCTCGTCGCGGTTCCGGATCATGGCGCTGACGGATCAGCTTCCTACCATTACGGCCTACGCCAACGATGTCGGTTACGACGTGGTATTTGTCGAGCAACTGAAGAACTTCGCGCAGCCGGGCGACCTGTTCATGGCGATCAGCGGTTCGGGAAATTCGCCCAACGTGGTGCGCGCCATGGAATACGCCAACTCCATAGGATGCCGGACGATTGCTTTGACGGGACGCGATGGAGGCCAGCTTGGCCCCAAGGCGCAACTGAACATACAGGTACCCGTGCAGCACATGGGGCGCATCGAAGATGCACACATGAACGTGTGCCACATGATCGGCTACTACTTCATGGACTGCGAGTGCCGGCAGTAGCTTACTGAATCGGCACGTAAGCGTCCGGAGCGTTGTAGCCGATGCCGGACTGATCCACCATGTACAGGCTGATCGGCTGAGCCGGACCTGCCAGCGTGTTAGACGGAACCTCGACAGTGATGGCGTAGACCCCGTAGACGGTCGGCTCGTAGATGGCCTGCACTATGTTCGTACTCTGGTGATTAATGCCGGCGTATATAGGTCCGATGACGAGCTGGCCGGGCACGCCGGCCACACCGTCTGCCGCCGCCGGTGTTGTCTGGCCCAGGCCGGTAGCATAAAACGTAATGGTCTCGCCCGGCTGCACGGGATTTGTGGCGCTGGCGTAGCTGCCGTCGGAGCGCACGACATTGGCCAGCGGGTAAGTCTGGCCGAAAGCCGATACGGTGCCGTTAGTGAAGATGCCGGGAGCCAGGCTGCTGACCTGAACGTCGGCGCTGGTCGACCCCTGTGGCGTCTGGATGGTGACGGTGTTGTCGCCCGGCGAAGCTTCAAAGGGCACCTGCGCGTTGATCTGCTCGCTGCCGTTCTGATTCACCAGGACCAGGATGGGTGCGTCGACATCGCCAAACGTGATGGAGTAGCCCGCCATCTGGTTAGGATCCGTTACGACGCCCTGGATGGTCGGTGTCAGGTTGCCGCCGAAGAGTGTCACCAGCGTGCCGGGAGCAATATTGGTGGTAAAGCTGGCGCTGTTCAGGATGGTGAGATTGATCGGACCGGCGGGCAGGACGGTGAGATTGAAAGACGCCGATATTTTGGCGGTCAAAGCCGCCTTGACGACCAGTGGCCCGGCGGCGCCGGCCGTCAGCGTGGTGGAGGCCGTGCCGTTTTGATCGGCCACTACCGAAGGAGTATCGAGCGATGCCGAACCGCTGGTCACACTGAAGGTGACCGGGTTGTAGGCCGCGGGATTCCCGCCGGCATCGGTGAGCTGTACAACAAGCGGCGCGCTGAATGGAGTATTGATGGTGGTGGTCTGATTGTTGCCGGAGGCGATGGCGATGGCAGTGGCCGGATCGAGCACGTAGACGGTGAACGTATCGGAAACCGTACCCACGGTGACCTGCACGGTGATCTGGCTTCCGGGCGGACTCGCAGGAACGCCAATTACCGAGGATTGGCCGTTAGCGGCGGTGACTGTAGGCGCATTGACTAGAGTCATGGACCCTGAGGTCACCTTCCATGAAATAGCCGTCCCTGGGACCGGGTTTTTGCTGGCATCTTGTACCTGCACCACGAAAGGCAGCGGCAAAGCGACGCCGCTCTTACCGGTCTGGTTGTCGCCGCTCACGGTGGTGACCGTAGCCGGAGGACCAACGGTGATGTTCAGCGTATAGCCGGTGAAGGATACTGGCTGGCCATTGTACGTATCAGCGGGCACAATGATGGTCAGTGGATGGGTTCCCGGCTGGCCGTTTAACAGCAGGTTGCAGGTGGCCACTCCGCTCGAGTTGGTCAAGGCCGCGCCGCCGCCCGTGGGATTGGCACACTGCGTCGAGCCGGTCGCGGAGGAGGTGCCGGCTCCGGTGCTGACTTGCACACCGACATTGGGGACAGCGGATCCGAAGGTTGAGTTGACCGCGACCTGTATGGCGCCGGTGAGGGTGGTGCCCGCGCCGCCCGTCAGCACCGCGCCAGGAGCAGGCGTGAGCACCGAGGCGTGCAGGGATGTGGCAGGCGGCGAGCATGGCGGCGTTCCGCAGTAGCTGCTGTTCTCAGCCATGGTAGTGATGTAGAAAGTCTGTGTAGCGTTGGCGCCCACGCTGGCGGTAATCGTGTCGGTTTCGAAGCCGGGAGGACCCCAGGCAACCAGGGGCGGCACATAGTCTACGGAAGCGACTCCGTTGCTGTCCGCCTCCACCTGTGTGCTCTGTTCGGGGCCGGTGGTTCCCTCCAGGCTTCCGGCGCCGGAAGTGCCCGTAAAAGTAACCAGCGCATTCGGCACGGGCGCGCCGCTGTCGTCGAGCGCCACTACGGTAAACGGCGCGATGGGGCCGGTGGCCACTCCGCCCGGAGCATCCACGAAGACGACTTGGCCCTGCCCGGAAACAATGTTGAGCGCGGATGGAGTGACTTCTCCGTTGGGAGGGGTCCCTACATTGACCGTAAAAGTGGCAGAGACCGAACTGGCAGTCGCGGTGACCGAGATGGCTCCCATATCGGAGGGCGAGGTGCCGCCCTGGTAGATGCCTTCGGCGTATCCATCGGCGCCGGTAGTCACGTCGGGATTCACGATACTTCCAGAGTCGGCACTGAACTCGACGCCGACGCCGCTCATGGGCAGTCCGTTCTGATCGAGGACGCGAATGACCAGGGGCAGGGTGGTGCCGCCCGCGGCAATAGTCTGATTGTCACCGTAAGTGAAAGCCGTGGTGGGAAAGTTCTGGTTCAAGGTAGGAGTAAAGTAACTGATCAAAGTCGGGGCGGAGTCTATGACAGTCTGCTGCCCCAGGGTGAAGGAGGCCGGATCGATACGGGAAAGGTCTCCTTCGGAATCCAGTATAAAAAGGAATTGCGGCGCGGTGCGATTCGGCACACCCAAATCCGTAGAGAAACCAACAGCGGCGACATCCTGATTCGATATTTGTGCCGGCAGCGGGGGGACGCTCAGGATGATGCCGCCGTTGGCACCGATCTGAACCGTGTACAGTGAAATCGCGCTGGACGAGTAGGCATATACAACGGTCGCTGAAGTTACGAACAGGTTGCTGAAGGGGGCTGTCAGGGTGGCATACGGCACGGAGCCGGCGACGATGTGATTCGTCAAATCCAGCAGTACGACCGCTGCATCCGTGTCATTCGTCGCGTTCTGGTTTACGGTCAAGGCATAGAGTCCGTCCGGGGTGAACACGATAGGGCCGGGCAGAGCCTGCATCGCCAGGGTGCCGTTCGGGGTGACGGCCAGCGTGGCCGGATTGATCTCCAGCACCTGGTTGGGGAGACCCACATATAGGAGGCCGTTGGGGCCGAGCGCCAGCGCGGTGGCGGCGCCAGTCAGGTTCACGGTCTTGGTAACAGTGGGATTCTCTCCTAGCCCGACCGCCGACAAATAACTCGTGGTAGTGCCGGTCGCGGGGGTGGCGCCGGTGCCCAGAACAAAGGCGGTCTGGCTGTCGTAGTTCACCACCAGGCCGACGATTGCAGCAGATTGGCCGATGGCGACTCCATTCGGTGTCAGGTCTGTGCTGGTGCTGGTGCTGAAGACGTGCAACATGCTCGACGCCGCCAGGAGCCAACTGCCATCCGGAGAGAGCGCGGCGACATTCACGTTGTCAGGAAAAGCACCAATCTGCTGCGTGACACTGAAATCAGGGCCCAGCACGGTGATGGCGGCGCCATTTGTGTTGGATGGCAGGAAATACTGGCTGCCGTCGGCCAGGGGCAACAGCGCAAAGGCATTCGGCGCGGAAAGGGTGGCGACCGGCGAGAGGGTGCTGCTCTCGAAAACTGAGACGGTAGGGTCCGAATTATCCACGCCGGGCAGCAGGACCACATACTGGGCACGCAGGACAGCGGTGGAAAGCGGCAGGCACAGTGACACGTAAAGGCCAAGCTTTCTGAAGAAATCGCGCAAAACGGGACGCTCCCCGCCGCTGTTAGCGCTGAAGTGTTTCTCCTCTGTACGGCAGCGCGGAAAGGCGCGCCCCTTTGCGCTTCTGATCATCAAAATGGAATTCCTTTCCGAACAACGAAAGCCGCGATCTCTGCGGGCCTCCTGGAAGCAGGATGGGGTGGTGCCGGTGAAGTACAATCGTACGCCATCCGCTTCTGAGATGCAAACCTCGGCAGCGATTTAAAGTTGCGCTGTGTTAGACATACTGCAAGCGAATCCGGAACGGTACTACAAGTAAGGCGGCGGGCCAGACCCGCGCAATGGGAGCACCCAGCGCTGCTTTAATTTTGGAGTCCCTCCCGGTATGGCGGCGCGGTAAAAGCACGGCCACTTTTGCGCTTATTGAGCGAGTATGGGGCGCGGTCTACAGCGCCGCCTTGGCCGAGCCCTCCAGCCGGGCTAAGGATATGCGGCATTCAGAGTGCCGGAAGCGATGGCGAGCACGGTGGAAACAGCTTGCCCGTTCACTGTTTCCGTATAGGTCACCGTCGCATCGGTGGGGTCGAGTGACACGGGGGCGGTAAAAGGAAAGATGAGCCAGCCCTTGGCCAGGGTGCCGTTCGGCATGTCGATCATGGCTTTCACCATGATCCTCTGCCTGATGACGATCACCGGCGTCTGCACCTCGAAGACTTCATGGGCGGGATTCCCGAGTCCCAGGGCCAGAAACGTATAGTTGCTCGAAAGAGGAACGGGCGAAGGATCCAGGCCGGTGTGGACGTAGCCCTGCATCGTCAGGTCGATGTAGTCAGCCCATGCCTTGCCATGGGCATGCGGAGCGGTAGCCACGTTCCCGGTGATGGTAACTCTGAAAGGTTCGCCCGCGAGTTTGTACACGTCACTCCCGCTCACCGGTGGAGTGGCGAACTTCCCGGAGACCGTGTACAGAACATTCGGAGCGGCATTTGGATTCTGAGCTGGCAGAGATCCGGTTCTAAGACAGGCCAGGGCGGCAGCAGTCAGGTAGCGAATGAGTTTCATTTTTCACCCTCCCGGTTATGCGTGGTTCAGACGCAAATAACCTATTTGGCAGTCTAGAGTGACCGCCCCAGTCAGGCAAGTTAAGTTTTGGGATCAGGTACTAACTGGTCCTATCGCAGAACAGGGAGGAGTGCTGGACGATACTTACAAGGCAGGGAATGGAAATTAGAGTACGTTATAGCGGAAAGAGAGAGCGCACTCCGGCGTGGCGGAGTGCGCTCGACCTATGTTGAGTTTTACGTCAGTGTCAGTGAGTGACAGCATTCATGCTTCCGGCAGCTACTGCCAGCTTGGTCGCAGCGGTGGAATCCGCGTACTGCACCCGGGTGTCTGACGCATTGAGAGCAACCGAAGCGGTGAACGGTTTGACGGCTACGGTGGACAGGGTTCCCTTCGGCATATGTATGGTCGAGGTAACGGTCAAAGCGAAGCCATCCACGACGATCGGGAAGCCGAACCGGAGCTCGTCATAGCCAGAATTTGTTTGCGACAGAAAAAGGATCGCTTTGTTGCTTTTAATCGGAACCGCCTGCGGGTTGCGGCTGGGATCGACGCCGCCAGCCATATCTACATTATCGTACTCGGCCCAACCCTTACCTGACTTCGCAGGCTTGGTGTTTTCACCGATGAGAAGGTTAATGATAAACGGAGTACCCGCCAGATGGAGCAAGTCATTCCCGCTAACCGGATTAGCAGAGAAGGTGCCCTTAGCCGTGTAGAGCACGTTCGGCGCGCTTTGGGCCGCTAGCTTCTGCGATGCACCTACGCAGAAGAGTGCGGCCGCAGCGAAGGCGACAAACTTCATTCGTTCCTGGTGAAACATTAAAGGATCTCCTCCAGAGATAAACTGATCGCTGTATTTTAGCCAATTTCAAAAACAGAACAAAGTGATACGGTACTGGTACGCCGCTCTGCCGACCGGAGTCAGTTACAAATCGTATGCGCTTATGGAATTCGATACGCATGTCGGGCCAATACCAATACCGTATATCCAAAAGAACTCACGCTTTACTTCTTAAGAGTGGCGGTAAGACTTCCGCTGGCGATTGCTAATGTAGTAGTGTCTGTGCCGTTCGCATAGCTGGCTGTCGCGGTAGCAGGAGCGAGCGTAACCTTCGAGCCGAAAGGATAAATGCGCCAGCCTTTCAGGAAGGTGTTCAACGGCATCTTGATGGTTGCTCTCATGGTGACTTTGGACTTGATAACGGTTACCGGAGCAGCCAGCTCCAGGGCATCGTTAGCGGTGCCAATCGCCAGCGCCATGAATGTGTAGCTACTGGCAATCGGAACTGGTGATGGATCCAGGCCGGTGCCGACCAGACCCTGCAGCTTGAGGTCGGTATATGCCGCCCATCCCGTGCCGGTGGCATGAGGGGCATCTGCCATGTTGGCGGTGACATAGATCTTGAAGGACTCGCCGGCTAATTGGAACAGGTCCGCGCCGCTGAGTTGTGGAGAGGCGAAGGTCCCTTGGGCGGTGTAGATGACGTCGGGTGCTGTGGCTGGCTGAGTGGAGGCCGCCAGATGCCACATCGCGCCGGCAGCCATCACGGCGCCGGTTGCTATGGTCACGGCCCGCATCTTGTGCATGGAAAAGCTGAACATCAATTCCTCCTTTAAAACGCTTAGTAGACTTTGCCTACAAGGTTGTAGAATAACCCATCGGGGGGAGGTCTAGCCCTAGTCAAATGAATCTACGGTACCAGTACTAAAAGGCTCGACCAGCTCCGGGATAGTACCCCACTATCCCGGTGGTAGTGCTCGCTGCGGCGCTGACTTTGGCATTGATCCCGCCGCTCGCGACCGCCAGGGTGGTGGCATTGGTTCCATCCGAATAAGCCACCGTTGCATTGGCAGTGGTGAGGGCGGCCGCCGCGGAGAAGGGACCGATCGCGGTGGTGGTAAAGGTGCCGTGCGGCACCAGGAATTTGGCCGTGATTGTGATCTTCTGCGCTGCCACGCTTACGGGAATGACCATCTCGACCACGTCATAGCTCGGGTTACCGAGCGCAAGGGCGAGAAATGCGTGGGGGCTCGAGAGGTGAATCGGCGAGCGCAACAAAAGGCCGGATACTACGGTGCCAGTCGCCTTGAGGTTGGTATAGGTGGCATAGGTAGGGGCGCTGGTGTTGGGCTTGGTTCCTTCGCTGGCAATCAGGTTAATGCTGAACGGCTTGCCCGCCAGCTTAAACATGTCGGTGCCGCTGACCGGCGACGACGCGAACTTACCCGTGACTGTGTAGCTGATGACTGGCGCGCTCTGAGCACAGAGGCGGGAGGATACAGCGAACCATGCAAGCACGCCCGCCAGGGCTACCACACTCTGCTTCCGAACCTGAAAAAGTAAATTCATTTGCGATCCGCCTCTCCTTAGTCCCGTTTGAAAGTCACTGCTTCTTTTGAGAAGTGTAGATGCACCTCTCATCACCGCGCAAGAAAAGCAGCCCAATGTCGTACCGGTACCGGTAATGTCGGTAAGTTAAGTAGAAACATCGGTCTAAAATAACAACGTGCTCCACGGAGGTGAGAGCACGTTCTAAAGGCCTACCAATAACTCGCTCGCCTACTTAGCAGTAAGAGAGCCGGTCGCGACAGTAAGGGTGGTCGTAGCCGAGGAATCCGAATAAGTCACGGTGCCGCTGGATGGCGTCAACGCAACCCCGTGAGTGAACGGCCAGATCGTAGGTTTCGCCAATGTCCCTTTGGGTACAGTGAACTTAGCAGTGATCATGATGGTTTGCCCGAGCACCGTGACGGGGCTCTGGATCTCAACGGTGTCACTACTGGCGCCCAGTGCGAGAACTACGAAAGTGTGGGTGCTGGTCAGCGGAATGCCCTGGCCCGGAACGAGGCCGGATTGCACGGAGCCCTGCATCTTGAGGCCGGCATAGGCGGCATACCCCTTGCCGCTCTTCACCGGCTTAGCGGACTCGCTGCCGACGATAGCCATCTTGAAGGTATTGCCGGCCAGCTGGAATAAGTCGTTGCCGCTGACAGGCGCCGCGGAAAACTTACCAACCGCCGCATAAGTTACATTGGCTGTTTGAGCGAACAAGTGTACTGATGTCAGGCAGGCCAGTAGCGTCGCCGCGATAGCTGCTGAGCGAATGTTTTTGATGAAAAGCGAAGACATTAAAGTTTCCTCTCGTGGTGGATAGCTAGATACTTTTCAAAGTTTAGAGTGTAAGTCGGATAGAACTCAAGCTTTTGGCTGGTGGGGGGTTTAGTTGGTGTACCAGTACAGGAAAAACAGTGGAAATAAAAAATGGGGCGGCAAAAGCCGCCCCACCAGGGAAACTACAGATCTGGAGTTACTGCGTGGACAACGATGGCCCGCCGACTACATTCGAAGGAGCCGAGAGATTGCCGCTGCCATCCTCGGCGCGGACGAAGTAGAGCGACTGCAGGGAATTTACAGAAGCCTCCGAA
>Ga0335078_10012191_pt1 | contig 12757 bp, 10 predicted proteins | sample Lox_Sample_32_FD_206711 | JGI IMG/M metagenome (GOLD analysis project Ga0335078, IMG submission 206711) | Soil microbial communities from Loxahatchee National Wildlife Refuge, Florida, United States - Lox_Sample_3.2 | ecosystem: Environmental > Terrestrial > Soil > Wetlands | place: USA... | reverse complement strand
GTGGTCTACGTCGGGGACAATGTCCGAAAGGACATGCCGGTGGCCAAGGCGTGCGGGGCTCTGGGTGTCTGGGCTGAGTACGGGACCTACATATCGGCGGAGTATCGAGAGCGGCTCGCCGTCATCTCTGCTCAGGCGGTGACCCGGCGCCACGTGGCGGATGCGGGGCCGGAGCGATGGCCGCTCGCCATCTCCTCCTTCACCCAGGTCCGGGACGTGCTCGAGGGAGCCCGCTGGAGCGGAGTCCGGAGAGGAGCGGCGAAGCGGAGGCGCCGCGCGGCACCCCGGTGAGACCGGCTTCTCACGCCAGGGCGGCGCCTGCGGAGTGGGGGCCTTGACCGGGCACGCCCGGGCCAGATCGTGGCCCGGGGGGCCTGAACCTCGGGTACCATGGTGACGATGGCGGGTGGAACGCGCATCGTGCGCCTCGGCCTCTTTCCCGGGCGGGAGGGGGAGGAGCTGGGGCTCTTTCTCGAGGAAGGGGAGCCGCCGCTCACGGTGCGCATCGACGCCCTTCCGCCGCTGGCAGGCGATACGCTGGCGCGGGTCGAGCGAGAGGTGGCGCGCGCCCGGGAGGTCCTGCACCACCCTCACATCCAGACTCCCGTGGCGCTCGAGCGCATCGACGGCTCCTACCGGCTCGTCCTGGACTACGTGGACGGGGAGTCCCTGAAGGAGATCCTGGAGGTCGGAGGAAGGCTCCCCCCGACTGTCGCCGCCCGGGTCATCCGGGATGCCTGCGAGGCGCTTCACTTCGCCCACGAGGAAGACCATGAGGGAGGCCCCTTCGCCCATGGCTGGCTCCTCCCGGAGAACCTCATCGTCTCGCGCTCCGGCGTCGTCCTCGTCGCCGGATTCGGGGCCGGGGTGGCCCATGCCGTGAAGGACCTGCTCCCCTGGCAGAGCCCGGAGCAGGTGCTTGGGGGGCCGCGCGCGGCCTCCCGGCACAGCGACATCTACGGGCTGGGCCTGGTCCTCCACGCCTGCCTGGCGGGCGAGAACCCCTTTGCTCGGGAGCCAGACCCGGAGGTGGCGATCCTCTCTTTGCCCCCGCCTCCGCTCGAGCCCTTCGGGGTCCCGCCGGCCCTGGCCGCCGTTGTCCGGCGCGCGCTCGCCGTCAAGGCCGCCGACCGCTTTCTGAGCGCCGAGGAGATGGGCAGCGCACTGGAGGCGGCGGGCGCGGTGGCCTCCCCGGGCGCGGTGGCCGCTTGGGTGGAGTCCTTGTTCCCGGCCGGTATGGGATTGCGGGCCTTGCGCCAGCGGGCGGTCGACGCCGCCGCGGAGGCGGCCCGGGGGCAGGGCAAGAGCCCCCGCCCGGACGGGGCCGAGGAGGTGAGCGACGAGCTCATCCTGCTCGACGCCGCATCGCGCGCCGGTCAGGCCGAGCCCGAGGAGGAGCTTCAGTCCGGCCAGTTCCAGTACGTCGCCCCGCCGTTCCCGCCGCCGCTCTCGAGCATCGTCGCCCCTGCCGATATCCTCGGCGAAGCTCCCCCGGCGCTGCGCGTCCCCCCGCGCTTTCCGGTTCTGGCGCCGCCCCCCGCCCCCCGTCCCCCTCCGGCGGCGCCCCCGCCCGCGTCGGCGGCAGGCCTCCTCGAGGCGTCGCCCGGCGGCCCAGGTCCGGTTCGCCGGCGCGTCCTCTACGGAGCGGCAGCGCTCGTGGCTGCGGCGGGGCTCACCCTGGGCTGGTGGCTGGCCTCGCCCGGAGCGACCCCGGAGGTACAGCTCGCCGCTCCCCCGGCCCCAGTCCCCGAAGGGGATCGGGCGGCGGAGCCCGCGCAGCCCATACACGTCCCCCAGCCTCCGCGGGCGCTGCCTACCTCGAGCGTTCGCCCGCCTCGCGGGGCCGCCGCCGCGCGGCCGGTGCTCGACGTCACCTCCAGCGAGCCCGGAGACGTCCTCGTCGACGGGAAGAGCGCCGGCCCGGCCCCCCTCTCCCGGAACGTCAAGATGGGTCGCCACCAGGTGCGGCTCGTGAACCGCAACCTGGGGCTCGATGTCGTCCGCTCCGTCGAGGTACGGGCCCCGCGCACGGCGCTCTCCATAGACGTGGGCAAGGGACGACTCACCGTCAACGCCCCCGTCGGTGCCGAGGTTTCGCTCGACGGGCGACCTCTGGGAAGGGGTCTCGTCCGGGACATCGAGATCTGGGAGGGTCGCCACTGGCTCACCGTCACGCTCGGCCCCGCCCGCCACGAGCACCAGTTCGAGGTGGGGGCAAAGCAGACCTATGAGTACGAGGTCACCGCCGGCCTACAGTGAGCGGTAGGCCCGGGCGACGCTCCCAGGTTACCAGTGTCCCCAGCGTCTCCGCAGGATCCACTCGCCGCCACAGGCCGCCGCTAGGAGAGCCAGGTACCACCAGCGGTTCCAGATCGGCACGTCCTGGCGCCGACCCACCTCGACCACCTCGGGGTCGGTGAGCCGAAGGTCGGGCAGGCCGCGGCGCGGGAGTGAGGTGAAGGTGCCCCCGGTCGAGTCGGCGAGCTCGCGCAGGAGCTCGGGGCGCGGCGCGGCGTCCGAGTCCTCCGGGCCACTCGAGCGCACGGAGACCGCGGCGGAGGCCTGTTCGGGCGCAAAGCCGGCGCGCTCTGCCTTGGCGACGACCTTGTAGGCGCCTGGCGGCGGGGAGCGCATCTCGAAGCGCGCGACGCCATCCGCCCCCGAGACGCCGTCTCCGTGGTCCACGACCTTGCCTTCGTCCGAGATGATCTCGGCAGAGACCTTCGTCCCGGGTGCGGGTCCATAGTCGGGGCCGCGGACCGAGACGGAGAGGCTTACGGGTTCGCCCGGTTCGACGGTCGGCCGGTCCGGCTGCACCTGCAGGGGGGTGAGCGCCGGGTCGCGCACGAGCCAACGGAGCGCGTTGTTCCAGAACCTCTGGTAGGCGCGGTTGCCCTTGCCTTCCTCGGCGGCGACGAAGCCCCAGTACCAGGCGCCATCGGTGGTCACGGCGAGCGTCCGGCCGGCCCCCACCTCGCGGACGGCCACCACGACCGCCGGCGCGCCGTTGGCGAGGACCGAGGGCGCCTCGAGCAGCACCCGCGCTCCCGACTCGGCAGGGAGGGGAAGCGTCAGGTTGAGCCCGGGCAGCGGGGGAAGAGCGTTCCAGGCAAGCTCGTTCGGGCCCTCCCCGGGCACGAGACTCGTCACCGGGTGGCGCCGGCCCTCCGCGGTCAGGCGGGGCCGGAAGGACTCGACCGTGGAGCTCAGCCCCTCGGCCGGATCCACCGCGAGTATCTCGGCGAGGGGCGTGCTGGCGTAGTGTCCCTCGCCGAAGCTTTGGTCGCCCCCCACCATGGCGAAGGCGCCGCCGCCCCGGACATAGTCGCGGAGGTTCGGCAGGTAGCGTTCGATGTCGAGCGCGCGATAGGGCTGGTAGGCGAAGTTGACGAAGAGGACGGCGTCGAAGGTCCGGAGCTGGTCGCCGAGGATCTCCGCGACCGGGAAGGGGATGAGGGAGAGGTCCTCCTGGGGCCCGGGGTTGTCGCTGCTCGTTCGCAGGATGAAGAAGCTCACCAGGTCCACGTTCGGGTCTTGCTTCAGCAGGCCTCGCAGGAAGCGAACGTCCCAACTCGGGCGCCCGGCGACGAGCAGGACGCGCACCCGATCGCGAATGACCCGAAGGACGAAGGAGCGGGAGTTGTTCTCCGCTACCGCTTCTCCCGGCAACACCGGGGCGGCCACGGTGAAGACGAACGTCCCGGCCGTGTCGGGGGCGAAGGTGAGGGGGACCGTGTACCGCTCCTTGCCCGGTTCCAGGTGGACGGTGGCCTGCGCCACCACCGCCCCCTCCCGCTTCAGGACCACGCTCACGTCCTCGCTGCCGAAACCTCGGGCCCGCAGCGTCGCCTCGACGGTGAGCTTGTTGCGCACGAAGGCGAAGTCGTCCACCGCCACCCGTTCCACCGCCAGATCTCTCGGTGCCTCGCCGCCCACGGCGACGGCGTTCACGGGCACTCCCAGGGCTCGCAAATCGGCGCGCGCCTGGGGAGAGAGGCCGTCGGACAGTGCACCGTTGTCGGCGCCGTCGGAGACGAGCAGGATCCCGGCGAGGCGCCTCCCGGAGGCGTTCGTCCCTCCGGCCGCGGCCCGGATCGCGGCGAGGAGGTCCGTGCGCTCCCCCGAGGCGGGCCCCCCGCGAGCCAGCGTAGACAGGTCGGCCGGCCACGCGTCCTTGTCGAACCCGTAGCTCTCGAGCGAGACCTCGCCCCCCAGGCGCTCGAGTTCTGGCTTGGCGTCCGAGAGGAAACGGGCCACCGCCTCGGTGCGCGGCTCGCCGCCCGGTTCTCGCGGGAAATTCATGGAGCGGGACCGGTCCACGAGCACCGCGAGTCGGTTTTTCACTCGCGCCGTCTGGAGGAGTTGCACCGCCGGCTCCGCGACCAGGAAGAGCAGAGAGAGTGCTGCCAGGGTCCGCAGCGCCAGGAGAGCGGCCCGGCGGACGACGCGGGGCTCCCCGCGCAGCCCTCGCCAGGCGAGCAGGAGCGCCGCCGCTGCCCCAAGGGCCAAGAGTGCGAGCGCCCAGTGCGGCCAGGGGGCGAGGAACGCCACGCGCCAGGCGTTGTAGGGGGTGCCCACGACTAGGCCACCGCGGCCGACTCGGAGAGGGGAGGGCGTCCGGGCACGCGTCTAGCTCCGGCGCTTCAGGATGAAGGGCAGGTGCACGGCGTCGTCCTTGTAGTCCGTGCATAGCGCGTACATGGCGATGTTCACTCCCAGGCGAAAAGCGGTCTCCCGCTGCGCCTCGCCCCCGGGCGAACAATCGTATTCCCACTCGCCGAGCGGCCCGCGCGCCCAGGCGCCGCCGAGGTCATTCTGCGAGTACACCACGGCGAGCCGTCCCGAGACGACCTGGCCTTCCAGCCAGGGCTTGGTGAGCACGCGGCCGCCCTGGTGATCGAGGAGGTAGAAGCTCTTGTAGAGCACGTGCTCTCTCGGCACGCGCCCCAGGGGGGAGGCCGGCAGCAGCCGCTGCAGCTCTCGCCTCACTGAGGCGTCGAACCCGTCCCCGTCCGAGCCATCCGCAGCGTCGACGAGGAGGAAGCCGCCGTACTGCAGGTGCCGCCGGAGCGCCGCGATGTCCGGCTCGGTGAAGGGCGGCAGCGCGCCGTCGCCGGCTAGGTAGAGCATGGGAAGCGTGTGGAGCCCAGGCTGGTCCAGGCGGAGGGGGGTGGCGTCGCCGGCGGCCTCGATGCTCGTCCGCTGGGTGAGTTCCCAGCAGAGGCGCCGGATGGCGGAGGGCCTCGGGTTCCAGCGGCCGCCGTGCTCGATCTGCCCGATGGCGAGCCGGGAGGACTCCCCCATCGCCAGGGCCTTCCGGGGCAGCGAGAGCGCGCCGGCCCCGAGAGCAGCCATCTTTAGAAAGGTCCGGCGGCGCATGGGTGGCGATGGGGAACTTCCCAGGGCGGCGTGGAATTCCGCCCCCTTGGCATCGCGAGCCTACCATCTCCTCTGGTAGATTGCCCCGGTGGGGAGAAAGGACCCGAAGAGCAGTCCGGCCGGCCGCCTGGAGGCGCTCTTCCAGGCCGGGGATTGGCATGCGGCGCGAGCCGAGGTCAGGCGCCTGCGCGCGCCCCCGGGCGAGGTCGCCCCGGCGGTGGAGGCGGTGGCAAGGCGCATGCGTCCGGACGAGAGCGCCGTGTGGGCGGCGAGCCTGGGGGCGGCGCTGCTCATGGCCGTCGCCGTCCTGGGGCTCTTCCTGAGGTGGAAGTGACGCTCCCGGCGCTCCCCGCCGGCGCGGAGGAGTTCGCGAGCTTCACGGCGGCGCTCGCGGCGGAGGTGGTGAGGGCACCGTGGCCGGTCGCGGCCCTGCTTCTCGTCCTGGGGCTCGTCCAACTCGCTGCCGGGGCCCGCCTGCGACGACCCATCGCCGTCGTCGGCGGAGCCGCCGTCGGGGCACTGGCGGGGGCTCTCTTCCGCGAGCCACTCGGGCATCTCACCGGACTGTCCGAGCCGGCGGTCCAGGGCGTCGCCGCTGCATTGGCCGCCGGCCTATGCGGGGCCTTCCCGACCCTCTTCCCCATCGCTGCGGGTTCCCTGCCGGGTGCCTTCGCGGCTGCCGCCCTGGCCCCCAAGGAGCAGCGCCTCGCGGCCTGGGGGCTGGGAGGGGCGGCCGGGGGAGCGGCCGGCTGGGTGCTCGCCCGCTGGGTGGCGGCCGCAGTGGCCTCCTCCACCGGGGCTTTCGCCGTGTCCCTGGGGATCGCCGGAGTGCTCGAGCACCTCGGTGCCGGCCCGAAGTTGGCCGGGCATCCCGCCTTCCTGCTCGCGCTCACCGCGGTGCTCTCGATCGCCGGCTTCGCCCATCAGCTGCCGAGCGCTTGGCGGCGGGCGACCCCTGCCGTCAGGGGCACAGCCGCCGCCTCGCCCGGCGCGGCGGAGCTGCCGAAGGAAGGGGAACTCGAGGACTAGAGCGGCTCGATGCGCAGGTTGTCGAAGAACAGGTCGGCGTCCCAGGAGGAGAAGGCGAACCGGTCGTGTCCCTCCCCCTTGAGGGGGCTCGGGTCGGAGAACGAGAGGAAGAGCTCTCCGTCCACGTACCAGCGCAGCTCGTTCCCGCGGCGCTCCAACCGCATGTGGTAGGTCCTCCCGACCACCACCTTCCGGTCGGAACGCTCCTGGCGATCGGCCCCGTGCTCGTCCAACCGGGCGATGGCGGAGACCTGGTTGCCCCAACCTCCGAAGATGAGCACGTACCCGGAGCCGTGGTCGCGGCCGTTGCCGAAGACCTCGAACTTGATGTCTCCGCTGCGAGACTCACTGCGGGCGTCGAACTCGATGGAGACATCCGGCGGCAGCCGCATCCGAAGCCAAAGCGGGTTGTTGCGGGACGCCGGGGACCAGAGCTCGCCGTGCCGGATCTGCCACTGCCCCCCGGCCGACCACCAGTCCGGGCCGACGCGCTGACGCTGGAAGTCGTCCGAGTGGCCCGGCCCCAGAACGGTCGCGGCAGGTTCTGCGCGCAGGTACCACTGCAGGAAGGCCAGGTTGGCGGCCAGGACGGAGGCGGCCACCGCCGCGAAGCCGACCGGGGAGAGCGGGCGAGACCGACCGCTGGGCACCCCCGGTTGGGCTGACTTGGTCGGGGCAGCGTCTTCCACGGTCTCACTCGGCCGGGCCGAGCAGCTCAAAGTCCGGGATCTCCTGCTTCAGGTACTCCCGAAGCCTCGCGGTGAGCTTGGCCTCGATCTGGCGCGCGCGCTCGCGGGTGAGGCCGAACTCCGCGCCGATCTCCTGGAGCGTCTTGGGCTGGGTACCCTCCGGGGGCAGGAGGCGCTTTTCGAAGATGGCGCGCTCTCGTGCGTCCTTCAGGGTGGCGGCGAACGCCCCCAGCTTGTCGCGGAAGAGGTGATGGAGCTGGGCGTCTCCGAGGGTCACGTCCGCCGGCGCGGCGGTGTCCTCCAGGGTGGCGAGCCGCGTGGAGGCCGAGTCGCCTTCCTCTCCGCGCAGGGGCGCGTCGAGGGAGAGGTCGTCGCCCGCCATGCGGGCGGTCATCTCGGTGACGTCCTTCTCGTCGACGCGAAGGTTGCGCGCGAGAAGGCGTGGCGTGGGGTCGATACCCCGGGCGGCGAGCCGCTGCCTCTCCTTCGCCAGGTTGAAGAAGAGCTTGCGCTGCGCCTGGGTGGTGCCGAGCTTCACCTGGCGCCAGTTCTCCATGATGAAGCGAATGATGTAGGCGCGGATCCACCAGGCCGCGTAGGTGCTGAGTTTCACTCCCTTGAAGGGATCGAACTTCTTCACCGCTTGCATGAGCCCGACGTTCCCTTCCTGGATGAGGTCGAGCAGCTGGAATACCGACCGGTGGTACTCGCGGGCGATCTTCACGACGAGCCGTAGGTTGGCGGTGACGAGCTTCCAGGCCGCATCGCGGTCTCCCGTCTCCGCGTAGCGGACGGCCAGCGCGTGCTCGTCCTCACGGGAGAGCACCGAGTGGCGCGCCACCTCCTCCATGTAGGCGCGCAGAGCGTCGTAGCGGACGAGGCCGCCGCCGCTCCGCGCCGCGGGGACGGCTCGAGGTTCCGCGCCCGCAATCTCGTCCCTCTCCCGCTCGGCGAGCGCCGTGGTCGAGGGAGGCGGGACCGGCTCCGGAACATCCGTCTCACCTGGCTTTACGTCTTCGCTCACTCGAGCTCGGCTCCGAAAGGCGCGGGAATTTCCGGGGTTGCGGGAGGTTGTGATATACAGCAACCGCCTTGGTTGCAAGGCGCGACCGGCGCATGGCGGGTTCGCGTCACGGCGCGAACGCCGCTCCCGGGAGCGGCGCCCACGCAGTGCCAGCGAGCCGCCGCCATGCGCCCCTTGAAAAGAAGAGGTGACTGGTGGGCGAAGTCGCTCCAGTGATCGGGTCCTCCGAGGCCCGCTCCGATTACGTTTCCGAAGGTTCGTTCGACGAGATGGGGCTTTCCGAGCCAGTGCGCCGCGCCATCGCGGAGCGCGGGTACGTTCACCCCACCCCAGTGCAGAGCGCCACGGTGCGGCCGATCCTGGACGGCCGCGACGTCATCGTGCGCTCCAAGACGGGCACGGGGAAGACGGCTGCCTTTGCCATCCCCACGCTGGAGAAGATCCCGGAGGGCCGCGGCCGTCCCTCGGCGCTGGTGATGACGCCTACCCGCGAGCTGGCGCTCCAGGTGGCAGACGAGTTCGAGGCCCTCGCCAAGCACAAGAAGCTGCAGGTGGTGGCGATCTATGGCGGGGCCTCCATGAACGACCAGCTCGAGGCGCTGCGCCGGGGCGCCGAGATCATCGTCGGCACGCCCGGACGCATCTACGACCACATCCGCCGGCGGACGCTCGATCTTTCGGGGTGCATGGTGTGCACCCTGGACGAGGCGGACGAGATGCTGAACATGGGATTCTTCGAGGAGGTGACGAGGATCCTCGACCACCTTCCCGACGCATGCCAGCAGCTGCTCTTCTCGGCGACCGTCCCCGCCGACATCGAGCAGATCATTCGCGAATACCTGACCGACCCGGCCACCATTCTGCTCTCCGGCGACGAGTACCGCGTCGACAACATTCGCAACGTCCTCTACCACACCAATGAAGGTTACCCGAAGCCGCGCAACCTCCTCTACATGATCGAGATGGAGCAGCCGGACTCGGCCATCGTCTTCTGCAACACCCGCTCGGACACGTCGCTTGTGACCGCGGTCCTGAACCGGAACGGCTACGACGCCGAGCTCCTGAACGGGGACCTGCCCCAGCAGGAGCGGGAGCGGGTGATGGCCAAGGTGAAGCGCGGAGAAGTCCGCTTCATGGTGGCGACCGACATCGCTGCCCGAGGCATCGACATCTCCGACCTCTCGCACGTAGTGAACTACTCTCTCCCAGAGGACCCGGCCGTCTACCTGCACCGCGTGGGCCGGACGGGGCGTATCGGGAAGAAAGGGACGGCGCTCTCCCTCGCCACCGGAGCCGAGGGCATCACCCTCGGCGTCCTGCAGAAGAAGTTTGGCATCGCCTTCGAGGAGAAGCAGATGCCGACGCCGGAGGACGCGCGGAAGCAATGGACCGAGCGTCACCTCCACGAGCTCAAGGAGGGAATGAACGCCTCCATCTTCGAGGGCTTCCTCCCCCTCGCCCAGGAGCTCCGCGGCCGCCCGGACGGAGACCAGCTGGTGGCCTTCGCTCTCAAGTACTTCTTCTCCCATCACCGCATCGAGAAGGTTCAGGACCTCGCCAAGGCCGCGCACAAGAAGGAGGAGCACGAGCGGCGCGAGCACCGGGGGGAGGCTCAGGGGCGACGCGACCCTTCCAGCGGCCGCCGCGGACGCCGAGAAGGTCGGGAAGGTCGGGAAAGCCGGGAAGGTCGGGAAAGCCGGGAGGGCCGGGAGGGCCGGGAGGGCCGGGAGCGGCGCGAAGAGCCGCGGGAGCCCCGGCAGCGAGAAGTGGTGGTGGACACTCGCCTACCCAGCGAGGCAACGCCGGCCGCTGGCGCCGCAAGCGAGGACGCCGAGCGTCCAGGGCGCTCCCGCATCTTCCTCAATATGGGCGAAGCGGACGGAGCGAACGAAGCCAAGGTGCGCACGGTGGTGGGAGAGCTCGTTCCGGGCCTGGAGCTCCTTTCCGTGGCGCTGCGCCGGAGCCACTCCTTCCTCGAAGTGAGGCCGGAGGATCTGGAGCGGGCCCTCGGCGGGCTAAACGGCCGGGAAGCTCTCGGCAAGGCGCTCTCCGCCGAGAAGGCTCGCCGCCGCAGACGCTGAGCCCGTGGCAGGTCCGCCCGTCTCCTTGACGCCGCTTAGGCGAGCGGGGCGGAGTCGAGTCGCGCGCGAGCCGGGCCGATCTTGGTCTCGAAGTCGCCTCGCCACTCCGCCCGCACCGGCTCGCCTCGCGGCGCCTGGATGAGGAGCGGGTTCACGAACACGCCGCCGTGCCGCACTGCGTAGTGGAGGTGCGGGCCCGTGGCGAGCCCGGTGTGGCCGACCCGCCCGAGCACCTGCTTCTGGGTGACGCGCGAACCGGCGGCCACGCTGACGGACGAGAGGTGGCAATAGACCGTCTCGTACCCGTTGCGGTGGCGTACGGAAACGGCGAGGCCGCAGTCGCCGCTCGCGCCGGCCTTGGTGACGACCCCGTCCCCGACCGCCCACACGGGGGTTCCCTCCGGCGCGCCGTAGTCGACGCCTTGGTGGGCGCGCACATACTGGAGCAGCGGATGGCGGCGGTTGCCGAAGCGCGAGGTGATGTTCACGTACGGGACCGGGGCGCGGAGGAAGCCGCGCTTTGCGCTCTGTCCGGCCTCGTCGTAGTAAGCGGTCTCGCCCGATGGATCCGTGTAGCGGAACAGCCGCTTCCGCCCGGTTGCGCCGCCATCGTATTCGGCGGCGAGCACGTCGCCGTAGCGAAGGAACCGACCATCGGCTCGAACGCGCTCCACCACCACCTTCAGGACGTCGCCCTTGCGGACGTCTTGGTAGAGGTCCACGTCCCAGGCGAGGACGTCCGAGACCGCGGTAGCGAGGCTCGGCTCCTCGCCGCCGTCTCGGAGCGCGTCGTAAAGCGAGGAGCGGATGGTGACATCCACCCGGGCCACCTCCCGGATGAGTTCCACCGCTCGCCTCTCGGCACACAGCCCAGCCTGGCACGGCCTTACCGAGATCTCGTCGGCGGGGCCCTGTCTCCAGCTGAGCGCGTGCAAGCTCCCATCCCGCTCGCGCCGTTCCAGACGAACCTGATCTCCGGGCCTGACCTTGCGGGACGGCAGGAGCTTTTCGAGGGCCGCGATCGCGGCCCGAAGCTCGGGGCCGGTGAGCCCTAAGGCGCCGAGGGTCTGCGTCGGGGTCTCGTTGCGAGCCACTTTGGCCGAGACCACCCGGAAGCGCTCCGGAGCGGGCGCGGGCGCCGTGGCCGTCGCCATGGCCGACGGAGGGGCGGGCAAAGGGGCAGCCGCAGGAGGTGATGGCGCGACGCCGAGCATCCCGGCGAGGCAAAGCGCGGCCGCGGCGGAGCCGACGGCGAGCCACGGCCAAACAGTTCGGCGGCGGGCGGCGTGAAGGTCGTGGAGGCCCATCGAGAAGTTTCGAAATCTAGCGGTACCGGTAGGGAAAGGGAAGGAATCCCCTGGGCAGCGGCGCCGATCGCGAGACCGGCGCGCCTCCTGGGAGCGGGCCGGCGGCTGCCGCGCGACTCCGGCCAGCCGCCCCCGCTTCCGCCTGCTCGTCCGGAAGACAAGGTCAGGCGCGGCGTCGGATGAGCTCTCGCGATCCGGCGGCGTCACCCCTCGCTTGCGTGCACGGTGAGTACGGGAACCGTCGACAGGCGCACCACTTTTTCTGCCACGCTCCCCAGGGCTGCCCGGGCGACTCCGCGCCGGCCATGGGTGCCCATGACGATGAGGTCGTACCCGCCCGCGGCGACCTCCAGAATCAAATCGGAAGGGAACCCGACCCTGAAGAGGCCTTCGATGCTGGGATAGCGCGCCTTCGTCTCGCGGATGAGCTGGTCCAGGCGCTCCTCTCCGGCCGCGGAGACCGGCGTGTGGGAATAGGCCAAGGTGCTGTCCACGCCCGCATAGGCGTGAGCGGGTACCTCGTGGACGTAGAGGATGGTGAGGCTCGCTCCGCAGACTCGAGCGAATTCGATGGCGACGCCGAGCGCTCTCTCCGCGGGCGCTCCGAAGTCGAACGGGACAAGGATTCGCCGGAACATCTTCCAGGCCCCAAAGGCACCGCTACTGTACGCCGCAGTCCGAGCTCCTCCATCGAGAATCTTGGGTCCGGCTCGTGCCTCTCGCGGGCTGCCCCGAGAGGGATTCCGCGAGTGGAAGTGCCGTCGAGTCCCGCGCGCTGTGCTTTCGGAAGCGGCGGCTCACTCTGCACCCGCCGGGACCGGAGCGGGGGGAGGACCGCGGGGCCGTGCGCTGGGCTCGCCGCCGCCCGTGCCCCCCTTCCCTAAGGCACGAGGGGGGAGGCGAGCACCATCGCCGAAGGCCGAGACTCGCGCCTTTTGCGAAATGCGAGAGATCTCGGGAAACAAAGGCCGCAGCGATGACCCGATCGAGCCAACCCGCACCTGGGGTCACAAAGTCGTGGGACTCCTCGTGCCTGCAGGGTATGCGAACCTGTGAAGAGGTCGTTCTCGCCCTGCGCGCTCAGTGAAGGACTCCGGGACGACGCGCCGAGGGGGGCAATCGCCGAGGGAAGCAACCCCTCGACCACGAGCCACGGCGCGCCTCGCGCTCCTCCAGGCGGCGAAAGTCCACGGAGCCCGAAAGGTGGCGGTGGAAGACGTTCGCCCAAGCCGCAGACGCATTGGACCT
>Ga0335078_10012190_pt1 | contig 12758 bp, 10 predicted proteins | sample Lox_Sample_32_FD_206711 | JGI IMG/M metagenome (GOLD analysis project Ga0335078, IMG submission 206711) | Soil microbial communities from Loxahatchee National Wildlife Refuge, Florida, United States - Lox_Sample_3.2 | ecosystem: Environmental > Terrestrial > Soil > Wetlands | place: USA... | reverse complement strand
AGCTTGGTCACCGTGGAGTACACGGGCAGCGCCACCGTGCCGTCGGGCAGCGTGCGGGTCTCGTAGGCGACGTCCCTGCCGTGGCCGCTCACCTGCGGCCGTGCCGGGGCGAAGACCAGCTCGGGCGGCTGATCTGGCGTCATCAGGCTGCCCCCTCCGTACGCGTCCGTGAGCCACGTCTGGCAGGCCAGACGCCATCATTCTCCAGCCCGGTGCTCGGGGTCGGCCGCTGCAGGCCCGGAAAACGCTGCACGCGTGGGCAGGGCCTGGCCTGCGAGCGCGGCCCGCACGCTGCCGGCGGCGGCGCCGAGCGCCTTGGCCGCCGCGTCTGGCTCCAGGCCGGACAGCAGGCAGAGCAGGGCGAGCCGCAGGTCGCCGCCGCACAGGGCGAGTTGGGACCGGCAGGCTGCCTCGTCCGCCCCCGAGGCCTCGACCAGAATCCGCACCTGGCGAGCACGCAGCTTCGCGTTGGCGCCGGATAGCGACACCATAAGGTTCGAGTAAGTGCGCCCCATCCGCACCATCGCCGCCGTGGACAGCGCGTTCAGCAGGAACTTCTGCGCAGTGGCAGCCTTGAGCCTGGTGGACCCGGCAATGGCCTCCGGCCCAGTGTCCGCGACGACCACGTAGTCGGCCAGCCCGGCGATCGGGGCGACCGGATTGCTGCTGACCAGCACCGTGACGGCGCTCGCCAGCCGCGCCGCGCGCAGCGCGCCGGCCACGTATGGAGTGCGGCCGCTCGCCGTGATCCCGACCGCGACGTCCCCAGCGGTCACCGAGCCGGCGTCCCGGGCGCCGAGCGCGGAGTCGTCCTCGGCGTCCTCGATGGCGCTGCCGAGCGCCCGGTCGCCGCCGGCGTGGTGCGCGATGAACACGCCCCGGTCCAGCCCGAAGGTCGGGACGATCTCCGCCGCGTCCAGCACCGCCATCCGCCCGGATGTGCCTGCGCCGAAGTAGTGCACCTGCCCGCCGGCGCGCACGCACTCCACGACCTTGTCGACCACGGTGGCGAGTACCGGCAGGGCGCTCGCCACCGCACCGGGGACGGTTGCATCCTCGGCGTTCAGCAGCCGCAGCACCTCTTCGGTGGGCACCGTGTCGATGTCGGCCGTCCGCGGGTTGCGCTGCTCGGTGCGCGGGGCGTCTCGCAGCGCTGCCAAACCGCCCGGGCTGTCGCCCTGCATCTCAGCTGACAAGACCTAGCCTCCGCTCCACGTTGGGTGGCCCCCACCCGCCTTGCCGGCATTCGAGCACTCGGACGTCGGTAGCAAATATCCATGCGCCGTTGTTTCGATGTCAATAACTGACATAATCATAGACGTGATCATCGGGCCGTCACCGAGCGCGTCGGCGCACACCCCAGAGACCCTGATCGCGCACATCCGAGCGCTTGCGCCGAATCTCGCGCCGGCCGAGCAGAGGGTCGCGGCGGAGGTCGCGGAAGATCCGGCGGCCGCGGCGGCCAAGACGATCTCGGACCTGGCCGCCCAGTGCCGCACCTCCGGCGCCACCGTCCTGCGGTTCTGCCGGGCGGTGGGCTTCGACGGCTATCGCGAGCTGCGGCTCGCGCTGGCCGCTGCGGCGCAGGCCGCGAACGCCGATGGCGAGCGCGCGGTCGGCAGCGACATCGGCCCGCGTGACTCGCTCGGCGAGATCGTCAAGAAGATCACCTACGCCGACGCCAGGGCGGTCGAGGAGACCGGCGCCCAGCTGCGGCCCGCCTCCCTTGGCGCGGTGGTCGACGCGGTCGTCAAGGCACGCCGGGTGGACATCTACGGCGTCGGCGCGAGCGCGTTCGTGGCAATGGACCTGCAGCAGAAGCTATACCGGATCGGTTACCTGGTCTACGCCTGGCCGGACCCGCACAGCGCGGTCACCTCGGCCGCGCTGCTCGGCCCGCAGGACGTGGCGATCGGCATCTCGCACACCGGCACCACCGAGGACACGATCGCGAGCCTGGCCGAGGCGCACCGGTGCCACGCGGTCACGGTGGCCATCACGAACTTCCCGGGCTCGCGGATCGCGTCGGTGGCCGACCACATGCTGACGACCGCGGTGCGCGAGACCACGTTCAGGTCTGGCGCGATGGCCAGCCGGATCGCCGCGCTGACCGTGGTCGACTGCCTGTTCGTCGCCGTCGCGCAGCGCAACTTCCGGCAGACCATGCGCGCGCTCGAACAGACCTACGCGGCCGTTCAGGCCCGGCGGTAAGCCCTGCAGCTACTCTCCCAGCGGCCGGCCTGGCGGTCCGCGCCGACGATACCGCGTGCGCCGCGGCCGGGCCGGCAGCCACCGCCCACGCAGCCACTGCGCGAGCAGCGCGCCCGGTTCCCGGGCATGTTAACAATATGCAACATGTCGCCTATTGACGAAACTTAGCGTTACAACTGTAAAATTTTTTCGCAGGTCGCGGCCGAGGCGGCGTCTTGTGTCTCACCAGTCCGAAAGACAAGGACCGCGTGGTCCCACCGACCCGGTACCCCCCGTCGTCAGAGCAGGTGTCACATGAGCATCCGAAGACTCAGATCCCTGTCGGTGCCGCTGGCGATCGCGGCATCAGCCTCGCTGCTCGCCGCGTGCTCGTCGTCTGGATCGGCCAGCGGCAGCAGCAACGCCACGTTCACCACCATCGGCTACACCACCGTCATCACGCCGGGCGCGCCGATGAACCCGTTCAACGCGACGAACAACGTGTTCCCCACCTTCGACGCGATGCAGCTCGGCTGGAACGCGGGCAACTCCGCCAACCCGAACCAGGAACTCCCCGGGCTCGCCTCCTCCTGGTCGCTGTCGTCGAGCGGCACGTCGCTGACCGTGCACCTGCAGCCTGGCGCCAAGTGGTCGAACGGCAAGCCCGTCACCGCCACAGACGTGGTGGACTCGGCGGCGATCTGGTTCTGCCAGGGCGCCGCGCAGGTGTACAACCTGGGCAGCGTCACCGCCGACAGCTCCAGCACGGTGACGCTCACGGAGGCCCCGGGCGCGCACAACAACCTGTTCGAGACCGTGCTGGGCGGCGCGTCCGGCGCTGCGACGCAGTGGATCGTGCCGTCGTTCGAGTACGGAAGCCTGCTGCCGTCCACCATCTGGTCGACGATCAAGGCCAGCGAGGGGACCGGCTCGGCCGCCACCGCCGCGACCGCCACGCTGACCAGCCTGGCCAAGAAGATCGACGCCTTCGCCCCGAAGACCGACATCTCCGCCGGGCCGTTCTACATCAAGCGGCTGAACAACAGCCAGGCACTGCTGGTGAAGAACCCGGACTTCTACGCCTCGGGCAAGATCCACGTCGGCACGGTGATCATGGAGCACCAGAGCAGCACCCAGCAGATCGTCAGTTACCTGGATGCCGGAACGCTCGACGCCGCGCCATACACGGCCATGGCCACGAACGTGTACAAGCAGGTCGTAGCCGCGGGGAACACGGCGGTGCGGATGCCCTCGCTGGTCGCGTCGGCGCTGACCTTCGACGAGCAGGTCGCGCCGTACAACAACGTCGCGGTGCGCCAGGCACTGGCGTACGTGATCGACCGCAGCGCGGTGCAGAAGGTCGGCGAGCCCACCAGCGGCAGGCCATCGACGACGATCACCGGGGCGGTCTCGAGTGCGCTGCCCGACTACCTCACCTCCACCCAGCAGGCCAGCCTGAACCCGTACTCGCCCAGCACCGCCAAGGCGACATCGCTGCTGAAGGGCGCGGGGCTCACCCTGAAGAGCGGCCGGTGGTACCTGCCGAACGGCAAGCCGTGGACGATCACGCTACCGGTGCCGCAGGGCTTCGCCGACTGGCAGTCGGCATCCTCGGTGATCAAATCCGAGCTGACCAGCTTCGGCATTCCGACGACCGTCACGGGCGGGCCGGCCTGGACCAGCTACCAGCCCAACCTGTTCACCGGCAAATACCCCGTCGGCTGGTGGCTGATCGCGCTCGGTCCCGGTGCCTACGATACGTTCGCCCGTATCTACGGAACCTACGACGGGTACGTCCCGGCAGGAGCCACGGTGAACCGGTACCCGGCCGGAAACGCGGCGGCGGACAACTTCCTCGATACCCCGAACACCGTGACCGTCCCCGGGCTGGGATCGGTGAACCCGGGCCAGCTCACCTTCCAGCTGAGCCAGCTCAACCTCAACACCGCCTCCGGCCTGGCACAGCAGAAGGCGATCGCCGCGAAGGTGATACAGGCGGTCAACTACGAGGTTCCGGTCATTCAGCTCTGGGACTACATTGACGTCCAGTTTGTGAACAACAAGCGGTTTACCGGCTGGCCGACCAATGACGCGATCGTCGGCCAGGACCCCGGGGTGTGGATGGCAGACGGCTACGTTCGCGCCAAGTAGGCACCGTCAGGGTCCGGGGCCGCGCCCCGGACCCTGACCCTACGATGACGACGGCACGAGCGAAAGGCGGCGCGGTGCGGCTGGCGCGACTGCTCGCGGCGAAGGCCGTCACTGGCCTGGTCATGATCTGGGTCGTCGCCTCCGCGATGTTCTTCCTGGTCCTGGAGATGCCGGGAAACCCTGCCCAGGCACGGGAGGCGCAGGACATCTTGCACGGCATGACACCGGCGCAGGCGCAGCGGGAAACCGCGGCGATGTTCGGCTTCGTCCCCAAGCAGCCGCTGGCCGATCAGTACGGGCACTACATGTGGCAGCTGCTTCACTTCAACCTGGGCGTGTCGATCGCACAGGAGGGCACGCCGGTCGCGCACATCGTCGCCTCCGCATTCCCGTGGACCGTGATTCTCGCGCTGTCGGGGATCGTGATCAGCTTTCTCATCGGGGTATGCCTGGGCGTCCTGGCAGCGGTCAAGCGGAACACCAGGCTGGGTGACGCCCTGACGCTCGGCGGCGCGATCGTGAACGGCATCCCGGTCTTTGTCATCGCGATCTTGCTTTTCTACCTGTTCACAACCATCTGGGCGCTGTTCCCGCAGGGCGGCAACGTCAGCATCACGTATACGCCCGGAGTCAACGCCGGGTACATAGGCTCGCTCGTCACGCACGCGGTGCTGCCGGTAATCGCGTACGTGCTGTCGATCCTGGGCGCCTGGATGCTGACCACGAAGGCAAGCGTGATCTCGGTCCTGGGCGACGACTTCATCCTGGCCGCGGAACTGCGCGGCCTGCGTCCGCTGACCGTGGCCAGGTACATCACCCGGAACGCGATGCTGCCGCTGTTCACGATCCTCGCCATCGCGCTCGGCCTGCTGTTCGGCGGGTCGATCTTTATCGAGGATGTGTTCAACTATCCCGGCCTGGGCCAGCTCATGATCAGCAGCATCGCCACCAAGGACTACCCCGTCCTGGACGGCGCATTCCTGCTGATCATTGTCGCGGTCATCGTCGCCAACAGGCTGGCAGACCTGACGTATCCGTTCATCGATCCGCGGATTCGCAGGAGCTAGGCCGATGACGACCACGGCCGCGCTTACCCCGGAGCAGCTGCAGCGTGCCATGCGCCGGTCGCGGCAGCGCACGGCGAGCCGCTGGCGGCTGTTCGTGAATACCCCCGGCCGCATCGCGTCGTGCGTGATCCTTGCCGTCTTCACGCTGACGGCGATCGGCGGGCAGTACCTGTACCCGGCCAACCTCCCGATAGACCCGGACAGCATCTACGCGCCGCCGAGCCTCGCACACCCGCTCGGCACCGACTTCGAGGGCACCGACACGCTGGCTCTGGTCGTGACCGGCGCCCGGTATGTGCTGCTGGCCGCGCTGATCGCGGCGCTGATCACGGTCGTGATCGGTACCGCGGCGGGACTGACGGCCGGGTACTACCCGCGTCTCGCGGGCAGCGCAATCATGCAGGTGACGGATTTCGTGCTCGCGATACCGGGCTTCCCCGTGCTGCTCGTGCTGTCGACGATCTGGCACTTCAGCTCCGTCCTGCAGATGGGTGTGGCGCTCGGTGTCTTCGGCTGGGGCGGCATCGCGCGGGCGGTGCGCGCGCAGACGCTGTCGCTGCGCGAGCGCGGGTTCGTGGAGGCCGCCCGCGGTCTGGGCCTGCCCGGCGGGCACATCATCCGGACCGAGGTACTGCCGAACGTGGCTCCGTTCATCGGCATGAATCTGATGCTGCAGCTCACCGGGTTCATCTACACCGAGGTCGGGCTGTTCTTCCTGGGCGCGGTGCCGTACAGCACGAACAACTGGGGCGTGATGCTGAACAACGCGGTGTTCCAGGCCAACGCCGTGACCAGCCCGCGAGCGCTGGCCTACCTGCTGTCCCCGCTCATCTGCATCCTGCTGATAACCCTCGCGCTGGTGACGCTTGCGAACGCGGTCGACGAGTTCTTCAACCCGAGGCTGAGACGGATCTGATGGCTGGGGACACTGGCGAGGCGACGCTGGCCGGGTCGGCCGGGCCGCAGGAACACGGGCCGGACGGGCGCGGCGCCCCCGGCGGGCCGGACGCGTTCGCGGCTGTCCGCGTGCGCGACCTCACGGTGTCGTTCCCGACACCGGACGGGCCGCTGCCCGCGGTCGCGGGGGCGTCGCTGGATCTTGCCCGTGGCCAGATCACCGGCCTGGTCGGCGAGTCCGGGTCGGGCAAGTCCACGCTGGCGCTCACGCTGCTGGGCGCCGTCCCGGCACCGGGACACGTCGCGTCGGGCTCGGTCGTCATCGACGACGTCGGCGACGTGCTGGCGCTGCGCCGGCCCGAGCTGCGGCAGGTGCGCGGCGCCAAGATCGGCTACGTGTTCCAGGCGTCGCAGAACTCGCTGAACCCGCTCAAGCCGGTCGGCAAGCAGGTGCTGGACGTCGGCCGCTCGCACGGCGTGCGCGACGTGCGCGGGCTCCTGCACAGCGCCCGGCTGCTCATCGACGAAATGGGCCTGGACGCCGAGCGGGTGCTCGCCTCCTATCAGCACGAGCTGTCCGGCGGCATGCGGCAGCGCGTCGGCATAGTGCTCGCGCTCGTGCTCAACGCGCACGTGCTGATCCTGGACGAGCCGACGACCGCGCTGGACACGCTGACCCAGGCGTCGGTGCTGGACATCGTCAGGAAGGTGCACACCGAACGCCACCTCACCACGCTGGTCATCTCGCACGACATGGGCGTCGTCGGCGACCTGGCCGACCGGATGGCGGTCATGTACGCGGGCCGGATCGTCGAGGAAGGGCCCACGGCCGAGGTGCTCGCCAGCCCGAAGCACCCCTACACCCGCGGGCTGCTCACCGCGATGCCGAGGATCACGGGCGACGTCGCACAGGCACGGCCGCTGCAAGGCCGGGTGCCAGACCTGGCCTCGGTGCCGCGGCAGGGCTGTGTGTTCCGGCCGCGCTGCCCGCTGGCCGCCGATGTCTGTGCATCCCTGGAACCCCCGGACACGGTGCTTGGCGACGGGCGGTTCGCCTGCCACGTCACGGCCGGGGAGGCTACGTGATCGAGGGCCAGGCGATCACCAGGACGTTCGCCGCGCGCCGGGGAATGCTCGGCCACCGCGGCGTCCGGGCACTGCGCGGCGTCGACTTCACGATCCCCGACCGGGGCGCGGTGTCGTTCATCGGGGAGTCGGGCTGCGGCAAGACCACGCTGGGGCGAATCCTGTGCGGCCTGGAAAGCTTCGACGGCGGTGACCTGATCATCGGCGATCAGCCGATGGCCGGGCTGAAGCCGCGCGAGCGGGCGCCCTATCACCGGCGGATCCAGATGATCCATCAGGACCCGTACTCCGCGCTGAACCCGACCCGCACGATCGGGCAGATCCTGGCCGCGCCGCTGGCCCTGCGTGGTCGGCAGGTAGGCGCGGACCGGGGCTGGCCGGAGCGGCGCCGCGCCGAGCTGCTCGGGCTCGTCGGGCTCGACCCGGACTACGTGCTGCCGCGTTACCCGCACATGCTGTCCGGCGGCATGCGGCAGCGGGTGGTGATCGCGCGGGCGCTGACCGTGGATCCGGACGTGCTGGTCGCCGACGAGGCGGTCTCGATGATCGATGTGTCGCTGCGGCTCGGCGTCCTGCAGCTGCTGCGCGATCTGCGGGATGCCGTCGGGGTGTCGCTGCTGTTCATCACCCACGACATCGCCACAGCCCGGTACGTCGGCCAGGGCGGTCAGCTCTACGTGATCTACCGGGGCTCGGTGGTCGAGCAGGGCGATACCGACACGGTCATCCAGCACCCGGCCCACCCGTACACGCAGTGCCTGCTGTCGGCGATCCCGGTGATGCGGGGCATCGAGCTCCCCGGCCCGGAGCGGGTGGTCCCGACCGGGCCGCTCGATGAACGGTCGGAGCCGCGCGGCTGCCTGTTCGAGCCGAGGTGCCCGTTCGCCGAGGAGGACTGCGGAGCCGCGCCTCCCGCGCTTGGCCAGCTCGGCGGCACGCAGCAGTCGCACGCCTGCCTTCACCCGGCCCGGCGGTCCGTGGTCGCGGTACCCGCGCCGACCGGCGCTGGGTGAGGGCCCGCACGGGCCCGGCGTGACCGCCCTGACCGGCCCGGCGTGACCGCCCTGACCGGCCCGGCGTGACCGCCCTGACCGGCCCGGCGTGACCGCCCGGCGCCCGCGCGGCGTGACGGCTGACGTCTTCCGCGTGGCTAGGGGCGGCTGGCGGCTGCCGCCTCGGCGAGGCGCACGGCGCCGGCCACCGGCGGCTCGCGCAGCACCCGCACCGGACTCGCCGGGAGCGCAGCGCCGACGGCCGCGGCGGTCGCGGCGCTCAGCCGATCGTTTGTCATCAGGCCCCCGGCCAGCACCACCGGTGCGCCGACGGCCTCGAGCCGCCCGGCAACCTGCGCCGCCAGGCCCGCCAGGGCGTCCGCCGCCATCCGGACGAGCCCGGCGACCTCGGAATCTGAGCAGGCCAGGATCGCCGGCGCGTGCCTTGCCCAGTTGCCCGGCTCGGGGATGCGGTAGAACTCACCTCGCAGCGCGTCCAGGTCTGCCGCGCCTGCCGCGCCGAGCAGGCAAGTGCCGAGCTCGCCTGGGGGCAGGCCGCCGGCCCGCCGGGCGAGCAGCGCGCGGATCGCCGCGCGCACGATCCAGTAGCCGCTGCCCTCGTCGCCCAGCAGGTAGCCCCAGCCGCCCGCCCAGGCCTCACCCCCGTTCCAGATGCCGGTTGCGATCGACCCGGTGCCGCAGATGACCGCGACGCCCGAGACGAGGCCTGCGGCCGGCAGGACGAGCGACGCGTCGTCCACGACGAGCACGTCGCCGGAACGCGTGATCGGCGCCAGGCGCGCCCGCAGGAAGTCATCGGTATCGCGCGCGGTGCGCGAGCCCGCCGCTCCCGCGCAGACGGCGTCCAGCGGGCCGCCCAGAGCAGGCAGCCCGGTCAGCAGCTCGTCGAGGACTGCGGCGGCCCGTTCCCGCCCGACCGCCGTCAGGCTGGCGCTGGCAGCCGTCGCGTCGCTGACCACCGCGCCATCGGCGACCAGCCGCACCCGGGTGCTGGTCGCGCCGATGTCCACACCGAGTACCCGGCTCAACCCCGCTGCACCACCGTTCCTCATGGGTTAGTCAGCCTCAGCCCGCAACGATCAAACAGGCTCAGTCGAACGTAACAGTGTTTCCCTTGACCGCCGCGGACAACATAGTTAAGAATTTTCGACATCTCGTTCTTTCTCGCCAATTACTCACAGCGATGATTCCCCGAGGGAAGGACGCAGCGCGTGGCAGGTAACCGAGTTCTGGCCCTGGCAGTTCGTGCCCTCGCGGGCTTGGCGCTCCTCTCGGCGGCCGTGACCGCGCCGGCGGCCGCGGCCAGCGCCGCGTCATCCCCCGGCACGTCCGTTGCGGCTTCCCTGCAAGGGGCCTACGAGGCCGCGCTGCACGTCCCGGCCGCCGACGTCGACGGAATCCGCCCGGGGACGCTGCACACCGGCTCCGCGGCGGGCCGGGAGTGGGCGATCGCCAGCTTCACCCCGGCGAGGTCGGCGGTGAAGAAGGTCGCGGTCAACTTCCAGGACGGCGCCGCCACCGGCGTCTTCACCAGGACCGGTGGCACCTGGCGCCTCGTCCAGACCGGACTGTACGGCTGCGGCGACGGCCTCCCGGCCGCCCTCAAGTCAGCCTGGCACCTGGCCGACCCGGCGGCCTGCGCCGCGTCCGCAACCGCGCAGCGCGCGTCAGCGCAACGGGCCCTGGCCGCTCTGCCCGCGTCGGCGCGGGCCGCCGCCAAGGCGGCCAGCACGGCCAAAACGGCCGCCACCAGCACGGCCGATCTCAGCCAGCAGATCTCGGCCATCGCGCTGAGCCAGGTGGGGGTCGAGGACACCCCAGCCGTGACGAACTTCAACGGCGTCGACTGCGACCCGTTCAGCACGCTCGTCGCCGGATTCTCCGCGGACTCCGACGGCTGCGGCTACGACACCGGTTTCGGCGTCGAGAACGAGAACGAGACCTGGTGCTCCGACTTCAACAAGTGGGTGTGGCAGCAGGCCGGGGTCACCGCGGACATGAACACGCTCAACGCGGGCGCGGTGTCGTTCTACGACTGGGCGGTGGCCCAGGGCCAGACCCCGCAGCTCGACACCGGCGCACCGCAGGCCGGCGACAGCGTCGTCTTCTTCAGCCCCGGCGCCTTCCCGGACTTCGCCGACCACGTCGGGATCATCACGTCGGTCAGCTCGGACGGGACGATCGACATGGTCAACGGCGACTTCGCGGCGACCCCCGACGTCCACGCCGAGTACGACACCGGGATCACGAGCCTGAGCAGCTTCGGGGCGCAGGTCGAAGGGCCGGGCGAGCAGTGGATCCTGGTGACCCCGCCGACTGCGGCTCAGCAGCCCAACCCAACCGGGAGCATCACCGGCCCGTCGGTGGCGGTCGCCGGCACCACCGGCTCGTTCCGCGCGTCCGGTGCGGTCCAGGGCGGCGCGGTCAGCGCCTACTACTGGACGTTCGGGGACGGCCGCACGACGAACGCCACCGGCGCGACGTGACCCACGCGTTCAGCGAGCCCGGCACGTACACGGTCAGCGTGACGATCACATCCAGCTTCGGGACGATCCTCACTCTTGAGCGGAACGTTCATGTTGTCGCCTCGTCGTCCGGCGTCGCGTCGGTCCCGTACGACGGGATCTGGTACGACCCGCTGCCGATCCTGCAGTACGTGTTCACCCGCTCGGCGGGCGGGCTGGCCGTCGACAGCTGGGACGGCGGAAGCTGGCTGCAGCTCACGGTCCCCGGCGACCCGTCCGCGACCGGGAACTTCGCCACGCTCGCATACCCCGACGCCGCCAACGCGGACGCGATGACCCCGCACGCGTACTACGGCGCGGCGGACGGTTCTCTCGCCGAGACGTACCTGAGCACATCCGGGTGGGTGACGCAGGAACTCCCGGGTAAGCCGACGGCCGGCGGCCAGATCGTGGCGACGACCACTATCGGCGGCGCGCCGGCGGTGTTTTACGTCGACTCGGCAGGGCACCTCGCCGAGACCGCGCAGGGCTCCGGTGGCTGGGCGGTCAGCGAGCTGACGGGCGCGGCCGGCGTTCGCGCAGGGTCACTGGCACTGGCCGACACGGCCAGCGGGCCCGAGATCTTCGCCGTCGGCCCGGCCGGAACGATCAGGGTCTTCTCGTCCGTCGGCGGCCGGTGGTTCAGCCGGGAGGTCCCGGCCAGGACCACCGCGGGCGGATCGCTCGCTGCGCTGACCACGCCCGGCGGGCGAGCGGCCGTGGTCTACGTCAGTGCGCGCGGCGGCCTTGCGGAGGCGACCCAGGCCGGTCCGCTGGCGGCCGGGCCCTGGAAGGCGGCGGACCTGCCCGGGTCTCCGGCGCGTGGCAGCACGCTCGCGGCAACGACCTACCTGCTGCCGTCCATGATCCCCAGCACCCCCGGAGCGTTCCCCCAGCCGCCCGGCTCGACCACGCCGTCCAACACTGTCGAGCCGCTCGGCACCGAGGCGTTCTTCCTGACCGCATCCGGCGCGCCCGCGGTCAGCTATGACGGCGGAACGGGCTGGCAGACGGCGACGCTGCCGGGCACCCCATCCGGCATCGCCACGGCCAGCGCATATCAGGTCGAGGAGGAGCCGTCGGACCTGTTCCTGTCCAGCCCGAGCGGGCTGACCGAAGAGACCACCGGTGCCCGCAGCGGCGACCCGTCCGGCGCCTGGACCTCGCTGACGCTGCCGGACACACCCGCGACCTGGGCCAACCAGATCGTCCTGTACGCCGCCGACCCGGCTGACGCGGCCGCCGCGCAGGCCGCAGCGGCTGCCGCTGGCCTTCCGGTCGGCCAGGTCACCACGTCGTTCGCGGCTGCCTGGGCGGACACGCTGAGCGGTGAGTACCTGGTGTTCGCTGTTGGCGCGCCGGCCGTCACCGCCCTGTACGTCAACGACTGCGGCTGGGCCAACCCATCCGCCCTGCCCGCTGGGTCCACGCCGTTCTATTACTACCTCGGGCCGATCAACACGCTGCCGGGCGCCGACGCGTTCGTGAACTCGGCGAGCGACACCACCGCGGACACGCAGGCGCTGGCGACCGACCTCGCCTACTACGCGCTGAACGGCACGCTGCCGCCCGGCGTCACCTCGCTGCCCGCGGCCGTCGGCCCGACGTACACCTGCTCGGGTTCCCCGTCGTGAGGGAACTCACCGGCGGACCTCGCCGACGCGCACTGGTTCATGCCGGGCGAGGGACACCTCGCACGCCTCGGCGACGTAGAACGCCTCTAGCGCGTCCTGTAGCGTGCACGGGCTCTCGCCACCGGTCGCGGCCAGGTCGACAAAGGCCTGGAGCTCACAGCGGTAAGCGTCGGCGAACCGCTCAAAGGAACTGGGGTACGGAGGGCCGGACGGGAA
>Ga0335078_10012189_pt1 | contig 12758 bp, 13 predicted proteins | sample Lox_Sample_32_FD_206711 | JGI IMG/M metagenome (GOLD analysis project Ga0335078, IMG submission 206711) | Soil microbial communities from Loxahatchee National Wildlife Refuge, Florida, United States - Lox_Sample_3.2 | ecosystem: Environmental > Terrestrial > Soil > Wetlands | place: USA... | reverse complement strand
CGACCTGGACATCGGGCTGGTCTTCACCTGTTTCCAGCAGGATATCAAACGACAGTTCGAGGCGGTTCAGGCGCGTCTGGACGGCCTGAGCCCGATAGACGGCCAGAGTGGCCCCGAGCCGCTCGCCGACTACATCAGCCCGTTCGGCGGCGGCTACTTTCTCGCCCTCCCCGGCGTGGTAGACACCACCGACTACCTCGGCCGCGCGCTCCTCACCTGATCAGCCCGTGTTCCCCGATGGGTATGTGTGCCGCCGGCCCCGCCTCCCGGGCGCCGTGTGTGCCATAAGCCCCGATCGCCCCTTGTTCGCGTGGGGTGCGTGTCCCCCAGGCCCCGATAGACAGGGCTTGTGACTCACGAGCCCCGAACGCGCGGCGGGCGGGCCGGTACGGGGGAGGCTGGACGGGCGAGTGTGGCGGGCGGGACAGGGGTTAACCGGCTCGCCATGGCCTCGGTGGCCAGGCGGCGGGCGGGACAGGGGTTACCGGCTCGCCATGGCCTCGGTGGCCAGGCGGCGGGCGGGACAGGGGTTACCGGCTCGCCATGGCCTCGGTGGAAGCGACCTGGATGGCCGCGACGCGTACTGGACCACATCCAGGCCGGGGACCACCGCAGGCGCGGGTACATCCGGAACCCTCACTTGCGGGGGCCTGTGCGGCACGAGCCCCGGGGCCGCGCGGGGGCGCTTGACGGATTCTTGACCTCTCGTTTCCCAATTGGTCAGGTTATGTGCGTTCTTGTGTCACCCCGTTATGCCAGCTTTTGCTCCTGGGCGCGCGGCAGCGCGCCCGCATGCCACGGTGCCGCGGATCGGTCGCCAGTGCGGTCCCGGCTTATTCAGCCTTTTAGAGCACAGGAGAGGGGCGAGATGGGCGAGGGCCCAGCTTTCCGCGCCAGACGGAGGCGTGTCCGGTACTACACAGCCATCGCCGCCGCGACAGTCCTCGGCGCGGGTGCCGCCATCGGGGCCACGGTCGCCACGGCGAACGCGGCGCCGAGGACCATCGACGGGGTGACGGTCCCGGCGACCAGCCCGGCGAGCAGCTTCACCTACGTGGCCCCGAGCGCGACGCCGATCAAGCACGTCGTGGTGATCTTCAACGAGAACGAGTCGTTCGACCACTACTTCGGCACCTACCCGTACGCGGCGAACACGGACGGCAGCCCGTTCCACGCCAAGAAGGGCACGCCGGACGTGAACGGCCTGTACACCTCGATCACCTCGAGCGGCCCTGTCGGCCCGCTGCTTACCAGCAACCCGAACGAGTTCAACCCGCAGCGGCTGACCCACGCGCAGGCCCTCACCTGCAGCCAGAACCACAACTACCTGCCCGAGCAGGAGGCCAACGACAACGGCGCGCAGGACAAGTACGTCCAGTTCACCCAGAGCGCGTCGAACTGCAACGCGGGCACGACCGAGTTCTTCCAGCCCGGCCTGGTGATGGACTACTTCGACGGCAACACGGTCACCGGGCTGTGGAACTACGCGCAGAACTACGCGATGAGCGACAACAACTTCGACCCCGACTTCGGGCCGTCCTCGCCTGGCGCGATCAACCTGGTCTCCGGCTTTGACGGGGCCGGCTACGCGGTCGCCTCGAACGCGGCCGACCCGACCACGGCCGCGCACGTCACCGCGAGCAACGTCGGCTACGTCGGCGGGAACACCGCCAACCTCGGCACGATCTACGGGGACATCGACCCGGCCTACGACGAGTGCTCGGACACCAACCACACCTCCACCAACCCGGTGGGCGTGCTGACCGGCAAGAACATCGGCAACCTGCTGGATGCCGCGAACGTCTCCTGGGGCTGGTTCCAGGGCGGGTTCGCCCCGACGGGGACCAACTCCGACGGCGCGGTCTGCGGCTCGGAGCACGAGAACATCGGCGGCGCCGAGGTCAACGACTACGTTCCGCATCACGACCCGTTCCAGTTCTACGCGTCGACCGCCAACCCGGCGCACCTCCCGCCGACCTCGGAGAAGGCGATCGGCCACACCGACCAGGCCAACCACCAGTACGACATCTCCGACTTCTACCAGACGCTCAAGGACGGGAACATGCCGTCGGTGAGCTTCCTGAAGCCGCCGGCGTACGAGAACGCCCACCCGGGCAATTCCGACCCGCTTGACGAGCAGAACTTCGTGGTCAACACGGTCAACCAGATCGAGAAGTCCAAGTACTGGGGCTCGACCGCGATCATCATCACCTACGACGACTCCGACGGGTGGTACGACCACGTGTCCGGGCCGATCGTGAACGGCTCCAATACCGCGCAGGACGCGGCGATCTGCGACACCAAGCCGACGACGCTGGGCACCTACGCCTACCGCTGCGGCTACGGCCCGCGGCTGCCGCTGATCGTGATCTCGCCGTGGACCCGGTCCAATTACGTCAGCGGCAACCTGACCGACACCGCCTCGATCATCAAGTTCATCGAGGACAACTGGCTGGGAGGGCAGCGGATCGGCGACGGCTCCTACGACGCGTCCGCGGGCAGCCTGGACGCGCCAGGCGGCGTGCTCGACTTCCACCTCGTGATCCCGAACTACGTGCCTGTCATCTTGAACCCGGCCACCGGCGAGGTGGTCAGCAGCAGATTCGGCTTCTAGGCGTACGCCTTAGCCGCGGGGCGGCCGCGACCGGGTTCCGGTCGCGGCCGTTCGCCATCCGGCGCGCGGCGCGGTGCCCGGCGGGCGCACCACCCTTCGTTCTGAATAATGATTGTGAATTTTGGTTTTGTAGCATGAGACCATGACCGCTCTGCCTACCACCGGGCCCAGCATCGAGCAGGTTTCCCGCGCGCTGGACGGCGTGCAGGATCCCGAGATCCACCGGCCGATCACCGAGCTCGGCATGGTCAAGGACATCCAGGTCGGCGCGGACGGCGCGGTCCGCGTGCAGGTCTGGCTCACCGTCGCCGGATGCCCGCTGCGGGACACGATCACCCGCGAGGTGACCGCGGCGGTCGGCAAGGTCGCCGGGGTTTCGCAGGTCCGCGTCGAGCTCGACGTGATGAGCGAGGAGCAGCGGCGCGCCCTGCAGACCCAGCTGCGCGGCGGGCGGGCGGAGCCGGAGATCCCGTTCGCCCAGCCGTCCTCGCTGACCCGCGTCTACGCGGTGGCAAGCGGCAAGGGCGGGGTCGGCAAGTCCTCCGTCACCGTCAACCTGGCCGCCGCGCTGGCCACCACGGGGCACAAGGTCGGCGTGCTCGACGCCGACATCTACGGGCACTCGGTGCCGCGGATGCTGGGCGTCACCGGCCGGCCGACCCCGGTCGAGAGCATGATCATGCCGCCGTCCGCGCACGGCGTGAAGGTCATCTCGATCGGCATGTTCACCAAGGGAAACACCCCGGTGGTCTGGCGCGGGCCGATGCTGCACCGCGCGCTGCAGCAGTTCCTCGCCGACGTGTACTGGGGCGACCTGGACGTCCTGCTGCTCGACCTGCCGCCGGGGACCGGCGACGTGGCCATCTCGGTGGCCCAGATGCTCCCGTCTGCCGAGCTGCTCATCGTGACCACCCCGCAGCTCGCCGCCGCCGAGGTAGCCGAGCGCGCCGGCGCGATCGCCCAGCAGACCCACCAGCGGATCGCCGGGGTGATCGAGAACATGTCGTACCTGATCTGCGCGCACTGCGGGGAGCAGACCGAGGTGTTCGGCTCGGGCGGGGGGGCCACCGTGGCCGCGGCGCTGAGCCGGCTGTCCGGGACGACGGTGCCGCTGCTCGGGCAGGTGCCGATCGACGTCAGGCTCCGCGAGGGCGGCGACGCGGGGATGCCGCTCGTGCTCGGCGAGCCCGACTCTCCTGCCGGGCTCGCGCTGCGGAAGATCGCGGACGACCTTGGCTCCCGTGCCCGCGGGCTGGCCGGGCGCAACCTGGGCATCACGCCGCGCTAGCGTTGTTTTCGGTACCGGCGGTCAGGTCGCGTCGATGTCGTAGGGCGGGCGCTCGCCCGGTGCCAGCGGCGTTCCGTTCGACCGGCTCGGCGCGGCGGCCGCGGTGGTCGCGGTCGCACGGCCGTTAGCGCCCGAGTCCCCGTTCATGTCGTCGAACAGGTGCTTCTGTACGAAGCGCTTGGGGTTCAGGTCCTCGATTTCGAAGTCGGCGAACTCCGGACCCAGCCCGTCCCGCAGGTCGTTCTTGGCGCCCTCGGCGATCTTGCGCAGGTCACGGAGCGCCTGGCCTGCCTGCCTGGCGATCTTCGGGAGCTCGTTCGGGCCGAAGATGATCAGCGCGAGCACCGCGAGGATAAGCAGCTTCGAAATGTTCAGGTCGAACACGCTCAGTACTCCGTCACGCAGATGAGGTCATGCTCTCGTATGCAACTGTACTTCTCAGCGGAAGGGGTTGACCCAGGAGGCCAGCTTGGCCAGGCCGCGCGACAACCGGCGGAAGAAACCGGGCGGCGCGTCGTGCGGCAGCGTGCCGACCACGGCGGACACCGTCTGGGCGGGCGCGTCCGTGATCAGCGTGTACACCATGCCCTTGCTGGACCAGGTCATGGACCGCTGACCCGGTTCCGTCACGTAGATGACCTTTCCGTCGACCGTGGTCTTCTGCCAGCCGGCCAGCCTGGCGGGCAGGTTGCCGCGCTGCTCGAACAGCGAGATCACCGACAGGCCGTCGGAGTAACCCAGGTCGAGCACCGTCCCGCTTGACGTCGTCGTCTGCGCCCCGGTGAACAGCGAGAGGTCGTCGGGCAGCACGGGCCTGACCAGCCAGCCCTGGGTGCGCAACGAGAGCAGCTGGCCAGGCGGCAGCGGGTTGGTCCACGGGCCCTGCGGGACGTCGACCCCGCCGGCCGGCGCGCTGATCGAGGCCCGGCCGAAGACCGCGACGTTGATGAACTCGTCCTCGCCGATCGGACGCGCGGCCGAGTCGAAGACCTCCCGCTCCAGCGGCAGCTTGGTGGCGCTGTCCAGCCAGAACCTCGCGGCCAGGCTGCCGTCCTCGCGCCTGGCCTCCACCACCTGCGCCTTCCGGTTGTACACCGAGCCGGATCCCGCGTAGGCCAGCACGTAGTTCTGCTCTAGCAGGCTGACCAGCGGCGCGGTGACGCCGAGCACGCCCTCAGGAGTCTGGGCGTCGTTGTCGGCCGACCGGTAGGGCTGGCCCGACGAGCTGGTGCCGGCCTGCAGCGTCTGGGTCACCGTCTGGCCGCCGCTGACGTGCCAGATCTCCGACACGAGCACGGTCGACTGGGTGCCGGCACCCCACCGGGAGACGATCTCCTCGCCCTGGTAGGACGTCAGCACCGCGGCCTGGGCGGCATCGGTCAGCAGGCGGACGGCGCGCTGGCTGCCCTGGCTGCCCTGGCTGCTTTGCCTGCGTCCCTGGGCGGCCGCTTCCTGCTGGCCGGGTCGCTGCGCCTGCTGGGCTCCTCGCGCGCTCTGGCCGCCATGCACGCCGCCGTGCGCGCTGCACGCGGCGACGAGGAACCCGGGGAGCGCCACCGCGAGGACGGCCGCGAGCAGCAGCGAGCCGCGGCCGTCACGGCGGCTAACTGGGCTGCTGAACGCGGACACGGGGACCTCATGGGCTTACGGGTTCACTGGTCGGTCGGTTTAGGGCGTGGTTGCGTGCGCCGCCGGAGCGGGCGGGCCCGCCGACGGGCTGATGTTCGGTAGCCCGCCGGTGGTGATGGCGTGCTCGATGCCGTACAGCTCCACCTGCGGGGTGATCTTCGGGCCGGGAGCCGCCTCGCCCCCGCCGCCCGCCGTGAACGCGGCCGTGCCGAGCCCCATGACGAGGGACACGGCGCCTATCATCAGGGCGCGGCGGCGGCGGGCGCGGCGCGGCCTTGGCATGCCGGGGCGCGGGCTGCCGCGTCCTCGCCCAGCGGACCGCGGGCCTGCGGTGCCTGGCAGGCCGCTTATGCCGCTTATGCCGCTTATGCCGCGCAGCAGCCGGCGCCGCGGCGGCTGCGGGCCGCCGGGGCCCGTCATGGCGATCAGGCGGCTGGTCATGGCCGCCTCGGCGGGCGCCCGCGTGGTCAGCGAGCGCAGCTTCTGCTTCAGCGCCCGCAGTTCGGCGGCCTCGGCGCGGCATTGCTCGCAGCCCGCCAGGTGCGCGTGCGCGCGGTCGCGTTCGGCCCCGTCAAGCTCGCCGTCGACGAGGGCTGACAGCCGGTTACCGAGATGGCTCATGGCTCACCGGTCCCCTGCGTTCGGGTTCTGGGTCTGTGGCTGGCTGGTGCCCGGCGGTGCTCGAGAGCGGCGCGCAGCTGGGCTCGGCCGCGGTGGATCCTGCTGCGCACCGTGCCGAGCTTGACCCCGAGGGTCGCGGCGATCTCCTCGTAGGAGAAGCCCTCGATGTCGCACAGGACCACGGCCGCGCGGTATTCGGGCGGCAGCGCCTTCAGCGCGGCCTGGACGTCGTCGTCGAGGTGAGAGTCGTCGAAGGCCTCGGCCGGGGTGGGTTCGGAACCCGCCAGCCGGTGCGCCATCTCGTCGGCGAGGCCCTCGAAGCGGATTCGCTGCCTGCGCCGCGCCCAGTCCAGGAACAGGTTGGTGGTGATGCGGTGCAGCCAGCCCTCGAAGGTGCCCGGCGTGTAGCTGGACAGCGACCTGAACACCCGGACGAAGACCTCCTGGGTCAGGTCCTCCGCGTCGTGCGGGTTACCCGTCAGGCGGTAGGCAAGGCGATAAACCCGAGTGGAGTGGGTCCGGACGATGTCCTCCCACGTGGGAAGGTTCCACTCGGGGAGCGGTGGACCAGCCCCCTCCGCCAATTGTCCTCCGGGTCGAAGTGCCGCGACTGTCACCATCGTGCCCTGGATTCTTCCGTTGCGCCAACTGTGCTCGGGTGCGCCAGGCCCTTGGCTGGCAGGGCTCTGTCTCGCCTCGGTAACGGTTTGCAGGGCGGGAGAGTTCCCGGACCTGCGCCCCGGGCGCTAGGCTGCTGCGCGTGTACGTGACCGAGGACGAGCCCCTGCTGGCCGCGCGGGCCAACGCCGACGACCTGGGCGGAACCGAGCCGGTACCGCCGGAGGTGGGCGCCGCGCTGCGCTTCCTCGCCTGCGCGGTCGGCGCGAGGACGGCGGTCGAGATCGGCACCGGCTGCGGGAGTTCGGGCATCTGGCTGCTCCGCGGCATGCGCCCGGGGTCCACCCTCACCAGCGTCGATGTCGAACCCGAGTGCCACAGGCTGGCCCGCAAGGCGCTCGCCCAGGCCGGCTTCGCGCAGAACCAGTGCAGGCTTATCCTCGGCCGGGCCCTCGACGTGCTGCCCAGGCTGTCCGACGGCGCCTACGACATGGTGTTCTGCGACGCTGATGTGCGCGACTATCCGGACTATCTGGCCGCGGCCCTGCGGCTGCTGCGGCCCGGCGGCATCGTTGCCTTCAATAACGGCTCCGCGGACGCCGCCGTCGTCTCCGACGATGTGGCTCTGGTCAACCTGGTGCGGGAAGACGATCGGCTCGTGCCCGTTCTGCTGCCGCTGGGCGATGGCCTGCTCGCCGCGGTCAAGCGGGGCGAGCAATAGGGGCTTGCTGCGTCATTTCAGCGGGTCATCCGACAACGGAGAGCAGGGCGTCGCCAAGCTTAGCCGCCTCATCAGCCGTCAGCTCAACAACCAGCCGACCGCCGCCTTCAAGCGGGACGCGCATGACGATACCGCGTCCCTCCTTGGTGACCTCAAGCGGACCGTCGCCCGTCCGCGGCTTCATCGCCGCCATCTCCCATCCCCTTCCCTCAGGACCCAACACGGCCCTCACACGGCCCTCCGAGGCGCTGCTGGCGCTGCTGGCGCTCAGTTCCGGCGCCTGCGGCGGTACCGGCAAGCAACAATCGTTTCTATCGGTCGCCCTATTATCCCGTGTTCGGAAGCAGAATGGTAATGATCGGTCATGCTCGGCCCGTCGTGAGGCACCGCCGGGCGGGCGGTTATTCCTCCTCCCTCAGGCAGTGAGAACCCCGGCCGCGCCGGAAGAGTTGGCGGGCGGCCCGGATCGCGCCTCGGCGAGCGGGCTGGCGACGGCCTGCGTGAGCAGTGCGTGAGCGGCTCGTATGCTACCTAACCGGGTGACCGCCAGTCATTTTCATTGACGTCCCGTCGCGGCCGACTCCCGGGGAGGGAAACGCAGTGGGTCAGCGCGATGAGCCGACCGGGTCGTCCGCGTCGGCGGCGTCGCCTGTGCCAGATGCGCGGGATGCTCCGGGAAGGCGGCGGCTGCTCATCGACCTGACGCCGGTGCGGCGCTCCCGTGACCTGCGCCGGCTGGTCGTCGGCGAGTTGCTGTCGGTGCTCGGCACCCAGCTGACCACGGTGGCGGTACCCTACCAGGTCTACCAGCTGACGCGTTCCTCGCTCGACGTCGGGCTCGTCTCGCTGGCGCAGCTTGTCCCGCTGATCGCGGGATCGCTGCTCGGCGGGTCGCTGGTGGACGCGTTCGACAGGCGCCGCCTGCTGATGATCGCGCAGGTGCTGATGGCCGCGTGCAGCGCGGGCCTGGCGGTGAACGCGGATCTCGGGCCCGCGCTGTGGCCGCTGTTCGTTATTCCCGCGCTGGCCGCCGGGTTCAGCGGGATCGACGACGCCGGGCGCGGCGCCATCGTGCCGAATATCGTCGGCAGGACAATGGTGTCCAACGCCAACGCCATCTTCCAGGCCCTGTTCCAGTTCGGGCTCGTTGTGGGCCCCGCGGTGGCCGGCCTGCTGCTTGCCGGGGCCGGCGTCCGCTTCGTCTACTGGATGGACGTGGCGTCTTTCGCGGCGGCGCTGGCCGCCGCGTTCCTTATCTCGCCGCAGCCGCCGGCCGGGGCGGAGGGCCACCGGCCTGGCCTGCGCTCGGTCCTCGAGGGGCTCAGCTTCGTCCGCGGGCGGCAGGCCCTGCAGGGCGCCTACCTGATCGACATCAACGCCATGGTGTTCGGCATGCCGCGGGCGCTGTTTCCGGCGCTCGCTTCGACCTTGTTCGGCGGCGGGGCCTCGACGCTCGGCTTCCTGTACGCCGCGCCAGGCGCGGGCGCCCTGCTCGGAGCGCTCACCACCGGCTGGGTCAGCCGCATCCGGCGCCAGGGCCTCGCGGTCATCTGCGCGGTCATCGCGTGGGGTGCGGCGATCACCTGCTTCGGGCTGGTGCGCTGGCTGCCCGCCGCGCTTGTGCTGCTCGCCGTCGCCGGGGGCGCCGACGTGATCTCGGCGGTGTTCCGCAACACGATCGTGCAGCTCTCGGTGCCCGACGCGCTGCGCGGGCGGCTATCGGGACTGCAGACCGCCGTGGTCGCGGGCGGACCGCGGATCGGGGACGCGGAGGCAGGGGCGGTGGCGTCCGCCTTCGGCGACACCGTCTCGATCGTCTCGGGCGGAGTGGCCTGCATCGCGGGGGCGTTGCTGCTGGCCAGGATGCTGCCGGGGTTCAGGCGGCAACGGGTGGATCCGCCGGAGGCGCGGTAAGACCAGGGGCTCGGGCAGGCATTCGAACCAGGTGTGGGTGCCCGCAGTGCTCCGCCGGTAGTTCCAGGCCAGCGCGTAGGCCTCGACCAGGCGCAGGCCTCGGCCGTTCTCGGTCAGGTCGTCGCCGGGGCGCACGGCGGGCACCGTCGGGCCGCCGTCGTCGATGACCTCGACCCGGATGCGCCCGGGCGCGGCCGTCACCGTGATCGTGATCGTTCCGCCCTCGCGCCGCGAGTCGCTGTGCCGGACGCTGTTGGTGACGAGCTCGGATGTCAGCAGGGTCACCCGGTCCACACCCGGGTGATCTCCGCCGAGCACCTGCCTGATGAAGGTGCGCGCGGCACTGACCTGCTCGGGCCGCCCGGCGATGACCAGCCGGTGGGGCATTCCCAGGATCTCACCCGCGTGCTTGGGCGACACGGCATAACCGGCCGCGACATGTGGCAGCGATCTGGGCACTCGCCATCCTTTGCGACCTGCGTAGGTACCGACCATGACAGTGAGCTGCAGTAGCAATTGTTCAGCACAGAAACTAGAAACATCCTAAGTACCTGTCGGTACATACGCAACGAGATCGTACCGAGAATCCCGGCGCCGGGGCCTCCGCCGGCCCTGGTGGCCAGCTGGCTTCTGGTCCTGAGCTGGCTTCTGGTCCTGAGCTGGCTTCTGGTCCTCAGCTGGCTTCTCGTCCTCAGCTGGCTTCTCGTCCTCAGCTGGCCTTGCGGGCCAGGCCGGACCAGGCCATCGACTCGGCCGGCGGCGGGCTTGCCTTGTCGGGCCGCCACCGGGTGATCTGCACCACCCCTGGATCCACCAGCTCGAGCCCGCCGAACAGCCTGGCCACCTCGTCATGGCTGCGCAGGATGACCGACTCGCGCATTGCCTCGGTGAGCCGCCGGAACGTCTCGTCAAGCTCCTCGCTGTGCACATCGCTGGCCAGGTGCGAGATCGCGAGGTAGCTGCCGGGCGCGAGCGGGGCCATGAACTGGTCAAGCAGGCCGCGCGGGTCGTCAGCGTCGCTGAAGAAATGCAGGATGCCAAAGAGCATCACGGCGACCGGCTCGGCGAAGTCGAGCGTCTGCCGCGCGCCCTCGAGGATCGGTCCCGGTTCGACCAGGTTCCCGTAGATGTAGCTGGTGGCGCCCTGCGGCGTGCTGCGCAGCAGCCGGTGCGCGTGCGCCAAGACGATGGGGTCCTTGTCTACGTACACGACCCGTACGTCCGGCGCTTCCGCCTGCGCCACCTGATGCACGTTGTTCTCGGTCGGGATGCCGGTGCCGATATCGAGGAACTGCCTGATCCCGGCGTCCCGTACCAGATACCGCACCATCCGCCCGAGCACCGCCCGCTGAGCGCGGACGTCGGCCCGCACGCCGTCGATTCCGCCGGGAAAGGACGCGTAGGCGCGGTCGGCGGCGTCCCTGTCGACCTTGAAGTTGGCCTTGCCGCCGAGCAGGTAGTCGTATATGCGCGCCACGTGCGGGATGGAGATGTCGATCTCGGGCGGCTCGGCGCTTCCCGCGGGCCCAGTGTTGGTCACTACGTCTTCCCTTCGAGGCGGCCATCCGTACGGTACGAGATCGACAAACGTTCTCAGTATCTTTCAGCCCTCCGCGTCCCGGCAAGAGAGCCGGCTGGCCCCACGAGATTACAGAAGGCTTGCGGGACGCGGACGGCCGCCCGGCCTGCAGGGAGCGGACGGCCGCCCGGCCTACCGGGCGGCGGGCGGCCCGGCTGCGGGACGTGAGCGATCAGAAATCTGGGTACACGATGAGGACTTATTTCGATACTCTTGAACGTGCAAGGTTTCAGACAGTTCAGGGGCAAGGGCTGTCCTAAAGTTATGGATGATCAACTCCGTGTACGCCGCGCGGCTGTTTCGCGCTGAGAGCGCACTCGGTGGCCGGGGCTATCACTTTGAAAGAACCGCCTGGCCTAGCCGCAGACAGGACGGGCAGGGGACGGGAGCAACTCAGATGAACGACGGCAAGTTCGCCGGCTGGCGGAAGTCCAGCCACAGCGGAGACGGCAACAGCTGCGTCGAGGTGGCCATCCGGGTCTCCAGTGCTAGCCAGGCCCGCGGTGTGGGACTGCGCGATACCCAGCAGGACGGCCGCGGCCCGGTCCTGGAGTTGGGGCGGGCAGTCTGGGCGGAGTTCATCGCCCGGGTGAAGAATCCGCTCAGTTTAGGAGACCGTCCGCCGTCGCCCGTTATGATGTCCGGCGGGCGCTCCCCCTGGATCGCCCGGCGCGTTGATCGAGCGGTCCGGCCGAAGCCTAGGCTTGTGCTGCCGTCTGTGCGAATCAATAATTGGGATGTTCGCTGATCCAGTACGGCGCTCGATTGTGTTCAGGCCTACAGGCGGCCGGGAGGACGTCGATGATAAGCCCATACGTTCGCCGCTTGCGCCTGGCGACAGAGGTGCGAGCGCTACGGGCGGAGGCCGGGCTTACCGCGGACCAGCTCGGCAAGCGGATCGGCCGGTCCCGGGCGGACATCTCGCGCCTAGAGAACGGGCACGTCGTCGACCAGGCGGACATCATCAGCATCCTGGACGCGCTCGGGGTGGACGGTGATCGGTGGACCCAGATCGTCACGATTGCCCGGGAGGCAGGTGAGCGGGGCTGGTGGGAGTCGAACAAGACGATGGGCGATCGCCAGGCGCTCTACGCCAACCTCGAGGCCGGCGCCGCGACCATCCGCGAATACCAGCAGACCTTCGTGCCCGGGCTGCTGCAGATTCCGGAGTTCGTGCGCGCCAGGGTCGACGCCGAGGTCGCTCTCAAGCCCTCGACACCGAACGCCAATGGGGTTCTGGCCGGGCGGGTCGGCCGTCAGCGGATGCTGCGCCGACCGGGCGGCCCGACCTATGAGGTGATCGTCGACGAGGTGGCCGTGCAGCGCCTCGCCGCGCCGTCGGAAATCGTGAAGAAGCAGCTCTACTATCTGACCACGGCCGTGAACGGCGACCCCAAGGTCACCCTGCGGGTGCTCCCCGTGGAGGCGCGCATCGAGAACTTCGCCGTGCCGCGGTGCACGTTCTCGCTCTACACCTACCCGGATCCCGGCGATCCGGCCGTGGTTGCCGTCGACACCGTCACATCAGACGTGATCCTCACCGATCCGGGGGATGTTGACCCCTACCGGCTTCAGTACGACCGGCTCCGCGAGGCGTCGCTGTCCTGCGACGAGAGCCTGGACCTGCTCACCGAGGCCGCCGCCGACCTGCCTGAGGAGTAAATGCCCCGCCGCGAAGCGGCGGGGCATCCGGGACTGACCAGGCTGGTGGAGGTGCCGGGAATCGAACCCGGGTCCTTCAGTACCTCACCAGGGCTTCTCCGAGCGCAGCTTG
>Ga0335078_10012188_pt1 | contig 12758 bp, 7 predicted proteins | sample Lox_Sample_32_FD_206711 | JGI IMG/M metagenome (GOLD analysis project Ga0335078, IMG submission 206711) | Soil microbial communities from Loxahatchee National Wildlife Refuge, Florida, United States - Lox_Sample_3.2 | ecosystem: Environmental > Terrestrial > Soil > Wetlands | place: USA: Florida... | reverse complement strand
CCATCTAACGCTGCGACGTCTCGTATCTGCTGCCATGACGGTTTCTCCTTTTGCGTTTATCCCGCTTGCCAACCCTTAGGAGGCTCGAATGTCTTTCTCCGGCCCCTGCTCGTCACCGGGTATAACGAATGACAAGGAGTTTGGTTAACAGCTTTTCCAGAAATGTTCTACGGCCGGTATCGGGCGAAGCGGGCACCCCGGAGTTTCGCGCGGCAAACAATGGAGCCAAACTGGAGCGCAGCGGTGAGCGTAGTAGGCTCCTCTCTTGACATTTGGGCCTTATTCAACGAAAAGGGCATGACATCTTTGCCTATTGGATCGAAGAATGCGAGGTTTTTGTGCTTGATTCGAGAACGGCCAAGGGGGGAATGGGGGGTCAGAGCGGCCCCCGAATAGAATGCTAAAATGAAATGAAGGGATATCCGGATAAGTTGTTTAAAATCAGCAAAAGCGTTTGCGCCGATCTGGTTCAATGGTCAGCGGCCCTTAGGGTTAGAGCTTCACCACTGCGAAAACTCGTCGGTATGGGTCATGAATTCCGGATAAGCGCCGGCGCCCAGTTCATAAAGGTCGGCGCCGTGACGCTCCTCATCGGGCGGAATGCGTTGCGGGGAGAATCGATTGAGTAACCAATTGAGGGAGTAGGTCAGAGGGAGTACGAAGCCCACGAGGGTGGCAATCCCCACGATTTGTGCGAGGAATTGCCCGCCAGGAGCGGTGGGAGGAATCGCAGCGCCGGCGGCCACAGCAACCCCCGCCGTCCGAGGGAAAAGGCCCACCGCCAGGATTCCCCAGATTCCGCCGAGAGCGTGGACAGAGACCGCTCCCGCCGGGTCATCCAAGCCCAGCCGGGCCTCCATCCAGGCGACGGTGTAGGTTACCAGGGTACCCGCAACCAGTCCGATCAGAAGTGCCGCGGCAGGCGGGACGAAGGCGCAGCCGGCACTCGACGCCGCCAACCCGCAGAGCCAGCCGTTGGCGCTGAGAGAGGCGTCAGGCTTGCCAAAGCGGTAGCGCGTGGTGGCCGCCGCCGCCAGCACCGCCCCCGCCGCCGAGAGCAGCGTATTGACCGCCACCAGAACCGTTCGCCCCGGCGGCATTCCCGCGAAGAGCATGGAGCCCGCCGCGTTCAGCCCCATCCATCCCACCAGGGCGAGAACGCAGCCGAAGAGAACCAGCACGGTGTTATGGCCCGGCAACGCGGCGGGCATGCCTTCCAAGTTGTACTTCCCCCGGCGCGGCCCGAGCAGCCACACCATGCTCAGGGCCGTCAACCCTCCCACGGCCTGAAGGGTGGAGCTTCCGCCCGCATCGAGAAAGCCGAAGCCCAGTCCATAGTTTTGGCCAAGGCGCGCCAGCCAGCCTCCCCCCCAAACCCAATGGGCAAATAAAGGATAGGTAATGCCGGCCAGGAGCGCGGTGGAAAGGCAGCAGGCGCGCAACCTCCAGCGTTCCGCCGCGGCGCCCAGCGGAATCAACGCCGCCAGGGCGACACAAAACAACTGCATCAGCGCCGTTAGCGAGGCGCGGGAACCATCCAGGGGAACACCGCGCATAAAGAAGTGTCCCGCTCCCAGCCAACTCCATTCCTTTCCGAATATGTTCAAAGTATGGGAAGGAAGGCCGGGATAACCTTGCAAGCTAAAACCCATAACAAAGTACGTGACGGCCGCAACCCCGGCGACACACAACGTCGCCAGCATGGAATGCGCCGCGCTGCGCAAGCGGCTGAGCCCGGTGTTTATAAGGGCGAGTCCTGCCAGAGCCAGGGGCAGGAGGAATATGAAGAGGATGCAAAGGACCTGGGAAGTTTCGGCCATCGCCTGCGGCGGCTGGGGACTCACTCATTCCCCCCTTTTGGCGTTAGATGGGAGCGTATCAAGAGAACCAGCCCCAGAATCTCTACTCCCATGCCGGCCGCGACAAAGGCGCTCAGCGCGGGGATCGTCCGGAGCAGCACCAAGGCCGCCAGAACAATAAACCAACCCGAGGGCATCAGGAGAAGTCCGGTAATCTTCATGCTTCCACTCGTTGCGCGGATTTTGGATTCTAGATTTTGAATTTTAGATTAAAGACCACCCGTAAGCCAACATTCCAATTCGTCTTGTCTCAATCCCAAATCGCAAATCGCAAATCGAAAATCTAGTGTCCGGCCAGAGGTCCGTCCAATTGATTCTTTTTATTAGACCTAGAAATAACTGCCGGCCTCCTCTCATCCCTGTGTCGATTCAGGGAGAGATGTCCACTTCGCCGCCCACGGTGGGGTCCGCCCGGTGCGTTATGTTAGAGCTTATGTTTCATTGACTTCCAGCGGTGATAGCGCCTGGCCGGGATGGCCCGCACATCAAGGGGAGAGCGCCGACGCAAAGATTTCCTTATGGCTCCGAGAATTATTACTTGGCCAAGCTATTTTTATTGGCCCCACAAAATCTATTACTTTGACCCCATCCCAATCCATTGCGTAAGGTGAATGCCTGGTCACCAAGCACACGGCTTTTTCATACAACTGAGGAGGGTCGAGATGGCGGAGAGCACTGCACCTGAAATGAAACCCACGCTAGGTTTGACAGGATTAACCATGAATGCCATGGCGCTGATCGCGCCGGGAGCGTTTCTCTGGTTGACTTTTTACATTCAGGCTACCACCGGGGTCACGGCCCCTTCCATGTGGATCGGGATTGTCATCGCCTTGCTGCTATGTCTGGCGACGGCTGTCTGCTATGCCGAAATGGCCAAGCTGTACCCAGGGACGGGAAGTTCCTACTACTTTGCGGAACAGGCCTTCCTGAATCACGACAAGGCGTGGCGCTACGCGCGGCTCTCCAAGTTCGTCGTGGGCTGGGGCTCCCATCTTTATTACTGGATCTACCCCGGGGTGATGGTGGCGACCATGGGAATCCTCTGCGGCTATCTGGTGGGGACGCTGTGGCCGAACCTCATGAGCGCTTCCAATCCCGGACCGGTGTTCATGATGCTCGTGGCAGTGGTCTTTTCGTTTGTCGTTGCCTACATCGCCCATCGCGGGGTCACCGGTTCGACGGCGGTGAATATTGCCATCAATGTCATCCAAATCTCCGCGCTCGTGGTGTTCTCGGTGATGGCGCTCGGCTACCGCATGAACCACCCTCCCGGGACCCAGGCCTTCCAGTTTGATTCGACCTCGGGCGAAGCTTACACCTATGAATTCGCCACCACCAAAACGGTGGTGAATGGGCAGGAAACGGAAACGATTGTCCGCGACGCCAACAATGTCCCGCAACCCAAGCTGGACGCCTCCGGGAAGCCGGTGCCCTACCTGATCTCCTATCCCACCAAGGATGCCAGCGGGAATTTTCTCACGCACGAGAAGGCCTCCTCGGTGGTAGGTCTCCATAACATAGGATGGGCTTTTATTCAGGCCACCGTCGCCATCCTGATCCTGGTGGGATTTGAATCGGTAACCGCCCTGGGAGGTGAAGCCAAGAACGCCAAGCGCGACGTCCCCATTGCGGTCATCGTCTCGCTCCTGGTGCAAGGCGTATTCTGCTATCTGTTCGAGTATTTCGCCGCCAACTACTTCCTCAATAGCGGCTATTCCATGGCGAGTGCAAATAGCTCGGCGGCGCCCATCGGCGACATGATGGTGGTGGTGGGCGACGCGCTCTTCGGACCGGGACACGGACGCACCTTCATGCTGGTGGAAGCCTTCACCGTGTTTCTGGCGCTGATCGGGACCACCCTTTCCTGCATCAACACCGGCGCCCGCGTGACCTATGCCATGGGGAAAGATGAGGAAGTTCCGGAACACTTCGGACTTCTGCACGCCAAGAACCTCTCCCCTCACCGGGCCATCTGGACCCTGGCGATCATTTCCGCGGTGGTCGGTTGTCTTTCCCTGGCCGTGCTGTTTGGCGACGCCGGCGCCCCCACCGACGCGGCCATTCAGGCTTTGCCCAAGGGGCTCTTCTCCAGCTTCGGCTACCTGACGCATGACAAGATGGCGGCGCTGCCCAACACCCTGCTCACCATGACGCTGGCTTCGAATTTCGGCACTTTCCTCCTCTACGGTTTAAGCTGCACCATCTGCCTGGTGGCTTACCACAGACACCCCAAGTTCAAAATGGCGAGACATCTTCTGATTCCCGTCTTCGGGCTATGCGCAAATTTGGCGTGCATGATCTTTTACCTGGTCGGCCCCTTCATGGGCTATGGCACCAAGATGGAACCCCTGCTGGCGCTTGGCATCGCCCTGTGCTGGGCCATTTTCGGCGGGATCTACTTTGTCCGGTCCAGCAAGCGCACCAAGCGAACGACGTTTGTGGAGAGCCGGGAGGTGGCCGTGTAGATTGCTTATACCCTCTGCCCGCGCGGGGATTTGAGGATGGCCGCCCGGTGAGGATGATGTGATCGTGGAGATTCCTTAATTCCTAGCCGTCTGTGAACGGGATGAGCGCCAAACGGATGACTCGCGGTGCTTCGCTCTGCGCCCGTCGGAGAGAGCTTTTGTCTCGCACCGCCCGTTCTTAATTACTTCTTCGGTTCGGCCGGGACCTTGGTCCATTTGGCCAGGGTGACGGGTTGCCAGGTTGTGCCATCGGTTGAGACTTCAAACTTACTCGTTATGCTCATCAAATCTGGGGCAAATGTGTCGCTGGACCGTGACCGATACGGCTTTCCCGCCACCCAATTCGTCCCCCTGTAGGTCCATGTGCTTCCACTCAGGGTCATCACCCCTGACCAACCGCCCCCATCGTCCCCATACCCGTGGCTGACGAGGTTCTTGGTTGCCGGGTCATACCCCGTGATTTCCAGGCTCCGTGACACCCCGGAAGAGTCCTTTTCCGTCCATTGGGCTTCGAGGAAGAACCCCCCGAGAATCATCTGAGCGGTGTACTCGCCGGTGAACTTGCCACCGGGTCCCAGCGGCCCATCCAGGGTTTCACCCTCCATGGTCCAATGACCCACGAAGGCATGGAGCTTGTTGAGCTGGGCGTCCGGCTTCGGGGCCGGCGCCTGCGCTTGCACGGCGGTGACGAACCAAATGAGCAGGAGCAATGGGAGCGCGCGGATTGGTTTCATGGTGAACCTCCGGGGAAACCAGGCCAACGTACCAGTTCGGCAGCTTGGACGCAACGGCAATCGCGAAGCCTCCGTCCCCTTGACTCTTGACAGGGCGATGCACTCGAGGGCACACCCCGGAGGAGTGCTGAGAAGCGTCTGACCCGAACTTGACCCGCGGCCTGCGCGACAAGCCACAATTTTGTGGTCGCCAGGCTTGTAGTTCATGCACAATAAACCATCGCTGAGGAGCAACGTCCCCATGCCGAATGCCAGCAAGGTCGCTCCCCCATATAAATTCGTGAAGCGCGCCCCCATGTTCGCGGCTCTGCTGTTGATCGCGGGCCTGGGGATCAAGGTTCAACGAACGTCCTCCGCCATTACCGACACTGCTGCCAGCCAGTCACAGTATGAAATCGCCTTATTCAAGACCGTCATGATTCCCAAGCGCGACGGGGTGAAGCTGGCGTGCGACATTTACCGTCCAGCCCGGAACGGCGAGCCGGTGGAAGGGAAGTTTCCCGTCATCCTGGAGCGCACGCCATATGGCAAGGCCACCGTGGAGACCTGGGCGCGTTTCTTTGTGCCGCGCGGTTACATCGCGGTGGGAGAAGACGTGCGCGGACGCTACGATTCCGAGGGCACATGGCGGCCCTTTCGTGACGACGGCCGCGACGGCTACGACACGGCCGAATGGCTGGGACGGCAGCCGTGGTTTGACGGCAACCTGGGCACCGTGGGAACCTCCTATCCGGGTGGAACGCAGCACGCCCTGGCGCTTGCCAATCCTCCCTTTCTCAAGGCCATGATTCCTGCCGACGCCATGTCGGACTTCGGCCGCTACGGCGTCCGCCACAACGGCGCGTTTGAAATGCGCTGGATGAACTGGATCTTCAACATCGGCGGCCCCACCGGAAGTCATGAAGCCCGCGACCCCGCCACGCGCGAGGCGCTCCAGGAGCTGGGCGAGCAGGTGCGCGAATACGCCCGTGCCATGCCCCTGCGCCGCGGCGCGACTCCCCTCAAGCTCATCCCCGAGTACGAGGATTGGCTGGTCGAAGCCATGTCGCACGGCGATTACGATGACTATTGGAAGAATGCGGGCGCCGATGTGGTGGAGCACGTGGCCGAATACAAGGACATTCCCGTTTACCACCTGGGCGGTTGGTACGATTCCTGGGGAACGCAGGTGGCCAACCTCAATTACGTCACGCTGAGCAAAAGCAAGCAGAGCGTGCAACGCCTGATTATGGGACCCTGGACGCATGGCGGGCGCACGCGCAGCTACGCCGGTGACGCCGAGTTCGGCCCCGACGCTGCCATCGATTTCCTGAACTTCGAATTACGCTGGTTCGACCATTGGCTGAAGGGAATTGACAACGGGGTCGACCGCGAGCCGCACGTCCGCATCTTCGTGATGGGGGGTGGCGACGCGCACCGCACCCCCGAAGGCCGGATCATGGTGGGCGGGCATTGGCGCGACGAGCACGAGTGGCCGCTCGCCCGTACCGTGGCCACTCCCTATTATTTGCACGCCAATGGGGTACTGTCCCCCGCCAAGCCCGGCGACGAACCGCCCGCCACTTACGAGTTCGACCCGCGCCACCCCGTGCCCACCCTGGGCGGGAACATCTCCTCACACAACGCGCCTCTGACTCATCACAACACTATCGAACGCCCGGGCGACACCGAAAACCTGATGGAGCAGGGCGCGTATGACCAGCGCTGCGTCGCCTCCTTGTGGACGTGCGAAGACACGCGGCCGCTCTCCGCGCGTAACGACGTGCTGGTGCTCCAGACGCCTCCCCTGGAGCAGGACCTGGAAGTCACCGGACGGCTGATCGTGAAACTATGGGCTTCCTCCAGCGCTCCGGACACCGACTTTACCGCCAAGCTGGTGGACGTTTACCCGCCCAACCGTGACTTCCCCGCCGGGGTGGATTTGAACGTGGCTGACAGCATTGTGCGCGCCCGCTACCGCAACTCGCTGGAGCACCCGGAAATGATGGCCCCGGGCCAGGTGTACCCTTTCACCATCGAGATGTATCCGACCTCGCTGGTGTTCAAGAAAGGCCACCGCATTCGCGTGGATATTTCCAGCAGCAATTTTCCGCGCTTCGACGTGAATCCCAATACCGGCGAACCCCTGAACGATAACCGGCGCTGGGCCATCGCTGTGAACACCATTTACCACGATGCGCGGCATCCCTCGCACATCGTACTGCCGGTCATTCCCTTCCTCCCTTGATTTGCTGGATTGCGGCATCGATCCACCAGCGTTGGTCCGGACCGGCTTTTTCCCGTGCCGCATGCAATAGGGGAAGCGCCTGCGCCGGTTGACGAACCAGGCCGGCCACCGCGGTCTCGCGCACGTCGTAGTCCGGATCCTTCAGTTGCTCGATCAGCGCGGCGAGTTGCTGTTGAGTAGGCGCCTTGATCTCGACTTCAGCCACGGCCGGTTTCGGATCGATCTGCAATCGCTCGTCGAGGGCGGCTGCTTCAATGCGGTGCTTGCCCTCGGCCAAACCGGGAAGGGAGACTTCCGCATTCGGAGCGGGGCGAGTCCACGCGTCGCCGTCGACCCGCCAGGTAAACCACACCTTGCCTTTCGCGGTCGCGCCGAAACGGAGCTTGACGGTTCCCCCCGTATCCACGTGGGCCTGCAATTGCGTCTGGGGAAGCGGTTGACGAGGGCTCAGAATCACGTACTCCCCGATGGCAGGGTAGGAATGAAGGTAAGTTTCGACAAAAGCGTTCCCCCGTGGGTCAATCAAAGCTGCCTTCACGGTGCGCCCGTCGATAAACGGCTGATGCTCGCCCGGGGAAGTTTGGGGGAGGCAGAGCCCGGGAATGGCGCGGTAGAGTTGGCCGCGATAAGTCATCCAGAACGTTCCCAGGCGATCCTGAGCCATGGATTCAGGATTGTTGAATTCGCAACCCGGAGGGGGCGGCACGTCTGGCGTCCTTCCCTGCGCGCGGCGCTCCGGCCCGGGTTCAAACGTCGTGACGCGCCAGCCGGATGGGGCCTTGAATTCCCACGTTGTTCCTTCCACATTCAAGGCGAAATTCCCGGCCCGGTCGAAAAACGCGGGGCCATTTGAATAAAACCTGCTGCCCCGGGCGATTTCCTGCGAGTTCCAGCTTTGCCATTCGCGGCCGTCGAAGTAATAAAGCTTGGCGCAGGGATCGCTATAGCCAATGCGGCCATCCGCGGTAAAGCTGGGAAATAGTTGCAGGCGGTTCCCGGCGGGAAACTCCGGCCGGCGCGGCAGTTGTGCTTGAAATGCGGTGGGCGGATCAGGATAGGTCTGGAATGTTCCGTGGCGAGCATCAAACACCGTCACCGGCCCTCGACAAGGGTCGGGGACCAGCCAGATACGATCTTCAGAATCCGCGAAGAAGTTGAATCGCCGCGAATCGCTGAGGTTTTCAGGAACGGTGTGCTGCGTCCAGCTACTGCCATCCCACTCGCTTAATGCGCCATCGGCGGGCGAGATGATGCCCCACAGATGCCCATGCCGGTCCTGCAACACCGTGCGGAGCGGATTGAACGTTCGAATTCCTAGTGGCGTTTGAGATGCTGCCAGCAAGTCCGCCGGCTTCACCGCCATGCTTCCCTGGTTTAAGGCGATCAGGAGCAGTCGCCGGTCGGGGAGGAGGAATATGGCTTGGTCCCCGTCGAACGGCCAGCCGCGATGCCAGTCAATGTGCACTGGCGCACCCGGGCCAGAAGGGATAAACCACGGCCCGGTGCCGTTGGCGCCTGCCCAAAACCCATCGGGAGTAGCGATGAGCACGCGGTCCGGATCCTGACTGACCTCGGGAACCATGTCGATCCCGTTCACCACGCGCTCCCACGAGCCCTTGCGCAGCCGCCAAAGCACGCTGAACCGGCCTTGTCCGCCGGGTTCAGGCAAAGACTTTGACGAGTTGGAGATGGCAAAGGTCTCCTGCTCGACGGGGAAAATCCTCTGCACGCGACGGAAAACTCCCTGCTCAGGTTCCAGCACCGCCGTGGGAGCTAGGGTCTTGGTATCGACTTGGTAGAGGCGATCATCCGGTATCGCCACCCACATGTGGTCGGGGCCATCGGGCTCGGCAGCCCATGGCCCTTCGCCCGTTTCACCGGCGATCTGCGGTTGGGGTTGGAAACTCACGCCATCGAAGATCAGGATATTCCGCAGCGTCATAAGCGCCGTCCGGCCCACCATTCCGCCCGACCAGAACCAAATCCGGCCGAGACCATCGGCCGTGGCATAAACGGGATTGAACATCGGGCGCGGGGATTGGAGGGGCCGAGTCGATAAATAAGCCTCATTGGGAATGGTGTAGACACACTCCGCATCGCCTTGCGAGGTCACGCGGTAAATGTGCGGCCCCTTTTCGGTGATCCACACATTGCCGCGGGAGTCGGCGAAAAGGCTGGGGGATTCGGCCACGGGGCCGTGCAATTGAGCCAGGATCCGCGAGTCGGCCCCCTGGTGCCGGCTTACGGGATGAATATCCAGACCGGCGCTCCAGACGCAATACACGGCGCCGTCGGAACCTCTGGCCACCGCCATGGGTTCGGCATTGCCGGCGAGGCCTTCCACCGGCACGGCATTCCACTGGTCGCCGGCCCAACGGTAAAGGCCGAGGGTTGGCGCGTAGCCGATGGCCCAGACTTGTCCCGCGGAATCCTGCCGCGCCGCCTTGATCCGGGCAGGGTTCACGGGCCAGGTTTGGGCTGCCAGGCTGGGAACCACGCAAAGAAGGCCAATAAGCAAGCGGTGTCGCACGCGCATGATGGCGCCTCGGGTATCGGATTTCTACCAGGTGTAATGGACCTTATAAGTGACCGTCTTCTCCCCGTCGGGAGGCACTTGGGCCTGGAACTCAATCGTCTGAGCGTCGGTTTTGAGATAGGTCGACGACTTCTCAACGATGTCCCAACTCGCGCCGCGATAGAGGTGTTCGACGACGCGTACTACCGCTGAATCCTTCTTATGGTTGCGCAGCTTGATCTCGAAGGATTCATCTACCCAACGCTGGCCGATATCGATGTGGTAGTCCGTCCGGCGGCGTTCGCCTTTGATGTCGAAGGCGCTGCCGGTGAAGGAGCGGATGGTTTCGTCGCGCGGCGTGTGCCTGATCTCATTTTCCCCGGTGAACTCCAGTTGGCCGTCGGAATCCTGGCGATAGAACCGCAGCCGTCCGGCCGGCAGGGGTATGCCCAAATGGTTCGCTTCGGAGTTCACAAATTCCCGCATCATCCAGACATCGGGATTCGATAGCGTTCCATACTCGCTGTTCTGCCGAATGCTCTCGATGTTCCAGCCGCGGTACTGGTTCTCGTCGATCTTTGCGCCATCGTAAACGTAAAATCTCTGGGAATGGACTCCCGAGGCGCGTACGAATTCCACTTGCTTCGTTTCCTGATCGTGGAGGGTAGTAGGGTGATGCAACTCATAAAGATGATATTCTTCGAAAGGCTTTTCGGTGACCTGCGGCACTGGAATTGGCCCGCCTTGGACGACACCACCAAAAGCTCGAGTGAGCGAGTCCATGGCAGGGTACTGCCCGGGCTGAAGCTTGTTGACCTCGCCGGCCATCAACTTGATGTGGGCATTGTCAAACGTCTTCCCGCTCAGATTCCGAATGCCCACCCATCCCACCAGGTCGAGGACATCGCCTTCTTCCGGAGCCACGAGGTTGTAATCCGCATTCCAGGTCATTTGCGAGGTCACGTAACTGAACTCCGCGTTTATCTCGCCCGGCTGGTCGGTTTCCAGCACCCAGGAGAGGCTGGGATTCAGAATGGTGTCGTCGGGCAACGCGGGAAACAACGGCGTGCCCGGAAGTCCCATGCGCAGCTTCCCGTTGATCTCCACGATCGGCTCGGGATTGACCGGTGCCCCCTGCCATCCGTTATAGATATTCCAAATCTGTGGGGGGGTGGGATAGTATCCGCTGCGGATAATCTTGCCTTGCACTATTTCCGTCTTGTCGCCGGTCTGAACCACAAAGTCGATCGTTTTGCCTTCGTACAGCGAAAGCAGGCGTTGGCTCGAGACGGGGTCCGCCCGGTAGTTTTGCTCCAGAATCCGCATTGAGTGCTTCCCGGACGGATCTCGCAGTATCACCGAAGTGGGTTCAAGGTAAGCGGTCGTATCCGTAAACTGGAGGCGGTTCTCCCCTGGCCTCAGGTTCAGAGGGATCAGCACGCGGACAACAGCAAAGTTCTGATTGTAGATGGTGAGTTGCGGTTCCGCCGCCCAGGCAGGCAACAAAAGAAAACAGATTGTGCATACGAATCGGAGAGGGACATTAAGTGACATCGCTCCACTCCTGGTTGGATTTTGCGCAATCTTATACCAGCTACGAGCCAACAAGGTAGCGCAAAGCGGGGTAGCACGAGTCGCCGGTTTTGCGGCGGCGCTGAGCAGTGGAACGTCCATCGTCGAGTACGGTGCGAGCGTAAGCGACCCGAGCGCCGCCTGCGCCGGCTCGCTGGCGCTGGGATATTCCAGCGAAGGCACGATGATTTGAGCTGACCCCGTCAGGTTGCGCGCGATGATGTGCGGCGTGTACGCGCCTGTTCCGGCATAGGGCGAGTCCGTGCCGGGCACGCCCACAGGCACGCCATTCGTGTGTAGCGCGCTCGCCTTGTGCAAGGAAAGATCAGGAAAGTGCAGCGGGGTCGAGAACCCGGTGGCGGGATCGAAGACCCTACCCTGAGCGATCAGCACGGGCACAGCGCCATGCTGGACGATGCTCAGGCCGCCTTCGGGCACCTGGGCCGCACTCAAATTAAGGCGTCAACATATTTGACTGACCTAGGGAGTGAAGGGCAACGGTAGGTGCTCCCCTCGAAGCCGTAGTGCTACCTTTTGCGCTTTGGCTTCACCCGGCTTTTGGCTTTCCGCTTCCGCGTGCCGATCTCGCCCTTGGGCACTTTCAATAGTTTTCCAAGTAACGACTGGAAGTTTGCCATAGCCTTGCCGGGATTTTCGACTTGGAATGTATCTGCTTTCTCCCTCACCCTATCTCCCCAATCAACTGTTTGTAGGTCAGCCTCCGATTTACGATGTGAGCAAGAACGTAAGCGAATCTTCGCGCGTCATCCAGCTCCTTGCGCAGATTGTACCGAAGCGTTTGCTCATCCAAGTAGCGGTGAAGATGAAACGGCATCACTGCCACGTATGTACCCTTGAGCGTGCGCTTCAATAGGCTCCAGAAGTTCTCCAGGCCGTTCGTATGAACACGACCATGGACATACTCCATGGCGTGGTCAACGACCCGATGCTCGAATTCCTTATCGAGCCCTTCATAACTCGCCAATTTGTCGGTGTAGATCGCCGCGCCGGCCTTCACGTTCTCTCGCACGGTGCATTGAAGCGTTCCCTTCTTCCGGTTCGGAACCACTCCAACCCGTACCTCACCACCGCGCTGGCGAAATCCCATCACTGCCGTCTTATCTTTCCCGCCCGTGCCGGTGATAGCAGACTCACGCTTTTCCTTGTGCATATTCCGCGCCTTGCCGCCGACGAACGTCTCGTCAATTTCGACTTCGCCATCCAGTTTCATGAATGTTCCAGTGTGCATGGCCTTTCGTACCCGGTGAAGCATGAACCACGCACTCTTCTGAGTAATGCCAAGAGCACGGCCAACTTCGTAGGAGCTGATTCCATTCTTGCAGTTCGCAATCATCCACACAACCGGAAGCCACTTGGAAAGCGGGA
>Ga0335078_10012187_pt1 | contig 12758 bp, 14 predicted proteins | sample Lox_Sample_32_FD_206711 | JGI IMG/M metagenome (GOLD analysis project Ga0335078, IMG submission 206711) | Soil microbial communities from Loxahatchee National Wildlife Refuge, Florida, United States - Lox_Sample_3.2 | ecosystem: Environmental > Terrestrial > Soil > Wetlands | place: USA... | reverse complement strand
CATCAGATCGGGGGTGGCGATGGCGACGTCGAAGTCGTCGAAGCCCTCCTGGACTTGTTTGGCCAGGTCCTGCGCGCCCACGACGTCGGCGCCCGCCTCTTCGGCCTCCTTCGCCTTCTCGCCCTGGGCGAACACCGCGACCTTGACGTCCTTGCCGAGGCCGTTGGGCAGCGCGATCGTGCCGCGCAGCTGCTCGTCGGCGTGGCGCACGTTGAGCCCCGTCCGCACGTGCACCTCCACGGTCTCGTCGAACTTGGCGCTGCTCAGCTCGCGCACCAGCGCGACCGCCTCCGCGGGCTGGTACTCGCGCTGGCGATCGACCTTCGCGCGGCGCTCGGCGAAGGCTTTGCCGTGGCGCGTGGTCACGACGCCACCTCCACGCCCATGCTGCGCGCGGTGCCGGCGATGATCTTGGCGGCCTGCTCGACGTCGTGGGCGTTCAGGTCGGCGAGCTTGCGCTGCGCGATCTCGCGGAGCTGCTCCTGCGTGATGGTGCCGACCTTCACGCGGTTGGGCTCGCCGGAGCCCTTGTTGATCTTGATCGCCTGGCGGATCAGCACGGCGGCGGGCGGCGTCTTGGTGACGAACGTGAACGAGCGGTCCTCGTACACGGTGATCACCACCGGGATGACCGTGCCCGTTTCGCTCTGCGTCTGCGCGTTGAACGCCTTGCAGAACTCCATGATGTTGATGCCGTGCTGACCCAGCGCGGGGCCGACCGGGGGGGCGGGGCTCGCCTGCCCGGCGTTGGCCTGCAGCTTGATCGTCGTCAGAACCTTCTTGGCCATATCGCGCGCCTACAGCTTCTTCACTTGGTCGAATTGGACTTCCACGGGGGTCTCGCGGCCGAAGATTGATACCAGCACCTTCAACCGCGCGGCGTCCTCGTTGATCTCGGATATCTCGCCGGAGAAGTCGGACAGGGGACCGGAGATGACCTTGACGGACTCGCCGATCGAGAACTGCGCGCGCGTGCGCGTGGCGGTGGCGACCTCCTTGTGCAGCAGGCGGTCCACCTCGATCTGCGTCAGCGGCACAGGCTCCTGCGAGGCGCCGACGAAGCCGGTCACGCCGGGCGTGCCCTTGACCACGCCCCAGGAATCCTCGTTGAGCTCCATGTTGACGAGCACGTAGCCGGGCATCGTGCGCTTCTCCTTCAGCACCTTCTGGCTGTTCTCCATCTCGGTGACGGTCTCAGTCGGCACCACCACGCTGCGCACGGCGCGCTGCTGCCCCAGCGACACCACGCGGTGCTCGAGGTTGTGCTTGACCTTGTTCTCGTGACCGGAGTATGTGTTGACTACGTACCAGCGAAACATTCGGGCTCCTACATGCAGATCGGAACGGACCGTCCACCCGTCCTCTGATCCCGAGGATCAAGCGAGACAAGGACGCAGTGAGCGTGGCGTGCTACGCACGCGAGCGAGCGAGGACGCAGACCGAAGCCGGGAGACCCTCGCCTCCGGCTCGCATCCCCGTTTCGGCCAGCGCAGGTCATCGGGTCAGAGGATGATTTCGACGATTTCCTTGGCGACATAGTCGGCGATGCCCAGGTACGCGCCGGCGATGGCGACGAACCCGATGACCACGGCCGTCGCCTGGAAGACCTGGCGACGATCGGGCCACTGCACCCGCTGGAGCTCAGCCCAGCTCGCGCGCAGGAAGCCGATCGCGCGGTTGCCGCCGCGGAGCGGAGCGCCGGAGGGGCGCTCGGGACGCTCGGCCGCGGCCACGCGCCCGCCCCCGCCCGAGCCCAGCCCGCCGCCGCCCATGCCGGCGGGTTCCTGCAGAGCGTCCTCCGCCTCGAGCCCGTCCTCGACCTCCTCGCCCACGCCCTGGACGTCAGCCTCGGGGACGGCGGGCACGCCGCCCGCGCCGCGCACGAGCGCGGCGTCGAACTCATCGACCTCGCCGCCGGCGTGCTCGAGCGCGCCGGGCAGGTCGGCGCGATCGAGCGGGCTGTGCGCCTGGCCGTTGGCGCCCTCCTCGGGAGCTCCGCCGCGGCGGCCGGCGGTCGCCGCGCCGGTGCGCTGACGGCGTTGCTTTGCACGTTTGCGGTCACGAGCCACGACAGCGCTCCCGCGCTAACGGGTCTCCCGGTGGCTGGTGTGCCGCCGGCACCAGCGGCAGTACTTGCGCAGGGTGATGCGGTCGGGGTTGTTGCGCTTGCTCTTGTTGGTCTGGTAGTTGCGGCGCTTGCACTCCTCGCAGGCGAGGGTGACAGCGATTCGGACGTCTCCGCGGGCCATGATCAGAAATCCCTGCGTCGTTGTGGACAGCGGCCCAGGCGAAGAAAAACCCCGCCCAGGCGCGAGGTCCAAGCAGTCTAGCGCGCTTGCGCGGCCGAGACCAGAGCGCGGTGCGTGCGCCTTCGGCGCGCCAGCGACCCTTGACGCACCCGCCGCCAGCGGCGAAGCTGCGGCGGCCCGTCCGTCGATCACACAAGGAGACACCGCGATGCACCTGCCCGAGCCGATCCCGGAGAGCGTCAACGACGAAACGTTCGCGGGCTGCACCTACCACATCCGCGGGCAGCTGGTGCCCGAGCTGCAGATCGAGGTGGGGGGCCAGGCGGTGATGTTCGAGCACCACGTGCTGCTGTGGAAGGAGACGCAGCTGAACGTGGAGATGAAGAAGCTGCCCGGCGCGATCAAGCGCAAGATCGCAGGGCTCGAGTTCTTCGTCACGCGCACGTCCGGCTCGGGACGGATCGCCTTCTCGCGCGACTCGCCCGGCCAGTGCATACCCATGCACCTGCGCCAGGGCGAGGGGCTGGACGTGCGCGAGCACCAGTTCGTGGCGGCGACTGACAACCTCGACTACAGCTTCGAACGCATCCAGGGCGTGCAGAACATGCTGCTCGGCGGCTCGGGCTTCTTCATGGACAAGTTCCGCGCGACGAACGGCGACGCGCTGGTGTGGCTGCACGGCCACGGCAACGTGTTCCTCGTCAACCTCGACGCGGGCGAGCAGCTCGACGTGGAGGCCGGCGCATGGCTGTACAAGGACCCCAGCGTCAGCCTCGAGGCGGTCACGATGGGCCTGAAGACCGGCATCATGGGCGGCGGCGGCAAGCTCACGTGGAACCGCTTCACCGGCCCCGGGCGCCTGGCGATCCAGACCATGTTCATCGCGCCGCTCGAGGGCGTCGAAGGAAGCGGCAACGCGCAGGCGGCCACCGCCGGCGGCCTCGCGGGGGCGCTGATCAGCGGGCTGCGCGGCTGAGCGCTGCCGGGCCGCGCGGCTGAGCGTCACTCGTACAGCGTGAGCGTGGCGAGGATCACGTACAGCGCCACCAGCGCCCACCCCTCGAACTCGGCCGCCTGCCCGTCGCCGGTGACCTGCCACAGCGCCAGCGCGGTGAGCGCCAGCGCGCCGATGTAGACGGGCGCGAGCGCGAACGTCAGCGTGGTGGGCAGCGCGAAGGACACCAGCACCAGCAGCGGGAACAGGAACGCCGCAATCTGCGCCACCGAGTTTTTGACCACCGAGATCGCAAGGTCCGAGCGGCGTCTCCAGGCGAGGCTCAGCCCGGCCGCGTTCTCCACCGCGTTGCCCGCGATCGCCACTATCACCAGGCCGGCGAACGCCTGCGAGATGTGCAGCTGCGAGATCGCCGGCTCGAGGCCCGCGACGAACCATTCGGACACGAACGCCGACGCCGCCCCTGCGGCGATCAGCAGCACGAGCGTCAGCGCCAGCGACAGCCGCGGCCCGGGGGCCGCGAGCGGCGCGCCCGCCACCGCCGCGGTCCGCTCGCCGGAGTCCCCCGCCGCCTCGCCGGCGCCGGGCACGGTGTCCGCGCGCAGGTACGGCACGACCCACGCCAGGTACACGACGAGCAGGCATATGGCGCCCACCACGGAGATGCCCTTCACGTGATGGCTCGCCGGATCGTGCGCCGCCAGCGACAGCCCCAGCAGCACGATGATGAACACCGTCACCTGCAGCAGCGTGGCGGTGTCGCGGGGCAGGCGCTTGGAGAAGCGCATCAGCCCGTCGGGCGCCCGGCGCGCGCCGACGACGATCACCAGGCCGAGCACCAGCAGCGCGTTGGCGAGGATCGAGCCGATGATCGCCGTCTGCGCCACCACCAGCTCGGCCTTTTTCAGCGCGAACACGACCACGAACAGCTCCGGCAGGTTGCCGAGCGTGGACTGCAGCATGCCCGTCACGCCCGGCCCGAAGCGCTCACCGAGGGCCTCGGTGGCGAACGACACCACCCACGCCAGCCCCGCCAGCGCCAGCGTCGCCAGCGCGAAGCGCGGCACCGCCGCCCACGCGCCGTAGTTGGCCGCGCCGGCGAGCGCCGTGAGCGCGGCCAGCAGCGGCAAGGTCAGACGCTCGCGTGAGGTCAGGCCGGCCATTGCGCGCCTCGAAGATATCCGGCAGGTGCGACGGGCTGGCCCAGCGCCAGCGGGTACCCTGACTATCGGAATGCGACTCGCCACCTTCCTGGCCCCCGGATCCGACACCCCGCGCGCCGGCGAGGTGCGAGGCGAGGGCGATGAGCAGCGCGTGTTCGGCTACGCCGAGGAGCAGCTGACGGTGCTCGACCGCCTCGCCGACCCCGAGGCCGCGCCCGTCGAGGGGCGCTCGTGGGCGCTGGAGGAGGTCACGCTGCTGGCGCCGCTGGCGCAGCCGCGCGCGATCTTCGGCATCGGCCTCAACTACGCCGACCACGTGCACGAGACCGGCGGCGAGACGCCCGAGCGCCCGCTCGTGTTCCTCAAGCTGCCGTCCAGCGCCGCGCCGCCCAACGGTCCGCTGCACTGTCCCGCCGCGGTCAGGCGCCTGGACTATGAGGGAGAGCTCGCGGTCGTCATGGGCCCGGGCCGCGCCGTGGCGGGCTACGCCGTCGCCGACGACGTGACCGCGCGCGACCTGCAGGGCCGCGAGCCGCAGTGGACGCGCGCGAAGGGCGCCGACGGCTTCTGCCCGTTCGGGCCGTGGATCACCACCGCGGAGGAGATCGAAGACCCGCACGTGCTCGCGTTGCGCACCTGGGTCAACGGCGAGCTGCGCCAGGACTCCAACACCTCCAACCTGATCTTCTCCGTGCCCGAGCTGATCGAGTTCATCTCCGAGACCTGCACGCTGCACGCCGGCGACGTGATCCTCACCGGCACCCCCTCCGGCGTCGGCATGGGCCAGAACCCGCCCGCGTTCCTGTCGAGCGGCGACGTGGTGCGCATCGAGATCGAGCGCCTCGGCGCGATCGAGCACGCCGTGGCCTGACGCAGCGCGCGGCCCCGCCACGCCAAACTCAACATCCGGGCCGGCCCCTGCCGGCCCCCCTAAACCCCTCCCCCGCGCTCAGTGGCTCTCGAGCACGCGGTCCACCAGGCCGTACTCGAGCGCCTGCTCAGCCGTGAAGAAGCGGTCGCGCTCCATGTCCGCGCGCACGTCCTCCGTGGGCCTGCCCGTGTGCTCGGCGTAGATCTCGTCGATGCGCTCGCGCACCTTCAGGATCTCGCGCGCGTGGATCTCGATGTCCGTCGACTGGCCTTCGAAGCCCGCCGAGGGCTGGTGGATGAGGATGCGCGAGTTGGGCAGCGCCGCGCGCTTGCCCTTGGTCCCGCCCGCCAGCAGCAGCGAGCCCATCGACATCGCCACGCCCACGCACATCGTCGCCACGTCCGGCTTGATGAAGTTCATCGTGTCGTAGATCGCAAGGCCCGAGTAGATCGAGCCGCCCGGCGAGTTGATGTACAGCGAGATGTCCTTCTCGGGGTCCTCGCTCTCCAGGTGCAGCAGCTGCGCCACCACCAGGTTCGCCACCTGGTCGTCAATCGGCGTGCCCAGGAAGATGATGCGCTCGTTCAGCAGCCGCGAGTAGATGTCGAACTCGCGTTCGCCGCGCGCCGTGCGCTCTATGACCATTGGGATCAGCGGCATGCCGGGCCCACCCTAGCGCGCGGCGCAGCGACGCCCCGCCGCATGCCGCTGGCCGGATGTCCGGGTTGCGGCGACCGATCGCGCGGGTAGACATTTGCCCGAGGCGTTTCCCACCTCGCCCCCCGACCCCCGACCGCCGGAGGTGCCCATGCGGACGCTTGCGCGATACACGCCGGTTCGAGCGTCAGAGGCGCGCCTGCTGCGCGCGATCCTGATCAGCAGCCTGCTCAACCTGCTCGCCTGCGCCACCGCCGCCACCGCCATGACCAGCCACGCCGGCTGGCCCCCCGACCAGCACCTCGTGATGGACAAGGGCCCCGCCGGACGGCACAACGTGCTCAGGGGCGAGCCGGGCGTGCACAACTACCTGCTGGGCGGCTACGGCGACGACACCATCTATGGCGGCCGGGACGGCGACGTCATCTGGGGCGACTATCACCCCAGCGGAGAGTCCCGGCAGACCGCCGTCATCCACGCCGGCGACGGCCCCAACTTCATCTACGCCAACGACACCTTCAACTACGTGTGGACCGGCACCAACCCTCACACGGTGGTGCACGCGCACGAGGACGCGGGCGTGATCCACTGCGAAAACCCGAACGTCGTCGTGTTCACCAGCCACCACGCGCTGCCCCACTGGAAGCTCGACGGCTGCAGGCGCATCAGCTTCTATTCGGTCGGCTACTGACGCTCACAGCCCGACGCTGCGCATGCCCGCCTCGTCGTAGCGCTCGCCGCTGGCCCGCGGCACCGTCTCGGCGATGCGCTCCACCTCCTCGTCGCTGAGGCGCACGTCCGCGGCCGCGAGGTTCTCCTCCAGGTAGGACACGCGCTTGGTGCCCGGGATCGGCACCACGTGCTCGCCGCGGTGCAGCACCCACGCGAGCGCCAGCTGTCCCGGCGTGATCTGCTTCTCCGCCGCGAGCTCGCGCACGCGCGCCGCCAGCTTCTGGTTCTCGCGCAGGTTCTCGCCGGTGAAGCGCGGGCCGTAGCGGCGGAAGTCGCCCTCCTCGAGCTCCTCCGGCGAGCTGAAGCGACCGGACAGGAAGCCGCGCCCGAGCGGCGAGTAGGCCACCAGCGCGATGCCCAGCTCCTGCAGCGTCGGCAGGATCTCCTCCTCCACGTCGCGCGTCCACAGCGAGTACTCCGTCTGCACCGCAGTGATCGGGTGCACTGCGTGCGCGCGGCGGATCGTCTGCGCGCTGGCCTCCGACAGCCCCAGATGACGGACCTTGCCCGCGCTCACCAGCTCCGCCATCGCGCCGACCGTCTCCTCGATCGGCGTGTTGGGGTCCACGCGGTGCTGGTAGTAGAGGTCGATGTGCTCAACCCCCAGGCGCGCCAGCGAGCCCTCGCACGCCTCGCGCACGTACTCGGGCCGGCCGTCGATCGAGCGGCGCGGCGGCCCGCCGTCGCGTCCCGGCTCGAGCTTGATGCCGAACTTCGTGGCCAGGAACACCTGCTCGCGGCGGCCCTCGATCGCGCGCCCCACCAGGCGCTCGTTGGTGTGCGGCCCGTACATGTCGGAGGTGTCCAGGAAGTCGCAGCCCAGCTCCAGCGCGCGGCGGATCGTGCGCTGCGCCTCCTGTTCGTCGGCGCTTCCGTAGAAGGCCGACATGCCCATGCAGCCGAGGCCGATCTCCGAGACCTCCGGGCCGTCCGGCCCGAGCGTGCGCCTGTTCATCGTTTCGCTCCTCTCGTCTGGATGGAACATAATGGCAAGCGCCTTGTTCCCGCTGAACCTCCCGAACGCGCTCACGGTGCTGCGGATCATGCTCGTGCCCGCGCTCGTGGTGGCGCTGCTCGGCAACACCCCCGGAGGCGACGTGCTCGCCGCGTTCGTGTTCGCGCTGGCCTCGCTCACCGACTTCGTCGACGGCTACCTGGCTCGCGCGCGCGAGGAGATCACCACCTTCGGCAAGCTCATGGACCCGCTGGCCGACAAGCTGCTGATCGTCGCCGCGCTGATCTCGCTCGTGTCGCTGCACCGCCTGGCCGCGTGGGTGGCGATGGTGATCATCACGCGCGAGCTCGCCGTCACCGTGCTGCGGCTGGGCGCCACGCAGGCCGGCGTCGTGATCGCTGCGAGCACCTTCGGCAAGGTCAAGACGGTCCTGCAGATAGCCGCCGTCCTCGCCGTCATCGCCGTGCACGGGCAGCCGCTGTGGCTGACCGCGCTGCTGTACCTCACGGTCGCCGTCACCGTGCTCTCGGGCCTGGACTACTTCTTCGGGCTGCGCCGGCGCATGCAGCAGCTCGACGCTCGCGCGGACGCTTAGCGCCGCGCGCCCGGACCGCCCGCGCCGGAGCGCCCCCAGCGCCCCCGGGCGACACGGCGCCTAGCGCCGCGCCCCTGCGTCCAGCCACTCCTCGAGGCTCGTCTGGTGCGCCGCGCGGGCGCCCGACTCGACCTCCGCGCGCAGCTCGGAGAGCAGGCCGTGGCGCTCTGCCACCACGTTGTGCTGGTGGATCGTCTCGAGGTTCTCCTGGCGCGCCGACACGAAGCTCGACCCGTCGAGGTCCGCGAAGGCGCGCACCACCCCGGCGATCATCTCGCGTACGCAGTCCTCCACGAAGCGCGGCCGGCGGTGCGCCTTCTCCACCACCTCCACCTCGTCCGAGCGCTTCATCAGCTCGTAGATCTCCGAGGACATGCTCGCCTCGGCGATCGCCAGCAGGCTCGACGCGTCGATCTCGCTGGCGCACTCCTCCGTGCAGCCGATGTGCAGCGTCGCCAGCCCGCGCTGGTTGTGCGTGGCGACGGGCACGCTGTCGAGGATCGCGTCGATCCGCTCCGGCGCGAAGCCCTGCGCGCTCAGCCGCTCGCGCGCCCGCGCCGCCACCAGCTCCTGCGCGCAGGGGCACGCGGTCATGCCCGTCGCCGACACCCCCACCGTCTGACGGGTGCCGTGCTCGAACGCCACCGCGCGCCCGTGCAGCGTGTAGATCTCCTGCGTCTGGATCCCAGACACGGGCGCGGGCTTGTGCTCCGGGTAGCGAGCCGCGATCCTCACCTCCGCGCGCTCCGCGCCCTGGCGCTCGCGCACCAGCTCCGCGATGTGGCGCGCGAGCGTCTCCGCGCGGAACGTGGACTCGCTCAGCACCACCTCGCCGATCGCCGCGTTGACCACCTCGTCGAAGCGCGACATGTGCGCGCCCTTGCGGTCGGCTCCGAGGTCCACGAAGCAGTCCAGGCGCGCCAGGAACAGGTCGTCGCGGATTCGCACCACCTTCTCGACGCCGCTGACGCCCACGCGCGACAGGCCCACGGGGATGCTCGGCTCGCGCGCCTGGACGTCGTCGCCCGCGCCCATGGTGGGAGACAGCACAGAGGTGGGCCTGCTCGCCTGCACCGAGGCCAAGCCTAGCGCGCCCCCGAGGCTGCGCCCGGACGAGCGTCCACGCAAGCGGCATCCCCGACCGCGGATTCTGGTATCAATCGGAACTCAACTCATCAAGGCACGGGAGGGCCAAACGCAGCGCTTGGGGAGGTCACGGCGGGAGCTGGGCTGTGACGGGATATCGATGGGTCGATTGGGAGGCCAGTTGAGCGACAAGCTTGAAGGGCTTTTGAGCACCGCGGACACCGCCGTGCTGGAGTTGGAGGAGTTGCAGGGGATAGTCGCGGAGTCGCAGGAAAGAGGATTCCTGACGCTCGACACGCTGGCGACGGCGCTGGAGGAGGCCGACGTGTCCGGACAGCAGGCGCAGGACCTGCTGATCTACCTCGAGGAGCACGGCATCGAGATCGTGGGCCGCTCCGACGGCGCGCCCGCCGGCGCGTTGCACGGCGAGCTGCACCTGCACGAGGGCGGCGCCGACGCCGGCGGGCCGGACGAGCGCGATCCGCTGGAGGCGCCTGCCGCCGAGCACACGCTCAGCGCGGTCGCCGTGGAGAACGACGAACCCGGCGAGCGCGCGCACGACATGCACGCCCGCCTCGAGGAGCTGGCCCTGCGGGGCGTGCCCGACGAGGCCAGGCGCAGCGAGGTGGACCTCACGGTCGAGCCCAGCCTCGACTCGCTGCGGCTGTACCTGCGCTCGATCGGTCGCGTGCCGCTGCTCAGCGCCGAGGAGGAGGTGGCGCTGGCCAAGCGCATCGAACGCGGCGACATCGCCGCCAAGCAGCACATGGTCGAGGCCAACCTGCGGCTGGTGGTGTCGATCGCCAAGGGCTACGTCGGCCGCGGCCTGACGCTGCTGGACCTGATCCAGGAGGGCTCGCTGGGGCTGATTCGCGCCGTCGAGAAGTTCGACTACCGCCGCGGCTACAAGTTCTCGACGTACGCCACCTGGTGGATCCGCCAGGCCGTCACGCGCTCGCTGGCGGACAAGGGCCGCACGATCCGCATCCCCGTGCACATGGTCGAGCGCATGAACAAGCTGATCCACGCCGAACGGCGCATGATCCAGCAGCTGGGGCGCGAGCCCACCGCCGTGGAGCTGGCGGCGGAGCTCGAGTGCTCGGTGCGCGAGGTGCGCGACATCATGCGCATCGCCCAGCAGCCCATCTCGCTGGAGAAGCCCGTGGGCGAGGAGGACGACTCCGCGCTGGCGGACTTCGTCGAGGACGTCTCCGCGGAGTCGCCCTTCGAGATCGCCTCCGAGGCGCTGCGCCGCGAGAACGTCACGCGCGTGCTCGCCTCGCTGCCGCGGCGCGAGCGCGAGGTGATCGAGATGCGCTACGGCATCGTCGGCGGGCGCGCGCGCACGCTCGAGGAGGTCGGCCGCGCCTTCAACATCACCCGCGAGCGCGTGCGCCAGATCGAGAACCGCACGCTCAAAAAGCTGCAGACGCTGCCCGACGCGCAACTGCTGCGCGAGGCGTCCTGAACGGCCGCGCAGCCGCGCGCGACATCCTGGAGCAACCCCCGGTTGACGACTTGGTATAGGGTCGGCTGCATGAGACGAGCTGTGCTGTTGATCCTGCTCACGGGCGCGGTCGCGCTGTCGCTCGCGGCGCTCGCGCTCGCGGCGATACCGCCGCGGTCGCTCGTCGCCAAGCCGAGCGAGATGCCGGGCTTCGCCAACGCCAGGGTCCGCCTGCACTCGGGTGACAGCCCGAGCGCGTACGCCAAGAACGTGCTGCACGTCAAGCCGCGCAAGCTGTCCAAAGAAGCCTCCAGGCTCGCGCGCCAGGGCCTGCGCGAGGGCGTCCAGGAGCTGCTCAGCGCCTCGCAGGGCGAAGCGCTGTCGTTCACCGTCGTGTTCCGCACCGCCAAGCAGGCCAAGCGCGAACTGCAGCTCAGCAGCAGCGAAGACGTCAAAGCTCAGGGCGCCGCCGAAATCAAGCAGTTCGCCATCCCCGCGATCCCCGGCGCGTTCGCCTTCACCGCGGCTGAACCCGGCAAGCCCGGAGCCGCGGGCAACGTGCTGTTCGTCGTCGGGCGCTGCTACGCCGTGGTCGGGGACTCGCTGCGCACGGGCACCGCCGAACAGGCGAGCGCCGTGCCGACGCAGGGCGGCCTCGCCGTCTACAAGCGCCTCGAGCACCGCTGCGGCTGAGCTCGACCGCGCGCGCCGCCTCCTGAACGGGCCCGCCGCCGCACGGCGGACGACCCGCGCGCCGTGCAGGTCCTAAAATCCTCCACCCCCGGCGGGGTTCCCGAGCGGTCAAAGGGGACGCGCTGTAAACGCGTTGGCTCTGCCTTCGTAGGTTCGAATCCTACCCCCGCCACTCAGCTCGAGCCCGCCGTGTCCTACCTTGTCCCCCGATGGGTTGGTACGCCCCCTCGCAGCGCACGACGCAGCCGCCCGGCTGGGCGACCGACGCGCTGACCGCGATCGCGCTGGGCGCCGCGCTCGTCGCTGTCACTGCGCTCGAGAGCGGCGGCTCGCGCCACGGCGCGTGGCCCAGCTACGCGCTCAGCGCGCTCGCCGCGCTGGCCGTCGCCTTCCGCCGCCGCCGGCCGCTGGCGGTGTTCGCAGCGACGCTGGCCGTGGCGCTGCTGGCGATCGCGATCGCCTCGCCGACGGGCGCCATCTCGCTGGCCGTGGTGGTCGCCATCTACACGCTCGCGCAGGAGCAGCAGCGGCGGCGAGCGCTGCTGCTGGCGCTGCTCGCCGGCGCTGCGCTCGCGCTGACCCGCGGCCTGCTGCAGTACCGCGGCTGGTCGGACGCCCGCACCGCCGTCGAGCCGGCGCTGGCGCTGGCTGCGCTGTTCCTCGGCTGGGCCGTGAGCGACCGCCGCGCATACGTCGCAGCGATCGAGGCGCGCGCCGTGCAGGCCGAGCGCACCCGCGAGGAGGAGGCGCGCCGCCGCGTCGATGCCGAGCGCCTGCGGATCGCGCGCGACCTGCACGACGTGCTCGCCCACGGCATCGCCACCATCAACGTCCAGGCGGGCGTGGCCGCGCACGTGCTGCCCGAGCGCCCCGAGCACGCCGAACAGGCGCTGCGCGTGATCAAGCGCGCCAGCGGCCAGGCGCTGCGCGAGCTGCGCGACATCCTCGGCGTGCTGCGCAGCGCCGAGGAGCCCGAGTCGCGGTCCCCGGCGCCCGGCCTCGACCAGCTGGACGCGCTGCTCCTCAGCTCCCGGCACGCCGGCCTCGCCACGCGCGTGTCGGTCTCCGGCCAGCAGCGCCCGCTGCCCGCCAGCGTGGACCTCGCCGCATACCGCATCGTCCAGGAGAGCCTCACCAACGTGCTGCGCCACGCCGGCGGGCAGGCGCGCGCGATCGTGCACATCTCCTATGCCGAGGAGCTCATCACGGTCACCGTCGAGGACAACGGCCACGGCATCGCCGGCGCCCCCGCGGGCCACGGCATCACCGGCGCCCCCGCGGGCCACGGCATCGCCGGCATGAGCGAGCGGGCGCACGCGCTCGGGGGCGAGCTGGAGGCCGGTCCGCGGGCCGGC
>Ga0335078_10012186_pt1 | contig 12759 bp, 9 predicted proteins | sample Lox_Sample_32_FD_206711 | JGI IMG/M metagenome (GOLD analysis project Ga0335078, IMG submission 206711) | Soil microbial communities from Loxahatchee National Wildlife Refuge, Florida, United States - Lox_Sample_3.2 | ecosystem: Environmental > Terrestrial > Soil > Wetlands | place: USA: Florida... | reverse complement strand
TAGTGGACGATCGGTCCACCGATGGCACCTGGGACATCCTCCAGCGTCTGGCCGCTGCCTTTCCGCAAATCCAACTCTTCCGGCACGAGCAGAACCAGGGCAAGGGTGCGGCCGTGCGCACCGCCATCGGCAAGGCCACCGGCGATTTCTCGCTGATCCAGGATGCCGACCTGGAATACGATCCTTCCGAATACCCCCGGCTGCTACGGCCGCTGCTGGACGGCCATGCCGACGCTGTTTTTGGCTCGCGTTACATGGCCGGCGAGCAGAGCCGCGTTTTGCCATTCTGGCATTCCATGATCAACCGGGGCCTTACGCTGGTTTGCAACATGTTCTGCAATCTCAACCTGACGGACATGGAAACCTGCTATAAGGTTTTTCGCACCGATCTGCTCAAGAGCGTTCCCATCCGCTCCGACCGTTTCGGATTCGAACCCGAAATTGTCATGAAAAGCGCCAAGCGAAAATTCCGCATCTACGAGGTGCCCATCAGCTATCACGGCCGCACCTACGAAGAAGGCAAGAAAATCGGCTGGAAGGACGGGTTGAAAGCGCTGGCCGTTATCCTGCGTTTCTGGCTGATCGACGATCTGTACGCGACACCCTACGGCCGCGGGGTGCTCAACAATCTCACCGGAACGCCGCAGTATCTGAGTTGGGTGGCTCGCAAACTCAGGCCCCATCTGGGCGATTCGGTTCTGGAAATCGGCGCCGGCATCGGCAATATCTCCGGCCGGCTGATGGGCCGCCGCACACTATACGTCGCGGCGGAAAAAGATCCGCTGCACCTGCATGCTCTGCGCAACCGTTTTTTGCGCACGCCCAATGTGGTGGTGCGGGATATCGACCCCGAATCGCCGCGGGATTTGGAGGCGGTAGGGAACGGCTTCGATACGCTCCTCTGTGTGAACGTGCTCGAATACCTGGACCATCTCGACGACGTCCTGGAATCGCTCCGGGGCGCCCTGCGAGACGGCGGTGATCTCATCGTGCTGGTTCCCAACGGCCACGGCCTGTTTGGCAGCCTCGATCGCAGCCTGGGACATAAACGCCGGTTCAATTCTCATGAGGCACGGCAGTTGCTCGAAGCACACGGCTTTACGGTGGAAAAGATCTATCAGTTCAACAAGGCCGGCGCACCCCCCTGGTGGGCTTATAGCCGCCTGCTGGGATCGCGCAGGATCAGCAAACCGCTGTTAAAGGTTTTCGATAAAACGGTATGGCTCTGGAGCCGTCTGGACACCCTCATCCCCTGGCCAGGGCTCTCGCTGATCGTAGTGGCCCGCAAACAGGCGACCGGCGGCTCTCCCTCACGGGCAATAGAAACAGCCCACGCCCATAAGCTGGCGTAAGCGGATGCGTCGTCTCACATTTACTACGAAGTCATGACCCGCGTGCGGCCGAGTTGCGATGCCTGATAGGCCTCCAGAACCGCGTTGATGGGACCGTCCTCGACTACGCGGCCACGGTCCAGCCATATACCGCGCTTGCACAGATCCGGCAGTATGGCAGTGGCATGCGAGACACACAGCATGGTCTTGCCGAGATCGCGATACTCCCTGAGCTTATCGTTGGACTTGCGGGAAAAAGCCATATCGCCGACCCCCAGCACCTCGTCGATGATGAGAACGTCGGGGTCCGTATGCACCGCCACGGAAAACGCCAACCGCATCACCATGCCGCTCGAGTACGTACGCAACGGTTCGTGGATGAAGTTGCCGATTTCGGAAAACGCTACGATCTTGTCGAGGCGTGCAGCCACCTCGCGCCGCTTGAGGCCGAGCAACGCAGCGTAGATGTATAAGTTCTCAGCTCCTGTCAGATCGGGATGGAAGCCGGAACCTAGTTCCAGAAGCGGTGCTACGCGGCCCTCCACCTGCACTCGCCCGCGGTCCGGACGGCACAACCCGGTCGCCACGTTCAACAAGGTGCTCTTGCCGGCGCCGTTGTGGCCTACAATGGCGACGCTCTCCCCTTGCTGCATCGTGAAAGAGATGCCCTTCAGAGCTTGAAACCGTTCATGCCGTTTCGGCTGCAACAGATGCGAAAGGCGGTCGCGGATGAGCATCTGGCCGGCGTGATGCGGGAAAGACTTCCAGACATCCTCAAAGACGATTGCCAGCCGGCCGTCACATCTGCTCATAAAACGACCGCTCCAGTTTCCGAAACACCAGCAGGCCCATTGCGAAAGTAAGGCAGGAAACCGTCACGAGCTTAAGAAGCGTCGACGGCAGCGGCGGTCTGCCCTGAAGCAGAATGTTGCGCAGTGACAGGATCAGTGCAGCCACGGGATTCAGTTCGTAAACCGCGGTGTAGCGCTGGGGAACTGCACTCAAATCATAAACTATCGGCACCAGCCAGAATAACAACGTGCCGGCCGATTCCACCACGTAGCGTGTGTCGCGCACGAAAACGTTGATACCCGCGAAAAACAGTGCAAGGCCGCAGACGAAGATCGTTTCCACCGCCCACACCACCGGCAGCCATAGCCACTGCCAGTTGACGCCGCGTCCGAAGATCACTACCAGCGTCAGCAACAGGCCCATCTGAATCAGCAGGTGCACACAATTCGAAAGCACGCTGGTGATCGGCACGATTTCCCGGGGAATCGGCACGCGTTTGATGAGGCCCACGCTGTCTACGACGGAAGTTGTGCCACAGTTCCAGGCAACCGAAAAGAAATTAAAAGGCACTAGCCCGCACAGCAGGAACAATGGAAAATTCGGAATCGCGCTATTCACCAGAACATGAGTGAAGACGAAGGCCAGAACGCCCATCATCACCAGCGGATTCAGCAGCGACCACAACATGCCCAGCGACATATTCCGGTAACGGATCCGGAAATCCTTGAGTACGAGATTTTGGACCAAAAAGAGATAATCGCCTGACCACATTGAATTTGCCGCAGAGTGCCAGTATAGCCAATGGTGTTCCGCCCCGTCGAGCGGAACTGTCAGCCGCGGCCGGCCACTGTTTCAAAGAACCGCAGCGACTCACTGGCGCACACTTCCCACCGGAACCGTCCGGCACGCCGGCGCGCGGCGCCAGCCAGACTGCTCCGGCGCGAGGATGAGGTCAGAAGCCGGTAGAGCCCGTCCCGGATCTCCACAGAGCTTCGGGGATCCACCAGTTCCGCGGCATCCCCGGTCACTTCGGGCAAAGAAGAAACAGCCGAGGTGAGGACAGGCACCCCGGCGGCCATCGCCTGGGCCACGGGAAACCCGAAACCTTCGTACAGCGAGACGTAGGCAAGCGCCGTCGCACCGCCGAACAGACCCGGGAGCAAAGGTTCAGGGACATACCCGAGATGGCGCACGCCCGGCTCGGCGGACCGCAACCGCAGCAGCACCGTGTCTGAATTCCAACCTACCGGCCCGGCGACGATTAACTCGAATTCGTCGCGAATTTCCTGCGGCAGCGCCTGGTAGGCGTCCAGCAGCACGCCGAGATTCTTGCGCGGCTCGATGGTACCGACAAACAACACATAAGGGCGTTCCAACCGGCAATAATGCTGCGCTTCCGCAATCTCCTCCGGCCCGATCTGGAAGTACTCCTCGGCTATGCCGGGATAGATCACCCGGATGCGCCGGGGATCGAGCCCCAGCACCTTTACCGCGTCGCAGCGCGTGCTTTCCGAGATGGCGATCACGCCATCGGCACGCCGCAGAATGCGCTCCGTGAAGACCCTCTCCGCCCGCACATTGGCCGGCGTGTGCAACTCCGGAAACAGGTGGCAGGTTGCATCGTACACGGTGGCAGTCAGACGGGCGCGGTGCGGCGGATACAGCAACTTGGTCGCGTGAAAAATGTCGGCATCCGGCAGAGTCCACCTTACCAACCGGCTGGCCCGTCCGTTCAGCGCATGGAACAGCGCCAGGCGCGTCACCGTCCCCCAACGGCTCGTTGCGGAATGCTCATGATCGAGTTCCCCCAGGCCAGCCAGGCGTGGAAACAACTGCACCCGGCCCGGAGCGCTCAATTTCCAAAGGTTGGCAATCCAGTAGTAGAGGTAATTCTTCACGCCGGCGCTGCGGACTAATAAGGGAATCGCATCGATGCACAGGCGTGCCCCAAACCGGTCAGCAGGCACTCCCGAATTGTAACGCAAGCCGCAGATCGTCGAGGCCACGCATGGTAACATGAATCTCTGCATATGCCGCGGCGCGCGCTGATCACAGGCATTACCGGCCAGGATGGTTCTTATATTTCCGAGTTGCTCCTGGCGAAAGGCTACGAAGTTCACGGTATCGTGCGGCGGATCGCTCTGGAAGATCCCGAACACAGGCTGTCGCGCCTCGGTGCCATCCGCGACCGCATCACTTTACACGCAGCTTCGCTCGAAAGTTATGCCAGCCTGTACCAGGTAGTGGCCAAAGTCGTCCCCGACGAGTGCTACCATCTGGCGGCGCAAAGCTTCGTCAGTTACTCATTTGACGACGAATTCTCGACCCTGAACACCAACATCAATGGCACACATTTCATGTTGGGCGCCATCAAAAACCTGGTTCCGGAGTGCCGCTTTTATTTCGCGGGATCGAGTGAAATGTTCGGCAAAGTAGAGACGGTGCCGCAAAACGAGAGCACCCCGTTTCACCCACGCTCCAGCTACGGCATCAGCAAGGTGTGCGGCTTCGAACTCACCCGCAATTATCGCGAGGCGTATCACCTGCACGCCTCCAGCGGGATTCTCTTCAACCATGAATCACCGCGACGTGGATACGAATTCGTGACGCGCAAAATCACTTCGGGAATTGCGCGTATCCTGGCCGGAAAGGCCGGCAAACTGCCACTCGGAAATCTGGACGCCAAGCGCGATTGGGGCCACGCACGCGAATACGTCGAAGCGATGTGGCTGATGCTGCAACAGCCCGAACCGGACGACTATGTAATTGCTACCGGCGAAACCCACACGGTGCGCGAGTATGCGGAACTAGCATTCAATCTGGCGGGGCTAGATTATAGGGAGTATGTCATGGCCGACCCCAACCTTTATCGCCCTGCGGAGGTCAATATGCTGCTGGGCGACTGCGGTAAGGCTCGCACCAGGCTGGGATGGACCCACCAGGTCAGCTTCAAAGACCTGGTACGCGAGATGCTGGAAGCGGACTGCGCAGCCAACGGTGTCGCCCTAGCCTGTACCGTACACGGTTGATCTAAGCCGTCGCGGTGCACTTTCCTGATAACGATGTATTCGAATTCGACAGAACCTGCCATACCTGCTGTAAACGTCGAGGAGGTAATGCGCGAAATCCGCGATCGGGTCCGGCAGAAGCGCGCCGAAGGTGCGATTCCGAACATTGTAGTGGATTTCTCCCAGCCAAACCTGGGCCGCATCGCTAGTGCCACGGCTGAAATCGCCCGCAAACCGCCGGTTCCGGATACCCTGCGTGGCCGCGCCGGCGCTCGGCTCATCGGCATCCTGCAGCGGATGCTGCTTTGGTACTCTGCTCCGATCATCAAATTCGCCCACGCAGTACAAGAGACCTTGCAGGATTACAGCAGTGCACTGCAACTCCTGGCCGCGGCCCAGGAAGAGAACAAGAATCGGCTGGCCGAGGTCGAACGCAAGGCCGCTGACACGGATCGGCAGGTGCATGGACTCCGCTGCACAATGGAAGACGCCGAACTCGACGCCATCCTGCGCAGGTTGCGCGAGACCGAACGTGAACTGCTGCACCTCAAGGCCCAGACTGCCGTACAGGATCGCCGGTTGGCCACGGTATTGGAAGAAGCGCGGAGGCGCCTCCCGGAACCCTTCGACCAGGAGCAGTTACAGGTGCTCGCAAACGAGGGACACAAACGGCTGGAAAGTTTCTACTCCAGCTTTGAAACCAGGTTCCGCGGCTCGTCCGAAGAGATCCGCGAACGGCTCCGCGTGTATCTCCCCCATGTGCGCAACGCCATTGCCGGGCGCTTGGAACCTACTATCCTGGATATCGGCTGCGGGCGTGGGGAATGGCTCGAACTACTTCGGGACGAGGGTATCCGCGCCCGAGGTATGGACAGCAACTCTACCGTGGTGGCGCGCTGCCGAGAGACCGGCCTCGAGGTGGATGCCGGCGATTGCCTGCGCTATCTTGCCGCCAGGCCCGATGCGTCCGTAGACGTGGTGACGGCTATCCACCTCGTAGAACACCTTCCCTGGGAAGCGTTCCTCACGCTGCTGGACGAGATCGTCCGGGTCCTGCGGCCAGGCGGTATGTTCATTCTGGAAACACCCAACCCGGAGAACATACTGGTTGCTACCAACAACTTCTACTTCGATCCAACTCATGTGAAGCCGCTACCCGTGAAGACGACGCGTTTCGCGGTGGAATCGCGCGGACTATGCCGGGTGGAAGTGTTGTTCCTGCAACCCTACCCGGAAGCCATGCATGTGGAAGGTGATTCGGAACTCTGCCGGAGATTTAACCAATTCTTCTATGGCGCCCAGGATTATGCCGTCATCGGACACAAACCCTAACAGTCCGCACCTGCGTATACATATTGCTACACCGAATGTGCGGACGCACGATGCGATCGGGACCGACGTAATTGGTATGGCCGCGGTTCTGACCGCAGCCGGATACCGCACGGAAATATTGACCGACGACTGGGACCCTGCCTGCGTGTCGGCCGCCTCCAGCGTCTCCCCGGAGGCAGCACACAAATGGCGCTTCGGTGACGACCTGCTAATCTACCATCATTCCACGCACTGGCCGGAAGGCGAGCAGATGCTGGCACAGTCCCGGTGCGGCGTGGTGGTTCGCTATCATAACGTGACGCCGGCGGCGTACTTTGAAGGCTACTCGGAACCGCATACGGCGGCCAGTCTCGCCGGCCTCGCGGCCACCCGCCGTCTGGCGGCTTTACCTGGTGCGCAATTCTGGGGGGACTCCGCCTTCAACTGCATCGAGGTGATTGACTTCGGCGCGCCCCGAGAAAACTGTCGCGTGTTGCCCCCATTCCATGGTGTCGAGGCGATGGCGCGGGAGGCCCCCGATTCCCGCCTGGTAGCCGAATACCACGATGGTTCGGCAAATATCATCTTCGTGGGCGCGTTCAAACCGAATAAGGCGCACGCTCGCGCCATCCGAGTGTTTGCGCTCTACCACCACTGTTTCAATCCCAAATCGCGGCTGATCCTGATTGGCAGCATCCAGGCGGTCTTTACGGGCTATCTGGATTGGCTGCGGCAGCTCGCCACCGCCTATGGCGTGGACGGTCGCGTGGTTTTTGCGACCTCGGTTTCACGCGCGGAACTCAGATCCTATTACCTGTTGGCCGACGTATTCCTATGCGTCAGTGAACACGAAGGGTTCTGCGTACCGCTGATCGAAGCTATGTACTGCCAGGTTCCGATCGTGGCCTGGAGTACCACAGCCGTATCGGAAACACTCGGTGGTTGCGCTCTGGCGTGGAGCGGCTTCGACGAAGGGAACCTGGCTGAAAGCATTCACACTTGTGTGGAACAGGCCGACTTGTCGCGCAACCTGCGCCGCATGGGACGCCGTCATTACGATTCCTGCTACGCCAAAGATGTCCTTGCACGGCGTCTGCTCGAGTACACCGCGGAATTAGCACCCCATCCCGCTCCGGCAGGGGCGAACTGATGCGCCGGCGCGTCGCTCTGGTGGTCCAGCGTTATGGTCTGGAGGTTAACGGCGGCGCCGAGTTGCTCTGCCGTATGATTGCCGAACGCTTGGCACACCGGCACGACATCGAAGTTTTGACAACCTGCGCCATCGATTACCTGACTTGGGAGAACGAGTACCCTCCCGGGCTAAGCGACCTGAACGGCGTGGCCGTGCGGCGGTTTGCCGTGCGCCATTCCCGCGATGTCCGGAAATTCAGCCAGTATACTGCCTGGCTGTTTAAGCATCCGCATACCGCAGCGGAAGAGCGGCGTTGGGTGGACCTGCAGGGCCCCGATCCGACGGCTCTGGCAAACTACGTAGAAGCTTACGGGGCCGGGTATGACGTTTTCATTTTCTTCACCTACCTGTACGCCACTACGCAAATGGTGCTGCCGCGAGTTAGAGATCGCGCCCTCCTGGTCCCCACCGCGCATGACGAACCGCCAATCTACCTGGGAATCTACGACGAACTGTTCCGTTCACCACGCCGGCTGCTGATGAGCACACCGGAAGAACTCGATTTCGTAGAGCGGCGGTTCTGCCTGGATGCATCGGCCAGCGAAATCGTCGGAGTCGGGGTGGACCCATGGGATGAGCCGGCGGAAGATGAGGTTTGGTCCGGTATCCGCAGGAACGCAGCCGGCGCCCCGATGGTTACTTACATAGGGCGTATCGACGAATCGAAAGGCTGTGCCGAAATGATCGAGTATTTTCGGCGCTATTGCAATGACCGGCCCGCTTCGCGAACCGTCCTGCTGCTGATCGGCACGCCGGCGATGCCAGTGCCGCCGCATCCTGCCATTCTGACTGCCGGCTTCGTTTCGGAGCAAACTAAGCGGAACGCGCTGCGTGACAGCCGCGTGATTGTGGCGCCATCGCCTTATGAGAGCCTGTCGCTGGTGGCGCTGGAAGCCTGGATGGCCCGCAAACCGCTCCTCGCCAACGGCCGCTGTGCGGTTCTCCGGGGTCAATGCTCCCGGAGTAATGGAGGCCTCTGGTACAGCGACTACGAGGAATTCCGCGCCTGCCTGGATGTGCTGCTGGAAAATGATGCCCTCTCGAGCACGTTGGGTTCGCAGGGCCACGCCTACACTGTCGCCAATTACGGTTGGCCGCGAGTCGAACAGCGCTACGACCAACTGATCGAGATGATCGCCTCCGGCGAAACGGGGGTGCATGGCTGAAAACGGGCTCACGCTCGCCATCGTGATCCCCTGGTATGGCGAGCACATCCCCGGGGGAGCGGAAGCCGCGGCGCGCGATCTCGCCAAAGCTCTCGCCGCGGCCGGGCAACCCGTGGAGGTGCTTACAACCTGCGTGCGCGAGTTCCGCGCCGACTGGAACCAAAACCATCATCCACGAGGCCTTACCACTGAAGGCGGCATCCGCGTGCGGCGGTTCCCCGTGCGCCGCCGCGATACCACGGCATTCGACCGCGTCAACTACAAACTCATGCACAACCTGCCCGTCTCGCCGCAAGACGAGCAGACCTATGTGGACCAGATGATCCACAGCCCGGCGCTGTGCGAGTATATCGGCCGTCACAGCGCCGAATACATTTATTTCTTCATTCCCTACATGTTCGGCACCACATACTGGGGCAGCCAGATATGCCCCGAGCGCTCGGTGTTGATTCCTTGCCTGCACGACGAAGCCTACGCCCATATGCAGGTATTCCGGCCCATGCTACACCGGGCACGCGCTCTCGTCTTCCTTTCGCACGAGGAGCAGGTGCTGGCACAACGCCTCTACGGGATCAACGCCGATGCCGCGCACGTGCTCGGCACGCCGGTGGCCTGTGATTGGACCGGTGACGCTGCGCGGTTCGCGGATCGTTACGGGCAGTCCGGTTTCCTGCTCTACGCCGGCCGCACCGATCCCGGCAAGAACATCGAGCTGCTGACCGATCACTTTCGGCGCTATATTCACGAGACTGAATCCTCCCTGCGACTGGTGTTCATTGGCGGCGACCCACCGCCGGACGACTCCGGCCGCATCGTCGGCCTGGGTTTCCTGCCACAGCAAGATAAGTACGATTGCTATGCCGCTGCCCTGGCTGTTTGCGTGCCCAGTGCTAAAGAGAGCTTTTCCCTGGTGATGATGGAAAGCTGGGTGGCGGGCCGGCCGGTGATCGCCAACGCCCAATGCCCGGTTACCGCTGATTTCTGCCGCCACAGCAACGGCGGCTTGTATTTCTCCAATTACGAGGAATTTCGCGGGATCGTCGCTGCACTCGAGGCCCGGCCGGATCTGGCCGCCGCACTCGGCCGCCAAGGCGGCCAATTCGTTCGTTCTAACTTCGCCCCGCTCATTGTGGCGGAAAGGTACATCCGCCTGCTCTCACATCTCGCCGATCTTTCCAACAGCCGTTCCGGCTAGATATGTTAGGCTTTCGACATGCAACCAGAACGATCTTTCCGCTACGCCCGCCCATGCGCCGACGTCGAAGACTGAACAGCCTTTGACCGGGTGAATAAATGCCACTTCGGCCTCGCTGCGGAGACCCTGGGCGTTTTCCCGCCCGGTGTAACCACGCCGTTGCCCAGGTCGATCGAATGGAACCCACGCAGGCTCGTCATGGAAGGGTCTGCGGAAACCATAAAGCAATTGGAGCATGATTTTAAAGCGTGATACTGAACAGAGGTCCTGCAGGAATGCCAGGGGCAGCCTGGACGATTGAAAGCGAAGTTTGTCGGCGCGGCCGCTTAGCGGCCAAAGGCGGCCTTATGACAAAGGCGTGTGCGATTATAGAAATCTGAAGAAAAAACCAAAGTCTCGTGGCGGCGTTGCTGCTCGGGCCAGGCTGGTTTCTAACGCGCCGGGCAAGTCTGTCATACCACTGAGACCACTGTCAACCCCGGCACTCCCTCCTCGCCGCGGTCTCTCGATCGCCATGTATGCCGTCACAGCGCTGCTGGCTTGCGCGGCGGTGGGCTGGGCCATGCAACTTTGGAACGCGGAATGGCGTGTACCACTGTTCTATCACTCTGGCGGCGACGCCTCCTTCAGCAGCATGCTGGTTAAGGGTATCATCGATCACGGTTGGTATCTCCACAATTCCTCCGTGGGTGCTCCGGATGGTCTCCAAATGGAAGACTACCCATTGTCTGATGTCGTCCATTTCTTGATTATCCGGATTTTGGCAATATTCAGTTCGAACTTCGGCCTTGTTATTAATTTCGACTATCTGCTGACGTTCCCGCTGTCGGCGGTAAGTGCTGCGTATGTCTTCCGTCGCTTCGGCGCCTCCTGGGGTGCTTCGCTCGGCCCAGCGATACTATACACTATGCTGCCGTACCATTTTATGCGTGGCGAGATGCACTTGCTCCTCTCCGCCTATTACCTCGTCCCCTTGATCATTATGGTTGCCGTATGGATCTGTACTAGCCGGCCCATGTTTGAAATTGTCGGATCATGGCGCATTCGCCCGACACGTTACGGGTGGAGTTCTTTAATCATTGCCGCACTCATGGCCGGCAGCAGCATTTACTACACCTTCTTTGGCACGTTCTTAATCGGCATTGCCACCCTGATTCGCATCGTGCGCCGCCCCTGCACTCGCGTTCTGATCGCGCCTGTGATTGTGCTCGCGGTGACGTTCTGTTGCGTTACCATTTATCTCTCCCCCACTTTACTCTATCAGGCGCGGCATGGGCGTAATGCCGAAACGGCCGTCCGCAGCGTGAGAGATGCCGAGATTTATGCCCTGCGCATTACACAGCTCGTGCTACCGGTCACGGGACACCGGTTGGCATTCTTTTCCCGGGTGAAGCGGGTTTACAATGGCGCGATAGTCAATACGGAAAGCGATTTCTCGACCCTTGGCGCCGTAGCCGCCGCCGGATTTCTTCTCCTCTGCGCCGGGCTATTTTTCCAACCGGCCGGGCCAGCCTGGAAAATATTCAACGACTTATGCATTCTGAATGTGGCATGCCTGCTTTTGGCGACCACGTCTGGTTTTGGCTCGTTGGTCGCACTGCTCATTACCGCCAAGATTCGGGGCTACACGCGTATTTCCGTCTTCATTGCCTTCTTCTCGCTCTGGGTTGTAGCACTGGCGGCCGATGCCCTCCGTCGGCTGTACCAACGACGGACACTGTTAGTCTTTGCGTGGCATGCTGCCATGGCAGTCATCCTGGTAGGCGGCATACTGGACCAGACGACTCCGGCGTTTGCCCCCTCATACGCGGCCAACGAGTCCGATTATCGTAACGACGAAATGTTCGTCCGACGAATCGAATCAGCGCTTCCTGCGAACTCGATGGTTTTTCAATTGCCTTATGCGGCTTTCCCGGAGAACGGCCCGGTAAACCGCATGATTGACTACGATTTGTTCCGGGGATATTTACACTCGCACCATCTCCGTTGGAGCTACGGCACGATGCGCGGCCGTGAAGGCCAGATCTTACAGCAGCACGTTTCGTCGCTGCCCGTATCGCACATGATCGAGGCGGTGGCGCTGATTGGGTTCTCTGGAATCTACATCGACCGATATGGTTATCCGGATAATGCCAAGGCTCTCGAGCGGGAATTGACTGGCGTTCTCCACCAAGATCCCGTCACTAGTAGAAATAGTCGCCTGGCGTTTTTCGAGTTATCGGATTATGCTGGCGAACTGCGCCGATCGATGGATTCGGATCAGCGGCCACGCGAATAGGAACACATCCTACAGCCACTGGCCACCGGCTGAGCGGAAGTTTCTCCAACCTCGAAGGAACGTCATCAAACAACTGGTCCGACGGAAACGCAACCGATATCATACCTCTGAGAGATCTCTGCAACAGTTTCAGTAGAGGCTTGATGCCAACAGCGATCGGAAACAGCCCAACCCACTAAAGTTCAGCCAGGTTAGCATTCGACTCGGTGAAGATCCCCCGCTGCTCTCTAATCCACCTAATGGACATGTGCGGTCCCACCACTCAGAGTTCATGTAAGTCTTTTGTTCGCCAGCACCGTATAGCCAAGGCAGTCATCTCCGCCGTTACCCAAGAACGAGACGTTCGCCACCACCGCCAGGAGCAACAACGCCGGAACCAATGCCAGAGATAATACTTGGATTGTAAACCGAACCGGGCGAGAGAACTGTTGCGGAAGCACGAACCGAAGAATCAATGCCATGATCTTATAGCACGCCACAGTCACA
>Ga0335078_10012185_pt1 | contig 12759 bp, 19 predicted proteins | sample Lox_Sample_32_FD_206711 | JGI IMG/M metagenome (GOLD analysis project Ga0335078, IMG submission 206711) | Soil microbial communities from Loxahatchee National Wildlife Refuge, Florida, United States - Lox_Sample_3.2 | ecosystem: Environmental > Terrestrial > Soil > Wetlands | place: USA... | reverse complement strand
CGCAACGGAATCCAATCCGCCGAGCCAGACGGCTGAAAGAGACGGAGACTCGCACCCGGAAGCAGATTTCCCAAGCACTGAGGTTGCCCGATCTAAGAAACAGTGCTTATTCAGAGTGTCCCTAAGATCAAGGAAGCATGACCGCTCCAGCCACCCTCTTTCGCCCATTTTCGCGCCTCGTTCGCATCACCATTCTGGGCAGGGAAGTCGAGGTTCCGGAAAACAATGTTCTGCTGCGGTGTTTTCAATATCTGGCCCCGGAGCCAATTTCGTACGGCAGATTCTGCTGGAATGAAGATTGCCAATACTGCCGCGTGGGTTTCGACCATGGCGAAGGAACGAAAAAAAGATCGGCAATCTCATGCAAGCGGATGGTCGAGGGGGGAATGCGGATTACCGAGGCAAGCAGCGAAATCAAGTATTGCCTCCGCCAGTTGCTGTCAAAGGCGGCTCCGCATCCTTGAGGCGGCTTGTTATCTTCCGTGGCCTTTCGTTTTGCCCGTTCGGTTGGCGCTGTCCTGATGTGGAATTGCGTAGTAACATGTGAGCCGCCTTATGGGAGGTGGAAACATGCGAAAAGCGGGACTGTTGGCCGTTCGATTTGGGTTTCTTCGCGAATCCTTTGCGGTTAAGCCTTCCAGTCCAAGATTTAAGAGACTACTTGACATTCCGGCGATTCCGGCTGTAAACTTCGTATATAGTTATATGATAACACAACGTATTATCATATAACTCCTGAGGTTGTAATATTTTACCTGCAACTCCTTTTTTCCCAAAGATTTGAGTGGGTAAGTATCCCCGGACTACAAGTACAGCCAAAACTGCACCATCCGTGAGGCAGTTGCGAGTATGCTACTTGACAGAAACATCGTCCCGCTTTAGCGCATTTATCCATTCCCATAGCCCTGCCTTTGCATCGTTGCCACTCCTTTGTGATAGTATTTATCAGCTAGACCATCCTTACAGTTAGAAGGGAGGACAACATGGCTCAATTGACCGCTGCCCAATTGTCGGCAATCGAGGCCTCGATGGAAGAGGAGCATCGTCGTGACCGCGAGGCGTTAGCGCGGTTGAAGCGATATGCCACGAAAAGTGGCACCAATGGACGAGCCCCGCTTGCTACGGTTGAGCATCTTGACGGAGATGATGACATTGATTCTTCGCCGACGATCATCGCTAAAGTTGAAAGGGTGATGACTGGCGATCCGGAAAAGAAATGGACTGTGCCTTCGATGCTTACATATTTGCAGCTCATTAATTTTCCGTTGGCCGCCAAAAAGCCCGCTGCCACTTTGGGGCTGGTTTTTAAGAAATTGCAACGCCGGGGACGTATCCGGATTGTTCGTCGCGGAGCCGGAAGAAACCCGCACGTATGGCGCGGGAATACACCACAGGAGGGTGAATCAGAAATTAGTGGTAAAAGTGAACGGCCCACCCAAGGGCAGGCCGTCCACGTCCACTAACAAGGTTCGGTCACTGCTACTTTTGTGGCCGAGCGAAAGGAGTCAAAGCAATGTGCTTGCTTATGACTCTGGTCTTGGGGCGCGGATCGCAACCGTGCTCCACAACCATCACCGCCGTTAAGGCTCCGACCGCAGTAATGCGGGGAGAGCCTTCATAGGCCCAACCCTGTTCACTTAAAAAGTATACATTTATTGCACGTGCGTGGGCAATACGTCAAGTGATACACTTTGGTCATGCCCACTAGGCGAACCCGCAAAACTACTGAATCAAAGCCCTTTACGAGAGACGATTTTCTTCAACTTGTACGAAAGGCTTCGACGACACCCTATCGCAAGCCCGCGCCAAAATCACGGGGAAAATGAGATTGCCACGATCCCGGTGATTGTACCTAAAGGCGTATTCGTCAAGATAATTTTGTAAGTACTTTGTGCTCACGCTGTGATAGACCCCGCCGATTCCTCGTCGAACTAAACTCCAAAACCCTTCAATGCTCTGCGTGTGAATCGTGCTCTTCGACCCAGTGACGTAGACATGCCCACTGTGGCGCACTCGATAGTGCCGATAGCTGCGGCCTTCGATTCCGTCATAGGCCGGATAATCATCTGTGAAAAGCACACTGCCGGGGAGTACAAATTCCTTAATGAACCCATGCAGCGTGGGCCTCTTGGTATCAGGCGCAACTCGTGCGATTACACGTCCACCCTTGCGCTCAACTGCACCGACTACTGGCGTTCTAGCTTTACGCGGGGCGTAATTGCGTTTAGTTCGAGGACCAAAGTACATCTCGTCTATCTCAACTGATGACGGTCCCTCCAATTTGTCGGTATCGCCAAGCAAGCTGCGAATCTGCTTGAACATGCGCCACGCTGTTTTGTAGGTCACGCCAGTCTCGCGCTGTACCTGTTTCGCGGAGATGCCACAGCGAGTGCTGCCCATGAGATACATCGCTTGAAACCAAGTGCGAAGTGATGTGCTGCTCTTCTCAAAGATGGTTCCCGCTAGAGGATAAATGTGATGACCGCAGTAATCACAGGCATAGGCAGTGCGTCCAGACACACGATGGTGTTTGCGTAGTGTTCCGTCGCACTCTTTCGACTTGCACTCTGCCATACCGCCCGGAAAACGCTGTTCCTTGATGCTCTCTAAGCATGTCGCATCGTCCGGAAATTCGGCATCAAACTGCTTCCTTGTGTATCGTAGTTCCTTGGGAATGGTCTGTCGGCGGTTCATGATATACAAAGACTACCATTCGTTCTACTTGTTGTCAAGGGATATTTGCCTTTGAGTGGGAGACTCGCGCTAAATCCATGATTCCAAAGATTGGCTGGGGTGGGGGTAGGGGCGGCGCCGCGGATCCGGAATTTCGAATATAAGACCTTTGCTGCTTCAGACAAGCCGGCCATTTCTGGCCTCCATAACCTGCGCTATACTTGACGCAGAATGGCAGAGAGTCCCGGCAAAACGTTTTATATCGAAACTTTCGGCTGCCAGATGAATGCCCATGACTCGGAAAAAGTCATTGGCACCTTGATCTCAGAGGGCTATCGCCAAGTTCCAACCGTTGAAGAGGCCGGCTTGGTTCTCTATAACACCTGTTCCATTCGAGATAAAGCCGAGCAGAAGGTCTTTCACCGGCTGGCCGACTACAAGAAGCTCGAAGCGCAGGGTAAAAAGTTCGGCGTTCTCGGTTGTGTCGCGCAGCAGGAAGGCGAGAAGATATTTGACCGTGCGCCACATGTCTCCCTGGTGTGCGGCTCCGCTTCTTACCGGAACTTGCCGGAAATGCTGGTGCGGATCGAAGCCGGGAAGCGGCGCGTAACCGGGCTCGATGACCGCGAAACCGACGAGTGCTTCGAAACCGAATTCACCGCGCGCACCAACCCGCATCGCGGATATATCACGATTATCGAAGGCTGCGACAAGTTCTGCGCTTACTGCGTGGTTCCATTCACGCGTGGCAAGGAACGCAGCCGCAGATCAGATTCCGTCCTGAACGAAGCCCGCCACATGGCTGACCTGGGGTACACGGAAATCCAGTTGCTCGGTCAGAACGTCAATTCGTATAGAGACCCGGCAGGGAAGAAGTCATTTGCAGAGCTGTTGACGGCCGTCGGCGAAGTGCCTGGCATTAAGCGGGTGCGCTTTACCACTTCGCATCCCCGCGACTTCGGCCGTGACATCGTAGAGGCAATTGACGCCAGTTCTGCGCTTTGCGATCACGTTCACCTCCCGGTGCAGAGCGGCTCTACGCGGCTGCTTGATGCCATGCAGCGGCTCTACACCCGCGAGCAGTACCTTGAGCGCATCTCATGGATCAAAGGCGCGCGGCGGGAGATCAGCATCACCACCGACATCATCGTTGGCTTTCCCGGCGAAACCGGGAGAGATTTCGAAGAGACGCTGTCTCTCCTCGACTCGGTCCAATACGACGGCATCTTCGGCTTCAAGTATTCGCCGCGGCCGAACACCCCGGCCGTAGGTCTTGACGATGCCATTCCGGAAGAGGAGAAAGTTCGCAGGCTGGCTGTAGTTAACGAGAAGCAGCGCCAGATCCAAACCCACCGGAACAACAGATACGTGGGGAAAAAATATGAAGTAATGGTTGAGGGCAAAAACCAAGCCCGCGGGCAGTGGATCGGCCGCACCTCGCAGAATAAAGTGCTTAATTTCACCGCTTCGGCCTGGCCCCAGCCGAGCGTTGGCAGCTACGTAACTGTAGTCACCACAAGGGCTTTTCCCAACAGCCTTTTGGGAGAAATGGTGGTATAAGAAAGGGGTTGGGACGGGTCTTCTCGAAGGCACTGCGATGGAAGTTGAAATGAAAATTCGCGGACTGATGATGGACCCGGTAACCAACATGCCCATCGTGATCCTGAAAGACTCGGGCGATGCGGTGTTGCCTATTTGGGTGGGGATTTACGAAGCCAACGCTATCGCCCTGGAGATCGAAAAGGTTTCGACTCCTCGGCCCATGACTCACGACCTCATCAAGAACGTCCTGGTTGGCCTGGATGCGCAGGTCCACAAAGTCGTGGTCACGGAGTTGCGGGAAGACACCTTTTACGCCGTGATCTGGATGGAACGGGAAGGGCGGATCATCAGCGTTGACTCGCGTCCATCGGATGCGCTGGCGCTGGCCCTGCGGGTGGACTGCCCGATCTTCGTAGAGGAAGAAGTTCTCAAGAACTCAAAACAGGCTGCCAATGTTTCTGACCGTGTGACCAGCGAAGAGCTGCGGAAATGGCTGGAAGGGCTGAATGACGAGGACCTCGGTCGCTACAAAATGTAGCTGAATCGCAAGCTGCCAGGTCCCTTCATGGCCGCGCATTGGCACGCCGCAGCAGTCGAACAATCTCTGCATTATTGCGGGTTTGGGCCCATAGGAGGGCCGTGTAGCCGGTGCGGCTGCGAACGTTGACGTCGGCCCCGGCAGCCAGTAGCACCTTCACCAGTGCTGGATTTGCGTTGGCGCTGCGGCAAGCGTAGATCAATGCCGTTTGCTCCCCCTGGTCTCGCGCATTAACCTCGGCGCCGCCAGCGAGCAGTTTCTGCGCGGCCGTAACGTCTCCTCGGTTTGCCGCTTCCATCAACGGAGTCTCATCAGGGTCTTGTAAAGTTTCGCCGCTGCCGAGCGCAACCGGGTGGGCAATGGGGAGAATTCTGGTGACCACGACGTCCTCGTCACCATTCATTTTCTGCCAGTTGTTCGCCCGGAAGTAGTCTTGCAGCAGGGGTTCGATCTGGGCCGCCACCATCCAGGTCCATGCCTTGTTTGAGACATCCTGCGCCGCGCCGTCTTTCTGTTGGAGGCGGAAAATCTGGAAGCCGTCGGTGGCGTTCCATTCAAAGTGGGCGGTGAGTGTGCGGGTGAACCCTGTAGGGCTGACCCAAAGCACCACCGCAACCACCGCTACGGCAGCGGCGACATAGGGCCACCACCTGCCGTGCACACAACGGGAGACTAGGCCCGCCAGGCAGGCAAGTAACGCCAGCGGACTTAGTAACAAACCGGCCCCCGTCAAGGTCTGGGATATCGAGAGCCACCAAACACTGCGCCAATCCAATCGGTCGGCCCCATACCAACTGAGAAAGGGATTGAAGTTGAGCGAGAGCAGTCCAGCGAGAAAGACGACGCCGGCGCACTCCAGGCCAACCAGTGGCCAATTTTTGCTTGCATACCGCCTGGGGGACATAGCTGGGTCCCTTAAAGTATAGAATGCCGGGAGAGCGATACCGGGGCACAGGTGATCGTCGGCTTATCAAACTCGATACATGATCAGATCGTGGTTAACATAATACCTGTTATCGGACATTGCTGCAGTCAGCGTTGATGCTGCTTAGCTATGGCCTCCGCCTGCACTGTTAGCACCACCGCGGGATGAAACAGCGTACCCGCGACCCGCATAGCAACCGCAATGAGTTCCCTTTGGCCAACGAATACCTTCACTCGCGCCGCGCGCGAGAATTCCGGCAGGTTCACGGTTCGTCCGTTGCGGATACGGCCGACCATCTCATCGTTCGCCGCCACGCTGGGAAACTCCGGCAAGATCTTTCGTGGATGGACAAGTATTTCTTCTATTTTCTCAGTGGGCGTGGCCTGCAATTGCTCCAGGCTGTGCGCCTCTCCCGCGCTGAATTCAGCCGAAGCGGTGCGCCGCAGCGATTCCAGGTGTGCCCCGCATCCCAATGCTTGACCTATGTCATGCGCAACCGATCTCATATAGGTGCCGGCTGCAACCATAGCCGAAAAATAGACCCGCTCTCCCTCCACCGCCACGATTTCAAACTCTTTGACTTCAACTACGGCCGGCCTGAGATCTACGTCTTTGTGCGCCCGGGCGAGCTTGTAGGCGGGAACGCCCTGGACCTTCTTGGCAGAAAATGGCGGCGGAATTTGCTCGATGCTGCCGCGAAAGCGGCGTGCCACCTCCCTCACTCCTTCAAGCGATACTTTAACTGTGCGCGGCGGGCTCGTCGGCTCGCCTTCGGCGTCAAATGTGTCAGTAGCGAAGCCCAAACGTATGACCCCCTCGTAGGCTTTTGCCGAACTGGTATAGAACTGCGCCAGCCGGGTAAAGCTGCCAACTACCAGAGGGAGCACTCCGGTGGCCAGCGGGTCAAGTGTTCCCAAATGGCCGATGGAGCGTTGCCGCAAGATGCGCCGGACTCGGTTCACCACATCGTGCGAGGTGAGTCCGGCTGGCTTGTCAATGATGAGAACGCCATTGGTCATGGGAAAGGTAGATCGCCTGGGTATGTGTCTTTTGATAATCTACTTCGTGCCTTAGCGACGAGGCTCGGATTCCCTTTTAAGATTACGCAACCTGCTTAATCCCGCATGATCCCCATTCGAGATGATACGCCGCGTTTCACCACGCCGTTTGTAACTTACTTTATTGTCGCGCTCAATACCATCGTATTTCTGTATGAGTGGATGGTCGGGCGCCAGAGCGAAGGGGCGCTGAACGCCCTGATCTATCAGCTAGGTGTCGTGCCCTTGCATTTCGAGAAAGCTCTGGCAGGTTCGCCCAAGTTCTCCCTGCCGGCTCTGTCGCTCACCATTCTCACCTCGATGTTCCTGCACGCCTCCTGGCTGCACATTATCGGAAACATGTGGTTCCTCTGGATCTTTGGCGACAACATTGAGGATTATCTCGGCCACTTCCCTTACCTGATCTTTTATTTGCTGAGCGGAATCGCGGCCTCCGTCAGCCATATTCTGCTGAATGCCAGCTCCAACGTACCCAGCCTGGGGGCGAGCGGCGCGATCGCCGGAGTCATGGGCGCTTACCTGATTTTATATCCCCGAGCGCGCGTCCTGACTCTCGTGCCTCTCATCGTATTCTTCACCTTCTGGTGGCTTCCCGCGTGGATCTTTCTCGGCTACTGGTTCATCTTGCAGTTCCTGAGTGGGACGGCGACTTCGATCGCCCAAACCAGCCAGACCGGGGGCGGCATCGCTTTCTGGGCGCATGTGGGCGGGTTCGTCGCTGGAATTGTACTAATTAAAATACTGCCGGAGCGGAAGCATCGGTATCGCTACGGGACATGGTAGTAAGCCGGGGCGGCTATACTGTTGGTGTGAGTCCTATCTCGGTCCGGCAGATCGCCTCGGCTGACTTCCCTGCCCGCTGGGGTAAGTTCCGAATTTTCGGTTTTCAAGCCGAGACCTCGGCCGACAGGCCCGCGGAAGAAGCCGTCGCTCTGGTCATGGGCGACATACACTCCAAGCCGCCTTTGGTTCGTATTCATTCCCAGTGCTTGACCGGGGATGTTTTCGGCTCGTTGCGCTGCGACTGCCGACAGCAGCTCGAAATGGCGCTGGCGATGATTTCCGAAGCGGGTGCCGGAGTGTTGATTTATGAGCAGCAGGAAGGCCGTGGCATCGGCCTGATGGCCAAACTGAGGGCCTATGAGTTACAGGACGCCGGCCTCGATACCGTCGAAGCCAACGAGCGCCTCGGCTTCAAGGCGGATCATCGTGAGTTTATCCTGCCACCTGCCATACTGAATGCCCTTGGAGTGACTCAGGTTCGCCTGCTTTCGAACAATCCGGATAAGGTCACAGCGCTCGAGAATGCTGGAATTCGCGTCGTAGAACGTGTTCCCTGCGAAGTCGCTCCCAGCGTTCATGCGGAAGAGTATCTGAAGACCAAGAAGGAGAAGTTGGGCCATCTGTTCTCCTCGCGCTGACATTAAACACCTGTGCCTCTCGAGAAGATTGCGTTTAAGTTCGGGCTCGCAGCAGTTAGAATGCTGGCTCAGTCTTTAATTTTCCATTAAAGAAACACGGAGGGCGTGGATGCCAAAATACCTGATCGAGCGCGAGATTTCTGGCGCGGGAAACCTTACGCCGGAACAACTTCAAGCCGTTTCCCAGACCTCCTGCGGCGTATTGCAGAAACTTGGGCCGCAAATTCAGTGGCTGCACAGCTACGTTACAGGGGACAAAATCTATTGCGTGTACATTGCCCCCAACGAAGAGATGGTGCGCGAACACGCGCGCCAGGGTGGTTTTCCAGCAAATCGCGTCTCCGAGATCAAGACGATCATTGATCCCACAACGGCGGAGAAGCGAACCACGTAGTGCGGTTAAAATAGCGGGCGAGTGTCATGCATCGGGGCAGGCCCAGGCAGCCTATGGGCAAAAAGAAAACTTCGAAGGCGAAAGGCACCCCTCCCGGGAACGTTGACGAATACTTGGCGCGGATTCCGGAACCGGCTCGCGTCATGTTACGGAAAATGCGAGCCACGATTCGCGCTGCCGTGCCACGCGAGGCGGCCGAAACCATCAGCTATGGCATTCCAGCAGTCCGTTACAAGGGAATCCTGGTTTGGTTTGCAGCGTTTTCCGGCCACTGTAGCTTGTTCCCGACAGCCTCAGTCATCAAGAGGTTCGAGAAAGAACTCGATGGCTACAAAACATCGAAGGGCACAATTCACTTCCCTCTCGAGAAACCGCTTCCGGTCACTTTGATCAAGAAGTTGGTCAAGGCGCGAGTCAAGGAAGTCGAAAAGAAGTGATGCCGGATTACGCTGCTCTCGCTGCCGAAATCTGCTCTGATCTCGTTGCCGGCGTTATCGCGATCAATGCCAGGCCCACAATTGCGAACACAACCACGCCCAACCACTCCCGGCTTTGGATCGCGTGCCGGTACTCCTGCACTGCCATCACTCCAGCGTGAGCCAGGTTCGCCCATCCGGCGAACGCGATCAGGCTGCGGTGCGCTGCCGGGTCCCCAGCCGCCAACAAAAGGAAGATCCCAAGCGTGACATAGATACTCATAAGCATCGCCACCGCGGGCTCTTGCGAGAAAAACATGATTAGCGGAATCATTCCCGCCAGGAACAACAGTCCGACCACGACCAGAACAGGTCTTCGTACGCGTTCGCCAAGCATGGTAGCCTCCCAGGTGCTAGATATACAAAGCAATCATACGGCCGTCTGCCCCATATCTCGCTCCTTTTGCGAGAGACCAGAACGAAACCCGACTAGCTTGCCGATACGCATCTGGCATAATTGATTTGGTTCACAATTCCAAGCACTTGGCCGGGTCGGGGAGATACACATGGCAAGCACATCGATTCCTCGAGACACACGCGCAATTCGCATGGCCGCGGTCGAGCGGCATATCTATCTTGAAAATCAGCACGACCTCGACGGCGTGCTAAGCACCTTCGGCGGCGAGTCGCACTATGCTGATGAAGCCTGGGAAGAGCGCTACGAAGGTCCGGGCGGCGTACGAAATTACTACGCCCAACTGATGAAAGCGCTGCCCGACCTCCATATTGAGCTTCAACGCTGGCACGTCGCGGAGGACGCTATTCTTGTGGAAGTCATGATCCGCGGTACCCACCTTGGCGAATGGCGCGGGCTTCCGGCGACCGGCCGGCGCGTGGATCTGCCTTTATGCGTGATTTATACATTTGACTCCGGCGACCTCCTGGCTGGGGAGAAAATCTATTACGATCGCGCGACCGTCCTGCGGCAGCTTGGGGTTTTTCATGAACCAGGGACCACCCTGGGACGGATCTGCACGTTCCTTACGCATCCTCTGACGATCGCGAAGGCGCTGGTGAGGAAAGCTCGATCTGGCGTTTTCAATCGAATCTGGTGAGACCGGCCGCGCCATGAGGCACTACTGCACAGTGAATGGTTTTGCGCTGGCGGTTGTCCCTCCCGCGTTGGTAATTGCGATCGGACCGGTGGTCGCTCCACTTGGCACCGTCAGGCTGATGTAGTTGACGCTGAGCACCTGAAAAGCAGCGTTCACCCCGTTAACTGTGACCGCGGTGGCTCCCACAAGATGGCTCCCTTGCACGATTACGCGCCATCCAACTTTGCCGGATGCGGGGCGAAAAGCCGTAATGCCGGGGGACGGCGGCAGCAGCCCGCCATCGAGGCTCCAGATCGTGCCATCCAGAACAGGATTTGTACTTACGCCACCAAAGCCAAGAGTAACGCCGTAAAACTTGCCATCGGCGGCCTGAATCATGGCCGCAGGCTCCTCGCCGATCGTGTTGCAGTCGAACGTAACGCTCTGCAAAAGAGTGCCGGTCGTGCTGGCTGAGAAAGCGATCCCCTCGCCACTGCAGTCGCCGCCGAGAAAATCTCCCCACAAGTTGCCGTCGGAACCTTGCAGAATGTTGCCGTCGAAAAAACCCTCGCGAGAAAGATTGCCGATCTTGCGATAGTTGCCGGTCAGGCTCATTTCATACATGTCGCCGAAGGCCTGCAACCCGAAAAGTTGCCCGCTCGCAGTCAGTACCGGCGCGCTGGTAGCGACGCCGGGCAGATTGAAATTGGGGGTGTTGAAACCATGCAGAATCGTGTATTGGCCGTTAACAAGATTAAAGCGGAAGAGGCTATTGTAGGGCGTGAACTGGGCCCCTGCGACGGTAGTTCCGTAAAGATTGCCATCAGCGGCCTGCACCATGCCGTAAATCCCGGTTCCATCAGGCTGGGTTTTTGAGTCGAAGGTGCGGAGAACCGTGTAGGTCCCGCTGCGCGTCATGCGAAAAAGAACGCTCGTGGGATAGTCAGTGGGTCCGGTGCCGCCATAAAAGTTGCCGTCAATGGCCTGCATCAGGAAACCGGGATTGGCGCCGTCGGAACAGCTCTCGGTTCCGCAGAAATTGTGGAGCACCTGAACCGTGCCAGTCTTGCTTAACTTGCACAGCGTGCCGAAGCCGTTCGCTCCGTTCTCAGAAGTGATGCCGTAGAGAAATCCATCCGTCCCCTCGACCAGACTGCCCGGAGCGGAGCCATTCGGCAGGCTGCCATCCGGATTCTCGGCGAAGCTGTAAATAACCGAGATTTCACCAGATGGCGTGATCTTAAAGACCGTGCCTTGCGCGTTCTTGCCGAGGCCTCCGCCGGCGGCCGCGCCGTAGAAGTTCCCATCGGAGCCCTCGATCAGTTCCTCGGGAAAATATCCATCGGGACATACGAAGGTAGAAGTATTGCATGGAAAGGCGAAGACAAGACTGAGCGTTGGTGATTGAGCGAAAACGGCAGTTACGAAAAACAGAATCAGCAAAACAGATAGGACTTTGACTCGCATAAGTGCATCTCCCGTTCGGGACTTTACAATGGGATCGGGGCACGGTTGTCACTGAGGTGTCAAATTAAGAGCGGGGCCAGCCATTCCGAGAGCGGGTGCCCCATGTCTCGCCGGTTTTGCAAGACATAGGAGGGCTTGAGACCTGGGCCACCAACTCGCCGACCATTTAGAAGGAACCAAGACACCAACCGATGGAGGGCACTCCTACCGCCAGGTCAGAAATGGCAGCGCTGCCGCTGATGATGCCGAAGCCGTCTGCCGAGTCGTTCATGCCGAAGCGGACGTAGAGAGCGTAAAAATGATCGCTGTCCACCTGGAAACTGGCCGAGAGAGGAAACGAGCTGACCAACTTATCACCAGATGCGTCATCGATCCATGAGTTGTTGCTCCATAAAGAAATTGATTGATCAACGAGGGTGGTTGCAGTGTCTCCCGCCCAGTCATAGCCCACGGCCAGAAGACCAATTGAACCGTCGGAGTGGGCGGAGGAAAGACTGCAAAACTCTTCCCAGTCGAAACCGATGGACGGGCTGGCAAAGAAGCTGAATTCCGACACGCCATCCATGGGCGAAGCGAAGTAAATGCCGACAGCCCCGTTAACGCTGGCACTGGCCGCGTCGTCACCAGTAGCTATGTTGCCGCCCATCGATCCATCACTTGGAGTTACCCAGCTAGAAGTCGTCGGCGACCCGTGCTTGACCGTGAGTGTCCAGCCATAGTCAAACGGTGCAACTCTGGTTGCACAAATAAAAAGGACTGAAAGTCAAGCCCTGTGTAACGACGTTAATGCCAGGAAGCGAAATCCTGCGTTTGCGCGGTGACTTCTGCTCGCCGCGCCGTTTGCGAATGGACGCGAGCCAGGCCGGATCATTGCGCAGCGAACTCAGCAAATGATTCCCGAGCGGTGCGTTGGCACGAGACCGCGAGGCCTGCTGCTTGATCAGTTCGCGGAAGCGCTGCTCGGTTGTTTTCTTTACCTTCGCCATGCCCCGCGTTACCACACTTTGCGGCGCGCCATCATAGCCAAGAAGGCCTCTGATCAGCTCAGCCCTGCGTCGCTTCAGGTTCGCCATTGTCGCCGCTCCTTGATTGTTGTGCAAATTGTCGTCCTAGGGACACTCTGAATAAGCACTGTTTCTTAGATCGGGCAACCTCAGTGCTTGGGAAATCTGCTTCCGGGTGCGAGTCTCCGTCTCTTTCAGCCGTCTGGCTCGGCGGATTGGATTCCGTT
>Ga0335078_10012182_pt1 | contig 12761 bp, 7 predicted proteins | sample Lox_Sample_32_FD_206711 | JGI IMG/M metagenome (GOLD analysis project Ga0335078, IMG submission 206711) | Soil microbial communities from Loxahatchee National Wildlife Refuge, Florida, United States - Lox_Sample_3.2 | ecosystem: Environmental > Terrestrial > Soil > Wetlands | place: USA: Florida... | reverse complement strand
TTCGTACAGCTCCTTCAAGCCGGTCTTTGATGCGTTCGTGGGATCAACTGCGGATTGCCGGTCGGCTCGTCACCGATTAGAGCTACCGCACCAACCACAGGAGCGGCGCCAGCCCCATGACAGCGAGTATCAGCAGAAGACCAAGGCTCTGCTTGCCAACGTCGCGGGGCGAAAACGAAAAGGCGTAAATTCCTTTCACGAAATTGTTGCTCGCCGCCGCGATCAGGATGGCAGCCGACGCGACCTGCACGCCGGTCAGCGAGCCCGCTGACTGCGTCATTCCCATGATAAACGGGTCCACGTCCGTCACGCCCATGAATGCGGCCAGCGCGTACACGCCGCGGTGGCCCAAATAGATGACGGCGAATTGCGTAGCGATCAGCACGGCTAGAAAGAGGGCTGCGAAGAAAAACGCCGCGCCCAGCTCGAGCGGATTCTTGGGCTCGTATTCGCGTTTCACCTCCGCCTTGTTGGCCTCGGGCAGCCGCGACCAGAGCCAGGCGCCAGCCGCGGCAAGGCCAGCGAGAATCAGGAAGGGAGGCCCGAGGGTAACCATTAAACTGCGGTTGAACAGGCTGACCAGCGCGGCCAGGCGCAAATACATGACTCCCGAGGCCATCAGGATCGCGGCTGAGAAGAGGCGCGGGCGGTTCTCGCGTCCCGATCGCCGAGCCAGCGCCACCGTGGTCACGGTAGAGGAATACGCGCCGCCGAGAATCGCGGCCAACATCACGCCGCCCCGTCCCTTGGTTAGCCGCTGCAACACATAACTGCCGTACGACACCGTGCTGACGGCCACCACGACTAGCCAGGTTTTGAAAGGATTAATGTGGAAGCGGGTGAGCTGGGCATTCGGCAGAATCGGGAGGATCACCGCACTGAGCAGCAGAAATTTGGTGAAGGTCAGAATTTCTTCGGGAGGGATTCGCTTGGTGAGGCCTTCGAGGCCCGTCTTCAACTCGAGCAACAAAGCGCTGGCTACGCTGAGCGCGGTGGCAATCCAGAAATGGCCGTAGTAGACGAGCGCGCCCACCAGGTAAACGGCGAGCCCCGACAACTCCGACGTGACGCCGGCTTTTCCAGCCGAAGTGAGCTTGTGCCAGTAAGAGAGTAGCAGGAACCCTGCGACGGCGAGGAAGCCAATCGCCATCGGTAGAATTTCGCCGCCCGAAAGCACAGCCATCGCATAGCCAAGCAAACCGATAATGGGAAAGGTGCGGACTCCGCCAAAGGTGAGTTCGGTGGCGTGCTCCTCTCGCTCCACGCCGACCAGGAATGAGAGAAAGAGCACCAGCAGGATCTTGGCCGGCTCCGAGAGCAGCCACGCAGGAAGATTGGTCACTACGCTATTCCTCTGCCCCTACGGGAATTCAACCAGGGAAATCGTCGGGGCCACACTCGTGGTCGCCCTCAGTCTGTTTTCGGGCAGCGAATGGGTAGGCACAAGGCCTGCCCCTATGCGATTCAGCGGCCCAGTCTCACCGGCGGCTGTGTCACGCCTTCAAATGCCTTCAGGACCGCGTCGTAGCACAGCTTCGGCTTATAGTCCACGTCGAACAGCAGGGCAGCGCCCCGTTTACCGCGAGTGAACGCCGGGATCCAGGAGTACCGGTCGGTGAAGCCCCAGGTTTGGAAGGCTGTGCAGCCGGGGTTGCGCGCACACACGCCGGCGACGAGGCCGTAAAGATCGGCTTGCTGCCTGGCTCCGGCGGCGTCAACGCCCGTACTCAAGCTCGAAGCCAAGGTTGGATTCGAAGACTCTGACGGGTTTTGGTCCCCGGTCCGCAGCGGCAGGCCCACGTCCAATTCGGTGATATGGACCTGCAATCCGAGGGCAGCCAGCCGGCTGATATTGGCGTCGAGAGACGAGAGCCCCGCGGCGTCCTGAAGAGAGAGGTGCATCTGCAGACCGACGCCGTCGATGGGCACACCGCGTCGTTTGAAATCCCTGACCATGGCGTAGATCGCATCGGACTTAGCGTTCAGGCCCTCGGCCCCATAGTCGTTATAGAAGAGCAGCGCTCTCGGATCAGCTTCGCGCGCCCAGCGAAACGCCTGTTCGATGTAGGCCGTTCCCTGCGATGACAACCCAGTCCCGGGCCGGTCAAACCAGATAGAGTGGGTCAGTCCCCCGCGCGCGTCGAAAGCCTCGTTCACCACATCCCAGGCAAACACCTTACCTGCATAGTGCCCGGCCACGCGTGCTATGTGCCGATGCATGATGTCGAGCAACTCGGACGGCGTGAAGCGTCCCTCGGCAAGCCAACGCGGATTATGGGAACCCCACAGCAAATTGTGACCGCGCACCTTCATTTGGTGAGCCTCAGCAAAAGCGACCACCTGGTCTCCGCGCTCGAAACTGAACCGGCCACGCGCCGGCTCGGTGCTCCTCCACTTCATTACGTTTTCCGGTTCAATCATGTTGAACTCGCGTGCGAGCGTATCAACATAGTCGGCCTCGTGAAAATGGGAAGGATCGACCGCAGCGCCCACCAGCAATCCGATCCGGGCGGCCGCTTCACGCAGAGAGGACTCCTGGTTGGCGGGGACAGCGACGGTCGCGAGGGTTGATCCGGCGGCAAACACCAGCAGGACACGGACGGACGTTCTTCTCATGGCTCGTAGCGATGGACCTGCGTCACCGCTCGGCAATCGGGCCGCTGACGGATCGCTGGCTGGGAAAGCATGCCTCCCAGCCCGAATTTTCCTGCCTCCCGGCTGCCTTCTCCTTTGGCTTTGTGTAATTTTTACAACTCAATGATTACAGAGAACTTGTTGGCTTTGGCAACTCCATCGCATTTGATAACTAGCTGATTCTACACAACTTCTTGGCTTTGGTAAGTAATCTTTTTTTGCCGCATTGGGCCCCTGCGGCGTCCTCCGTCTTCGGCCCCGGCCACGCCACAGAAACGTCTTCCCAGGATCCAGATCAGGTTTGGCAATAGGAGCACAAGCTGACCTTCCGCCATTCATCGTTCTCAGCCCCCAACTTTGGTGCGTCCCGACCCGAAGTCCCAAAAGGCAAACGCGGTCACAAGTCTGTGTAGCATATCCAGCGAGGCTTGTCAAGTGGATTTCATGATGTAGGCTAGTATGACGCTGGAAATGACCCGACGCGCGCCGGCGGGCCTAGAGCCGGAAAGGATTGCCGCTTTGATCGGCGATGCAATACCAGGAGGTGGCGCCGATGTGCAAAGCGGCGAAATAGTCGAAGCCGTCGCCTGTGTCCAGGTCGTCTTTGGAAGCCGCATCGACGCCGTGGCCATCGGTATTGGGAGCGGAGGCCTGGCCTGCCTGAATGTCCGCCAGAAAGGCGGCGGCCTTAGCGGAGTCGCCCGGGTTGTTTCGAGCCTCGAAAGCCGTGGCCATGTGGCCGGTCCCTTCGAACCAGACTCCGCTGGTGTCAGCGTTGCTGAAGCTGACGCCCGAAAACTGGCCGTCGGTAGCCGCAAGGTTCGCGTAGACCCAGTCGATTGACGAGGCATAAGCGGCGTTTTTCAGGGCCAGATAGCTCCAGGACTGGCAATCCTCAGGGATGAAATCGGTGTTGATGGTGATGCCGTCGGTCCCAGTGCCGGTCCAGAAGAACTCGCCCGAATCCCACATGGCCTCGATGAACCCCAACGCGTACTGGGCGCGGGTTGTCCAGGCCGAGTTGGCCGTGAGGGAAGCCAGCATCGTGAACAAGGCATAGACATCGATATTGTGCTCGGTCGACTTCCAGGGGATGGTACTGAGACTCGAATCCAAACCGCCGGTGTAACCGCCAGCGCCCCGGGTGTCGGAGGTGTTGTTCTGAATCCAATTGCCGATTCGAACCGCGGCGTTCAAGTAGGAGCGCGTCTTGGTGCGCTGATAAAGCTGGCCCAGGGCAAGGCCCGTCCAGGCCAGGTTGCCCGTATAGGAGCCTTCGTCGTCGATGTTGAGGGCGCCTCCGGACAAGATGTACGGATCGGTGTGGTAGCTGTTGCGAACGCGCCCATCGCCGGCAGGGTCGTGGTTCTGCCCGTACACGAGGCTGTTGCCGAGCACATTGGCGCGGGTCAAATCGCCGGCTTGGCCGCGCTGCAGAAACGCAATCAGCATCACTGCGTTGTCATAGGTAAAGCCCTCGTCGCCGAGGTCCAGCGCCTGGGTGGGAACGTAGCTTTGGCTCAAGCGGAGAGCGGTACCTTTCGAGTAAAGGTCCATCATGCTGCCGAGGAAATAGTAAGCCTTGCCGAGCGAGGTCAAGGCGGCTCCCCGCAAAGAAGGTCGCTCCTCTTCGCCAGCGAAGGCTTCGGCGCCCAGAGAACAGGCGCCTGTCAGGCAGGCTGCGCTGAGCCCGAGGAATCGGCGCCGCGTAGGGCCATGCGTTTCGTCGTGGTTCGATCCGGTTAGTGTCATGGGTGGCCTCCGCGATCAAGATTCTGCATCCCTATAGCCTACTCGCCGGGAGCCGGCGGTCAACCCAGGGTCGCGGGCGTAAGGCCAACCCTCGGGTGGCATGGCCATCTTGGCCATGTTATGAAGGTCAGAATACCAGGAGGAGCGAACTCGACTCCTGGGTTCTCGTCGTCTGATTGGGCCAAGATCTAACCAATGTGGCAGATTTTGCCGCTCTGACATCTGGAATTTGCTGTCTGAAACCCGAGGGGACCTCGTCGGTTTGAGGTCGAGGCTTCACCAGGTCTCGGACGCAACCCCTTGTTGCTGCAGAATGCCTCTGAGATAAGCCAGGCTGTGTGCCGCCTGGGCTGAGGTGCCACATTCAACCGACAGGACGCCGTTGTAGTTGCCTTCCTTGAGAATGGAAATCACCCTCGGCCAATCGACGAGCCCCTCTCCACACGCGCATCCCACCGGCGTGCCTGTCACCTTACCCTTTTCCGCTTCGGCCTGCTTGAAGGAAATGTCTTTGGCATGCACATGGACGAGTTTCGGAAGGACCGCGCGCAGACCCAGGTAGGGGTCCGCGCCGCCCAGCAGCGCATTTCCCGTATCGTAATTCACTCTTAGCATGGGCGAATCCACGAGGTTCACAATGCGCAGCAGGCCTTCAGTCGTTTTCGTGATGCTCTGGTGCGGCTCGATTCCGACGTAAATCCCGTATCGCTCGGCGACCTGCAACACCTTCCTGAGGGTGTATCGCATGACGCCGAAGCACTCCTTGTCGTCAAGCCACTCTGGACGAATGCCCTCGTCGGTGGCGAGCACGCGCGCGCCAATCGCTTTCGCAAAGCGTGCCGCTTTCTCCAGGTATGGCACGCTGATCTCCGGGCGCATCAGCGGGCAATGCGAAGACAGCCCGGACGCCCGCACGCCGTAGCGTTCGAGGATTTCCTTCATTTCCAGCGGGTCGTTATCCATGGAAAAGGAGTGAAAGTAGCCGGCCTCGCTGAGCAGTTCGCGGCCGTTGTGCACCATGGGCTCCACCCACTTGTAGCCGAGCTGGGCGGCACGCTCGACGCCCGCCGCAAATGGCTTGTCCTCGCCACGAATGAACTCCAGGTTCACACCAACTTCTATTCCCATCAGCACCTCTGAACGTTGAGGACAATCGAGGAACAAGTCCTCAGCGATTGACCGCGTGAGCGAAGACAACCGCAATGTCTTCGGCTTCTTGGCCGCGCCTACGCGTAAACGCGATAGTCGATATTCAGAATGTTTGAAACGTTTACGAGTTCTTCGACCCAATTCCCGTAACACCCGTGAGTGTGGTTGGAATCGTACGTCGCCAGGAACTCGTCGGCCGAAACCTTCAGGCGCGCGAAGGCGTGCGGCCACTCCTTGGTGGTGGCCTCCGCTTTCCTCCAATTCGTCGCTTCGTCAAACAGAACGAACTCGGCCGGCATAATGGCCATCCAATATTTGCCGTTCTTCCGCGTCAGCCTCGCCAAGGTGACCTCACCGGGTTGCGCGAAGTGCATAACGGAGGCACCGCCAGCCGGGAAGTAGAATATCTCGGGCCAAAAATGCACCTTGGGTAAATTGTCTTCGGGCCGCTTGGAACGTCCGGCAAAAAAAGTGGCGTGTGCTCCCGAATTACAGAGGTCAAAGAAGTTGCCCTCGGCGTCGTAGTGCCGGACGTCGGCGAACAGCACGGGCTCACCGGTGACGTGCTTAAAGATTTCCATGGTGAGGGCGCCGTCCATATCCGCCTCGGTGGCGCAGACCACGGGTTCCTTCGGGCCATCAAAGTCATACGGATCGTTGGCGAAGGCGTCGATGATGTCCTCGGTCGTGTAGTTGTCGGTCAGCTCCGGTTGCGCTTTGATCCCGAAGAAGTCGATGGACTTCTCCCGATTGATCTCCTGGCAGGCGTAGTAGGTGCGAATCTGGCGCTTGAGGAGCTCGGGCGTGAGTTTCTTTCCGTCGTAGTGGATGTTCGCTCCCATCAGGCTTCCGAGCCAGTTGAAAGCGTGTTCCACCCGGTCTTCGTCGATCAGTTCCGAGCGCCGCACCAGCTCGTATTGGTCGATGTGCTCGACGTCGACGCCGAAGTCGCGCTTCCACTGGTCGGCGTCGGCGACCGCCGTGTACATACCCATGGGCCTCCCGCCGTACAATCCGAAGCTCTCGCCTTTCAACCGGCTTACCGTAACGGCGGAGCGGAGAACTTTCTGGACTCTGTTGAAGACCTCGTCGTCACCGATGTCCCCCTGAACGCGTTGATGTCTCCGGCCGACCTGGTCCATGCCACCGGCCGCCGCAAGCATCCCGACCATGCCTGGGTAGGCAGGATTGATATTCGAGAACATCAGGTAGGGGCCGGGCGCGAACTCGGTGGCGATCAGCGTCAGGTGAGGAAAGCACCAGACCGCATAATTGAGAATCGTGGCCTCGACGCCCGCCTCTCGAAGCCGCCGGCCTTCATTCTTGGCGACTTCCGGATGCCAGACGATCTCCTGGCCGGCGACGACTTCGTACTCGCCGGTCGATTCCAGGCGCGAGCGGAATCGATTCTGAAAGTCCAGGTTCATGTCACGCAGCATTTCGTGCGCGAACTTCCGTCCGTCAGAAAAGGTCAACAGCCCTACCCTTCGTTTTCGCACCTTCCACCTCCGCTCCAAGCGTCACGTTGAGCCGCCGTTCAGCCTCGTCGCCCGGCGGTTCCTCCTGTACGGCTCTCTGTCCGGGAAGACTTCTTCTCACGGCCTGCTCTCAACGGCGCCGCCGACTCTCGGACCCGCAACTCTGCCAGTCTGGCTGCATCCCGGATGGTCAGCAAAGTTCAGTCTTCCTATTAGCACGTGGCGCCGCTGCTGCAAACTCTACCTGAGTCGCCCGAGAACCGCAAGACAGTCGCCATCATGACCATCATGAAACGCATTGCGGATCGAGTATCGCGGCGCTCAGTCCTTCGTGTGAGGGCGAGGGAGGGGCAAAGTCAGCAATTCGCGTCGAACGGAGTTCTGGCGAAGCACCGGTTCTTAGGCATCGCGAAACCAGCGGTAACCGTGGCGCTGCTCCTCGTCGGCGGCCTTCAGAAGCGCGATCGTCCGGGCGCGATGGTAATTGGCCGAAGCCACGATGATAAGGTTGAGCAGGGCCATGGGCGCAACGTAGGAACCCGCGAAGGAAGGACTCTCCACCGAAGCGTGAAAACACTCATGAGCAAAGCGGCGTAAGGGCGACAGGTAGGTGTCTGAGATGCCCACGCAATAGGCGCCGCGACGGCGCGCCTGCTGCAATCCCTCCACCGTCTGGCGGAGGCCGCGCCGGAAAGTGATGGCCAGGACCACGTCGGGCCGGCCGACGACCCGCACCCGGTGGGCTGTGCTCCCGGGGCCGACCGCGCTGGAGACGGGCAGGCCCAGGATAGTGAGGTTCCACTCCAGAAAGCCCACCAGCGCCGTTGCCATGTCCCCGCCCAGAATCAAAATCCGGCGCGCCTCATATAGCCGCTGCGCCAGCCGGACGATCCGCTTGAAATCCAGGGTGTGGCTCAGGCTCTGCAGGTTCTTCAGGTCCAGGTCTAACGAAGAGCGCAGGTGGGTGGGAATATCGAAGTTGGGCCGGCCTGTCTGCATGAGGTCAAGAGGCGTGGCCAGCACGATGGAGAGCTCGTGGAGGTACTGCCGGAATTCGGCGTATCCGCGAAAGCCCATGCCCCGCACGATGCGCACCATGGTGGAAGGGTCCAATTGCAGCCGGCGGCTTAGACCGCGGAGACTTTCCAGGACGAACTCCCGCGGTTGTTCGAGAACGGGACGAATCACTTCCTGCCGCCTGGGGCTGAGTTTCCGGACAAGTTCATCGAATGCCTGCCCCACCGGCAGGCGCTGCCGACTCGCATGGGACTTTCCAGCCCGATTCATGTCTCACTAATAGGCCAAACGGGGATTCCGGTCAATCCAATTTCAACATTTGTTTCACGCTCTCTCACAAATCTTCGCAGAGCTTGCGCAGCTCTCCCATCGGGTTCAGCCCTAAATAAATTCGGCTTATTGTCAACATTCCAAAAATTGCTCTTGACTTTAGGGCTGAGCATGAATAGCGTATGGCGGTGAACATGACATCGAGCACACCAACAAGTGTGCCTCCTGGGGGTTAGAGCGCCGGAGGCCGGCCCGCGAGTTCGGATCCCTGAGCCCGGATTCGCGGCGCCGGCCCTTGCCCCAAATCCACAGATCTTACGGCGCTAGGGATTGGAATCTGCCCGGAGGAGCCGATGAAGAGCAATGGCGTGCTGCGACGGCGGTGGCCGCTTGTCGCGGGAGTGTTACTGACGCTGGGTTCGAGCGCCGCTTTGCGGGCGCAGCTAAACCACGGCATCGTCGAGGGCTTGGTCACTGACCCGGCGGGAGCCGCGATCGCGAACGCTTCAGTGACGGTGAGGTCGATCGACACCGGTGTCTTAACGCCCACCAAGACCAACGAGACCGGCTACTACCGCGCGGTGGACTTGGTACCCGGCCGCTACCAAATCCACATTGAGTCGGCCGGGTTCGAGCCGCTCGATATCGTCGATGTTCGGGTTGGCGCCGGTCAGGAGGTGAAGATCGACGGTCAGCTGAAGGTGGGAAGTACGCGCCAAACGGTCGAGGTGAGCGCCTCGGCGGCCCTGGTTGAGACGGCGCCGTCCAATACCTCCACCACCGTGGACTCGCAAATCATCCAGGACATGCCCTTGCAGGGTCGCGACCTCCAGCAATTGGTTTATCTCCTGCCGGGCGTGCAAAGCGACGCTGGCCCCCCGGGAAGCAACTTTGGTTTCAACAGCCAGTTTGGGATTTTTCCCGATCCGACCTACGTCCAGGGTTCTGACGTCTCGGTGAATGGGGGGCAGGGCGGCGCCAACGCCTGGTACCTCGACGGCAGCTTGAACGTCTCGACTCTTTCCGAAAACATCAACGTCAATCCTTCTCCCGACGCCGTGTCCGAGTTTCAGGCCATTACCAGCGACCTTTCGGCGCAGTACGGCCGTACCGGCGGCGGGGTATTCAACGTGGTGCTGAAATCGGGCACGAGCAAGCTACACGGAAGCCTGTACGACTATCTTCGCAACAGCGCTCTGGACGCGCGCAACCCGTTTACCTCGGTTGACGCTCAGGGAAATCTGCTTCCGAACCGGCGGCTGCAGTTCACGGAGGCGGGAGGGACTATCGGCGGTCCGGTCGTCATCCCGCACATCTACAATGGGCGCGACAAAACGTTTTTCTTTTTCTCGCTTGATAAGACGATCCTGCATTTGACCGGCACCGACGTGTTTACCGTACCCACAGCCCAGATGCGCACCGGCGATTTCAGTGAGGATCCCAACGCCGCCGCTTTCGGCATTTGGAATCCCTGGACCACGACGGGGCCGAACGCCGACGGACAGTTTCAACGCACCGCTTTGGGCACGCCGGTGGCCGGTAATCCGAACGGGTGTCTGAACACCGCCGTTGAAACTGGGGCTCATACGTGCAATTTCAGTACGCAGATTCCGTCGAACCTGCTCAATCCGATCGCCCAGTTCTTTGTGAATTCCTACCCGTTGCCGAATTTCGCCAATCCCAACACCAATTGTCCGGCGGGGAACGGCGGGGCCCTCATCTGTGACAATTATCTGGGAACGATCGGCAATAGCCAGGATCCCTTGAACATGTCCATCAAGGTCGATCACCAGTGGAGCGAAAAGAGCAAGTACTTCGTGGAGTGGCTGTTCAATCCGGGTAGCTACGGTATTTTCAAAACACCCTGGACCGGCCCCACCTTTCCGTCAGTCGGCTTCGGCGCCTCGTTCCCGGTGGACTTCGCGAACCAGGTGGCCACGGTCGGCAACACGTACGTCTTCAACCCAACCCTCGTCAACGAGTTTCGCGCCAGCTTCAGCCGCCAGTATATGAATAGCCACCCGTCTCAGGGCGCATTTCCAGATAGCGTATCGGACCTCTCCGGCGTTGAAAAGGAACTCGCGAACGCACAGATCTTCCTGGGGCCCGGTGTGCCTGACCCGCAATGGTTTGTGGCAATGCCCGAAGGCCGGGAATCGAGCTTTGGAAATCCTGGGTTCTTGAACATGATGAGGGCCGGCGAAGCTTACACCATCTTGGATAACGTAACTAAAACGATCGGCCGGCACACGCTGATGACCGGATTCATGTACCGCGACGAGCATGATGGCCGTTTGATTTACGATCCGACCCAGCTCAACTTCAGCGGCAGCCTGGTGGCCGACCCCATCACCGGCCTCGGTGGGTTTGGTCTGGAGCAATTCCTGCTGGGTGCGCCGACTCCCGGCGCCACTCAGACCGGTCTCACGGGCCAGCCCTATCAGACTGACCACTATTGGGGGTTCTTCGTTCAAGATGACTTTCGCGTGAAGCCAAACTTCACTCTGAACGTCGGCCTTCGCTACGATATACCCGGCTACTGGAGAACCCGCCAGCAGCCGATGTCGAATTTCTGTCTGAATTGCGTCGATTCGGCGACGGGGATGCAGGGTGAAATGGTCTACTCCGGGTCTCCTCAATTACCTGCCGGAAGCAACATCTTCCCCGCCAACAAGAAGGATTTTGCTCCTCGATTTAACTTCTCCTGGAATCCCAGGGGTGATGGCAAAACTGTGGTTCGGGCGGGGTTCGACGTGTTTTACACCAATGCCGTCAACGCCCTGAATAACGACGGGCAGGGCGTCGCGCCGGGACCGCTGTGGCAAACCTTTTCATATTGGTTGGGCAGCTTCAATCCTTCGCAGTGCGCTCCGTTTCTGGGGCAGTGCTCACCGTGGATGTTGGGTAATCCGCCCGTCCCGACGGGCGAATTGACTCAGCCCCCGATTCCGGCGGATGGGCTGTCGCCCGCGCAGGACAAGGTGCCAGGCTACGGGAGTTCATTGCAGTTCTACGCGCCCCCGCCGCATGTGGACCCGATGGTCGAGATGTGGAACCTGGACATCCAACGCCAACTCCCCGGGGACATGATGGTGGAAATCGGCTACGTGGGTAGCCACGGCACGCATCTGGCGGGAGACACCTTCCGCAACTTCAACTACGTTCCGACGGCGGACAAGTTGAAAGACCAGAATCAACTTAATGCCGAGGTTCCCATCAGCAACTATTTTTCGGGCAACACCCTCTCGCTGATGCAACAGACCTGGGGCGGCACCGAACTGCCCCTTTCAGACATGCTGTTGCCTTACCCGCTGTTCGGCAGCATTTTTTCCCAAACGGTGCTCGACGCCACCTCGTCTTATAACGCCGGGCACTTCAAGCTGCAAAAGCGCTTCTCGCACGGACTGAACTTCATCAGCACCTACACCATCTCGAAAGAGATCGATAGTTGCACCGAGGCTCAGCTTGCGTCTCAACTGTTTGACCCCATTCACTCCGGGTACGCCGGAAACATCGGCGGCCGGATCGGCGCCGAAGGCGGTGGATTCGCTTCCGGCGCTTCGGGAGTGTTTGGCACCGGGTGTCAGGACGAAGACAATCGCAAAGGAGATCGAACCATCTCGATTGCGGACATCCCGCAGGCTTTCAATTTTGCCGGGAGCTACGAGTTGCCTTTTGGACCTGGCCGCAGCTTCCTCAACCGAGGCGGCGTCGTCGGCGCGCTGCTGGGGGGCTGGGTCCTCACCGGAAACTTCAATGCCGAGAGTGGCACGCCGCTGGAGGTCACCGGGCCCTGCGACGCCATCACCTGCCGGCCGGACCTGGTCGGCAACCCTTCGCTCAGCCACAGCCGGCCAAAAGCGGATTTGATCAACGACTGGATTAACCCGAATGCCTTTTTGCCTCCTTACGGGGCTGACCAGACGTTCTGGCAGAATCCGACCGCGACCGATCCGCGCTACTGGCAGTTCGGAACGGCTGGCCTCTATCTGCCGGGCCTGAGAGCGCCTGGCTTCTGGAACGTCGATACCTCGCTTTCCAAGCAGTTCCGTTTCGGCGAGAACCGCTACGTTCAGTTCCGATGGGAGGTGTACAACGCCCTCAATCACCAGAACCTGGGTCTACCGAACACGTACTTCTGCCTGCCTCCTGGAGAGAACGGCGAAACCGATGCCGTGCACCAGGCGGGCTGCTCCTTCGGCAAGATCACAAATATTCAGACAGACCCCCGCGCCATGGAGTTCAGCTTGAAGCTGGCGTTTTGACAATTCGCGGCCTGCGCCCCAGCTGGTGACTGTTTGGTTCCGGCTCTGCCGATTAGGAGGCGAATCCCTGATGCGACGACGCCTTATCCTGCCCTGTCTCTTGATCCCCGTTGGATTGATTGCCGTTCTGCACGTTCAGCCGGATCGGGGACAGTCACCCAACGCCAGGCCCGATTACTCAGGTGTGTTCAACAAG
>Ga0335078_10012181_pt1 | contig 12762 bp, 11 predicted proteins | sample Lox_Sample_32_FD_206711 | JGI IMG/M metagenome (GOLD analysis project Ga0335078, IMG submission 206711) | Soil microbial communities from Loxahatchee National Wildlife Refuge, Florida, United States - Lox_Sample_3.2 | ecosystem: Environmental > Terrestrial > Soil > Wetlands | place: USA... | reverse complement strand
GCTTCGTCAACAAAGCGGCGGAATGCCTCCGGCCCACCGTAGCTTGCCTGCACGGCATAGAGGCCGACGCCATCGTAGCCCCAGTTGCGGCGGCCAGGAAAGGCATTGACCGGCATAAGCTCGATCACGGTTACGCCGAGCTGTTGGAGAAAATCGAGCTTTTCGACCGCCCCGTCGAAACTTCCCTCGGGGGTGAAGGTGCCAAGGTGAAGCTCGTAGAGTACGTAGTCGGAAAACGGCAGACCGCGCCACTCGCGATCGCTCCATTGGAATTGTCGCGGATCGACGATCTCCGTGGGACCGTGAACCCCCTCTGGCAACAGGCGGGAAACCGGATCAGGCACCTGCCGGCCATCGACGACGTAGTAATAACGGTCGCCGGGTTGCGCCTCCGCTGTCGCCTCCCAGGTGTCTCTGTCGACCGATCGCCCATCCCCCGGCCGCAAGCCAATCTCTTTGCTCTCTCCATTGGCAAGCAGCAGGCGCAAGGTGATCGTCCGGGCATTGGGCGCCCAGACACGGAAGGTGACTCGCGAAGCGATTTGGGCTGCGGTATGGAGGACGGTTGCGCCATTCTGATTTTCCACCGTCTGACTTGGCACCTGCGGTTGGACGACCGCCATAGTTGGCAGGATGTATCGGCCTACAGCGCCTTGGCTGGGGTGGCAAGCCTTGGCGGCAATTACAATCGAAAGCATGCTGATATTGGCGTCGGCGTCACCGAGAAGAGCGGAGTTGCTGCGCAGCGCCGGAATCGAATTCCGGGTACATGCGGCGGAGATAGCGGAAACGCGCCGCGCGAACGAGTCGCCGCAGCAATTTGTATTGCGATTGGCAGAGGAAAAAGCCACGGCGGTCGCCGCCCGTGAAGCTGACAGCCACTGGGTCTTGGCCGCTGACACGGTTGTGGTGGTATCTGAAGACGCGCTCGGCAAACCCGCCGACGCCGACGATGCGAAGCGGATGCTGCGCCTGCTCTCGGGGCGCACGCACCAGGTGATGACCGCGGTTTGCCTGCGCGGGCAAAATACCGCTGGCGTCTCGTTTAATGACCTGCGCCTGGCATCGACCGAGGTTTGCTTCGAGCCGTTGAGCAAGCGTGAAATCGAAGCTTATGTGGCGACAGCAGAGCCTTTCGACAAGGCAGGAGCATACGCCATACAGGGCAGAGCTTCGCGCTGGATCAGCGCGATTCGAGGTGACTACTGCAATGTGGTAGGACTACCGGTGTTTCTGGTGTACCGAATGTTGCGGGAACACGGGGCGCTCTAGCCTCGCAGTTTACTTCTTTTCTGCAGGAGGGATGTCTTGGCTTTCTTTTCCGCTGCCTGCCGAAGACTTAAAGTTGCGGATACCCTCGCCCAAACCCTTGCCGAGATCGGCGAGTTTTCCCGGCCCAAAGATCAGTAGAGCGATACCCAGAATCACGAGCAGCTCCGGCAAACCGAGCTTGCCGATCATAGTGCCTCCAATACACACCACCCAGTTGCCGGCGCGAAAACCCAGGGGCATGGCCCGACCCGCCCAAGTTTAGATCACGGCGAACGCAGGGTCAAAAGCTGCAGCACAAGACCCTGCTGACGCGCATCCGCGACAGGCGCTTCTTTGAATCAGAGTACAGCTTTACCTATTCGCTCTAAAACATCAATCGAAATACGATTCCAGGTCGATATTTTCTTCCCCGGGAATGCGAATGCGTTCGTAGCGAAACGGGTCGGCGCCCAGGGGAACGGTGGCGTCGATTCCCAGCTTGTCGCTGACGCCGTCTTCACCCGACGGGTCGAGTTTGCTGCCCAGCGCGCGGGTGATGATGGTGGAATCCCGCCCGGCTTGGAAGCGGGTGGCGATTGCCCACTCGACTTCCACCGGATCGAAGATATCCACGTCTTTGTCAACCACCACCACACGCTTGATCTCCTGGCTGCTGGCGAAGGCTGCCATCATGGCATTTTTGGCTTCGCCTTCATGCCGTTTGTCGATCTGTACGACCACGTGGTAGCGGCAAGTTCCACCCGGCGTCAGGTGCACGGCGAGGGTGTTTGGCACCGCCGCTCGAATCACCTCAAGCATGCCGCCTTCCCGCGAGACCGAACCGATGAGCAGATGCTCCAGCGTAGCCGGAACAATGGTGTGATAGATGGGATTGCGGCGGGTGGTCATCGCCGTCAATTCCACCACGGGTTTCAGCGTGGGCGGACCGTAGTACTTCGGGTATTCGCCAAACGGCCCCTCGTTTTCGCGCACGCCGGGCAGGATTTTGCCTTCCAAGACAATTTCCGCCTCAGCCGGAACTTCCAGATCCACGCTCTCGCACCGCACCAGCTTCAAGGGTTCTCCGTAAAGGGTGCTGGCGATGGTGAATTCATCAAATCCCAAGGAAGTCAGCGCCTGCGAGGAGAGCAGCAACACCGGGTCGACACCGATCGCGATGGCTACCTCCAGCGGCTTGCCGGCTTTTTCGGCGGCACTGTAGAAGTGCGACAGATGCCGCGGCAGAATGAGAATTCCCAGCCGATCCGGTCCCAGCACTTGCAGGCGATGAATGGATACGTTGCGGGTGCCGGTGGAAGGATCTTTGGAGACCAGCAGGCCGGCAGTGATATAACGTCCGCCATCCTTTTCGTGGTGCACCGGGATCGGCAGGCGGGCAAGATCGACCGCCCTGGTGATGACCTGTTTGACCGGAGCCGAGGCGCTATCGACGATGGTGCAGGCTGATGGGTGGGCTTGCGCCCACGAAAAATGCTCGGAAGCGCAGGCCACGGCAACGCCCATCGCCTTGGCCAGCAAAGCCCTGCTGCCGGCGATGCCGGTGACCACCGGTATGTCAAAGTCTTCCGGGCGATTGAACTGCACGGCCCAGCGTCCGTCGGCTTTTTTGCCCACCGCGGCCAGCTCGTGTTGCAGGCTGACCCTGCGGCTGACCACCCGCAACAGCTTCTCTTCCGCCAGCACTTCCAGCCACTGACGCAGCGAGGTGACTTTCATCGTGTTCCTGCTCCCGTAGATTTTTGCCCGGCCGGGCGCCCAGAGTCTGTACTTGCCAGCAGATGGTCAATCGCCATGACGAGCAGCGGAATTGCCGCCGCCACGTAAATGTTGTCGATCCCAAGTGGATCTTTCATGAGGAACCAGCTGGTGGCTCCGAGCGTGGCCAGCAACAGTCCCCAGAATGCGCCTCGTCCACTGCTGAAGCGGGGCGCAAAAAACATGCAGGTGGCCACGATTGCGATGGAAGTCCGCAAGGCCCTGGCGAAAAAAATAGTCTTCAATACGCCCGGCATCAACATGGCGAAAGGGATCGGCAGCAAACCGATGGCAATCGACAGTATGCGGGTTGCTATCAAGGTGTGCCTCTCGCCCGGCTTGACCAGAGGAACATAAATGTCTTTCATCACCAAGGCCGTCGAGCCGAGGGTGGATGCGGATACCGTGCCGAACACCGCCGCAATCAAACCGGCAATCACCAATCCGCCGAACCACGGGTCCATGCGTGCGGCGAGCGTCGGAATGGCGCTGACTCCCTTGATTTGTGGAAACACGTACTTGGCGGCGACTCCGATGAACGCCGCCATCAGGCCGACGGGAATCATCAACAATCCGGCCAGAATGCTCGCCTTCCTGGCCTTACGCTCGTCCTGGATGGCGGCAATCGCCTGGATCACGTACTGAGTCGAGAAGACGGCGCCGATATTGCCGATCGTCCAGGCGATAATCGTCGGCAGGCCGACTCCAGTGAGCGAAAAGTAGATGGGCGGCATCACCTCCCGCAGGCGCGTCAAGCTGCCGCCGGCGAATTGCAGCGCCACCACGGTAGTGATAATCAGGCCGAAATATTTAATCGAGGCATGAATCAAATTGGTATAGGCGACTCCCTTGATTCCGCCCATGGCCACGTAGAGGATTGTCACCGCGCCAGTGATGAGGATCCCCATGTAGGATGGCAGGTGCAGGATGGTGGCGATGGTGGCCGCGCCGCCGACGTACATGCTGATGTTCACCACCAGCAGCGCGTAGATCATAATCACCGAGGTCATCAACCTCACTTTTTCGCCGTAGCGGGTGGCAATGGCTCCTGAGATCGTATATTCACCCAGCCGCTGAAACCTGCAAGCCATCAGGTAGGCAAACAAGATGAATGCCAGGCACATGCTGACCAGATTCCAGGCGGCGGAAATTCCCTTGCCAAAGGCGGCTTCGGCCGTGCCCATGGTCGCCGCCGTGCCGATGAATTCCGACATCAGCAGCACGCCGATGACAAACACTCCCATGTCCCGCCCGCCGGTCATGAAGCGGAAACTGGTGCTGGTAAATTTCCTGGTCCACAGGCTTAAGCAGACAGTCAGAACAATATAGGCAATGACAATCGACAAAATGACCGAGACACCGTGGGTGCCCATGTTCGGAAGCCTCCTGCTGAATCTGGCGGGCTCGTGACCTGGCGAACAAGCTCAACTCTGGCTGTGTCGCGTATATCTGCAATAGACACGACGCCAGAGCCGGTGTCAAAGATAATTTTGCGCGAAACGCAGGTCGCCACCGATTGAGAAGAGCGGGGAATACAGCCCTACCAACGGCATGCCATGCGATTAGGTGGTTTCGGGCTGGGTGGCCGGGGAGGATTTTTCGGTCGCCGGAGCGGGCGGCAACTCCTTCGGTTTTTCCTCCGCCGCGATGCTTGAGGTGATGACGTTGTCCAGATGCTGCCGCAGGTTAGTCAACGGTTCAAAGGCGCTCTTGAGGTCTTGCGTGCCCGCGGGCATGATGTCCCGCGCCTCCGCTTCCAGCTTGCTGAACTCTGTCTCCAATTGATTTTTCAGGTTGTCGCGGGCGTTTTTGAAGCGCGCGATTTGGCGTGCAATTTCAGGCAGCTTCTTGGGGCCGAACAGAAGCACAGCCAACAGCATGATGAACAACATATCCGGCATAGTGAGTCCCTGCTACTTCTTGAGCTCCGAGTCCTTGGCCTCCGGATTCTTGGCTTCGGGAGTCTTGGTTTCTGCGTCGTTACCCGACAAGCTGGATTTGAAGCTGCGGATGCCCTCCCCTAGCCCCTTGCCGAGGTCGCCGAGCTTCTTGGGACCGAAAATCAGCAAAGCAATAAGCAGGATCACCAGAAGTTCAGGCGGGGATAAGACCGCAAACAGTTTAGGCAGCCCTAAATTGCCAATCATGAACAACCTCCTCCGGTCCGGGTAACGTGCGGCGGCGCCGAGCTTCGCCAGGCGCAGGGCGGCACCTACCGGCAGTTCCAATAGAAAATTCCGTCATTGAAATCGTAGGCTAGATAGGCGCGGAAAACAAGCAAGTTGCCAACCTGGAGAGCACATCTTGCGCAGCCGGGGGGAAACCCCGCAGGCGCCTTCACGGTTCCTGGTCTGCCGCGGGCAGCAGCTCGCGCCAGGGCCGGCCAGAGCTGCTATGTCAGCCCGCGAATGACTCTAGCTTGCGGAAGGCTTCTTGCATCAGCTGGGGGAGCTTTCCGGCGAACTCGGGTGCACCATCCGGATCGCCATTTATCTCCATCAGCAGCGGCGGAACTTGCGGCGCCTGACGCAGCAACTCCATGGTTTGTTTCCAATCGATTTTGCCATCGCCGGGCCACAGATGTGTGTCCCGCTCGCCATCATTGTCATGCACGTGGGTTGAACGGATCAGCGGCTTCAATTGCTCGTAGGCCGCCGCGACGCCATCCCCGATATTTGCGTGCCCGGTATCGAAACAAACCCCCACGTCATCGAGGTGGGTTACGTGGATAAACTCGAGCAGGCGGGCGGGGGTGGAGAGCTCATTGGGTATGTTTTCCAGCAGAATGCGCACTCCGAGCGGCCGGGCGAAGGCCCGCAAATGCTCGATCGAGGTCATGGCCGCGTCGAACTTGTGCTCGTCGAACTCCTCGTCCGCCGCTCCGATGTGCTGCACCAGAAACTTGAACGGAGCTTTTTCCGCGACTTCGACGGCCCGCTTGATCTCGTCCATCGCCTCGATACAGGTTTTGCGGTCGCGGCTGGCAATGTTCAGAGCCGGTCCGCCACGGCCCCACTCGCCGTCGCCGTACATGGGCGAGTGCATGGAAAAAAATACCGTGCTATTGCCGCGGAACCACGCTGCGATCTCGCGTATATGCTGCGCACTGGTGTAGTCGAAGTGGCTCCGGTTGGCAAACACCTCGATGGCTTGCGCCCCACCCCTGACCAGATTATCTAGCAGTCCCGGATGGAGGCGCTCGTGGATATGCACATAAGTCGACATCGCTCTCAGCATGGTTTCGTTTCCTTCCCGACAATTCAGCATGCCACGAACGGGAGCGACTACGCTAGGACGCATTTGAATCGCGAATTGGATGGCTGGAGCGGTTTCGCAGGCGCTATACCCCAAAAGCCGCAGGCTGGCGGCTGTTGCAGCCATCAGGGAGCAACCGCAGGGCACCTTTGCGAAAGGATGTAGAGTTTCTCCGAAACTGTTTCTAGAACCCGATGGCGCGGCCGCCGTTGCGCCCGTCGCTTGCTCCCAGGCGATCGCCGGTGCGAGGGTCCACGGCAATGCACTCGGCATCGCCCCAATATGCGGTCTGGGTCAATTTATATCCGGCGGTGGTGAGCAATGACAGCGTGTCGGGAGAGAACCCGAATTTCTCCAGGCGCAGCTCGTCCGGCATCCACTGCTGGTGGAAGCGCGGGGCGTTGACCGCCTGCTGCATGTCAAGCCCGAAATCGATCACGCCCATGATGACATTGGCGACGGTGCTGATGATAGTCGCACCGCCGGGCGAGCCCAGCACCAGGAACAGCCGGTCGTCTTTGAGCACGAGGGTCGGCGTCATTGAAGAGAGCGGACGCTTGCCCGGTGCAATGGCGTTTGCCGTGCTCTGGATCAGCCCATACAGATTTGCCGCGCCGGGCTTGATGGTGAAATCGTCCATCTCGTCGTTCAACAGGAAGCCGAGCCCAGGCACAGTTACGCGCGATCCAAACGAATCGTTCAAGGTGGTGGTGATCGCCACGGCGTTGCCTTCCGCATCGACCACCGAAAGATGCGTCGTATTTCCGCCTTCGTGCCCGGCCATTGGCGCCCGCGTGAGCGCCAGTTGATCCAGGTCTTCGAATTTCGGCCGTTTCAGCCGGTCACTCGCAGTCGGCTTTACGGGATCAATGCTCTCGCGCCAGTGGGCGGCATAGTGCTTGTCAATTAACTGCGCCACCGGAACAGGCGCAAAATCCGGGTCGCTCATGAACTCGGAGCGATCGAAGAAAGCCCGCCTGAAGCTCTCCGCCGTCAGATGAATGCTGCCGGCCGACCTGCTGCCCAAGGCGCGCAGGTCATAGCCTTCCAGAATATTGAGCGTTTCCAGCAGCGCCACTCCGCCGGATGATGGCGGCGGCGCGCTGATCACCTGGTAGCCGCGATAGCTGCCGCGCACGGGCCGCCGTTCGACGACCTTGTAGTCTGCTAGGTCGCCCGCCGAAATCAACCCTCCGCCGCGCTCGATGGCCGCCGCCAGTTCACGAGCCAGGGCGCCATGGTAAAAGTCATCCGGGTTCTGAGCTATGCGCTCGAGCGTGCGCGCCAGCTCCGGCTGACGAAAGGTTTCGCCCGGCTCATAGTAGTTGCCATCGCGCTGGAAGATGCGCTTAGACTCTGCGAATTGCGCCAGCAGCTCGTCGTGCAGGGCGCGCGCATCGGCCCGGCGCAGGACAAAGCCGTCGCGCGCCAGCCTGATCGCCGGCTCCATTACCCGCTGCAACGGCAGCTTGCCCCAGCGCCGTTCGGCCTCCACCAGCCCGGCCACAGAGCCGGGAACGGCGGCGGCCTTATAGCCGATCCGGCTCGCCTGCGGAATGACGTTTCCTTTGGCATCCAGATACATGCCGGGGGAAGCCTTGGCCGGCGCCTTCTCCCTGAAATCGAGAAAATGCACATCGCCGTTGGCGAGCCGCAGCAGCAGAAACCCGCCGCCGCCCAGATTTCCCGCCGCCGGATGCACGACCGCCAGGGCGAAGCCCGCAGCTACGGCGGCATCAACCGCATTTCCCCCGGCCCGCATGATATCCACTCCGGCATGCGATGCCAGCTCATGAACACTGGCCACCATCGCATGCCGGGCGTGCACCGGACGCATGCCTTCGGCAAAAGCAAGGCAGCTGGCAACGAGTACCGCGATTAGCAGGCGGAGTCTCACCCTGAAGATTTCTCCTGGAACTGTAGGGTAATTCACCAGCGGGTGCGCTCGCTACTTGAGCACTCCGCGCTGGGATTCACGGATGAAGCGGACCAGGCATTCAACGTCCTCGCCTAGATCGCCGTCGCTGCACAGCCGCTCAAGAGCTTGCGAGGTGTTCAGCTTGGAGGCCAGCAGCACGCGAAAAGCGCGCTGGATTTTCTGTACGCGCTCGGGCGAAAAACCGCGCCGTTGCAATCCCACTGAATTGGCGCCGAAGGCATGCACATCGCGCACCGCGCTGGTCTTGGAAAAGGGAAGCACGTCCTGGGTAATCGTGGTGCCGCCGCCGATATAGGAATGCTTGCCGATGCGCACGAACTGGTGCACCGGACAGAGAGCTCCGACCATGGCGTAATCTTCCACCGTGACGTGTCCGGCCAGGGTAGCGGCGTTGGCCATGATGACCCAATCGCCGATGTGGCAATCGTGCGCGATGTGAGTATAGGCCATGATCAGCGTGTGATTGCCGATGGTGGTTACTCCGCCGCCTTTGACGGTGCCGCGATGGATGGTGGCAAATTCCCGGACCTGATTGTCATCACCCATTTCGAGACGGGTTGGCTCGCCTTTGTAGCTTATGTCCTGCGGACCCATGCCCACGCTGGCGAAGGGGAAAAAGCGATTGCGCGCGCCGATCCGCGATGGCCCTTGCAGCACCACGTGCGAGATGAGCTCGCAGCCGGCGCCAAGCTCTACCTCGGCCCCTACATAGCAGAACGGTCCGATGGTGCACCGCTCCCCGATTTTTGCCGCCGGATCGACAACCGCGTTGGGATGAATCTTCATTCCGCCGGCTGCTCCCCGTTTTCCGAGCCGGGCCTGCCGACCAGCCGGCAACTGATGACGGCCTCGCAGGCGGGCTTGCCGTCAACCTGAGCTCTACCCAGCATCTTCACCGCGTTCGTTCGCCAGACGATCACCTCGACCTCGATCCGCAGCTGATCGCCCGGCACGACAGGCCGGCGAAACTTGGCGCGCTCGATGCCGGTGAAGACCATCAGCTTGTCATGCCGGTCCGGAACCTCGGTCAGCAGCAGCGCCCCGCCGGCCTGGGCCATTGCTTCGATGATCAGCACGCCGGGCATGATCGGCCGGCCGGGAAAGTGGCCGTTGAAAAACGGTTCGTTGGCGCTGACGTTCTTGAGCGCGACAATGCGCTTTCTGCGCTCGATCTCCAGTACGCGGTCGATCAGCAGAAAGGGATAGCGATGGGGAAGAATGCTCTGGATCTGTTGAATGTCGAGTCGGCCGCCGTCTAAGACGTTGGCCTCTTCGGCTACCAGGTTGGGTTCATCATTCATGAGATTCTCAGTTTGCGCGGCGGCTCATGCTCGTGTCTGCCAAAGCGATCATAATACACGCCGAATACACGCCGGCAAAGAATTGGGCCTGTCAACAACTTGCATGGCGAGCAGCCCTGGTCGCTGTTGACAGACCCTAACAAAGTAGCGGTCGAATCTGTAAGCCGAATTTTGTCTGCCGATCAGCCTGAAAGCTGACTGGCAGGGCGATCATTCCTCTTGGCCGGACATTGCTGTCCGGCTCCAGCGACCTACCCGGAGGTGGTGACGCGCCGAGCCGGTGCGTGCCCGCGCTCACCAGCCGCTTGCGCAGCCGGCAAGGATGGCTTCCTCCCTATTTGGTCTTGCTCCGTGTGGGGTTTTCCGTGCCCTGGACATTACTGCCCAGGCGGTGCGCTCTTACCGCACCTTTTCACCCTTACCGCGCGCTCTTTGCAGAACGCGTTCGGCGGTATGTTTTCTGTGGCACTTTCCGTCACCGGAAGCCAGCAGCCCCGCCTCACGCCGAGGCGTAAATAGGAGATCCCAGACTCCAGGTGCCCGGACGTTATCCGGCACACTGCTCTGCGGAGTTCGGACTTTCCTCTTCCTGACCAGGGGGTTAACCCCGGGGTCCGTGATTTTCTGCCCCAGCGCTGCCGGGGACCTCAACCACGGCTCGGAAGCGACCGCCCGATTCGACCGCTCCGACTGATTATATGCGTCCGCCGGGATACATGCGTGCAGACGATCTGCGGCGTCCTTCTCCTGCCTGTTACACTGAAGCCACTAGCAGGCTGCTGAAAAACAGTTCACGGGCACGTCGGGTGCACAACTCCTTCTGAAACGCGCATGTAGTACACGCATCCCTTGCGCCTCGCTCGTTGCTTCGGCGCGTTTTTCAGCAGCCTGCTAGCCCTGGTCGCTGGCATGAATACGGTTGAAGCCATACGGATTGCTCTGCAATCGCTTTGGGCGAATAAACTCCGCTCCGCCTTGACACTTCTGGGAGTGGTAATCGGCGTGGCTGCGGTGATTGCCGTGGTTACTTTTGTCAATGGCATCAATGGCTATGTTTCGGAGAGAATCCTCAACCTGGGCGCGGACGTGTTCATTCTCTCGAAAGCGCCGAATGTAATCACCAACGCCGACCAATACCTGGAGAGTCAGCGGCGCAAGGAGATCAGCTTCGAGGATTACGAAGCGGTTGCCGCGGGCTGCTCGGCCTGCAAGTACGTGGGAGCCATGACTACGGCGGCCAACGCCAGCGTCAAGTATAACGAGCAGAGCAGCACGGATACCTGGGCGCGTGGCTGGACCCCCTCGATCGGGCCAATCTACGATCTTGACCTCGCCAGTGGCCGCTCGATCACCGAGTTGGACATGAACAACGCCTCCAACGTGGTCGTCATCGGCCATGATATCCAGGAGAACCTGATGGGCGGAGTCGATCCGCTGGGGAAAGAGATACGGGTGGACGGCCATCTTTACCAGGTGGTCGGAGTCGCCGCGCCAAAAGGCAAAACCCTGGGCATGAGCATGGACAACTGGGTAGTCATGCCGCTCACCACCTGGCTGAAGCAGTATGGCAGCCGCCGTGTCAGCATGCGAATCTGGGCAAAGGCTTATGGCATGGGTCCGGAACTGGATGCGGCGATCGATCAGTCGAGGGTTATTCTGCGTGCGCGGCGGCACGACGGCGCAGGCCAGCCAGACAGCTTTGCGGCGGAAACCAATCAGAATTTTCTTTCCATCTGGGCCGACCTGAGCGGCACATTTTTTGTGGTCATGATTGCCATCGCCTCGATTGCGCTGGTGGTAGGCGGCATTGTGATCATGAACATCATGCTGGTGTCGGTCACCGAGCGCACGCGCGAGATCGGCATCCGCAAGGCCATGGGCGCGCGGCGCGGCGATGTCATGCGGCAATTTCTGATTGAATCGGGCACGATGGCCCTAGTGGGAGGCGTGCTGGGCGTCATCGTCGGCATTGCCGTAGCCAAAATTGTGACGCTGCTGATCGGCATGCCTTCGGCGATTAAATTGTGGGCGGTGCTGTCCGGGTTGCTGGTATCGGCGAGCGTGGGAATCTTCTTCGGAGTTTACCCCGCGCGCAAGGCCGCCAGTCTTGACCCGATCGTGGCGCTGCGATTCGAGCTGTAACCATGAGCAACGAGGTTGGCAAGAACATTCTCGGCGAAGATTTCCGCATGGCGTTGGCCACTCTGGTGGCCAACAAGATGCGTTCCGCGCTGACGATTCTTGGCATCGTCATCGGGGTGATGACGGTAATTGCCATCTCCTCGGTGGTGCGCGGCCTCAACTCGAATGTGCAGGGAGTGGTGCAGCAGATGGGCTCCAACATTATCTTCGCCTACCATCTGCAACCTTTCCAGCTTGGCCGGCCGACAGCGGAGATGCTCAACCGCAAAGAGCTGACGTACGACGATGCCATGGCCATCGGCAGCCTGCCGCACGTGAAGGCGGTTTCCGCCGGCGTCCGCCTGTTTCTGCAAGAGTTCGGAACCGGAACCTACGTGGTGAAATACGAGGGGCGGCGGGCAAAAAACACCATCCTGGAAGGCGACACGGTTTCGGCCGCCGATGTTTTCGAATATAAGCCGGAGCGCGGGCGCTGGTTCATTCCGGCCGAGCAGGAGCAGCACAGCCCGGTGATTGTTCTCGGATACGATACCGCGCAGACGATCTTTGGAAATCTCAACCCGGTCGGCAAAGAGCTCAACATCGAAGGCCAACTCTTCACCGTGATCGGTGTGGCGGAAAAAAAGCGGGCGGCCTTTAACGGCGGCTCGAATCCGGAAGACAATATTGTCTTTTTCCCCTACACCACGTTTCATAAGCTGCATCCCGAACTGAAGGACAACTGGATCAGCATCAAAGCCACCTCCCAGGCGGATGTGCCGAAGGCCCTCGACGAAGTGCGCGAGCTGTTGCGGCGCAGGCGGCGAGTGGCGCTGGACAAGCCGGATAACTTCGCCGTCTTCAGCCAGGACTCGCTGGTGGAAGTGTGGGACAAGATCACCGGCGGCGTCTTCGTTTTCATGTTCGCGGTCTCCAGCGTCGGCTTGATCGTCGGCGGGGTTGGCGTGATGAACATCATGCTTGTCTCGGTTACCGAACGCACCCGCGAGATCGGCGTCCGCAAGGCGATCGGGGCGCGTAAGCACGACATCCTGGTGCAGTTCACGCTGGAGGCCGTGGCGCTGACGTCGATTGGCGGGGTACTGGGAATCCTAGCGG